>Ga0157375_10000738_pt1 | contig 28750 bp, 25 predicted proteins | sample M35metaG_FD_115311 | JGI IMG/M metagenome (GOLD analysis project Ga0157375, IMG submission 115311) | Miscanthus rhizosphere microbial communities from Kellogg Biological Station, Michigan, USA - M3-5 metaG | ecosystem: Host-associated > Plants > Roots > Rhizosphere > Soil | place: USA: Michigan... | reverse complement strand
GGGACGGAAAGCGGTGGTGGATCGCGAATGCCATCTGGACCGACGAGACGCCGCAGAACCCGATCCCGAAGCAGTATCTGCCGGGCGCAAAGTAGCATTCCCCGGCGGTCGGACTACCGCGGCTCCGCCACGACGACAGTGTGGAACGAGGAGCCGGGATCGCCGCCGAGCATCCGCTCCTCGCGCGCGAGCAGGGACTCGACCGCCGCGTCGAACGCGGCTCGGGACGGGCCCTCCGCCTGATCCGGACGCCGGAGGCTCGGGTAGATCGGAGCGAGGAGATTTCCTCCGTAGTCGCGGCGCGCGAGAACGCGAAAGTGTCTCTCGACCGCCGGCAGGATGCCCGAGGACTCGATCGCCTCGGTGGGATCCTCGCGGTTGATCGGCCGGCGGATGACTCGCGTCCGGCGCACCGCCGCCGGCAGACCCCGGTACAACCGGTTCCAGCGAAGCAGGTGCCTCCACGTCCACTCGCCGCGCGCCGGACCGACGTACTCGTCGAGGTAGAGGATCCCCCGCGGGGAGAGCGCGGCGCGGACGAGGCCGAGGAAATCCGCAAGCCGGTCGAAATGGTGGAGCGAGGAATGGAACAGAACCGCGTCGAGCCCCCGCGTGGCGGCGAGAAAGGTCCAGGCGTCGGCGGCGACGTAGGAGATCCGGTCCGTGAGGCCCGCCGCGGAGGCCGCGCTTCGTGCCTGCCCGACGGCTTCGACGCTCGCATCCACTCCCGTCACCCGTCCGACGACGCCGAGCTCCACGAGCGACCGTTCGAGGTTCCCGAGTCCGCACCCGATCGAAACGGCCCGCCGAAACGGCAGCCGATCGGGCACGACGCGCGGAAGCCACTCGATCGGCCACTTTTCCGGATCACCCGTCACGCGCCGGTTGATCCAGGCCCGCACGGCCGGATGGTTCTGCCAGAGCTCGTCCCAGCCGTGCTTCCCGGGATCGGACCAGTAGGACATGGGCAGCGCGGACGGCCCGGATCCTCCGCTAGGGCGTGCCGTTCGGCGTTCCGGGAAGCAGCCCCTCGACCTGAAGCGTCCGCGGCCCCTTCGCATCGCAGACGGCGTAGCGGACGCGGCGTCCCGTCTCTCCGGCCCATCCCTTCTCGTCGTCCTCGAGGGCGTACATGGCCACGCCTGCGAATTCGCCCTTCGCATTGACCGCGTAGAAGTTGATGTTGAAGTTGGGATTGCCGGCGGGATTGAGGAGACGTTTCTCGATCGTGTTCGCCTTGATGCGCTTCAAGGCCTCCATGCCCGCGTCCTTGGGGTGCATCCCGCGCCGCATGCACTCGACGATGAAGAACGAAGAGAGGTTGTAGAGGTTCGCCTCGCCGCGGCCGGTCGAGCCGGCGGCTCCGACCTGCCCGTCCACCCAGAGCCCGGCACCGAGGATGGGAGAGTCGCCGACGCGGCCGGGGATCTTGAAGAACAGACCCGAGGTCGTCGTCACGCCGCAGACCTCGCCCTTCGCGTTGACACCGTCGCAGTTGATGGTGCCGTACATCTTCGAAGCCGGGAAGAAGCCCTCGGCCGCCATCTGTCGGCGGGCTTCATCTCCGAGCGACGCGATCGCGCGTTCCTGGGGCGTGAGGTAGTGCTTCGGATCCGTCCGCTGCTTCCACTCGAGCCAGAGCTTGCGCGAGAGCGGCGTGTTGAGATCCTCCTCGATCGTGAACCCCATGTTCCGCGCGAAGTTCTGGGCGCCCTTGCCGACGAGGAGGTGGTGGTCGGTCTGGTTCATGACCTCGCGGGCGACGCGCGAGGGCGTCTTGACTCCTTCGAGGGACGCCACGCCGCCGGCGCGCTTGAGAGGCCCGTGCATGCAGGACGAGTCGAGCTGGACCACGCCATCGGCGTTGGGCACGCCGCCGTAGCCGACGCTGTAATCTTCGGGGTCCAGCTCGACGATGTTCACGCCCTCGATGAGGGCGTCGAGCACGTCGCCGCCCGCCATCATCAGGCTGTACGCCTTCTCGACGCAGGTCTGTGAGCCGCCGTTCTTGAACCAGTTGCCGTTCGCGGACGAGATGACGACCGGCTGCGCCGCCCCGCTCGGAACCACCGCCGGCGCCCGGCCGAGCGCTCCTCGCGTCGCCGTCGCCGCCGCGACCCCCGCCGCCGTGCCCGTCCGCACGAAGTCCCGCCGCGTGATCCGTCGCCGCATGTCGTCTCCTCCTGTGCGTGTCGTCGCGCGGAGTCTATCTCCGGATCTCGCCGGCTCCGCATCCCGCCGGCCCTTGCCGAGTCCGCGCGGAGCGGCTAGGCTCATGCTCTCACTCCATGGCGCCGATGGATTTCGAAGGCCACGTCCTCGCGGAGCCGGTGACGACGCTCCCCGGCGAGTACTACGTTTCGCCGGAGGTCTTCGCGCGCGAAGCGCGGACCATCTTCTCCCAGCGCTGGCTCTGCGCCGGCCGGGCGGACGCTCTGCCGGCGCCCGGCGATTACGCGCTTTTCGAAACCGCGGGCGAGAGCCTCATCCTCGTCCGGGGCAAGGACGAGCGGCTCCGCGCTTTCTTCAACGTCTGCCGGCACCGCGGGACGCGCCTCTGCGAGGCCGGCTCCGGACACTTCGCCGGAGGGATCCAGTGCCCGTACCATGCCTGGACCTACGGCCTCGACGGCGCGCTCGTGGGCGCCCCGCACATGGCCGACGTCCCCTGGTTCGAGAAGGCCGACCACCCGCTGGTTCCCGCGGTGGTCGCCGAGTGGGAGGGCTTCGTTTTCCTGAGCCTCGCCGAGAGGCCGCGCCCGCTCGAGGACGTCCTGCGTCCGCTCCTCGGCCGGTTCGCGCCCTGGCGGCTGGGCGCGCTCGTGTCCGCGCGGCGGATCGCCTACGACGTGCGCGCCAACTGGAAGCTCATCTTCCAGAACTTCTCGGAGTGCTATCACTGTCCGCCGGTCCATCCGGCTCTCGCGAAGCTCTCCCACTACCGCAGCGGCGCCAACAACCTCCGGGAGGGCGGAATCCTCGGCGGATACATGATCATCAACGCCAAGGGCGGCAGCCTCACGATGAGCGGCCGCCTGTGCGGAGCGCCGCTCGCCGACCTTCCCGAGGAAGAGCGTCAGCGCGTGTACTACTACTCCGTCTTTCCCTCGTTCTTCCTGACCGTCCAGCCCGATTTCGTCATGGTCACGCGCCTCTTGCCGCGCGCGGTGGACCGGACGGAGGTCGTGTGCGAGTGGCTCTTCGCTCCCGAGGCCGCCGCCGCGCCGGGCTTCGATCCCTCGGACGGCGTCGAGATCTGGGACGTCACGAACCGCCAGGACTGGCACATGTGCGAGCGCGCGCAGCAGGGCGTCTCCTCCCGCGCCTATCGCCCGGGCCCCTACTCGAAGGACGAGAGCCTCCTCGCCGCCTTCGATCGGGAATACCTCCGGAGCCTCTCCGGGAGCTAGGCCGCTCGACGTGCGGCGTTCGCTGACGTTTCAGGTGGTCGCCGCGCTCGCGGCCGGCCTCGCTCTCGGAACGGCCGCCTCGTTCTCGAAAGATCCCCGGTGGACGCGCCTCGCCGGGGCTCTCGAGCCCGCCGGGACGCTCTGGGTCAATGCCATCCTGATGACGGTGCTCCCGCTGGTCGTCTCGGGCCTCGTCGTGGCGATCGTGACGGCCGCCCGCACGGGGCTTTTCGGAAGACTCGGGGGAAGAGCCGCGGCGCTTTTTCTCCTGCTGCTCGTTCTCGCGACGGCGGCTGCGGCCCTCGTCGTCCCGCGCCTCGCGGCGGCGCTGCCCGTGAGCGAAGCGGTCGAGGCGCGGTTTCGGGAGAGCCTGGCCGGCGCGGCCGCCACGACCGTTCCGAAGTTGACCGTGGGCGACTGGATCGCCAACCTGCTTCCGTCGAACGTCTTCAAGGCTGCGGCCGACGGAGCGATGCTTCCTCTGGTTCTCTTCGCGATCCTCTTCGCGGCCGCGGCGAGCCGCGTGTCCGAAGGGCCGCGCGAGACGCTCGTCGATTTCTTTCGCGGGGTCTCCGAGACCATGACCGTGCTGCTCTCGGGAATCATCCGCCTCGCCCCCGTGGCCGTCTTCGCGCTTTCGCTCGCTCTGGCGGCTCGAGTCGGCCTCTCCGCGACGGCCGAGCTCGGAGCCTACGTCCTCGTGCTTTCGGCCCTCTGCGTGGCGCTGATTCTGGGCCTGCTCCTCGTGCCGTGGGTTCTCGCGCGCGTTTCGCCGGTCCGCTTCGCGCGCGCCGCGGCTCCAGCCCAGCTCGTCGCCTTCGCCGCGCACTCTTCGCTGGCCTCTCTGCCCGCGATGCTCGACGGCGCGGAACGCGTCCTCGGAGTCCCGAAGCCCGTGTCGCGATTCACGCTGCCGCTCGCGGTTTCGACTCTCAAGGTCTCCGGCCCCGTCCACTGTCTCACCGCCGCCTATTTCGTCGCCCGGCTGACCGGCACGGCGATCCCGCCGGCGCAGCTCGTTTCCCTCGCCGTCCTGTCGCTGGTCTTGAGCTTCAGCCTCCCCGGAGTCCCCCACGGCGCGATCCTGGTGACAGCGCCGGTGCTCGCGGCCGCCGGTCTGCCGACGGCGGCGGTCGCCCTGCTGCTCGCCGTGGACTCGATCCCGAACGCGTTCCGCAGCGCCGCCAACTCCACGGGCAACATGGTGGTGGCCGCCATCCTCGGATCCCGCATCGAGGACGGGCCGGCGCCGGAGCGCGGCGCGGCTCCCGAGCCGGGCTAGATCGTGTCTTCGGAGACGATTCCCCGAGCCGCCTTCCGAATGTCCTCGGCCACGCCCACGGGGCCGGCGACGACGTTGCCCCGCTCGAGGTAGCGCGTCCCGCCGTCGAAATCCGTCAGGACGCCGCCGGCCTCGGATATGAGCAGCGCTCCCGCGGCCACGTCCCACGGCGCGAGGCGGAACTCGAAGAATCCGTCGAACACTCCGGCCGCGACGTAAGCCAGGTCGAGGGCCGCGGAGCCGGCACGCCGGATCGCCCGGGCGTGCACGAACACGGCCTTGAAGAGCGCCAGGTAGGAATCGATCTTGTGGCGGTTGCGGAAGGGAAAGCCGGTCGCGACGAACGCGCCGTCGAGGCCCGGCCGGCCGGTCACGGAAAGGCGCGTCCCGTTGCGCCAGGCGCCCCCTCCTCGCTCGGCGGTGTACATCTCGTCGCGCAGCGGATCCCACACGACGGCGGCGACCAGGTCGTCGCCCTCGCGGGCGGCGATCGAGACGCACCAGAACGGAAAGCCGGAGACGAAATTGGACGTCCCGTCGAGCGGATCGATGATCCAGACGCGGGCGCCGGGGCTGGCCTCTCCTCCGTGCGTTCCCCCCTCCTCGCCGAGAAACGCGTCCCCCGGGAACCGGCCGCGCAGGATGCCGACGATGCGTTCCTCGCTCTCCCGGTCGGCGAGCGTCACGAAGTCGTTCTTCTTCTTCTCCTCGACCGAGCCGTGCGGCAGGTTGCGCCAGTTGGCGGAAAGCACGCGGCCGCCGGCCACGGCGGCGTCGACGGCGGCGTCGAGAAGGGCGCTCACGGCGCGGCCTCGGCGATGGCCCGGAACCCGTCGAGAACCGCCTTCCGGGCGGCGGCGACACTTTCCGGCTCGAACCTCGCCCAGTAGACGCCCCGCCACCAGGGTGCTCCGGTCAGGGCGCGGTAGCGCGCGCCGATCGCCCGGGCGTCGGCGGCCGCGGCGCGGGTGACCACGACGGGCTTTCCCGAGAGCCGCCGCGAGAGCTCCGCGAGCGGCCTCGCCTCGGCCCGCGCGGCTTCCAGGAGAGCCGACTCCGTCACCTTCTCGCCGCGCGGCAGGGGGTCGACGAGCTCGACGCCGATCGCATCGAGGGCGTCCCAGAACGGAACGTACGTCGCCGTCGCGGGCGAAGCCGCGTACGTCAGGGCGGCTCCCGTGGCCAGCCGCACGGCGGCGATCGCCTGTTTCCACTCGTTCTTCTGCTCCTCCGTCGAGGTCAGCCCGGCGCCCACGACGAAGAGGTCCGCCCCCGCCGCCTCCGCCACGACCGCTTCGTGCACCACGAACCGGCGGTACGCCGCGAACCATCCCGCCCAGGCCGCCTCGCCCGAAACGGCGATCTGTCCCGCCGGTACGCCGCCGGCCACGAGGAGCTCCGGCGAAACCGCCGCGGTCATTCCTGCGGCATGCGCGTCGCCAATGGCATGGAGGAGGCCCTCGTCCGTCTCGCCCCGCGCTCCGCGACGCACGAACAGGATCTCGTTCGCCTCTGGTCCCCGCATGAGCGCGCCGGGCCGCAGGGCGACCGAGTTGAAGCCCTCCCCGGCGAGACCCGCGAGCGCCTCGCGCGAGCGCACGGAAACGTAAGCGTCCTCGAGCGTCTCGGGTGCGGGATACGTCGCTCCGCGCAGAAACCCTTCCGGCATCGGACGACGGGGCGGAGGCTTGACGCTCTGACGCTCGGCCGCGGAGCGCCAGCGGCCGAGGTTCTTCGCGAGGACCGCGTCGGCCCCTCCGAGAGACTTCTCGACGCCGGCCTCGTTCTCGAGCCGCGCCCCGGCGTCGAGCCAGGACGCGACGGTTCCGACGTCGAGAACCGGTGAGATCGATTCCGCCGACGCGAGCACATCCGGAATCGACGGCTCCACCCCCGCGGCGCGGGCGAACGCGGCAAACGTCTTGACGTCCCGGCCCCACCACCGGCCCGCGCGGCGAGCTCCCGCCGCCGCGAGCAGGACCGGACGCTTCAGGAGCGAGGCGTCGGCGAGGGCGAGACCGGCGGCGGCAAACACCGGGGTGACGAGATCGGGCTCCGCCGGCGCCGACGCGTCGACATCGACCCGAAGCGCGCCGGCTTCGCCGTCGAGGTCCGCCGGCCTGGCGGATCCCGTGAGGATGGCCTTGGTCACCGCGTCCGGATAGAGGCGCACCGTCAACCTGTCCTTGCCCTTCGGCTTTCCGACGAATCGCGCAGCCACCTTCTCCCACTGCGCCGCCGCGGCCTCCGCGCTCTCCGGATACTCCCAGACGACTGCGCCGCGGGTCCGGCGCTTCAGCTCCGCCAGGAAGGCGTTGCGCTGGGCAATGCGGTCGCGGTCGGACGCGGGATCGACGTGAAGTCGGCCGTCCCGACGCTCGAACTTGCCCTCGCGGGACACATCGCCCGAGATCACCTCGTAGTCGGTATCGCCGGGCGCGGCGAGCCACCGCGCCGCGAGAGCCAGCACCGCCGTCACGGAGTTGCCGAGCACGACGATCTCGGCGCGGGTCGACGCGGTCAGACGAACGGCCTCGTCCGAGCGGCGATAAGGACTGCCGTCGAAGACGAATCCGCCGGACTCGATCTTCACCGGGAACACCAGGACCGCGTCGCGAAACCGGTCCGAGGGTGGAAGCGTCGAGAGTCGGAGGAGGTCGAAGCCCCTCTGGACGTTTCCGCCCTCCGCCGCGATTTCCACTTCGACGCCCCGTGCCCGCGCTCGCGCCGCCAGACCCTCCAGCGCCTCTTCGGTGAAGTCCGCCGGAGCCTGGATGACCACCTTCCGCTCCGGAACGGCGAGAGCGGAAAAGGCCGCCGCGAGGAAAACCAGGGACGTGATCAGGAACCGGAGGGAGGAGCGCACGGCGGAAGGGCGGCGGTCGTCGCGGACGACTAGATGTCGGCCCTCTGCCAGATCACGGCGCCGCTGACGATCGTCGCGGCGGGGGCGCCGACGAGCTCCCAGCCGGCGAAGGGCGTGCTGCGGCCCTTGGAGACGAATTTATGCGGATCGACCTTCCAGCGCGCTTCGGGATCGAAGAGGGTCACGTCCGCCGGCGAGCCCGGAGCGAGCGTCCCGCCCGGAAGGCCGAACACGCGGGCCGGTCCGGCCGAGAAGAGGGAGACGAACCGGTCGAGCCCGAGGCGGCCGCGAGCCACGAGACGGTCATGGACGACGGAGGCCGCCGTCTCGAGACCGACGATCCCGAAGGGGGCCGAGTCGAAGTCCACGGCCTTCTCGTCGGCGTGGTGCGGCGCATGGTCGGTCGCGATGGCGTCGATCGTTCCGTCCTGGATCCCCGCGAGGAGGGCCACGAGGTCCGACGCCTCGCGCAGAGGCGGGTTCATCTTGGTCCGGGTCGAGAAGCCCGAGGTGGCGACCTCTTCGTCGGTCAGCAGGAGGTGGTGCGGCGTCACCTCGCACGTCACGGCGATGCCCTCCGCCTTCGCCCGCCGCACCAGCTCCAGAGCACGCGCCGTCGAGATGTGCGCGACGTGGAGACGTCCCCCCGTCAGCTCCGCGATGAGCAGGTCGCGCGCCACGGCCACCGCCTCGGCCATCGCCGGCTGGCCGGCCAGCCCGAGGCGCGCCGAAACGGCGCCCTCGTGCATCGGCGAGTGGAAGGAGAGCGTCGGATCCTCGCAGTGCTGGACGATGGCCTTCGAGAAGAGGCCGGCGTGCTCGTAGGCATGCCGCAGGAGGCCGCCTCCCAGCCAGTGCCCGTCATCCGAGAAGGCGACCGCGCCGGTCTCGACCAGCTCTCCGAAGGCCGTCATCTCCTGGCCCTTCTGCCCCATCGTGATGGCCGCGATCGGATAGAGCTGCGCGCTCCGGGCTCCCGCGGCGCGGGAGCGGATGAACTCACAGACCTCCCGGGTGTCGTTGACGGGAGAGGTGTTCGGCATCGCGCACACCGCCGTGAACCCACCGGCCGCGGCCGCGGCGAGCCCCGTGTGGATCGTCTCCGCGTACTCCCGACCGGGCTCTCGGAGATGGGTGTGAAGATCGATGAAGCCCGGGAAGACGCACAACTTCGAAGCGTCGAAGACGCGGGCGCCCCCCGCCTCGATCCGATCGCCGACCTCGGCCACCAGGCCGTCCTCGAGCAGCACGTCGAAACGCCCGTCGCGCTCGGCAACGGGATCCACGAGTCGCCCGCCGCGCAGGAGCAGCCGGCTCACGACTCGCCCTCCCACGGGTGCCCGCCGAGCAGGAGGTAGAGCACGGCCATGCGCACCGCAACGCCGTTGGCGACCTGCTCGAGGATGACCGAACGGTCGGAGTCGGCGATGTCGGAGGCGATCTCGACGCCGCGATTCATGGGTCCCGGGTGCATGACGATCGCCCCGGGTTTCGCCCGCGCCAGCCGCTTCGCGTCGAGGCCGTAGAGGCGGAAATACTCGCGGGTCGACGGGAAGAGGGACATGCCCTGCCGCTCGAGCTGCATCCTCAGCATCATGACGACGTCGGCGCCTTCCAGGGCCTCGTCGAAATCGGTCGTCACCTCGACGCCCATGGCGGCGATCCGATCCGGCAGGAGCGTCGGGGGGCCGCACACGACGACTTTCGACCCCATCTTCGTCAGCAGCCAGATGTTGGATCGCACGACGCGCGAGTGCGCGATGTCTCCGCAAATCGCGACGCGCAGTCCCTCGACACGGCCCAGCCGCTGGCGAATGGTCAGCGCGTCCAGCAGAGCCTGGGTCGGGTGTTCGTGCGCGCCGTCGCCGGCGTTCACGACGCCCGCCTTGAGGTGGCGGGCCAGAAAGTGGGGGACGCCCGGCGATCCGTGGCGGATCACGATCAGATCCGGCGACATGGCCTGGAGATTTCTCGCCGTGTCGAGCAGGGACTCGCCCTTCTCGACCGAGCTGCCCTTCGCGGCGAAGTTGAGCGAGTCGGCGGACAGCCACTTCTCGGCCGTTTCGAAGGAGAAACGCGTCCGCGTCGACGCCTCGAAGAAGAGATTGACGACCATCCGGCCGCGCAGGGCCGGGACCTTCTTGATGGAACGCTGGCCGATCGAGCGCATCGACTCGGCCGTGTCGAGGAGAAGCGTGATCTCGTCGGGCGTCAGCGACTCGATCCCGAGCAGGTCCTTGGAGCGCAGGCTGGTGGCCGTCAGGCGGGCCTCTCGAGGATCCAGACTTCGTCGGCGCGGTCGGTCTCTTCGAAGAGCACCTGGATGACTTCGCGGTTCGAGGTGGGAACGCTCTTGCCGACGTAGTTGGCTTCGATCGGAAATTCCCGATGGCCCCGGTCGATGAGGACCGCGAGACGGATCGCGCGCGGCCGGCCGAGGTCGATGACGCCGTCGAGCGCGGCCCGGATGGTGCGGCCGGTGTAGAGCACGTCGTCGCAGAGGAGGACTGTCCGACCGTTCAGGTCGAAGTCGATCTCTGTCTTCTTGAGCAGGGGCTGGGGCGCGACCGTCGAGAGGTCGTCGCGGTAGAGCGTGATGTCCAGCGTCCCGACGGGAAAGCTCTGTTCGGGCACGAGGTCCGCCAGACGCACCGCCAGGCGCTGGGCGAGCGGCACGCCCCGGGTGCGGATGCCGATCAGGGCCAGCCCCTGAAGGTCCTTCTGGCGCTCGGCGATCTCGTGCGCCATCCGGTCGATCATTCGCCGAATACGCTCGGCGTCGAGGATCTTGGCCTTCCTGGTGAGCTCGTCGGTCAAGGCCGCGCGAGTCTATGGGCTAGGTTCCGCCCTCGTCAAGAAGTGAGGAAAGACAGCCCTCCTGGCGCGAAACGGCGCTAAAATACCCCGTACACCACCGCTGAGAATGGTCATCTACAACGCTGCCACGCGGGAGCTGACGGCCAAGATCGTGTACTACGGTCCGGGTCTCTGCGGTAAGACCACCAACCTGAAGGTCCTCCACGACCGCCTGGAGCCCGGCACCGCCGGCAAGCTCCTCAACCTCCAGACGCAGACCGACCGGACGATCTACTTCGACCTGCTCCCCGTCGAGCTCGGCGACATCAAGGGCTACAAGATCCGTTTCCAGCTCGCGACCGTCCCGGGTCAGACGGCGTTCAACGAGACCCGCCGTGTGGTGCTGAAGGGTGTCGACGGCATCGTCTTCGTGGCCGATTCCCAGTGGACGATGCTGCCGAAGAACCTCGAGGCCTGGCAGAACCTCAAGGACAACCTCAAGGTCAACAGCATCACCTTCGAGTCGATCCCCGTCGTCATCCAGTACAACAAACGCGATCTCGCCGACATCCTCGCCGTCGACGCCATGCAGGAAGCGCTGGGCCTCTCCTCGTATCCGTTCGTCGAGGCCGTGGCCTCCGCGGGGCGCGGCGTCACCGAGACCTTCAAGCTGATCTCGAAGCTGACGTTCGTGGACCTGCTGCGACGCCTGCAGGGCCGCCGCGCGGAAGAGGAAGCGCTGGAGAACGCGCGCGCCGCGGAAGCCATCATCCGCGAGGACGATCTCCAGACCTGGAAAGACTCCCTCCTCAAGCGAGACTCGCAACCGGCGGTGGCGAGGCCCTCCCGCCCCCTCTCGCTCGTGCCTCCCGTGCTCGACGAGGCGCCGTTCGACACGACCGAGCTCGGCCGGGGAGTGGACGACGACGAGTCCGACTCGCCGTATTCGGTTCCCGCGCCGCCGGGGATGGGCATGACGTCGGAGCCGGAGATTCCCGAGCTCGCAAATCCCGCCGAGAATCCGGCGGCCACCGTCCGCATGGACGCCGTCGGTTTCGATTTCGACGCTCCCGCGCCCGCTTCGCCCGACATGCCGCCGCCGGAAGACGAAGTTCCCGAGCTGCTCTCCGAGGCGGATGAGATCCCGAACGAGCTCAGCCTCGGCCTCCCGGAAGGGCTCGAGGAAGCCGTGGCGGAGCCCGAGCATCCGTATGAGGCCATGGAGGCATTTGCGCATGGCCAGCCGGAGCCGGCGGAGCCCACCGCCGCGTCCGCATTTCTGCCCCCCGACTCCGTGCGCGACGAACGCGTCGACGTCCTCGAACAGCGACTCCAGGAGCTCGACGCCCGGGCAGGCCGCGAGCGGGAGGCCGCGGAGAGACTGTCGGAGGTCGTCGCGGCCGCGGAAAGCCGGTTTGCGGCCACGGCCGAACACCTGTCGGCTCTGGCCGAAAGGCTGGCCGCCGTGGAGCGCGGCGTCGGAGGACTGCACGAGGCGCTCGGGTCTGCCCTGCAGAGGCTCGCGGCCGTCGAAGGCACGGCCGGCCGCTCGGCAGAGCTGGAGGGAGGGCTCCGACGTCTCGAGGCGACCGTGGGCCAGCTCGAAGGCGATCTGCGAGGCGAGGCGGGCCGCCAGCGCAAGGACTCGGACGACATGACGATGGCTCTCTCCGCCCTGACGGAGAGGGCTCAGGCCGCCGAGCGCGAGCTCTCCTCGGCGATCGGCCGGCTTGCCGGCCACAATGACCGGCTCTCGGCCGTGGCGGAGCTCGCGGAACGCAACGAGGAGCAGCTCGCCGCTCTGAAGAGTATGGCGGAGAAGCTCCCGGTGTTCGAGGCTCAGATCGAGTCGATCTTCCAGGAGCACCGCGAGCTCCAGGAGGCCTTCGAGGAGAAGGCCCGGCTCGGCCAGCGCGAAGCGGAGGGCATCCGTTCGCAGGTCGAGTCGATCCTCCACGACCACCGCGAGCTCCAGGACACGTTCGAGGAGAAGACCCAGCTCGGCCGCCGCGAAGCGGAGGACATCCGATCGCAGATCGCGCCGCTGCTCGAAGACCGCGTCCGCCGGCACGAGTCGGATGCGATGCTTTTCGGCGAGATGGAACGGCTGCGGGAGTCGCTCGCGGAATCGCTCCACGATCTCGCCGAGCGCGTCCGGTCTCGCGTGCGCGAATGACCGTCGGAGTCGAAGACCTTCGACGGTCATCCCGAGGAGCGCAGCGACGAGGGATCCCGAACTAGATCACGGCGCTGCGAGTCTGGGATCGTGACCGCCGACCTTCGGTCGGCGTTGCCTACCTCGGTGGGCTGACCTCTGGTGGCCGGCTCGCTCCGCTCAGGATGACAGCGGGATGCGCCTCAGGATAACGGCCTATCCCCCGATCCCCCTCAGCCTCGACAGAAACGCGTCGTCGTTCCGCCAGTTCGGCTTCACGCGGACCGTCAGCTCCAGGTAGAGCCGTCGGCCGAGCTCCTCTTCGAGCTCCTCGCGCGCAGCCTTGCCGATATCGCGGACCATCGTGCCGCCCTTGCCCACGATGATCCCCTTCTGGCCCTCGCGTTCGACGACGATCGAGGCGATGACGACCGTCAGGTCCTTGTCCTCGGCCTCTTTGACCGATTCGATGAGGACGGCGTGGGCGAACGGGAGCTCGTTGCGCGTGCGCTCGAGGAGCTTCTCGCGAATGACCTCTCCGATCCATTCCGTCTCGGGCGTCGAAGTCAGGAAATCCTCCGGATAGGCGGCTTCCCCCTCCGGCATCCGAGCCGCGAGGACCTCGAAGAGATGTTCCACGTTCTCCCCCGTGCGGGCGGAGACCGGGACGACGTCGTCGAACCGGTGCGCGGCGGTGAGCTCCTGGATCAGCGGGAGGAGCTTCTCCTTGCGAATCCGGTCGATCTTGTTCAGGACCAGCACGGACGGGACCCCCGCGCGGGCCACGAGATCGGCGATGTAGCGCTCACCCGGCCCGCGCTCGCCCGCGGCGTCGATCACGAACAGGACCAGGTCGGCGGAGGCCAGGGCGTCGGTCGCGTCATGCACCATGGCCACGTTGAGCCGGTACTCCGGCTTGTGGATGCCGGGCGTGTCGACCAGCGCGATCTCAGCGCCCGGACGGCGGGCCACGCCGAGAATTCGTTTGCGCGTGGTCTGAGGCTTGTCCGAGACGATCGCGACTTTTTCGCCGACGAGGGCGTTGACCAGCGTCGATTTGCCCGCGTTGGGCCGGCCGACGACGGCGACCGATCCGGTCTTCAAGGCTCTCGGCGTCAGCGATCCGCTTTCAGCCGGGACGAGGCCAGGGCCTCCGGCTGATTGCTGAGAGCTGCGGGCGGAAAGCTCGGCGCCGGCTCGATCTTGACGCGGTACACGCGCCGGCGGTCGGCCTCCTCCACCGTCAGGCGGAGGTCCGATTCGACGTAGGTCTCTCCGGGACGGGGGATGTGGCCCAGGCGGCTCGCGAGGAAACCACCGACAGTCGTGAACTCCTCTTCCTCGGGGCCCCGGCCGAAGAGGTCCCGGATGATCCCGATGTTGGCCTTGCCGGACACCGAGAAGACGCCGTCCGCGACGCGCGAGACCGGTTCGCGCTCGTCCTCGTGCTCGTCGGAGATCTCGCCCACGATCTCCTCGAGGAGATCCTCGACCGTCACCAGACCCGAGACGCCGCCGTACTCGTCGACGACGATCGCCATCCAGAGGTGCCGGCGCTGGAACTCCCGGAGCAGCTCCGACACCTTCTTGGTCTCCGGAACGAAGTAGGCCTCCCGCATCAGGTCGGCGATCGACCGCTGAGTCCCGGACCGAAGAGCCTGGAGCGTGTCCTTGACGTTCACGATCCCGAGCACGGTGTCGATCGAGCCCCGGACGACCGGAATGCGCGAGTACTTGGACTCGACGAAGAGGTCGAAGAGGACCGTGAGAGAGGACGCGACGTCGATGTACACGACGTCCGTGCGAGGCGTCATGACCTCGCGCACGCGCGTGTCGCCGAAATCCACGATCGAGAGCAGGAGCTTTTCCTCCTCCTTCTCGAGGATGCCTTCCTGGCGGCCGACGTCGATGTACGCCTGGACTTCCTCTTCCGTGGCCTCCGCCGGCTTCTCGGTGGACACGGCCCGGCCGGCAAAGATCCGGCGGATCGGATACGCGATCGGCAGGAACAGCCACGAGGTCGGGGTGATCACCGGAAGCAGCCGCGCCACGATCCGCTCGGGGTCGCGTCCGGCGTCGGCGCGGATCAGCGCGATCTCCGTCAGCATCCAGCCCGCGAGAAAGAAGAGCCCGCCCCAGAGCCAGGGCCGCGGAACCTCCACGCTCTCGAGCACCGACACCGTCGTGAGCAGGCCGAGGATGAGCAGCACCTGAACGGTGACCTTGGTCGTCGTCCGGACGATCTCGACCTGGCCCGGTCCCGAGAGGATCCGGGCGCGCTCGGGGTGCTCCTCGAGGAGGCCCCGCACCTTGATGGGCGAAAGCCGGTCGAGCGCCAGCGCGAACGTTTCGAAGAGCAGGAAGACGGCGTAGCAGACGCCAGCGGCGACGAGGGAGGCGATCATCGCGAGCGCCTCGCCCGGACGGCCGGAACTCGCCGGGCGCTCGACTCGGCGGAATCGGCCAGGCCAAGCCGGCGGCGGATCCGAGCCTCGAGCGCGTCCATCTCGCCGTCGTCGGTCTCGTGGTCGTAGCCCATCAAATGCAGCAGGCCGTGCACCAGGAGCCGGTCGATCTCCCGCGCTCCCGGCTCGCGGCGCCGCCGGGCTTCGCGTTCGGCGTACGGGACCGAGATCACGATGTCGCCCAGAAACCCGCTTTCGGAGTCCTCCGTCGGGAACGCCAGGACGTCGGTCGGGCGATCCTGCCCGCGATAGCGTCGATTGAGAGCGCGCATCCTCGTGTCGGCGCAGAAGAGCACCGAGACCTCACGAGGCGCGCGGCCGGTCGCGCCACGAGGCGCGCGGCCGATCGCCGCCGACGCCGGCGTTTTCGCGGCGCGAGCGGCCCGCGACAGCACTCCCCGCACCCGGGCGGCCGGAGGGGCGCCGGCGGACTTCGCCTGCACGTCGACCCGGAGCATCAGACCGCCTTCGGGCCCGCGGCTTCCGTGGGCGCCGCGCCGGTGCCGGTGCCGGTCGTCCGTCGGCGCGCCCGTTCGCGGTTGAAGTCGAACCCCGGGTAGTCGATGCGGTGGTGGAACACCGTCGTCACCGTGCGTTCAAGGGCGTCGGAAATCGTCGCGAGATCGCGCATCGTCAGGTCGCACTCGTCGAACTGCCCGTCGCGCAGGCAGTCGTCCACGATCGCCCGGATCATCGCCCGGATCTTCGCGGGCGTCGGCTCGACCAGCGTGCGCGAGGCGGCCTCGACCGCGTCCGCGATCATGAGGATGCCGAGGATGCGCGTGGAGGGCTTGGGGCCGGGATAGCGGTACTCGGTTTCCTGCACCGGGCCCTGGGACGGATCCATCCGTGTCAGGGCCTTCTGGTAGAAGTAGCGGATCAGCTTCGTGCCGTGGTGCTCGCGGATGGCCGTCACGATCGGCTCGGGAAGCCGCGCCTTGCTGGCCATCTCGGCGCCTTCCTTGACGTGGGCCGCGATGATGAGCGCCGACATCGAGGGCTCCAGCCGATCGTGGCGATTGAAGCCCTTCGGCTGATTCTCGATGAAGTAGTCCGGCATCCGCGTCTTGCCGATGTCGTGGTAGTAGCCCGAGACCCGGGCGAGGAGCGCATCCGCCCCGATCGCCTCCGCCGCGGCTTCGGCGAGGTGGCCGAGCATCAGCGAGTGCTGGTAAGTGCCCGGGGCCTCGAGTGCGAGATTCCGGAGCAGCGGAAGGTTCTGGTTGGACAGCTCGAGCAGGCGGATGTCGGTCACGACCGAGAAGAGGTGCTCGAACACCGGCAGCAGCAGCGCGACGACCATCGCCACGGTCAGACCGCCGGCGACGCCCGCGAGGGCGTCCCAGAGGAACTCCCAGCCCCAGGGCCCGTCGGACAGGAAATGGATGGCGAGAATGACCACGAGGTTGCCGGCACCGACCATGCCGCCCATCGTCAGCAGCACGCTGCGGGACCGCACCTTGCCGAGGCCGTAGATGCCGGCCAGCGAGCCCACGAGCGAGAAGAGCGCGAACGGAAACGAAAGTCCCATGAGGACGCCCGCACCGACGGCGTGGACGAGGGCCACGAGGAGCGCCGGGCCCATGCCCGCGACGAGGCTGACGACAATCGGCCCGGCCGCGAAAGGAATCGCGTAGTTGACAGCTCCCGACGCGCCCTCGAGGGAAGGCGAGAGGGCCTGCGCCAGAGCGAACGCTCCGCGTGTCACGAGCGCGAAGAGGATCCCGGTCGCGAGGACCGTCCCGAAGACGACGGCCGTCGAGCGCTCCCGCTTGCGGCGGCGCTGGCGCCGGGCGTCCAGCCAGAAGGCCAGGACCGCCAGGACCTGCAGCACCATGACTCCCGTGACCTTGACCCACGAGGAGGGATCGGAGGCCGAGGCGCGTACCGCCGCGATCCACTGCGCGGCGCGGGGCGTGATCTCGTCGCCGCGGCGAACGAGGACCTTGCCCCGGGGAATGCGCGTGAAAACGCTCTCGACCGACCGCGCCGAGCGGTCCCGCCGTTCCGCCGTCTGCGCCGCGTCGTAGGTCATGTTCGGCCTCAGGATCGCGGCGAGAAACGCCGCCACCTCGGCGCGTTCCCGTACCGACAGCGGACCATCCACGAGCCTCGCGGCCACGGCCGACTTGGTTTCATTGCCGTACTCGACGGCGCCGGCGTCGCGACGCCTCGTCTCGCGACCCGTGGACGAGTCGCGGACCGTGATGCCGCGGGCGCGCCCTTCCGGCGGCAGGTCGCGGTGATCCACGACGCCGACCCGGTAGAGGTCCAGTCCGATCGCGACGAACCGGTCCTCGAGCTCCTTAGAGAATCCCTGACGCGCCACCGACTGGAGGGCCTCGTCGCCGATCGGAAGGGTGAACGCGTCGCGCACGTCGGAGGTCACCGCGCCCCGGGGGCGCGCGCGCGCCGCGGCCGCCCGCGCCCGACCGAACGACGCCCGGATTTCCTCTTCGAAGCGGGCCCCCGCGAGCGGATCGGATTCGTAGAGCGGCAGAACCTCGGCCGAGGCCTCGGCCCGCCGGCGCGCCGTCGCCTCGGGATCCGGCACGATCAGGTCGCGCGGAGCGACGACGTCGCGCGGCGAGACCGTGCCCGGCGTCAGCGCGCCACGGCGGAACGAAAGCGCCGGAGAGAAGGCCATCGTCGTCACGAGGACGTACGCCGCTCCCCAGAGCCAGGGGCGCAGCTGCTGCCGGCGCGAAGGCTCTCCCGTGGCGCCGGTAGAGCTCGCCGCGCGGCCGAAATGGAACGTGCGGCGCCGTTCGGGCGCGTCGTCGCTCATCGCTTGCCTCAGCGGCCGGAGGCGGGCCGGCCCGACGTCGCGGCGGCGGCTTCCCGCACCCGGTCGAGTGCCTCGTAAGCCGTGATGATCGACTGGACGAGCGTGTGCCGAACGACGTCGCGCTCGTCGAAGAGCACGAATCGGATGCCTTCGATGCCGGTGAGGACCTGCTGCGCCTCGCGCAGGCCCGAGGTCCTGCCCTGGGGAAGGTCGATCTGCGTGATGTCGCCGGTCACGACGGCCTTGGACCCGAACCCGATCCGCGTCAGGAACATCTTCATCTGCTCGGAGGTCGTGTTCTGGGCCTCGTCGAGGATGATGAACGCGTCGTTGAGCGTGCGGCCGCGCATGAAGGCGATCGGCGCCACCTCGATGATGCCGCGCTCGAGAAGCTTCGCGGTCTTCTCGTACCCGAGGATGTCGTAGAGCGCGTCGTAGAGCGGGCGCAGGTACGGGTTGATCTTCTCGACGAGATCGCCCGGCAGAAATCCCAGCCGCTCGCCGGCTTCCACGGCCGGGCGGGCGAGGACGATCCGCTTGACCTTCTTCTCCAGGAGAGCCGCCGCCGCCATCGCGACGGCGAGATAAGTCTTGCCGGTGCCCGCGGGGCCGATCGCGAACACGAGATCGTGACGGTCGATCGTCTGGACGTAGATCCTCTGCTTGATGTTGCGGACCGTGACGACCGACTTGAGCGTCGGCCCGAAGGGGCTGTCCGTGAAGAACTCCGTCAGCGAGACGGTGGGATCCTCTCGAGCGACCCGGATGGCCGTCGCGACGTCGGTCCCGCGAAGGGGAAACCCTCCGGCCAAAAGGTCGGTCAGGCCGGCCAGGAGTCTCCGGGCGGCGTCCTGCTTTTCTCCCTCCCCGAGGACCGCGATTTCGCTGCCGCGGGCCTGAAGGCGGACGCCGAACGCGTCCTCGATGGCCCGGAGGTTTTCGTCAGCGATTCCGAAGAGCGCGGTGAGTCCGGATTCGGGCAGGGTTACGGCGTGATTCGGTTCAGAAATCGGCTCTGCTCCTTGAGGCGGTAAACGGTACCACGACGGGGGCCCGCCCGGGGGGGAGGGCCCCGCCTTTGATATCTAACCTCTTGAGCAGCAAAGGCTTGTTGCCTTCAGATGGCAGCGGCTACTTCCCTGCCGCGATGGACTTGCACATGTCTTCGAGGCCGTTTTCGACGGCGTCCGGGACCGTCGATCCTTTGGCTTTCTGCCGCAGCTCTCCGACGACCTCGCCGCTCTTGTTCTTGATCAGCAGCTCGAGACCGACCCCCGGGTTCGCCGCCCAGCCGCCCCAGTACCGGGCCGCGCCGCTCGGCTCCCAGGCGTTGAACACGTTGCCTTCGACGATGAGGTCGGCGTTCTTCTCGACGACCTCGAAGCCCTCTTTCTCGAGCCACTGTTCCGCGTATTCCTTCCCGTCCCGCGCCGCGTCACGGGAGTCGCGGCTCTTTCCGTTGTGCTCGAAGTCCTTGACCATGACCGTCTTGTACGTCCCCTTCAGGCTGCCCTTGGGGAAATAGACCCAGTCGGCGTCCTTGCCCTGCACGAGCTTGTCGTAGTCGGGCAGGAACTTCTGAGGCTCGTCCTTCTCCTTGGCGTCGTCGGAGCTGGAGAACGACTTGGGAGCCGCCAGAACGGCGGACACGGAAAGAAGCAGAAAGGCGGCGGCGAAGGCTGCAGTCAGTCTGCGCGAAAAAGCAGGCATATTGCGGAATCTCCTTCGTCGGAATTGTAGCAGGGCGGCCGACGCCCGGGTGCGGCGAGGTCAGTCGAAGCGCAGGCGCTGGCAGACCGCGTCGCCGGCCTGGGACGTCGACAGGGAGCCTCCCACATCGGCCGTGGCCGCCCCCTCGCGCACGCAGGCCGCCACGGCAGCCTCGACGGCGACGGCCTCCGCGCCGCGCCCGAGGTGGTCCAGGAGAAGGCCCGCCGTGAGGATCGCGCCGAAAGGGTTGGCCCTGCCCGTTCCGGCGTACTTCGGCGCCGACCCGTGCACCGGCTCGAACATGGACACACGGCCCGGATGGATGTTGCCGGACGCCGCCATGCCCAGGCCCCCCTGCAGCGCCGCGCCGAGATCCGTCGCGATGTCTCCGAACATGTTGTTCGTGACGATGACCTCGAACTGCCGGGGATCCTTGACCATCTGCATGCAGAGCGCGTCGATGTAGAGGTGCGACGCCTCGATCTCGGGATAATCCTTCGCGACGTCGGCGAAGGCGCGCTGCCAGAGATCGCCGACGAACCGCATCGCGTTCGACTTGTCGGACATCACGACGCGCCGCCGTCCGCGGGCCCGGGCGTACTCGAACGCGTACCGGATGATCCGCTCGACGCCCTTGCGGGTCGAGACGTCCTCCTGGACCGCGACCTCGTCCGGCGTGCCCTTCTTCAAGTGCCCGCCCGCCCCGACGTAGGAGCCCTCGGTGTTCTCCCGGAACACGACGAAGTCCACGTCGTGGGCGCCGAAGCCCTTGAGCGGGCAGAGGCGGTCGTCGAGGCAGCGGACCGGCCGGTAGTTGACGTAGAGGTCGAGGCGAAAGCGCGCCCCGAGCAGGATGTCCGCGGCGTGCTTCATGTCGGGAACGCGCGGGTCTCCGAAGGCGCCCATGAAGATCGCGTCGTAGTTCGATGCGAGGTCGTCGAAACCGCCGTCGGGAATCGTGATGCCTGTCTTCAGGTAATGGTCTGCGCTCCACGGGAAGAAGACCGGCTCGAACGGGATGCCCCGGGCGCGGGCCACCCGGTCGAGAACCTTGACGGCCTCCGCGGTGACGTCGACTCCGATTCCGTCGCCCGGGACGACCGCGATTTTCATGCGACCGCGGACGATAACATGGCCATACAATCCCGAAAGTGACCTTCGCCGAAGCCGTCCGGGAAGTCGTGGTCGAAGCCGCGTCGCGGGCCGAGCGGCCCACTCCGGGCGGACTTTGCGATCGCATCGCCCGCGAGACCGAGCGCTACCTCGACCGTGTCCAGTTCTCGCGAGAACGCTACATGCGCCACCCGATCCTTCTCTGGGACGACTGGGAAGTCATGCTCATCGCGTGGGAGGGGGGCCAGGTGACGCCGATCCACGATCATCGCGGCGTGATGGGCGGGATGGCGGTGCTCTCGGGCGCGCTCGCGGAAGAGCGCTTCACGACGCCGCGCGACATCCCCGAGCTCTACGACAGCCAGGTGCGGCCCGAGGGCGATCTGTCGGACATCGGCCCGACCGTGCTCCATCGCCTGGCCCCGACGAGCGCCCGGGCCATTTCGCTCCACGTGTACCGGCCGCCGCTCCGCACGATGGGCATCTGGGACGCATCCGGACTGATCTCGGTCATGCCGTCGGCCTGCGACGTAGGGGAAGACGTCCTTTCGCGCGCCATGCGCGTTCCCGCCGACACCGTTCGCTAGTCGCGAGTCGGGAGTCGGTTCGCGCACGCCGCGCTATCGCCGCGCGAAGATCACCGCCCAGGATTTTCCCCAGGGGTCCACGATCCGCTCGACGGGATGCTCTCCGCTGCCCGCCTCGGTCCCCGGCGCCACGATCCGCGCTCGCAGCGAGACCGGCCCGCGCGGTGCGGCCGCCCCGTCCGCGCAGGGGTCCAGCCAGAATCGGCGCACGGCCTCGATCGCCAGGCTCGAATGCCCGAGACCGCGCGCGATCTCCACGCTTCCGTAGCGATCCCAGCGCGCCGCCGCCTGGCCGATGAGCGTGTCCTGCCCGTGGAAGCCCCGGAACGTCTCGGGGTGTTCCGGCCAGAACCGCAGCGCCGCGCGCGCCGAGACGGCTCCCTCGACGGCGATCGCGCCGATCGCGGCCAGGGCCGCGGCGCGGCGAGAGCGCGGGGGCACCCGCCCGAGGAGCCAGAGAATGCCGGCCGCCGCGGCTACGGCGGTCAGCGTCGAGAGATACGCGAAGCGCGAGCCGTTCGGAATGTCGGCCTGGCCGCCCGCGGCCACCGCCGCGAGGAACGCCGCCGCGTGGGCCAGTAGCAGTCCGGAGATCGCTTCTCGCGGCCGCACCAGCGCGCGCCCGAGGGCGATCGCGACCGGGATGCCCAGGATCCATCCGAGGCGCGTGCGCCCGGGCAGGTCGTGCCGCGGCGTCGGATCGCCCAGAAGCCATGGCGAGACGAGCGCGTCGGCGACCGCTTCGAAGGGCGGGCGCAACGAGCCGGTACGGCGCATCTCGAGTAGAACGTTGTGGTCCGCGGTCCTCGCGAAGTACGACGCCGCGCGGCCCTCGTGGAAGAGGAAGAGCGGCGCCGCACAGACCGCGAAGCCGAGCGCGAATGCCGCCGAGCGGGTGACTCGAGCGCCCGCTCTCTCTCCGGCCTCGGCCGGCCAGAGTGCGAAGAGCGCGAGGGCCGCGCCGGCGGGCCAGGCCGACAGGTAGACATGGGCTCCGAGCCCGCCGATGATTCCGGCGGCCAGCGCCCGCGTCAGGCTTCGCCGCTTCCGCGACGAGAGGAGGGCCAGGGTCGCGAGATCCACGATCGGCGCGAGCAGGATCATGACGAACGCCCAGCGGCTGAGGATCAGATGCCAGCGCAGGCCCGCGAGCACGAGAGCCGCGAGCATTCCGCCGCCCGGCGGCAGCAGCGCCCGGCCGAGGAGCGCCGCCGTGACGAGAGAGGCAGCGCCCGCGAGCGCGGAAGGAAGACGCACACCGAGGACGGTCGTACCGGCGAAAGCGAGAGCCGCGCGGTAGCCCTCGAGGTACAGAACACCGACGCTTCCATAGGGCTTCGGCACCCCGTACGGCACCGCCCGGATCGAGTCCGAGAAGTCCGACGGGCGGCCGGAGAGCTCGAGCGCCGGCCGCATCAGCGATAGATCGTCGACCCAGAGCCACTCGGGAACGCGTTCGAGAGCGGCGAAGCGAAGCGCCGCCCCGGTGACGATCGCCAGCAGCGTCAGAGCCGCGAGGGTGGAGGAGCGGAACGGGATCGGCGAGAGCTCCTCCGCCGCCCCGCTCGAGCGCGCCCACGCCAGAAACCCGGCCGCCGCCATCGCTCCGGCCGCGGCGGCTCCCGCGGCGACGGCCAGGCCGAGGAGCAGACGGGACGGCGCCCAGGAGGCCTCCGGATCCGCGAGGAGGGCCGGCCCGATCCGTCGCGCGAGCGCGATGGCCGACACGAATGCCGCCGCGGCTCCGACCAGAAGGGCCAGGCGGATGCCCCGGAAGGGCTCCCGCGAGGCCTCCGACGTCACTTCTGGAAGAAGAGGAACAGGTTGACCGACGACGGCCCGAGCGAAAAGAAATCACCGGAGCGCAGGGGCCGCGCGCAGTCGTCTTCCGAGATTCCGCCGAGATCGTCGGGCGCCGGGATCGGGTCCCCGTTCAAGTACGTCCCGCACGTGGATCGCATGTCGACCAGCCGGTACAGCGCTCCTCCGGAATCCAGCCGCCGCACGACCTTCGCGTGCAGCCGCGAGACTTCGACGTTCAGGAAGGCATCGGGCGAGGAGACGCGGAATCCGGAAACCGGCATCCCGATGCCGATGAACTCGGGAACCTCCCGGCCGATGAGGAGCTCGTCGAAGTCGAGCTTCACGAGGCCCGCGTTGTAGGGCCCCAGTCCCAGCAGGAAGTAGCCCGATGGCAGCCGGAGGAGCGTCTTCTCGAGGCGGACCGACAGGCCCGCCATGCCGTTGTCGACGAACGTCCCCAGGTCGCGCTGGCGCGATTCCAGCGCTTCGCGGCAAATGGCCGAGTAGATGTCGTCTTTCATCGCATGAGATTCAACATGCCGATTTTACCGCGCATTTCGGCCGGACGAAGTGGCCCGACGGTCAGTGAACCGTCTCCTCGCCGGCCTGCTCGACCTCTTCCGAGGACGGTTCCCGCTCGATCGTCCAGCGCTCGTAGACGGTCTCCGGCAACTCGGCCACGAAGCGGGAAGGTTCCAAAATCACATCGACGCCATAGCGGTCCCGGGCGAGCATCGGGTAGACCAGCGCGAGCTCGTTCTTGGCGCGGGTCACGGCCACATAGAAGAGGCGTCGCTCTTCTTCGAGGCCCTCGTCGGTCGCGATCGAACGGTAATTCGGAAAACGCCCCTCCGACAGACCCATGACGATGACGCGGCTCCACTCGAGGCCCTTGGCCTGATGGATGGAGGAGAGGACGACGCGATCGTCGTCAGGCTCCCCCGCCACCACGTCCTCGCCCGAGAGCTCGTTGAAGAGCGTCACGTCCTCGAGAAACGCCGGCAGCGAGTCGTACGTCTGCGCGAACTGCGCGAACTGTTCGAGGTCGTCGAGACGGGCGTTGCCGTTGGGGAACTTGGCGCGGGCGTAGTCCTTGTACACGTCCTCGACGACGGTCCGAATCGCCTCCGCCGGAGTGGATCGGAGACCCGGCGAATCGAGCTGCGAGAGCAGCGCGCGGAACGGCCGGAGCGCGGTCTCCGAGCCGCGGCCGAGATCCACGGACTTCGCGTCGAGGGATCGGAAGGCCTCGAGCGGGTCCGGGCGAGCGCCGATCGCCTCCCAGACCGCCGCCGCGGAGCGCTCGCCGACCCTCGGAAAGAGCTTGAGGGCCCGCTTCCAGGAGAGCTCGTCCTTCGGGTTGACGACGATCCGCAGGAACGCGAGCACGTCCTTCACGTGGCGCTGCTCGAAGAAGCGGGTGCCCGAGCGGATCTCGTAGGGGATCCCGCGCCGCGTCAGCTCGATCTGCAGCTCGAGCGCCTGGTAGTGCGCGCGGTAGAGCACGGCCAGATCCGAGAGCTTCTCGCCTTCGTCGTGCCACTCGAGCAGCCGCTGACCGACGAAGCGGGCCTGGTCGGGGATGTCGGGCAGCGCCACGACGGCGGGCAGCGCGCCGGACTCGCGCGAGGCGGCGAGCTCCTTCGGAAACTGCTTCTCGTTGTGGGCGATCGAGGCGTTCGCGAGCGCCAGGATCTCGGGCGTGGAGCGATAGTTGCGCGTCAGGCGGAACGTCTGCACATCGGGATATCGCTGAGGAAAGCCGAGAATGTTCTCGAACGAGGCGCCGCGGAAGGAGTAGATGGCCTGGGCGTCATCGCCCACGACGGTCACGTTCTTCTTGAGCTTCGCCATGCCGTCGACGATCTCGCCCTGGAGACGATTCGTGTCCTGATACTCGTCGACGAGGACGTGGTCGAAGGAGGACCGGAGCTCCGTGGCCGCCGCCGGGACCTCGTCGAGAAGCTTCTTCCAGAGAAGGAGCAGATCGTCGTAATCCACGGCGTTGCCCTGGCGCTTGCGCTCGCGGTAGCGCTGAAAGACCGAGACGATCTCGGTCTCGAGCTCCGAGAAATGGGGCGCGTGCTCGGCGAGGACCTCGGTAAAGGAGCGCCCGGTGTTGATCGTGAAGGAGTAGAGATCCTGAAGGACGTCGCCCTTGGGGAAGCGGCGCTCGAGCGTCGGGATCTTGCGATCCGAGGTCGCGGCCTCCATCAGCTCCCGGGCGTCCTCGGGATCGAGGATCGTGAAGTTCGCGGTCAGCCCGAGGCGCGCGCCGAAGCGCCGCAGGAGGCGGTTGCCCACCGAATGGAACGTTCCGCCGGCGAGCCGCCGCGTGTCCACCGCGAGGAGAGTCTCGACGCGGCGGAGCATCTCGCGCGCCGCCTTGTTCGTGAACGTCAGCAGAAGCAGGCGCGACGGGTCGTGCCCCGACTCGATCAGGCGTGAGACGCGATAGACGAGCGTCCGCGTCTTGCCGGACCCCGCGCCCGCGATGACGAGGATCGGGCCGCCTCCGGCGAGGACCACCTCCCGCTGCTCGTCGTTCAGCTCCCGGTCGTAGTCGACCCGGTACGACTTGAGCCGCACGGGCGTTTTGAGGACGTACTTTCGCTCCACCCTCGCAGTTTAGACCGGGCGTAATCCAGACCGCTCCTGCTCGCGTCCAATGCGTGTAACAGGAGGATTCGATGTCCAGGCTTTCGGCTCAACGACACCGCTCTCTGACCCTCATCGCCGGCGCGGGGGCCCTTGCGCTGTCCGGCCTCTTCGCCGCGAACCTCGCCGCGCACACCCCGGGCAGCGGCGGCCCGCAGGCGGACGCCCACGCACCCGGCCTCGGCCGCACCGCACGGCGGCTCGGTCTCTCCGACGACCAGAAAGATCAGATCCGGGGCATCCTGAAATCGCATGCCACCGAGATCGAGACCCAGCTCGAGGCGTCGCAGAGCGGCCGGAAAGCTCTCCGCGAAGCCATGGGGGCGCAGCCGCTCGACGAAACCCTCGTCCGCCAGCAGGCCCTGGCCCTCGGAGAAGTCCGCGCGGACGGCGCCGTGCTGCGCGCTCGCATCCATTCCGAAATCTGGCCCGTTCTCACCACCGAGCAGCAGGAGAAGGCGAAGCAGCTCCGGTCCCTGAAAGGGAAGCGGGAAAAGCGCCGGATCGACGCGTTGGAGCGCTGGCTTCAGAACGGCTGATCTCGTCCCGAAATAGACTCTCCGAGTGCTGCGTCTTCTGACCGCCGGAGAGTCGCACGGGCCCCGTCTGACCGCGATCCTCGAGGGAATCCCCTCGGGGCTCGCGGTCGATCCGGATTTCGTGGCCTCCGAGCTCGCGCGCCGCCAGCACGGATACGGGCGCGGCGGCCGCATGAAGATCGAGAAGGACGAGGCACGCTTCGAAGGCGGAGTTCGCGGAGGCGTGACGCTCGGCTCCCCGATCGCCATCGGCATCGAGAACCGGGACTACGCGAACTGGGAAGCGGTGATGGGGCCGCTCTCGGTCGATCCGGCGGCCGCGGCCGGCAAACGCCTGACGCGCCCCCGGCCGGGCCACGCGGACCTCGCCGGCGGAATGAAATACGGCGCCTCGGACCTCCGCGACGTCCTCGAGCGCGCCTCGGCGCGCGAGTCGGCGGCACGGGTCGCCGCGGGAGCGGTCTGCAAGCTCCTCCTCGCCGCCGGCGGCATCGAGATCCGCAGCGGAGTCCTCGCCCTCGGTTCGGTCGTCGATACCCGCTCGCCACGGAGCTTCGCGGCGCTCACGCGCGTCCGCGAGGATTCGCCGCTGCGCGCGATCGACGCGTCGCTCGAGACGGCGATGATCGCCGCCATCGACGCGGCGAAGAAAGACGGGGAGACGCTCGGCGGCGCGATCCTCGTCGGAGCCCGGGGCGTCCCGGCGGGGCTCGGCAGCTTCGCATCCTGGGACCGGAAGCTCGACGGCCGGATCGGCCAGGCGCTCCTGTCGGTGCCGGCGGTCAAGGCGGTGGAGCTGGGCACGGCGATCGAAGCCTCGACGGGTCCGGGGTCCTCCGCCCACGACGAGATCGAGCCCGGCCCGGACGGTGCGCTGGTGCGGCGCACGAACCGCGCCGGCGGCCTCGAGGCCGGCGTCACCAACGGCCAGGACGTTCTGGCGGTCGCGTACATGAAACCCATCTCGACGCTCGCGCGCGGGCTCGACTCGGTCGACCTGGAGACCGGCCGTCCCGCCCGCTCGGCCTACGAGCGGAGCGACGTCACCGCCGTCCCGGCATGTGGAGTGATCTGCGAGGCCATGCTCGCCTTCATCCTCGCCGACGCCCTTCTGGAGCTGACGGGGGGCGACCGCCTGGAGGACGTGACCGATCGCCTGGCGGCGCACCGGGATCGCGTGCGGCGCTACCCCAAAAAGCCGTCATCCCGAGAGTAGCGAGCCCAGGTTACGCGTCATCCCGAGCGAAGCGAGGGATCCCGAGATAGTCCGGGACCCCGGGTCGCTGCGCTCCTCAGGTTGACCGGACGAGCCGGACGCCATCTGTCCGGCCCGGCCCCGAGGATGTCTCCATGGGGATGGCGGCAGCGGCGGCGTCGGCCATATGGCATAATATGACCTGCCATGTGGCAGGCCTTGAGACACCCCGAACCTCAGCCGTCGCCGTGAGCGGCACCGCCGACATCGTCCGGGCCCTCGGGGGTCCGCGCCTGGTGCCGGCGCGCTCCCCGGGCCAGCTCCGCGCGCTCGTGCGGGCGGGTCTCCCCTACGCCGCCCTCTCGGCGGTCGTCGCAGGATTCCGTCTGGGCGCCGCCGAGACCGGCACGGTCCTGCGCATCCCGGAGCGGACGCTCGCCCGGCGCCGGAAAGAGAAGCGCCTCTCGGCCGAGGAATCCGACCGGCTCGTTCGCCTGGCGCGGATCGCGGCGCTCGCCGAGGAGACGCTCGGCGGCCGCGAGAAGGCCGCGCGTTGGCTGACGTCCGAGAACCGGGCGCTCGGGGGCCGCACTCCGATCTCCGAGCTCGACACGGACCTCGGCGCCGAAGAGGTCGAGGCCGCCCTCCAGCGGCTCTCGCACGGAATCGTCGGCTGAGCTAACTCGTAGCGCTCCCTTGGCCATGCGCGTCTTTCGAATCTGCAGGAAGGCACACGCGGCCTTCGACGGCGAGGGCGCGCGGCTCTACGGGGGGCGCTGGAACCGCCGCGGCACCGCCGTCGTCTACGCCTCGGAGAGCCTGGCGCTCGCCGCGCTCGAGCTCCTCGTCCATGCCGAGTCGACGCTTCTGCCGGACGATCTGGTCGCGGTCGCCGCCGACGTCCCCGAAACCGTGAGCGTCGAATCCCTGGGGATCCGCGATCTGCCGCGCGACTGGCGGCGCCATCCGGCTCCGGAAATCCTGGCCGAGCGCGGGACCGAGTGGGCCCGCTCGGGACGCACCGCGGTCCTCGCCGTGCCGTCCGCGCTGGTGCCCCGCGAGCGAAACTTCGTTTTCAACCCGGCCCATCCGGAATTTCGGAAGATCCGGCCGCACCCGCCCGAACCCTTCGCGCTGGACGCCCGCCTGCGGGGCTAAAGTCGAAAGGTCAAAGGGTCGAAGCGTCGAAGGGGCTGACCGCCACTCACCTTTCGACGTTTTGACCTTTCGACATTTCGACTTTCGTCTCACTGGCGCGCTATCTGTCGCGCCATCACTGGCGCGCGATCTGTCGCGCCACTACTGGCGCGCGATTTGTAGCCGGCTGTACTCCGAGAGCGCCTTGCGCACGATGCGGCGGAGATTGCGGACTCGCCGCTCGGC
>Ga0157375_10000737_pt1 | contig 28835 bp, 23 predicted proteins | sample M35metaG_FD_115311 | JGI IMG/M metagenome (GOLD analysis project Ga0157375, IMG submission 115311) | Miscanthus rhizosphere microbial communities from Kellogg Biological Station, Michigan, USA - M3-5 metaG | ecosystem: Host-associated > Plants > Roots > Rhizosphere > Soil | place: USA: Michigan... | reverse complement strand
TGCTGTACTTCCCAAAACTGAAGTTTTGCTGAAGTCTGAAGCATTTTTTTCACCTTGTCGATGTCTTTCATACCCGGCATTTCAACAGAAATTCTTGCTGTACCCGGTACTCTCTGCACATTCGGCTGGATAGCTCCCAACTTGTCAATTCTGGTTCTGATTACCTCAAAGGCAGTACCTACAGAAGCATCAATCTTTCTTTTTACAATGCTCTTTACCTGCTCATCAGAAGTATTATACTTGATCTCAGTAAGCGTTGTTGTTCCAAACAATTCAGGGTCAGCAAGTTTAAGGTTGGTACCTTTCGCTTTGTTGATCGCCTCGAACTGATCGAAGAAATTGTCGATGTAAGCTTTTGTAGAATTCTTCTGAACTTCATCAGTCTTGTTTAAAGCCTCAATAAGAACAGGATTCGTAGAATAATTGGTAAGATCGTTTACCAAATCTCTTTGGTTGATCTCCAATAGAACGTTGATCCCTCCTTTTAAGTCAAGACCAAGTTTCATTTCCTTGTCTTTGGCTTTAGAGTAATAAAGTTTTGTGAATCCTAGATTCAAAGTATCCTTAGAAAGTCTTGCGATTTCTTTCTGATACTTTTCCGGATTGTCTCCTGCAACAGCAGTTGCCTGCCTTTCAATTTTGCTGGCGTACCATGTTGGTAATAGCTCGTTTAAGCAAATTAACCCTAGTACAATAGCAACAATTGTAATAAGTCCTTTTCCTTGCATTTTGATATAACTACGTTAAATTAAGTCGGCAAATATAATCATTTTTTAATATTTTATGAATTTTTAACAACAGAAATGCTTTATTTTCAGATATTTTGATATTCTCATTTGTATTAAATATTTATTATTATTTCTTTATTATTTTAACGAACTTTTCATTTTAATTGGTATGAAATTTTCATTCTAATATTTCAACACACTAAATATCAAAATATTATGAAAAAACTACTGTTTTCAGGGAGCATTATTTGTTCCTTAATCCTTAATGCACAAAGCATTAATTTACAAGAATTTGCCACGGGATTTACAGCCCCGGTCGAGATTACAAATGCCAATGACACCAGATTGTTTGTTGTTCAGCAGAATGGGATCATCAAAATTGTACAGCCCAACGGAACGGTCAATGCCACAAATTTCTTAAACATCAGCTCTAAAATCCTTTACGGAGGCGAAAGAGGTCTTCTTGGTTTAGCTTTTCATCCGCAATACTCAACTAATGGGTATTTTTTTGTGTATTACAACAACACGGCGGGGAATATTATCGTCGCACGATACACCGTAAGTTCGGATGCAAACGTCGCAGATCCCAATTCCGAAAAGATTTTATTTAATATTCCCAAACCATTCGACAATCACAATGGGGGAAGTATCCATTTTGCACCCGACGGAAATTTATGGATCGTGACCGGAGATGGCGGAAGCAGCGGAGATCCCAACAATAATGCACAAAATAAAAATGCTTTTTTAGGAAAAATGCTTCGTGTAGATGTAAATACTACGGCAGCTTATGCAATTCCTTCTGACAATCCTTTTGTTGGAGCAGTCGACGGACTGGATGAAATCTGGTCGTACGGATTGAGAAATGCATGGAAATTTTCATTTGATCTTACCACAGGAAATGCCATGATAGCAGACGTAGGTCAGGGACAGATTGAAGAAATCAACAGAATACCCATCACCCAAGCCGGAATCAACTACGGATGGCGTTGCTACGAAGGAAATAATGCTTACAACACTGCAGGATGCGCTAGTTCTTCTACAATGACTTTTCCGATTACAGTTTATGATCATTCAGGAGGAAAATGCTCAATAACAGGAGGTTATGTTTACAGAGGAAATGTTTATCCTGCTTTACAGGGAAAATATTTCTTTGCAGATTATTGTTCGACACAAATCGGAATGTTAAATTCAGATAATTCAATTACCTGGACACCAGCTTTTTCCGGAAATAATTTTTCCACTTTCGGGCAGGATTCTCAGAAAGAATTATACGTAGCCGCCGTAAACAACGGAAAAGTTTATAAAGTCACCACAGGAACTTTGGCTACAGGGGAAAATGCTAATTTAAATCAGATTAAAATTCATCCCAATCCCGCTTCGGATAAAGTTTTTATTGAAGGGCTAAAAGATAAAAATATTACCGCCGAAATCATCAGCGCAGAAGGACGAAAAGTATTGGAAAACGCAGTCATCAATAACGATAACAGCATTAATATTTCAGGAATTCCTGCCGGAGTTTATTATTTAATTTTAAAATCAGGTGAACTAAAATCTTACAGTCAGAAACTGATTATTAAGTAGCTTTAGGCGATCAGCAGAAGGCAGTAAGCTTTAATTATAACGCGGGGAGGCCCGAAGGGACGATTTAATCGAGAATTGGATAAAATCCAGTTAAACTGATAAGATTTATATTTTAATTATAAATAAAAAAGCGATTCAGATTGAATCGCTTTTCTTTTATATTGTCATTGAGAATATCCTGGTTTCAGGCTTGTTTCTCATCATTCTTAAATCGAAAACCATGGCGACATTTCTTGTAAATGCTCTTCCTTTTTCGGTAATTTTAATTTGATTGTCATTAATTTCAACCAGATTATCATTTTCCATTTCTTTCAACATTTCGAAAGCATTCTCCAGTTCAGGGAAAGAATTCTGGGCATCAAAAGTTGTTTCCAGCTGGCACATTAAATTTAAAATATGTCTTCTTACAATCAGATCTTCCTCATTCAAAATATGTCCTTTCACAACAGGAATTTCGCCTTCTTCAACTATTTTCTGATACTCTTCCACCGTTTTAACGTTTTGTGCAAAAGCATACCATGAATCTGAAATAGCAGACATTCCAAGACCCACCATCAATTGCGTATTGCTTGATGTGTAGCCCATGAAATTTCTGTGTAATTTTTTATGAATTAAAGATTGATACAAATCGTCATGCTCCAAAGAAAAATGGTCCATTCCTACTTCGATGTATCCTAAATCTTCCAATAATTTTTTCCCGTCTTCATACAGGCGGCGTTTTTCTTCTCCACTTGGCAGGTCATTTTCATCGAAACCTCTTTGTCCGACACCTTTCACCCACGGAACGTGAGCGTAAGAATAAAACGCCAAACGGTCCGGCTTCAATTCCATAGTCTTACGGATGGTATGTTCCATTGCTTCCCAACTCTGATGCGGAAGTCCGAAAACCAAATCATGACTGATCCCTCTGTAGCCGATCTCTCTCGCCCATTCCGTCACTTCCTTCACCTTTTCAAAAGGCTGGATCCTGTTGATCGCTTTCTGAACTTTAGGATCATAATCCTGCACTCCAAAGCTCACTCTTCTGAATCCTAAATTATATAAAGTCTGAAGATGATCTTTTGATGTATTATTTGGATGTCCTTCAAAAGAAAATTCAGGATGCTCAGCAATTTCAACGGTCTCAAAAATGCCTTCCAGTAAGGTTTTTAAATTAGCAGGAGAGAAAAAAGTAGGCGTTCCTCCACCTAAATGAAGTTCTTTTAATTTTGGCTTTTCATTAAAAAGTTCAAGATAAAGCTTCCATTCTTTTAAAACGCTTTCCAAATAAGGTATTTCTACGCTGTGCTGTTTCGTAATACGCTTATGGCACGCACAAAACGTACATAAAGCCTCACAAAAAGGCAGGTGAATATAAATAGAAATCCCTTCCTTCGAATTACTTTCATTAAAAGTTCTTATCACGCTGTCCTTCCATTTTTCGGGCGAAAAAGTACTCTCGTCCCAATAAGGAACGGTAGGATAAGACGTGTAACGAGGTCCGGGAATATTATATTTATCTATTAAAGAATTCATTAAAATTTTAAATTTATCAGAAAATTCTACAGTGAATTTCACAATGCAAAATTAACTATAACTTCTGAATTTTAAATCATGAATTATATTAGGCTTTATCTATCCTAATTATTTTATAATGAGTCTAAATACCGCTTCGGCAAAATTCTTCCCTAAATCGATGTAACCTGCACTGTCATAATGCCAAGGATCGTTTCCGTAATTGTATTTTACCGTCGACCGAATAATGGCCGCTTTTTTATCATTTTTGACAAATTTTTCCTGTGCGTATTGCACGAGTTCGCCTGTTGGCCATACTTTTCCCTGTTCATTTTTCCCTGAATCTGAAATTTTTCCGATTACTACAGGTAAATCGTCTGTAAGTAAAGTCGCTCTCATTTGATTCATCAGGGTTTTTAGATGATTGTAATAATTATTGGCGATTTCTTCATTGTAACTTGCATCGCCTTCGCCTTGCATCCAAAGAATTCCTGACGGAACGATCTCGTCTTTTTTACCGTTGCCGTCAATATCTGTTTCTGCCAAAGCATTTTTTACGGTTTTTAAAAAGTTATCGTATTGGTTAATTCCGTTTTTACCATTAAAATCGGCATCCCAGCAACCGAAATTCGCAGCAGCCAAGGTATCAATTGAAGTTCCTTCTCTGGCGTATTTTATTAATGCAATTTTGTCATTCGGGAAAAGTTCTTTCATTTTTTTAGCGAAAGAAAGCTCCACACCAAACCTGTCGGAAAGTGTATTTGTTTTTCCGTCGGTCTTAAATCCGGTTCCGTTTCCCGGTTTTAAAATATCCCACTTTCCTATTCCTCCATTTAAATCACCGTCCGGAACAGAATTTCCCTGAAAAATATAGACATCTTTAAAAGTTTTTAAATCGTTCGGAAGATCTTTATTGTATCCAAAGCCATTCATATTCGATTGTCCGGCAAGAATGAAAACTCTTATTTTTTGTGAATAAAATAAAGTTGGAAGTAGAAGCAACAGGAATATTTTTAAATTTTTCATTGAGAAAATTTTATTTAAAATTAAATCAAACAAATGATAACGAAAGATATTTCACAGAAAAATGCGCCATATTTTACATCTAAAATTTTAATTTTAGTAAAGAAATTTTATCTTTTCCGGCAAGAACGACTGTATTTTTATTTACCCATTTACACACGAAAAATCCTTTTTCATCAGAAATTTTCTTCCATGTTTTCCCATAATCTGAGGAATAACTGATATGCTGATCACCAACGGAAATAATTTCTTTTCCTTTAGAATTTGGTTTAATTTTTACGCAAGTTGTATATCCTGCATTTTTCCCTGATGCCTGAATTTGCCAGGTTTCGCCACCGTCAGTTGTTGTTGCAATATTGTTGACATTTGCATCCTGCTTTGTATAATCTCCGCCGACCGCAATTCCGAATTGATCATCATAAAAATCTATTGAATACATTCCCTGAGAAGATTCTCCCTGAATAAAAGGGGTATTAAATGTTTCAATTTTTTCATTTTCAAAATTTAACCTTAAAATTCTTGATGCTTTTCCACCGGTTGCAATCCAAAGATATTTTTTTGATGAAGCAATGTTGGTATTACTTGCTGCAAATGCTGCTTCACCTTCATTTAATTTAATTTGATTTTGAAATATTTTCCATTTTTCATTCTTAAAAACTGCCAATTTCAGATCATTATTTTTATCCGCATCACTGAACGTAAAAGCAAGTTTATCATTTACAAAATGAAGAGCATCATAAAAAGCTGTTTTAACGGTGTCTGTGAATACAATTTCAGATCTCAACGTTTTCTTATCAATTTTAAAAAAATAAGCCGGACTTTCAATATTTATGGCAAAAAATGAATCTTTATTTTGAGCTAACGTTCTGAACTGCAATTTCTTTTCCGACAAATTAATCTGCTTCTGATTTTTAAAATTTTTTACATCAACAAAGCCAAACTTAGAATCCGTTCCGCTGTACCAGACTTTATTATCGTAAATTTCGAGCGCACGAATGCTTATTTTATCATTAAAAATCGTTTCAAAACTTTGAATTTGTTGTGAAAACGTAAATATTCCGAGGAATGAGAATAAAAATGGCAAAATCTTTTTCATACTCACAAAAATAAAAAATCCACAGACTTCTCTGTGGATTTTTTGAATTTATATTAATTAATTTATAAATCAATATCAGGCTTCTGTAAAGGCTTCTGTTCTGCTTTGAACGTTTCGCCGTAACCAACCTTGTGAAGTTTACTGTTTCTAAGACTGTATGTAAAATAAATAATCACACCCAGACCAAGCCAAGCCAATGAAAGATATTTCGCTTCGTGGCTCAGGTTCCAGATCAGATAAACATTGATAAGGATTCCGAACGTTGCAATAACTGGTAATGCAGGAACTTTAAATGTTCTTGGCATATTCGGTTCTTTTTTTCTTAAAATCCAAACTGCTACACAAACCATTGTGAATGCAAACAAAGTTCCGAAGCTCGTCATATCCGCCAGCTTGCTGATCGGAGTAAGAGACGCTATCGTTGCAATAACAATACCTAAAAGCATTAAACTTTTTGCCGGAGTTTTTCTTACCGGGTGTACATCACTGAACATTTTAGGAATTAATCCGTCTTTAGACATTCCCAGGAAAATTCTTGACTGTCCCATGATCATTACCATCAATACAGAGATCAAACCTACTGTTGCAGCAATGGTAATAATGTAACCAGCCCAACCCTGACCTGCAATTTCAAATGCGTACGCTACAGGAGCCTTAATAGCATCAGGATATTTACCTTGAGGATCAAAATCCTGATAATTCATCATTCCTGTAAGAACCAATGATACCAATATATACAATCCTGTACAAACCAAAAGTGATACAATGATCGCAAACGGCACATCTTTTTTAGGATTAATCGCTTCACCAGCCTGTGTAGAAACCGCATCGAATCCTACATAAGCGAAAAATATAGCCGCCGCTCCGGAAACAACTCCCTGAATACCGTAAGCTTCCTTCATATTTTCACCTTCCATTACCATTTTCTGTGCAGGAATAAACGGATCCCAGTTAGCTGTATTAATAAAGAATACACCGGCAATAATTACAAATAATACCGCTGAAACCTTCATAATTACGATAAGATTGTTCGCTTTAGCAGCTTCTTTCGTTCCTTTGATCAGAATAGAAATTACAAATAAAACGATCAGAAAAGCAGGCAAATTCATCGAAAAACCTTCTCCTGTGTAGCTTGCAGGATCAGAAGTAAGATAATCCGGTAAGTGAAGACCGAACATCTTGAGTAGTTTATTAAAGTATCCGGACCAGGATACTGCCACCGTCATAGATCCCATCGCATATTCGAGGATAAGCCCCCAACCGATGATCCAAGCAAAAATCTCACCTACAGTTCCGTATGCATAAGCATAAGCAGAACCTTCTACAGGTAAAATGGATGCAAATTCTGAATAACATAGCGCTGCAAATACACACGCCACTCCGGCAATGATGAAAGAAAGAGCCAATGCAGGTCCTGCATGATAATAAGCTCCGGTACCAGTAAGTACAAAAATTCCTCCACCGATAATTGCTCCGATTCCGATAGCTGTAAGACTCCATTTACCTAGTACTCTTTTGAGCTGACTGCTTTTCATGTCATTCTCAAAAGCACTCATGGGTTTTTTGGTCCAAATTTTAGACATATTTCATTTTATTTAAAGATTTACGAAAATATAAAAATTTTACGGACCTTTACGTTTATTGACAAATTTTAATGATTTATTTTAAATTAAAAAACTTAAAATTCTGATTTACATATTATTTAAAGCATTTTCAGGTGTGTAAATTTTTGTTTATTTTTGAGCACATGAATTTATATGATCTTTTCGTAAAACCTTACGAAAGCTACACTACATCGCAAATTCTCCTCGAAGCAAGCGGAACTTTCTTCGGAATTCTCAGCGTTTATTTTTCCATTAAAAAAAACATTTGGGTCTATCCTACCGGAATTATTTCTACATTAATTTATGTTTACATTCTTTTTAACTTCGGATTGCTGGGAGATTGCATGATTAATGTGTATTATACGGCGATGAGTATTTACGGCTGGATCCTGTGGTATAAAAATTCAAACGATCATGTACATGTGGAAGTAAGCTGGGCAACGAAAAAAGAATGGTTTTTTGCAAGTTTTCTTTTTATCGTAAGTTTGCTGTTGGTGACTATCATCTATTATTACAAACCTTTTATTGACAATCATTTTTCAATGGAAGGAACAACGCTCGGTTTGTATCATCTGGATTGGGCAAACTGGCTGGATGTTCTCACGACTTCCATATTTTTAGTCGGAATGTGGTTTATGGCGAAACAGCGCATCGAGAACTGGATTTTCTGGATCATCGGAGATTTTATTTGCATGCCCATGATGATTTTTAAGGAGCTAGGAATCACTTCGGTTCAATATTTGGTATTTACTATAATGGCGATCATTGGATTCGTCAATTGGAAAAAAAGTTTAAAAGAAAAAAGTATAATAAAGTCATGAAAAATTTACTTAAAATAGCATTAAGCGTATTTACTATAGCTACTTTAACATCTTGTCTGGCATATTCTGACGGATATGCAAATAATGGAGGATATGGCGATCCATATTATAATGATGGATATTACTATGCTCCACAGGGATATTACGGTGGCGGAGGATATTATGGTAATGACGGATATTACTATAGAAATGATGTCAATTATTACTATGATAACGGGGTCCCTTATTATTATTATAACTATAACAACTCCCGTAGAAAAGTGTATGTAGAAAGAAGATCTACAGGAACAATCACTTCACAAAGACCAAACAACGGCTTCAGAGGTGGGGTGAATGACGGTACGAACGGAAATTCTAACGGTGGCGGTTTCAGACAACCGAATTACAACAATAACTCCAACAGACCAAACAGGAACAGCGGAGGGTTCAGAAACAACCAGCAGCAACCAACCCAGCAGAGACCTCAAAACAACTCTGGCGGTTTTAGAAATGAGTCTTCCAACAATAATTCCAACTCAAACAGTGGGTTTAGAAATACTCCTCAACCGAGTCCTCAACCCAATAACACCCCGCAAAATAACACTCCTACGAGAAACGAAAGCGGAGGGTTTAGATAAAACGATTATAAATAAGAAAACGAGCAGCTTACCCTGTTCGTTTTTTGTTTTAATTGTAGTAATTTTGCAAGTTCATTTTTAGACAAGATACAATATGGAATTTTATAAATATCAAGGTACGGGAAATGATTTTGTAATGATTGACAATCGTGATCTGCAATTCCCAAAAGACAAAGAACTTATCGAGAAGCTTTGTGACAGACGTTTCGGGATCGGTGCGGATGGTCTCATTTTATTGGAAAATGACGACAACTACGATTTCAAAATGGTTTATTACAACTCAGACGGCGGCGAAAGCACCATGTGTGGAAACGGCGGAAGATGTCTCGTTGCGTTTGCTTTTTTCCTTGATATATTTGAAAATAAATGCAAATTCATCGCGATCGACGGTGAGCACGACGCCGAAATCCACAACGGAATCGTAAAATTAAAAATGATCGATGTCAACACCATTTCTAATGACGGAGAAGACGCTGTTTTAAATACCGGCTCGCCTCATTATGTAAAATATGTAGAAGACATTGTAAATTATAACGTTTTTGCGGAAGGTCACGGCATAAGAAATTCAGAAAATTATAAAGAAAAAGGCATCAATGTAAATTTTGTTGAAAAAATGACTGATGATGAAATCTTCGTAAGAACCTATGAACGAGGTGTTGAGGACGAAACTTTCAGCTGCGGAACTGGAGTTACAGCTTCGGCTTTAACTTTTCTTGAAAAAAATAATCTAATCTCTGTAAAAGTTAAAACTTTAGGTGGAAATCTTAAAGTATATGCTGAGAAAAACGGAAATTCTTTCCAGAATATCTGGCTGGAAGGTCCCGCAAAGCAGGTTTTTAGAGGTAAGGTAGACTTATTTTAAAACAAATAACTTTTAATCAACAATTTTTAATAATGAAAAAAGCTATTCTCATTATCATTCTGCTAATTTTTGTTGTAGCAGGATTTTTTGGTTTTAGATTTTATACTAAATATTACGGGAACAACGTAGAAAAAGACGGATATGTTTTAATTCCTCACGAAGCGAGTTTTAAACAGATCCTGGATTCTATTGCTCCACATGTAAAAAATAAAGAGTCTTTTGAAGCTGTGGCTAAAGATAAAGACCTTGAAAAATATTTTAAAGCGGGTCGTTATCATTTCCAAAGCGGAATGGGAAACACCAACCTTGTCAATATGATCAAAGCCGGAAATCAGTCTGAAAACTCTTTCAGAATTGGGGATTTCGGAGATATTTATCAGATGGTAGGAAAAGTGACCAAGAAAACGGAAAAAGATTCTTTGCAGTTTGTGAAAGATCTTAATTCGATTGCTGCAGAAAAAGGCTATAATAATGCTGAAGATTTAAAAAAATACTTTTTTATTGATACTTATAACTTCTTCTGGACGGTGACTCCGAAAGAGTTTTTTAAGAAATTCAATGACCAGTATGACGATTTTTGGAATAGCGAAAGAAAAGCAAAAGAACAGCAGTCAGGTTTAACGAGAGATCAGATTTACGCATTAGCTTCTATTGTTTATAAAGAATCTGGCGGGAAAAAGGATGAAATGAGAACGATTGCCGGATTATATTTAAACCGTTACAGAAAAGGAATGAAGCTGCAATCTGACCCGACTGTAATTTATGCCATCAACAAGCAGACAAATTTTAAAGAGTCAATAAAAAGAGTTTTATATAAACATTTATCTACGCCTTCGCCTTACAATACGTACGCGAATGCAGGAATTCCTCCGGGACCGATCTGTATCGTAGACAAAAACTCGGTAGATGCCGTTTTGAACGCCGAAAACAACAACTTTATCTTTATGTGTGCAGATCCTGCAAGATTCGGATATCACAAGTTTACGGCAAGCGCAGAAGAGCATGCGATTAACGCAAAAGCTTATCAAGACTGGCTGAATTCAAAGAATATAAAATAAAAAATAAATTTAACTTTATTTTAACAATTTAATAATTAACATTTGACTTTTTAAAGCGACATATACATTACAAATAATAAACAAATTGTATTATTTTGAAATTTATCTTATTAATAATTTCATAATATTAAAAGGAATACTTTCACGATTTTACACAAACAATACCTTATGAACCAGACGGAAATTATCAACATTTTCACAAAAAAAACCTTAGGGCTTACTTTTGTACTTTCGGCGGCGGCTTTTGCTTTTGCACAGGAAAAAGTAGGTGTTTCAGGCAGTGTTGTTAATAAAAACAACCAGCCTGTTCCTTATGCATCGGTTACTTTCAGCAATAAACAAAATAAGATGTTTAGCGACGCTGCCCTTACCGATGAAAAAGGACAATACAAACTAGACCTTACTCCCGGAAATTACGATATCACAGTAGAGGCAATCGATTACAAAAAAAATATGATCGCTAATAAGCAGGTTACAGCTGCAGGAAGCATCGGCGCTTTTTCTATTGAACCTGAAACAAGTGCTACTAATCTTAAAACAGGAGATATCCAGGGAATTGTACTTACTGCTCCGACTACAAAGGCTTATAAAGTAGAATTAGATAAAAGAACATACGATCCGTCGCAGGATATTGTAAGTAAAGGAGGTAATTTACAGGATGTTTTACAAAACGTTCCGTCAGTGGAAGTAGATACCGATGGTACCGTTTCTATGAGAGGGAGCAGTAATGTGAAGTTTTTGATTAATGGCAAACCATCTGCATTGCTTGGAATTTCTGAAGGAAGTAATGCTCTTCAAAGTATTCCTGCTGACCAAATTGAAAGAATTGAGGTAATTACCAATCCATCTTCAAAGTTTGAAGCATCCGGTACTTCAGGTATTTTAAATATTATTTTAAAGAAAAGCAAAAAAGTAGGATTCAACGGAAGTGTTGTAGGAACACTCGGTTATCAGCCAAGAACCAACTTAAATGCCAATTTAAGCTGGAGAAAAAATAAATTGACATGGTTTTTAAATGGTGGCGGTGGTTACAGCGAATCTACAACAACCAGCAGAAACAGCAATTTGAATTACGATAGAAATCAACAATTCCAATTGCTAAAATCCGATCAGGAAAGCAAAAACAAAAATTATTTTAAAAATTACAATGCGACTGCAGGTTTAGTCTATGATTTAGATGATAAAAACTCTTTCAATTTATCCGGAACAGTAAGAACATTTGACGGAGAAACTGATGGAAATATTAATTATAATTTCCTTTATAACAACCCGCCTTTTCCTAATCCTTATACCCTAAGAACAAGTGATGGGAATAATAATAACCTTGCATTTCAAGGAGACGCCGGATGGGATCACAAATTTAATGATAAAGGACATAATTTATCCGTTTCATTAAGCCTTCAGAGAAATAGAAGCAATAATTTCACAGATATTTATCAAGAATCAAACTTTGTAACTCAGTTAGATAGCTCAGATAATATTATTGGAATTCTTCCTCAAATGGATTATCAGTTAAGCAATAATACTCAATATTCACTTACAAAATCTGTAATTGGAAAGATAGATTATGAACTTCCAATCGGTGAAAATTCAAAATTAGAAGCTGGGTATAGAATTGACAGAAATGATAATTTCTATGATAATACAGCCAATGAGGCATTAGGATTAAATATTCCTCTTGATCCTCTGGGTAAATTTACGAACGTTACGAATTATGATGAAATGTTCAATGCATTTTATTTACAATTCCGTAGTAAGATTGGTAAATTAGGCTATCAGTTGGGACTTAGAGATGAGCTTTCTAATGTAAAAGTAGATTATAGAAACCTGGAAGGCAGTAATCCTATTAATGAAAATAAAAATTACAACAATCTTTTTCCAAGTGTTTTCTTAAGCTATGATCTAGGAAAAGACAATCAGTTTTTATTAAATTATTCAAGAAGAATTGACAGACCGCGTTCTTTCTTCCTTGTTCCTTATTTTTCGATCACGGATAACCAAAATATTTTCTTAGGAAATGTAAATTTAAATCCATCATATGTTGATTCATTTGAATTTGGATACAGTATCTCTAAAAAGAAATACACTTTAAACCCTACTCTTTTCTACAGAAAAACTACAGGTGACGACAAGACGGTTGCCTACCAGGATGACGAGAGAACAAATGTTTATTACACAACACCTGTTAACTTAGGAACTAATGAACAATATGGTTTAGATTTCAATGGTACAGCTGATGTCTTTCCTTGGTTAAAATTAATGGGTAACGTAAGTTTATTTGGCTATAAAACAACAGGAATTTACACCTACAACACGATTGATGTTACAGGAGCACAAGTTACGAGAGATCGTCCTTATGATGGCAGCGGTTTTTCTACAAGAGCAAGATTAAATGCTACATTTAAAGTAGATAAAACGTTTAGCTTCCAGCTACAAGGGTTCTACAGAGGTCCTCAAAATACAGCCAGTCAAGACAGAAAAGCTATGTATGCTTTAAATATGGGAGCTTCTAAAACCATTTGGAACGGAGACGGAACGATCGCATTCAATATGCAGGATATATTTAATACACGTTCTATGAGAAGTACTAACTATCTGGCAACAGGAATCAGAGAATCTTATATGCAATGGCAACCAAGACAATTTGCTATCTCTCTGACTTACAGATTCAAACAAGGAGAAAAAATAGAACAGCCTAAGAAGAAAAAAGACATCAATGCTAATGATACAGGCGGTGATGAGCAAGGCGGTCCAATGTAAGATCATAATACAACAAAAAATCCCGAAAATTAATTTTCGGGATTTTTATTATTTTACTTTTTCAGCTCTTGAAACTTTTTCCATTTCAGCTTCATAGATTCTTTTCCTCAAATCACTCGAGGAAAACCTGTGATCTCTTTTGTTATAAAAGATTTCTATTCCTTTTTCTTCACAGTATTTTTTTCCTGTAAAGTCCTTATCCATATAATCATCACCAATGATTCTTACATCGATAACGAAAGATTTTAAGATATCCTCCAAATCCTGTTCTGTATAATAAGGAATAATTTCATCTACGGCATTCACAGCTTTTAGCTGAATATACCTTTCCACAATCGTTTGAGTAGGTTTGTTTTTGGTAGGACGATCGTGTGAGGGGTCGATCTGTAAGCCAACAATAAGATAATCGCAAACCGTTTTTGCCTCTTCCAACATTTTAATGTGACCTGCGTGCAGCAAGTCGAACGAAGAAAATGTAATGCCTATTCTTTCTGTTTTCATATATGCATTTTATTAAAATTTCTCTGAAATCAACATTCTTTTAACTGATAAAAATGAGATTCAGAAAATACGTTTTCTAATTCTTTTTTAAATTTCTCTTGAATTTAAATATTTCTGCCACTCCCAAACAGTCCTTAATGCCTCTTCTAATGAGGTCTCAGACTTCCAGTTAAGGTCTTTTTCCGCTTTATCGACATTGGCGTAGGCAATTGTAATATCACCTTCTCTCCTGTCACAAATCTGATACGGAACTGCTACATTATTTGCTGTTTCAAAAGCTTTTACAACATCTAAAACAGATGAGCCTTTGCCTGTTCCCAAATTGTAAATATCAATCATAGCTTCGTCAGACTGCTCATTCATTAATCTTTTTAAAGCTGCAACGTGAGCTTTGGCAAGATCAACAACATAAATATAATCACGAACCGCTGTTCCGTCTTCCGTTGGGTAATCATCTCCCCAAATACTCAATTTTTCACGAATTCCGGCGGCTGTCTGCATCACATAAGGCACGAGATTATTCGGAATTCCGATGGGTAATTCACCCAATTTCGCGGAAGGATGTGCACCGATCGGATTAAAATACCTCAACAAAGAAATTTTTCTGCTGTAGGCCTTTGCAAAATCAATCAGAATTTCTTCACCCATTTGCTTTGTCTTTCCGTAAACACTTTCGGGCATTTTCAACGGAGTATTTTCATTGATCGGCATTTGATCTGCCTGCCCGTAAACCGTACAAGACGAACTGAAAATAAAGTTTGAAATCTCTCTGCTTTTAAATTCCTGCAAGATATTTATTAATGAAAATAAATTATTCTCATAATAATCCACAGGTTTTATCTGGCTCTCTCCCACTGCTTTAGACGCCGCAAAATTGATACAGCCATCAATCTGATGTGCATCAAAAACCTGCGTCAGAAGCTCTTTTCTTTTTAAATCAAAAGGATAGAAAACAGACTTTTTTCCTGCAACTTCCTCAATATTTTTTAAAATAAATTTCTCTGAATTGGATAAATCATCAACGATAACCACTTCAAAGCCGCTATTCAAAAGTTCTACAACCGTGTGCGAACCAATATATCCAAGACCTCCCGTAACGAGTATTGCCATTTTTTAGTAATTGTTATTTTTAATCATTGTGTTTTCCTATTTCTTCAATATTTTCATATTGTATCTCTTTGTATTTGAATTTATTGATTAGGTAAATTAAAATTACTAAACTGGAAAAAATAATAAAGCTATATTTAAAGTCATTATATGTAATTTCGTCATTTAGATATAGCCGCTTCCTTATTAGTCCTATAACTAAAAAAAATATGAGAAACGAATAATAACTATTTAAAAATTTAATAGTAATAAAGGATTTTCCTATCAATAACATCAACCCAATAAAATTTAATGAAAATATTAAAATAGCTATATACAGCATTAAATGATCTGATATTGGATTTTTATTAATCTCATCAAGTTCATTAATGATTCCATATCCAAATAAAAAGAATATAAATAAAGATAATAAGAATATTAATACCCAAACACTCTTATATTTGAAAATCTTTCTTTTCATTATCCCATAAATTCCAACACAGCATCCGTAATATACTTCAGCTGCTCATCATCCAATTCCGTGTGCATAGGAAGTGAAATCACCTGATCCAAAAGCTTATCCGTATTTACAAAATCTGCGTCGTTACTTTCCTGATAATATGCTTTTTGCTTTCTCAACGCTACAGGATAATAGATCATTGCAGGAATTTCTTTCTCCGTTAAGAATTTTTGTAATTCATTACGCTGTCCGTTCAGAATTCTCAAAGTATATTGGTGAAAAACGTGACTGGAATTTTCTGCTCTTTTTGGCGTTAAAATATTTTCGTTAGCGGCAAAAGCTTCGTCATAATAATCTGCAGCTCTCTTTCTTGCTTCGTTGTAAGTATCCAAATGAGGAAGCTTTTTTCTTAAAACTGCCGCCTGAATACTGTCTAAACGTGAATTTACCCCTACCTCATCATGATAATATCTTTCGTACATTCCGTGGTTGACGATGCCTCTTAAACGATGCGCCAATTCATCATTATTGGTAAAAATAGCACCTCCGTCACCGTAGCAACCTAAGTTTTTAGATGGAAAAAACGAAGTTGTTCCCACTGTTGACATTGTTCCCGCCTGTTTTACGGTACCGTCAGAAAAAGTATATTCAGCACCGATTGCCTGTGCGTTGTCCTCAATTACATAAAGGTTGTGCTCTTCAGCGATCTTTAAAATTTCCTCCATATTGGCACATTGTCCGAAAATATGTACAGGAATGATTGCTTTTGTCTTCGGAGTGATCGCTTTTTTGATTGCTTCCGTTGAAATTGTGAATGTATCATAATCTACATCTACCAATACTGATTTAAGTTTCAGCAAATGGATTACTTCCACTGTTGCAGCAAAAGTAAAATCTGCCGTGATGATTTCATCGCCTTCCTGCAGGTCAAGAGACATCAAAGCAATTTGCAACGCATCCGTCCCGTTGGCACAAGGAATAACATGCTTAACTTCTAAATAAGACTCCAATTCATTCTGGAAAGACTTTACCTCAGGGCCATTGATAAAAGCCGCCGAATCCATTACATTTAAAACTGCATTATCTACATCATTCTTTATTTTGTAATACTGACTTTGTAAGTCAACCATTTGAATCTTTTTCATAAATAAATATTTCTGTAAAAATAAGGATTTTAAAATCCTATCAAAAATTTTATTGATTTTGTTTTATCTTTATCAAAAATAAAATATGAAAAAAATCTTACTCTTTTGTCTTTTAGCGGGTTACTCAGCTGCTTTTGCACAGACTCAGCTAGTTTTTGTGTATTTTACAGATAAGCCCAACAAGGCTGCATTTTATGCCAATCCGTTGTCTGAGCTTACCCAAAAGTCCCTCGACAGGCGTACAGCGCTAGGAATTGCCCTTAATGATCAGGATGCACCGATCGAGCAGTCGTATGTACAGAATATTCAGAATTTAGGATTTACGGTGACTGATTATTCAAAATGGCTGAATGGTGTTGCCGTGAATGCTACTCCTACACAAATCATTACGATTCAATCTCAACCTTATGTACAGTCTGTAGAAAGTTTTGCTAAAAATAATTCTTCAGGAACAAAAATTCAAAATACCAATAAATGGGATGAGTTCAACACCACGGATTCTACCAGTAAAACATTGACAACCTTTGATTACGGCTCGGGTTCGGAACAGATCGATCAGATCAATCTTCGTCCGCTTCACCTTGCGGGTTACACAGGAACCGGAGTCACGATCGCAGTGATTGATACAGGATTTCCTACCGTAAATACAGGTTCTGCTTTTTCAAGATTATGGGCAAATAATCACATGAAAGGCGGTTATGACTTTGTCAGCAAAAGCACCGATCTTTACAATACTTCCCTCAACGCACACGGAACCGTAGTTTTAGGGGCGATTGGAGGCTTTATTCAGGATACTTTTGTGGGGTCAGCGCCGGATGCAGATTTTTATTTGTATCGAAGTGAAAACGCCAATGTTGAAATTCCGGAAGAGGAATTATATTGGATCGAATCTGCCGAAGAAGCCGACAGAAAAGGCGTTGACCTCATCACCACATCATTGGGATATTCTACTTTTGATGATCCGAGATATAGTTATGATTATTCGGATATGAACGGAACCACTTCTTTTATCGCAAGAGGTGCTGAAATAGCTGCTAATAAAGGAATTGTTGTATTAGCCGCTGCCGGAAATTCCGGACAACAGCCTTGGCATTACCTTTTAACTCCGGCTGATAATGTGAAAGTTTTCACCATTGGCTCTGTTGATTCTGCGGGAGCTTCTTCCGGCTTTTCTTCTTACGGACCCAATTCTTTAGGCGTTGTAAAACCTGACGGAAGTACAAGAGGAACCAATACAACCACCGTCAACAACAATTCTACAACATTAGTCACCGGAACTTCGATTGCAACACCCGTTGCAGCGGGCGGAGTTGCCTGTCTGATCGGAGCTTTCTCTACCATGAACAGAGATTTGATGAGAAACAGACTGAGAGAAACGGCGTCATTATATCCAGGTCACACGGATCAAATGGGATTTGGAATTCTTAATTTCGGAAAGTTTTATAATAATGTGTTGGCAACTTCAGAACTCGTTAAAAAAGAAAAAATCGCTATTTTCCCGAATCCTGTTAAAAATATTTTAAATGTTGCTTCTGAAAGTGAAGTTTCATCATTGGAAATTTACGATAATCTTGGAAGACTGATTAATAAGGTGAATCATCAGAAATCTGTAAAAGTTGAGGACTTTGCGAAAGGCGTTTATTATCTTAAAATCCAGACGAAGGATAAAGTTTATTATGAAAAATTCATAAAAGAATAAATGTTTGTTTGTTAGTGAAAATTTCAACTTAAAAAATGATTCTGTTCACAAAAAACGGGTGTTTTTTGTGAATTTTGATAAAAACCACTTAAAGTTGTCAGATTACAACCAAAAGTAGCGGAATTACAACTAACAGTTTCTCTGTTTTTGCTGCTTCAAAAAACGTATGTAAATATCTTTGCTGTATCAAAACAAAGGAAAATTGCACTTATGTTAAATACAAAAATCATTGGCAATAAAATTGTCAAAGCACGAAAAGAGACTAACATGTCTCAGGCACAACTTGCAGAACTTTTATTTATCAGTCCGCAAGCAATAGGAAAATGGGAACGAGGAGAATCGATTCCGGATCTTATTACTTTTAATCGTCTCGCGGAAATTTTAGGAGTGGATCTCAATTATTTTTCAGAAAACTTTCAATCTTCAACAAGCGAAACGAAATCTGATGAATATCCGGAAAAACCAGCAATTCAACTTCCCTCCGAAAAGCAGGACAAAAAACCAAAATGGAATATGTCACTCGGAAATTGGATAGACGCCGACTTTTCCGGATTGAAAAACCTTCATGAAAAGTTTGGTTCCTCCAATATGCAACGCTGTAAGTTCATTGGCTCGGATTTATCAGGACTCATTTTAAAAAGCAATCATGTTGATGCTTGTGATTTTTCAAGATCTGACATCAGCAACAGTCATTTTCATAATTCCCATTTGGTCAACAACCTTTTTAAAGATTGCTCTCTGAATGAAACTGAGTTTTCAGGAAGTCATATCAAAAGTTGTGATTTTTCCGGTGCTGATTTTACCGGAACTGTGATTAAATCAAGCTCTTTTCAGAAAAATACAATCACAAGCGTGACTCTAAACCGCACTTCTTTCAATGCCACAGATATTTGCGATATGGTTTTTGAAGGTACAATAGAAGATTGTTCTTTTGAAAACTGTACGTTTTCCAAGGTTACTTTTCAAAACTCAAAGCTCATCAACACTTTCTTTAAAAGCAGAAGATTGAAAAATATTGTTTTTATTGATTGCCAGGCAGATCGCATGACGTATGAATTCTTAAAAAATGGCAAAGCCGATGTAAGCGGCATCACTTTATTAACCTCATAGAATGAATATAAAATTAAAGAGACTGTTCCAATTTGAAGCAGTCTCTTAATTAATTTTATGCCGAATTTCTACTCGCATTAATATTCCCAAACAGAGAACGCGTCACCAGTTTTTCATACGCTTCTTTATTGCCCTCGCCTTTTTGAATTTTCATTAAAGCATATTGCTGAATGCTCAACAACGGCAGTACAATTCTTTCACGGATTTTAACCGATTTTCTTGATAAAGGGTCTTCTTCCTGTAACATTTTAAAGCCTGTCAGTTCAAGCATAATATTTTTAGAAAGATTAAATTCATCAAAAAGGACATTCCAGAATTCGCCGAATTTCGGATTGTTTTTAATGTAATACGTTAATGGAAAATATGACTTATTCATACTCATCATTGAATTTAAAACCAATGTTTTAAAGAAGTCCGAACCTTTATACAATTCTCTTACTTCATCAAATCTTCCCTGTTCTTTCATCTGTTGCATCGCAAAACCGAATCCGAAGAATCCGGGAACATTTTGTTTTAATTGTGACCAAGAACCAACGAAAGGAATGGCTCTTAAATCCTCAAATTTAAGCTCACTTCCGCCACCTCTTTTTGACGGACGGCTTCCGATATTGGTTTTTCCGTAATATTCCAGCGTACTCATTTCCTGTAAATAAGGAACAAACATTGGATGCGCCTTTAAATCTGAATATTTTTTATAGCTGATGTCTGCTAATTCAATGATTAATTTTCTTTCTTTTTCGGTTAAATCCTTTTTAGAATTTTTGAAAACATCATTTTCAACTCCGGCTGTTAAAAGTTGTTCGAAGTTGTATTTTGCCTGTTCTTTATTCCCGAAAATACTTGTGATCGTCTGTCCCTGAATCGTTAATTCAATTTTATTATTCGCGATCGTTTTTCCCTGAGAAGCGTAGAAATCGTGGGTTTTTCCACCACCTCTTGCGGGCGGACCACCTCTGCCGTCGAAGAACACAACTTTAATTCCGTTTTGTTCGGAAAGTTTAGTTAAAAGTTCCTTTGCTTTGTAAATTTCCCAGTTGGCTTTCAGATAACCGCCATCTTTTGTTCCGTCTGAGAAACCAAGCATGATCGTCTGCTGATTTCCTCTTTTTAAAAGATGTTTTTTGTAGATCGGATTTTGATACAAATCGCTCATCACATTTTCTGCATTGGCAAGACCTTCCATCGTCTCGAAAAGCGGAACAATATCCATATTGATTTCTTCGTCCTGATACCCGCAAACTTTGAAAAACGCATAGACATTCATCACATCTTTTACCGCATCGGAATTAGAAATAATATAACGGTTCATTCCTCTGTATCCGTTCAGTTGCTGGATTTCTGAAACCTGAGAAACCGTTAATAAAGTATCTTTTATAATATCTTCAAAATCATTAGCATTGACTTTATCTGAAATTTGAATTAGCTGATTGAATTTCTCCTCATTACTCGCTTCAATATTTCCAAAAACTTTGGTAAAAACTGCATCAATAACCTGCTGATGAATTCTGCTGTCCTGTCGAACATCCAATGTTGCAAAATGAGTCCCGAAAATCTTCACACGGTCTTTGAAATTCACCAAAAGATCAAGGAATAACGAGTTGTGTTGCTCAACCAAGATCTTTTCCGCTTCTTCAAGTCTGTTAATAATATCTTCCGACGTGATTTTTTCATTTCTAAAAATGGCAGAATACAACTCGTTGCTCAGTTTTGTCAACACATCAGAAACTCCACGGAAACTTAATCTTCTTCGTACAGATTTAAGATTATTATAGTACGCTTTTAAAATCGCAGAATGAAGTTCTTCCGCTACTCTTTTTGTAACGTCTGCCGTTACAAAAGGGTTTCCGTCGCGGTCACCTCCAGGCCAGAAACCAAGCTGGATCAAATCTTCATGCAAATGAAAATGATCATTTCCGAAAGTTGTTTTTATTTTGGTGAAAAGCTCACCAATCGTGTCATAATACACATATCTCAGATAATAAATGATACTCAAAGCCTCATCGATCGGAGTTGGTTTTTCTTTGTTGACAAACGGAGTTTTTCCTAGCTGCTGCAACAACATATCGATATTGGTGATAGAATCCGTCGTAATCGCATTTCTAAGATCATGAAGAATTCTCTGCACAGAATTCGGATAAAACTGCGTCGGGTGAGCTGTAAAAACAATTTTCACTGCAAAATCTTTCAGCTTTTCACGAATTTTTTCGAGTTTGTGATCCTGTAGTGAACGTTCGTACATATTGGTTACCGTTCCGTTGTCACTTTCGGAGTGAATGTTCGGAAAAGCAGCATCTTCAATACTGTCAAATAAAACTACCTGTCTTTCAATATATTGTATGATTTTAAAAAGCAGTTCGGTTTTTTGCTCTTCGGTCTGTAAATCAGTATGATTTTTAAAGAATTCTTCAACGATTTCTTCAGGTGTCTTTCCGGCTTCGTAACCGACTTTGCTTTCCTCACAAAGAAACGGAAGCAACATCCCGATATTCGTCATTTTATCATAAGGCAGGCTCATAAATAATGAATTGTAGATCTGGAATTTATTTTCCACGATCTGCCTGAATTTTTCTGCGCGTTGGTCGTGTATCATATAACAAATGTAGGGGATTTTAGGTGGAATATGTAAATTAAAAATAATAATTCTTTATCTATAATACCCTGATCGAGGATTCATAACTCTAACAATTCCCTCGTTAATCAATCCTAATTTTAAAGCATTGTGAATTCTCAAAAATGAAGGAATTTCTAATAGTCCTTTTTTTCCTCTAATAACAGTATTTTTGCAATAATGAATTAGTTCATTTTTATTCATTCTGAATGGTATTTGATATTCATCAAAAGTATCTGGAAAGGACTCGAGTAATAGTTTTTTCCTTAAATTAAGGACATTCAATACTGTACTAAGTAACCATTCATCCAATTCTTTTAATTGCTCAACATCATTAATAAGTGGATAAAAACTCATTATCCCCTTAAATGTTAAAACTTTGTAAGTCCCATTCATATATTTTTTTAAAGTAATCTCTGTTAAATTACCATATAAATATCTTCTTACCTCCATTAAAGCCGTCAAAAAATTTTTATCTCTACCTAATAATGGTAAGTTAATATTACTTACATTACTTTGCTTTAATGGATGAATTAAATTTTTATACAATAAATAAGAAATATGTTTTTTTATTTTTTCTACAGATTTGTTTTTTATAGAAACTTTCTCTGTTGAAATTTTATAACCTAAAAATTCAATATATTCTTTTGAATTATAAAATTCAGACGGCATTTCATCCCTTTTCAATAGTGAAATACCATCCGATTTTTTATAATTAATATTAATTTTTGCCTCTTTCGCAAAATTCGAAATTATATCAAAAGCTTTAGAAATTTTACTATAATTTTTAGACCAAATTATTGTATCATCTGCATATCTTGCAAATCTAATTCCTTCATCTTCTAACTGTCTATCTAGTTTCCAACAAACTACATTTGCTAAAAATAATGATATTGATGTTCCTAAAGGAATTCCTATTTCTCTATTTTGTAAAAATGCCTTAATAACTTTGAGTTCAATTTCACTAATCAGATATCCATTAACCTTAAGTTGTTCAAATAAATAATCATGATTTATTGATCCAAAAAAGTCACTAAAATCAAATTCTGCAACAAATATTCGTGGTACAGTTAGTAATTCGTGAGCTATATCTTGAATTGCAAAATGTATATTTCTATCATTTCTATAGGCGTAAGTCAAAGAACTAAATCGATGTTTATTTTTAGTTAATAAATTTTTATAAATTCTATAAGATACTGCTGAGTCTTGGATTTGATAAATACTAATATCCCTAGTTCCTCCATTTGGTTTAGGAATTTGTTTAATATATGGTTCACAAGGGAAATATTTACCTGCTAATATATTTTTTGAAATAGATTTAGCAATTTGTTTTTTTCTTTTTAAAACATAGTAAGGATTATATTTATTATCATTATTCCATTCTTCGGGAAACTTAACATTTTTAGGATCATAATTTATATAATTTTTACTATTTCTTTCATACCACAAATGAAGATTATTATGATAATTCTCAAATCTACTTTTTAATTGTACCGCAATTTTTTCAATATCTTCAGCCAAAATTTTTTCCATGATTATAGTTTTTATATACAATAAAGTCCTATTTTAAATAAATAGGACTTTTATCACGGAATCTACAAGTAAAAATAATTTCTAACTTATTGTAAATATTGTAGAAATATTTACAAACCTTTTCCTTTAAATTAAACTAGCTTAATTGTCAAGGACTGTAGTAAACTCCGTTAATTCCATAAGAATTTACAACAAAAATAACAAATATAATTTATCAAGTAAAAATTATTTTCATTTTTAAACAATCCTTGTTCAATTATACATATTATCCCTCATAATTTTTGTATTCAAAAATTTTAATAACTAATTTTACAAATCACAGAAATTAATCCAATGAAAAAAATATTCATATTCCTTGTAATCGCTTTTCTTTTCACAGCTTGTGGTAACGATTGCTATAATGCTCCTCAACCGGTCGTTTTTAAATTTGTAAATTCCAATGATGAAAATCTTATTGAAAACGGAACGCTGACTACGTATGCAATTCAGGACGAGAATCATGTGGGTGTACAGTTGAGCAAAACATCCGATAATATGGTTATTTTAGAAAATGTAGGTGCTTATAACGGTACAAAAAAATATAATTTTTATTCTAATCTTAAAGTTTTTGATTTTTCAATCCAGTCGTCCGAATTTAAAGGAGGCTGTGATGGTTATCAAATCAATAAATTAACGTTTACAGGCATAAATATTGACGTAACAGACGAAAAAGGATACTATAAAATTGTATTGGAATAAATTTTGACCTTGCTCAATTTGCAAAACAACAGAATGAAATTATTATTTCCGACTTTATTGTTAATATCCAGTTTAGTTTTCAGTCAGAAAGCTATTCCTTCTGATTTCAAAAAAATCCCTGAGATCCTCGACAATACCGAACTACTCTATCCTTTCATCGTTCCTGACAAAAAATTTGCTTATTGGTCTGTCCTTCGCAATAATCCCGATCCCGACAAAGCCATCATTTATGAAAGTCAGATGCCTAAGTTGATGACGATCAATGATCCTGCACCAGAAAAAGGTTTCCTTCAGAAATGTTTGGGAGAAAATTGCTTTTCATATATCATTGCTTGTGAAAATAGTCAGTCTAAATATTTTTCGAATGAAAAACAATTAAGAGATTTTGTGGGATTTGTAGATAATCTGCCGGAAGCAATTTTAATAGCAAACACGTACGGTTACACCGTTGACAGTACGGATATGCTGAGCAGTTCGTACAAAATTGAAGACAAAAATATTTCATTATATCTTTCAAAAACGAAAAACTGTCCGCTTACCAAAGAATCATTTTTCATCAAGATCAACAGAAAAACCGGAAAACTGGAAGCAAAAAGCAACGGAATTTATTTTAAAAGTGAAGAATGTGTTCAATAAAAGGCTGGAAGTTTGAAGAGGGAAGCTGGAAGTTACTACTAAACGTATAATTTTTAAGATTGGTTTCAATAACTTCCAACCTCCAGCTCCCTGCTTCCTGCCAAAATTAAATATTAATCGCACCTTGTCCGGAAGCAATCAAATAAGCATCCTTCAACGTTTCAGAATACGTCGGATGCGCGTAAGAAATTCTAAACATATCTTCTGCCGTAATCTCATATTCCTGAGCAATTACACCTTGCGCAATCAAATCGGCGGCTCTGGCTCCAATCACATGAACACCGAGAACTTCACCATATTTCGGATCAACCAATACTTTTGAAAAACCATCCATATCCATCGAAGCTCTCGCTCTTGCACTCGCAGAAAACGGGAATTTTCCGACGTTGTACGGGATGTTATTTTTCTTTAAATATTCCTCGGAATAACCTACAGAAGCCACTTCCGGCCAAGTATAAACCACAGAAGGAATTCTGTCGTAGTGAATATGATGGTTTTGTCCGTTAATTGTTTCAGCTACCAAAACGCCTTCTTCTTCGGCTTTGTGAGCCAACATTGCCCCGCCGATCACGTCACCGATCGCAAAAATATTGGAAACAGCAGTCTGATTATTTTCATGAACTTTAATAAATCCTCTTTCATCCTGTTCAACTCCGGTATTTTCCAAGCCAAGACCTTTTGTGAAGGCTTTTCTTCCGACTGCGACCAAAACATATTCAGCTTCCAGTTCGTTTTCCGTACCGTTTTTATCTTTAAATAAAACTTTTGCGGAAGATCCCAAATTCTCAGCTTTGTAAACGCCTTGATTTAATCGAATATCAATTCCTTCTTTTTTCAGGATTTTGTGAAGACTTTTTCCTAATTCCTGATCCATTGTAGAAATCAGATTATCAGCGTATTCTAAAATTGTCACCTGAGTTCCGATACGGTTGAAAATTGACGCCATTTCAACACCAATTACTCCTCCACCAATGATTACCATTGATTTGGGCTGTTCTTTTAAGGATAAAGCTTCGGTTGATGTGATGATTCTCTGTTTATCAATTTCAACTCCGGGAATTGTGGACGGTTTTGAGCCTGTTGCGATGATATAATGTTTTGCTGTAACATCGATTGTTTCATTTTCATTGACAATTTTTATGGCAGAATTATTGACAAAACTTGCCGTTCCTTTTAATCGGGTGATTTTATTTTTATTCATTAAAAAATCAAGTCCGGCAGTATTTTTTGCAACTACTTCTGATTTTCTTTTGTACATCTGCTGAAAATCGAGTTCAACCTCATTTAATTTAATTCCGTGTTCGTTAAATTTATGCTGAGCTTCAGAAAAATGATGAGTACTGTCCAGCAAAGCCTTTGTGGGAATACAACCAACGTTTGTGCAGGTTCCTCCCAAAGTATCATATTTCTCAATAATTGCAGTTTTGTACCCGAGTTGTGCCGCTCTGATCGCAGCAACGTATCCACCAGGTCCTGAGCCGATTACGGCAACGTCATAATTTTCCATTTGATTTATTAATTTTTTATGATTAAATTTACTTTTATTTTGCAAGTAAAATTAAAACAAAAACTTTCATTTTGCAAGCAATATATTAGATATTGATAGTATGAATAAAAAAAGATCAGACTGCCCTATCAGTTGCTCCCTGGAAATGTGGGGCGACAAATGGTCATTGTTGATTATACGCGATCTGATGATCAAAAAAGAGTGTACCTACGGAGATTTCCTGAAAGCCGATGAAAAGATTGCCACCAATATTTTAGCTTCCAGACTTCAAAATTTACAGGAAAACGGAATTATTGATAAAAAAAATCATCCTGATAATAAATTGAAATTCCACTACTTTCTCACAGAAAAAGGGATTGATCTGATTCCTTTGATTGTCGAAATTAATCTTTGGAGCGATAAATACATAACGATTCCTGATGACAGAAAAAAATTGGTGGAGGATATTAAAAAGGATAAGGAAAAATTTATTAAAAAAGCGAAAGCATATCTTTCTAATTGATTTTAAATTTAATTTACACCGCGTTTGTTTCTTTAGGAATCTAAACAATGATTTTGACAATTCAATCTCTACAAAATAAGTTTAGTTTCCTACGGAAAGACAAATATAGTCGTTAACTTGATGGCTTAATATTATATTGTTTAACATCATGATGAGATTGCTTCCTCGCTTCGCTCCTCGCAATGACAATTAAAAATCAATCATAACAATTTTACAACTTCCTTAACTCAATTTTCACTTTGCATTCCGTAAATTTGGCTTACAATAAATTTAAGAACAATGCTTAATTTCGAGTTCAAAAATCCAACTAAAATACTTTTCGGGAAAGGCGAAATCGCTAAAATTTCAAAAGAAATCCCACAAGATGCCAAAGTTTTAATGATTTACGGTGGCGGAAGCATCAAAAATAACGGTGTTTACGATCAGGTAAAAGAAGCTTTGAAAGATCATGAATTATTCGAATTTGGCGGTGTTCCTGCCAATCCTGAGTATGAAGTCTTAATTAATGCTTTAAGTTTCATTAAAGAAAAAAACATTACTTTCCTTCTGGCTGTTGGCGGTGGTTCTGTGATTGACGGAACAAAATTCCTTTCTGCAGCAGCAAATTACGACGGCGAGCCTTGGGAAATCCTGAAAAAGCCTGTCAGAACTTTTGAAGGAGAAGGAATGCCTTTCGGAAGTGTTTTAACATTACCGGCAACAGGCTCTGAAATGAATTCGGGATATGTCATTTCAAGAAGAGAAACTAATGAAAAATTATCAGCAGGCGGTCCTGGACTTTTCCCACAATTTTCGGTTTTAGATCCGGAAGTGGTGAGATCAATTCCTCAAAGACAGATTGTAAACGGACTGACAGACGCTTACACCCACGTTTTAGAACAATATATGACTGCGCCTTCTTCCGCTGATCTTCAGGAAAGAATTGCAGAAAGCATTTTAATCAGCTTACAGGAAACTGCTCCAAAAGTGTTGGCTGATGATTTTGATTATGATGCCGCAGGGAATTTCATGTGGTGCTGTACAATGGCTTTGAATGGCTTAATTCAGAAAGGAGTTATTACAGATTGGGCGGTTCATGCGATGGGACACGAATTAACGGCTTATTTCGGCATTGATCATGCAAGAACGCTTGCTGTGATCGCTCCGTCACATTACCGTTATAATTTTGAGTCTAAAAAAGGAAAATTAGCTCAATACGCTGAACGGGTTTGGGGAATTAAAGACGGAACGGTTGAAGAAAAAGCAGAAGCAGGAATTAAAAAATTAGAAGAATTTTTCCACAGCTTACATATCCAGACCAAACTTTCAGAATATACGGAAGACTACAAAGGAACCGCAGAAAGAGTTGAAAAAGCCTTTACAGAAAGGAATTGGCTAGGTTTAGGAGAATATAAAAAACTAACTCCACAAGACGCTTACAAGATCGTTGAAATGAGTTATTGATGTGCTGGAAGATAGAAGTCGGAAGCTTGAAGTATTTGGAAGTTTACATGATAAAATCTCTGTGCTTTCAAGACTTCCAGCCTCCTGCTTCCCTCTTCCATCCTCAAAATTATATTTTTTACAAACATTCGTTTAAAAAACCTTAATTTCATTACAGATATTTCAAATTTATTTATATTTTAGCATATTCTTAAATTTGTGAAAATGAAAAAACAGCTACTTT
>Ga0157375_10000735_pt1 | contig 28891 bp, 27 predicted proteins | sample M35metaG_FD_115311 | JGI IMG/M metagenome (GOLD analysis project Ga0157375, IMG submission 115311) | Miscanthus rhizosphere microbial communities from Kellogg Biological Station, Michigan, USA - M3-5 metaG | ecosystem: Host-associated > Plants > Roots > Rhizosphere > Soil | place: USA: Michigan... | reverse complement strand
CACGGTACCACCACGCCGTCCCAGGTGATCACATTGGCATGCCAGAGTTTCCAGCAGTGATTGTTGAGTTTATTTTTTACCTGGGTTTCGCCATTGTTGTCTTTCCTGTACCTGCTATATTTCGAAACGGAGGGAATCAATTGATTCGGGTCATTCTTATAATCGTATACCTGTGCGGTCTTGAACCATACATCGTCTACCCCAATCTCCGCTGCGAGTCTTTTCACATCTTCAACCTGGTGTTCATTGGGCTTCACCACCAGGAATTGAAATACCACAAAGGGTGTCCTGCTTTTTAATTCTTTTTTCCACTTTACAATTCGCTTCGCCCCTTCAATCACTTTATTGATATTTCCTCCCACACGATATTGCTCGTAAACATCCTGGGTGGTTCCATCGATGGAAATGATAAGGCGATCCAATCCACTCTCAATGGTTCTGCGCGCGTTTTCATCCGACAAATAGTGCGCGTTGGTAGAAGTTGCAGTATAAAGTTTTTTTGATGAGGCGTATCTCACCATCTCCAAAAAATCCGGATTGAGATAAGGTTCGCCCTGGAAATAAAAAATCAGGTAGAGAAGCTGGCGATGGATATCATCGATGGTTTGCGTGAAGAAGTCTTTCTTCAGCATTCCCGTCGGTCGCGTGAAGGCTCTTAATCCACTCGGGCATTCGGGGCATCTCAGGTTGCAGGATGTGGTAGGCTCAAAGGAAATCGCGATCGGGTATCCCCACTGGATAGGTTTCCCGAGTAAACGGCTTAGATAATAGCTGGAATAAACTTTAGTGGCATTCCAAATCCTTGCAGCACTTAGCTTTGATAGGAAATTGATGCCGTCGTTGATGTTGATTTTTGGCACGCCCATAAAAATAAGCATTATCGCTGAAATGGGTATTGGGTATTAGGTATTGGGTATTGGGAGGTGTTTTTTCCTAATACCTAATACCTAATACCCAATACCCTCGTATAAAGCAATTTGTATTACTAATGAAACGTTTAGAATCAGTGAAACTGAAGTCTTTTTCCGCTTTAATAGCTACTGGCTGCTGCCTTTCCGTTTTCTCACAGGAACCCATGCGAGCGGATCGGGCAACAGAAGACATTGCACATAGTGAAAAGCTGCAGTTTCTAAGCATGCGCGCCAGGACTGACAAAGGCCAACGCAGCCAGGCCTCCACCAATTTCGATGTTAACTACTATCGCTGCGAGTGGGAGGTTGATCCTGCAGTGAATTATATCAAGGGAAAACTCAGTTCCAATTTTCATATTACTCAAGCCGCATCAGAAATCAGTTACGACCTTAGCGCGAATCTCACCGTCGACAGCATTTACTATCACGGCGCAAAAATAAATTTCACAAGACCGGGAGACGCCGTTACCATTCAATTCCCTTCATCCATCTCCGCAGGCACCCTTGATTCCGTTAGCATTTTTTACCAGGGTGCGCCTATCGGCGGAGGGTTCGGTTCCTTTATTCAAACCGACCATGCTGGCTCTCCCGTGATCTGGACACTCAGTGAACCTTACGGCGCATCCGATTGGTGGCCGTGTAAGAACGGGCTCAATGACAAGGCAGATTCTATTGACGTCATTGTGACCTGCCCGGATATTTATCGCGCCTCATCAAACGGAATTGAATTGGCTTCATCCTTTAATGGAGGCAAGAGAATTTGTCCGTTTAAACATCGCTATCCCATCGCCACCTATCTCGTGGCGATGGCTGTAACTAATTTCAGCGTGGAGACGCGCAACATTTTGTTGGGGTCGACGAATCTTCCGATCCTTAGTTATATCTACCCGGAAGACTCTGCCTATTTCGCAAGTCGTACACCTTACATGCTAAACGCGATGCAACTTTATAACTCCACTTACGGCGATTATCCATTCATTAAAGAGAAATACGGACAAACCCAATTTCAATGGGGAGGTGGCATGGAGCATCAAACCAATTCATTCGTGGTGAATGGGGGCGAAGAATTGATGGCACACGAACTTTCGCACCAGTGGTTTGGCGACAAAATTACTACCGGAAGCTGGCAGGATCTCTGGCTGAACGAAGGCTTCGCAACTTTCAGCCAGGTTTACTATTTGGAAAAATTGAGCCCGTTTTATTACCCGGGCTCTGTGCGACAAAGAATGCAGGACATCACTTCACAACCCGGCGGATCGGTTTGGGTAGATGATACCACTGATATCAGCAGGCTCTTTGACGGACGACTCACCTACAACAAGGGAGGCTACCTGTTGCGCATGTTGAGATGGAAATTGGGCGACTCGATTTTCTTTCGTGCGCTGCGACAGTATCAACAGGATCCGACAGTGAAATACGGATTCTCCAGGACGGCAGATTTCAAAAGAAATCTCGAGCAGTTAAGCGGCACCGATCTCACCCAATTTTTTAATGATTGGTATTACGGGCAGGGTTATCCGACTTATCAACTGGAATGGACCATGTTGAGTGGCGGTTGGATCAGCACCAGGTTAAAGGAAACGACTTCACATCCCTCGGTGAGCTTCTTTGCGATGCCTGTGCCAATCGTGTTCAGGAACGCATCGCAGGAAAAAACAATCATCATCGATCACAAGAGCTCGGGACAACTGGATTTTGTCAACATTGGATTTGTCCCCGACACCGTGCTGATTGATCCTGATCACTGGCTGATTTCAGCAAATAATACGGTTACTCAGTCGAGCCTGAACCTGAAAGATCAGGTCAACATTCTTCCCAATCCGATAGGAAATGAATTCTTCACTGTCCTGCAAAATATTCCTGCCAGTAAGGTTTCGCTGCTGCTTTACAGCATGAACGGACAACTGCTGTCGAGAAAAGAAATTGAATTGTTGAATGGATTTTATTTCGGCAGTTTCAATTCGGCTTCTCTTCCCCACGGACAATACGTGTTGAGAGTAGTAGGAGATGGCGTGAAGATTTCGAAAAGAATCCTGAAGTAGGTTGATTAGGTTGATTGGGCTAACAACCAAAGTCCGCAATTAACCTAATAAACCCAATCAACCTGGCTAAACTTTTACCTTTCGCCTATATTTGCCGAACCTATAGACAACTTGAAAAAAGCCACCAAAAAGAGGATTGAAAATATAATCCTGTCCCTTGTCGTAGTGCTCACGCTCGCCGGTTCAGCGTTTTGGATTTGGACCTTTGAGCACCCACATTTCGTTTTCTATCCCGATTTCGGGATACAAATCCCCGTGAAGTTTACTGTGCACGGCATAGATGTTTCACACCACAATGACGTGATCAACTGGCAACAGGTGAAAGCCATGCAGGTAAAGGATATCAACCTCAGTTTTTGTTTTATTAAAGCCACCGAAGGGGTACAGGACGAAGACGAATTGTTTGAACGCAACTGGAAGAAGGCGAAAGAGGTGGGCATGGTTCGCGGCGCCTATCATTTTTTCCTGCCGCAGAAAAGCGGTAAAGCGCAGGCCGAGAATTTCATGAACAGCGTTTTATTGGAATCCGGTGATCTTCCACCGGTGTTGGATATCGAAGAAACTTATGGCGTGCGCACGCCGGATATTCGCAAACGCGTAAAGGAATGGCTATACACGGTTGAGGCTTATTATCACGTGAAGCCCATCATATACACCAACGTCGATTATTATAAGAATTTCCTTGGAAAGGATTTCGATGTTTACCCTCTCTGGGTGGCGCACTATCTGCAGGCCGAGAAGCCACGCATTGAAAGAGACTGGATTTTCTGGCAACACAACGAAGCGGGCAAGGTGAATGGAATTTTGCCGGGTGTGGATTTTAACGTGTTTAATGGGGACAGCGTTGCGTTTAAGGCGTTGTTGAAACAATAAACCCAGTACTAAGTACTTAGTACTAAGTACTAACTTTATTCTGCAATGAGTTCCATGGAACCAGAAGTGCAGCAATTCCTTCAGAAGATTGTAGTGACGATCTTCCTGGGATTGATCTGGATGCTCATCAACACTCTCGCAGGCATCAAATGGGGTTATGCATTCTTCGAAAACGGCATCGAAATCGGCAATATCATTTTCTATATCTGGATGCTGGGCAGCCTGGGGGTGCTACTTTGGTATTATTGGAAGATTTGGAAGAAAGATATTCTTTCATGATTATTCGTGCGTGAAATACTATTCTCCACCTAATTTTTCGATGAGGAGTTTGAAGCCCGGCTCTTCGCGAATCGGATCCCATTCATCGTCTACCCTAAGGCTAATTAAAGCATAGGCCCGAAAAATGCCGTATAACCGACGATATCGGTAAACAGGATGGCGGCCAGTTGATGCTGCTCCGTGCTCATGGCTTCGAATCTTTGGAATCCAGAATCAACGGCACATTCCCTTTTGGCGGCAGCACAATGATCTTGGAATTCTGCGAGAGCGCCATCTCCTTGAAGGCCTTGATCTGCTCGTATTGCAATTGGCGATCGGTGAGGCTTTCGCTGATGATGCGCTGATAATCGGATATTCCCTGGGCCTCCACCCTTTTGCGTTCGGCCTCCTGTCTTTCCTTTTGCAGAACAAACTGCATTTTCTGGGCTTCCTGCTCGGCGTTAATTTTTAATTCGATGGCTGCCTTTACGGAAGCAGGTAAAGTGATATTTCTTACCAGCAAATTCTCCAGCAGCAATCCCCTCTTCTTAAAGTCTTCCTCAATGCTTTTGAAAATTCGGTTTTGGAATTCGTCGCGTCTTGTGGAATAAAGCGCTACCGCATCATAGTATACTGCATTGTCACGGATTCGCGTGCGCGTGATCGGTCGAACGATTTTGTCGCGATAGTCGAGCCCCGTTTCCTTGATGAGTTTCGGCGCGTCGGCGGGCACGATTCGGTATAACACTGAAAGATCGATGGTCACTTCCAGGCCATCTGCCGTGAGCACGCGAATGGCGTCATCGCCGGCTTGCGTGCCCTCATCGTGGACGCCGCTCATCGTATAGTTCTGCGTCTTGACGTCCACTGATCTAACGTCAACCAGCGGGTTGACCAAATTCAAACCACTTCCCAGCACATCATTTTGAACGTTACCAAACAAGGATTTCACGCCGATATACCCAGCATCAATTTGCTTGACGCAGGAAGTGAGAAAGCCAACGAGTATGACGAGCCAGCCAATCACGCGCAGGGGCTGGCCGAATTTAGGAAGCGGGTCTTTTGATTTTCTAAGATTGAAACCAACAACAAGGAGAATGATCCCAAGGATGATAAGAGCCATAATTTGTGTTTTGAACTTCGTAAAGATAACCGGCCCACCCCATGCTGTTTGAACATCTTATTAACGCTACGGGGTGCTGCTGCTGCTGTGATCGGAAACAATGACCCAAACTCCCCTGATCTTGTGAAAGAGAAGCGTGTACACGCCATTTAGATCGCCGACGCTTCTCTTCAGGAAGAATTTGCCCGTGACGTGATAATAATCGGGCGAAAGTTGTTTGAGTTCTATGAGCTCGAATCGCAATTTGCCCATTTTTGCGGTGTCACTGTATGCCTTTTTGTAGTGGTTGAGCGCCTCTTGATAGCCATGGTTAATTCCACTGCTGCCGATGAACATCAGCGAATCATTATTCCAGTAACCCACCATGAATTGATCCAGGTCGCCCTTGTTCCAGGACTGCACCTGGTTGTCGAGGATTTTAAGAATGGCCTCTTTATCCTGGGCGCCCAAAAATTGAGGCAGTACAATTAGTAAGGTGAGAATGATTCTTGTCATTGGAATTAGGTATTGGGTATTAGGAGTCAAAAATAAAAAAGCCGCACAAACGCGGCTTTAAAAAAATTTGATCCACAATCAACAATCCACAATCCACAATCTAATTCAAGTCGCCCAGGCCTTATCGCCCTTCTTGTAAGGGATACAGCCATCGTAGCGACCCGGCACAGCTACATAACGCAGCGCCTTGGTAGCACCAGGCTCTGAAGTGAAATAACCCAACAGCGTGAGTTCTTTCATCAGCCTGAAGTAGTGATTGGGATCATCAGGCTTCTTGGAAGCACCATAAGCTTTTGCTTCCTTGTCGATCTCCGTCAGCAATTCTTTGCGCTGCTTGGGATCGATCGCCATGAATCCTTTATTGAATTTTTTCTTGCTGGCTTCGTCAATTTTAGAAATGCCTTCTTTGAACGCTTTCTGATCTTTCTCTTCGTAACAATCGGTCACCATCGTCTTCATGAATTCGCCCACCTTCGCATCTTTCGCGCCGGGTGTGCTGGTAGCAGGAATAATGGTTTCAGCTACTTCATCGAGAAAAGAGATTCCGCTCGCATCAAATACGTCCGCGGTGGCCGCTGCGGCAGTTTTGTCGGCGCCGCTTTGGCAACCCTCCAGGAATACGGCCCCACCTGCAACAGTGCCGCCCAGTATCAGGGCAACTCTTGAAAGTGCATCACGTCTATTCATAATTTACTTTTTAAAAGCTTTACAATGTACAAGTTTATTTGCAGATCAGCCTGCTTACAAATTCATTTTTTTCATTTCTTCCACCGCATGATTCGCCGCCCTCGCAGTAAGCGTCATGTATAAAATAGAGGGACTCTGGTTACCCGTGCTCGTCATACACGCACCATCGGTTACAAATACGTTCTCACAATGGTGCAACTGGTTCCACTTGTTGAGCATGGACGTCTTTGGATCTTTTCCCATCCTGCATCCGCCCATTTCGTGAATGTCCAGTCCGGGCGCCCATTTGTTATCGTGTTGAACAACATTTGTGCAGCCAATGGCTTCCATCATCTCCTTACTCTGATCCAGGAAATCCTTTAGCAATTTCTCATCATTGTCGGTATAATCAACTGAGGTGATCAGTTGTGGAATTCCAAATGGATCTTTCAGATCGGGATGCAGTCGCACATGATTGGTCTCTCTCGGAACAACCTCACCCTGCATGTACATGAACACATGCCAGCCACCGGGTTCAGTCATAGCCTCCTTGAAGTCAGCGCCAATCTGATCTCCCTGCGGATTTGCGCCGCCACGATAGGCACCGCAAAAAGTAAGATAGCCGCCAATAAAATCAGTGTCCTGCTTACCAAGATTGCGAAAGTTCGCGATCATCGGCTGCGAAGGATTTCTGCCATAATAATATTTATCGGCCGGGCCATCATAGTCTCCATTCACTGATCCGCGGTAATTGTGATGGGCCACATATTTTCCCAGGATACCACTGTCATTTCCAAGTCCGTTCGGGAACCTGTTTGATTTCGAGTTCAACAAAATCAGATTCGAATTCATTGCGGCCGCATTCACGAAAATGATGCGCGCAAAAAAATCGATACTTTCTTTTGTATTCGCATCAATGATCCGAACGCCACTCGCCTTGCCTTTCTTCTCATCATAGATGATAGAATGGACTACGGAATGTGGACGAACGGTCAGGTTTCCGGTTTTCCTTGCCCAGGGCAAAGTGGAGGAAACCGAACTGAAATAACCACCGTATGGACAACCACGTGTACACAGGTCGCGCGCCTGGCACTGGCCCCTGCCCTGCTCCAAATGAATGGGATTAGGTTTAGTCAAATGTGCCCAGCGTCCGTGCACCATGTAACGATCCTTATACTTTGCAGATAATTTCTTCTTCATCTCCTGCTCTACACAATTCATTTCAAACGGTGGCAGGTAATCACCGTCCGGAATATCAGGAACATTGTCTTTGTTACCGCAAATGCCCGCAAATTTTTCAACGTGGCTGTACCAGGGAGCCACATCGGCATAGCGAATTGGCCAATCCACTGCATACCCCACTCGTGCAGGCGCACCAAAAGAAAAATCACTCCAGCGTTGGCAGGCCCTTCCCCACATGATGGACTTACCACCCACCTGGTATCCGCGGACCCAGGTAAACGGCTTTTCCTGCACGTATGGATGCTCCTTGTCTTTCACAAAAAAATGTTTGTTGTCTTCTGTAAAAGCATAGCATTGTGAAATCACCGGATTTTCTTCGATATCCTTCTCAAGCTTCCTTGTCCGGTGAGGAAACTCCCATATTGGCGTCGTTGCCGTTGGATAATCTTTAATGTGTTCAATATTTCTGCCACGCTCCAGCACCAAAGTTTTCAAACCCAACTCGCACAATTCTTTTGCAGCCCAGCCTCCACTGATGCCTGATCCAATGACAATGGCATCGTAGGTATTCTGTGCCTGTGATTTGTTGTTGATGTTGGCTGTCAGCGTGTCTTGTGGCATATTCTAAGTAATGGTAGACAGTGGACGGTGAACAGTAGACGGTAGAAAACGGTCCACTGTCTACTGTCCACTGTCTACTCGTTTTCTTATACGTTTCCTTTCTTCAACTCGCTCACTGCATGGTCTGCTGCCCTGGCTGTGAATGCCATATAACTGAGCGAAGGATTCACGCAGGAAGCTGATACCATGAAGGAACCATCTGTCACGAATACATTCGGCGCATCCCAAACCTGGTTCCACTTGTTGAGCACAGAAGTCTTGGGATCCTTGCCCATCCTGGCTGTGCCCATTTCATGGATACCGCGGCCCAATGTACCATCGCCATCGCGACCCTTCACATCTTTCACTCCGCAGGCCGTGAGCATTTCGATGGCGTCTTCGAGCATGTCCTTGCGCATTTTCTTCTCGTTGTCTTTGTACTCCACATCGAACGCAAGCACATTCAGGCCCCATTTATCTTTTTTATTCTTGTCGAGCGTAATCTTGTTTTCGTGGTAGGGAAGTGTTTCACCGAATCCACCCATGCCCATGCTCCAGCGGCCCGGTTCTGTGAGTTCCTCTTTCAGATCCGCGCCGAGTGCAATTTCTTCCGCAGAACGACGCCAGCCGCCGCGATTGCCTCCGCCCTGGTAGCCGAAGCCGCGCAGGTAATCGCGTTTGTCATTGCCATAGTTGCGATAACGCGGAATGTAAATTCCGTTGGCCCTTCTGCCATAATAATATTTGTCTTCGTAACCTTCCACCCATCCGCTGGCACCAACACCAAGGTGGTGGTCCATCACATTGTGGCCGAGTTCACCGCTGCTGCTGCCCAAACCATCAGGCCAAACATCAGTGGCTGAATTCATCAACACCCATGCGGAGTTCAGTGCAGAAGCATTCAGGAAAATTATTTTTGCGTTGTAGGTGTAAGTCTTGTTGGTTTCTGCGTCGAGTATTTCAACGCCGGTTGCTTTTTTCTTATCCTTATCGTAAAGAATTTTTGTAACGATAGAGAAAGGGCGAACCGTGAGCTTGCCGGTTTTCATTGCCGCTGGCAATGTAGAAGATTGTGTGCTGAAATAACCACCGAAGGGGCAACCCAACCAGCATTTGTTGCGGAACTGGCAATTGGTGCGGCCTTCGTGAGGTACGGTAAGATTAGCGGTACGTCCAATGATCATGTGACGTTCACCCTTGTAATGATCTTTCAAACGGGCAGCCACATCTTTTTCAACACAGGTCATATCCATGGGCGGCAGGAATTGTCCGTCGGGCAATACTCCGAGTCCATCCTTATTACCGCTGATGCCCGCAAATTTTTCTGCGTAGTCGTACCAGGGCGCAATTTCTTTGTAGCGCACAGGCCAGTCAACGCCGTGACCGTCTTTGGCGTTCGCTTCAAAATCGGTGTCGCTCCAGCGATAGCTTTGGCGTCCCCACATCAGCGAGCGGCCGCCAACATGGTATCCGCGGAACCAGTCGAATCTTTTTATTTCCGTGTAAGGACTTTCTGAATCCTTCACCCAATAGTCGAGGTTGGTTTCATTGAGCGGATAATCGCGTTTGAGCACGGGATAATCTTTGATCATCTGTTGGGTGCGTCCACCACGGTGCGGGAAATCCCAGGCTTCCTTGGTTGCATTTACATAGTCGCGCACGTGTTCGATGTTGCGGCCGCGTTCCAGCATGATTGTCTTGAGTCCCTTTTCGGTGAGCTCCTTAGCGGCCCATCCTCCGCTGATTCCGGATCCAATTACGATGGCGTCATAAACGTTTTCAGGCATGATATGGAATAATTAAAAAGTAAAAATTCAAAATTCAAAAACTGGCTGTTTTGGGCCATTGGCCGTGCCAGTGACTATGGGTTATTTATTGTGGAAATTCTGCTCTCCTTTGCCTTTCACCTTTTACCTTTTACCTTTCGCCTCAAACGTCGCAGATTGAAACCCCTTGTTTCAATGAAGCTATTTTATCCGAATTCTTGGGAATAAATTCTTGCGCTACAAATCCTTTGTGCCCAACTTCAACAATGGCCTTCATCACTGCGGGATAATATAATTCCTGCGTTTCATCGATCTCATTTCTTCCCGGCACACCACCTGTGTGATAATGACAGAAATACTGATGGTTGTCGCGAATGGTGCGAATCACATCGCCTTCATCGATCTGCATATGGTAGATATCATACAACAACCTGAAGTTGTCTGAATTAATTCGTTTCACCAACTCCACGCCCCAGGGCGTCTTGTCGCACATATAATCTTTGTGATCCACCTTGCTGTTGAGCAGTTCCATTACGATCATCACTTTATTTTTCTCGGCCTGGCTCATAATTTGTTTCAGCCCTTCCACACAATTTTTCAGACCCGTTTCGTCGTCGATGGTCCCTTTGTTGCCGCTAAAGCAGATGATGTTTTTGTATCCCGCTTTGGAAGCAAGAGGAATCATGTCCGAATAATTCTTGATCAATGTGGAATGATATTGCTTGTCATTCCATCCCTTCGGAATGCTAATCTCTGCGCCATTACACATGGATGAATACAACCCATATTTCTGCAACATGGGCCAGTCGGCGGGACCCACAAGATCCATTGCTTTTAATCCCATGGCGGAAACAGCTGCGCAAAATTCCTCCATCGGAATCGAGCTGTAGCACCAGCGGCAAACGGAATGATTGATATTTCCTTTCATTGCTAAGGGAGCTTTCTTCAGCGAAGCGACATCGGCCAGGGATAAGGAGGGAAAAGCCGAAAAGGCGACGCTGCCTGCCAACAAATTCTTGATGGCTTTTCTGCGGGAACTTTGTTGTGGCATGGGCAATTGTTAGAGGTTGGAAATTACGGATTTTTGGAGTTACTCAGCGCGCTTTTTAGATTATTAACAGGAATCTTTTGCAGGGAATTAGGTATCGGGTATTGGGTATTGGGAATACGAAGTACTCAAATAAATTTTCCCAATACCTAATAACCAATACCTAATACCCAACTCAAGCATGCGCCTGCTTATGTGCTGCATAAAATTTTCGGCGGGAGATATACACCAAAATAAAGATTCCAACCAGGATGGCCGGCATAATGGCCACTTTCATAAATGTATTTGAACCCGCGATGGCATCTGCTTTCGAAGCATCCACGCCAGTGGCTATGGCTTCACTTTTAAAATTGTCGAACCATTTTCCCATTAATGGAAGAATAAGAGAGGTGGAGAACATGCCCGCGCCGCCCATAAGGGAAAGACCGAGTGCGCCACTTTTGGGGATATATTCAGCAACGAATCCCAGCATGGTTGGCCAGAAAAAGCAAATACCGGCCGCAAATACCAGGGCAGCCCCAAAAGCTCCATATCCGCTGGATTTGCTCAACAGCAGTAAACCGATACACGCGAAGATGGCCGAGAAAATGAGCATTCCATTGGGATTGAGTCGATGCACGACTGGCCCTGCAAAAGATCGTCCCACTGCCATGATGCCATTGATAAAAACAAGCACCAGGATTCCGGAAACACCGGCGCCCTGGAGCAGCGCTACCAGCCATTGGTTGGTTCCCAATTCTGTAGCTGCTGTGAGGAACATGGACGCCAGCATCACCAGGAACAATGGCGCTACACAGGCCATGAACATTTCTCCGGTGCTCACACCTTTGGTGACTCTTTCGGTTTGAGGGAACTCAAGTTTGAAAAACAGGAAACCATAAATCGCCGCAGGTATAAACAAAACCGAGATCAGCGCGTGCCAACCCAGGCCCATCTTATTCATCATAATATATGCGATGATGCCACCCAGCGCGATGCCACCCGGAAACCATACGTGAAAGCGGTTCAGCATGGTGGTCTTATTATCAGGATATAGCGAAACCACCAGCGGGTTGCAGGCGGCTTCCACCATTCCGTTTCCGACACCAATACAAACTGTTCCGACGAAAAGCATGGTGGCATCCTTTGCTGTGAGGTAAACAATCACGCCGGCCACATGACCAACAAACGCAATTCCAATCAATCTTTTCATACCGATTACGTCGCAGAGCGGACCACCAAAAATCATTGCCAGGGTGAATCCCCAGAAAGCCGGACTGAACACCCAACCCACCTGTTCTTTTGAAAGTGAGAATTCTGTTCCCCATACACCTTCAAGCTGTGCGCGGAAAGCAAATGTCATGGCAGTAAAAATGAGCGCAATACGGCTCGCCAGAAAAAGCTGGCTACGACTGATGTTGGCTTGCATGAGTTGATTTGGTTTTTATACTGGTTTAAATCGTTTTGTAAATGTATTTTTTTTACTTTTAAAATCCAATCTCACCTTTCAATAATACGAATTTTATGAACAGAAAATTAAGGATGGGCATGGTCGGTGGCGGCAAGGATGCCTTCATTGGAGCCATTCATCGCGTTGCTGCCAATATGGACGGACTCATTGAACTGTCATGTGGCGCACTCAGCATCAATCCAGATATAGCAAAGGATTCCGCCAAATCGCTTTTTCTTCCCGAAGACAGAACCTATCTCACGTTCGACGAAATGATCAAGAAGGAAGTCGCGCTTCCAAAAGACAAGCGGATGGACTTTGTCACAATTGTGACACCGAATTTTGCACACTTCGCTCCAGCGATGATGGCGCTCGATAATGGATTTCACGTGGTGATCGAAAAACCGATCACCTTCACGATCGACGAAGCAAAACAACTGAAGAAAAAAGTGGAGGAGACGGGATTGATCCTTTGTCTCACGCACACCTATTCCGGGTATCCGATGGTGAAACAGGCGAAGGCGATGATCAAGGAAGGAAAATTGGGGAAGATCAGAAAAGTTTGGGTTGAATATCCGCAGGGATGGCTCAGCAAACTCACCGAGCGTGAGGGAAACGCGCAAGCGGCCTGGAGAACCGATCCAAAAAAATCTGGTAAAAGTGGTTGCATGGGTGATATCGGCACACACGCCGAACACCTTGCCGAATACATTACGGGTCTGCATATCACGCACCTCTGCGCTCACCTGAGTGTGATGGTGGAAGGTAGAATGCTGGACGACGATGGCAACGTATTGTTGAAATTCGACAATGGTGCCAGTGGCGTGCTCATGGCTTCGCAGGTGGCAGCCGGTGAAGAAAATGCGTTAAAGATTCGCGTATATGGAGAGAAGGGCGGAATTGAATGGGCACAGCATGAACCCAACACGCTGTTGGTGAAATGGCTTGATCAGCCTACACAAATTCTGCGCGCCGGCGGAAACTATGGCGACCGGCTCAGCACTTACGCCACTCACAATTGCCGAACACCGGGCGGTCACCCTGAAGGATACCTGGAAGCATTTGGAAATATTTACCGCAACTTCGCACTGACGTTGGGCGCAAGAATCAGCGGCGATAAGGCTCCCGCAGAAGCTGCCGATTTTCCGCAGGTTGACGAGGGTATTCGCGGCATGGCCTTCATCGATACCGTGGTGAAGAGTGCGCAGAGCGACGAGAAGTGGACCGCTTTTGAAGCATAATCAAATTTTTCCAACATGCAAACCTTAAAAGGACCTGGAATATTCCTAGCCCAATTCATGGGTGACGTCGCTCCATTCAACAACCTTCAGTCCATTTGTTTATGGGCCGAAGCATTGGGATTCAAAGGTGTTCAACTTCCCACCTGGGATTCGCGCTGCATTGACCTGCAAAAAGCGGCAGAGAGTAAGACTTATGCAGATGAATTGAAAGGAATCATTAATGATACCGGATTGCAGATCACGGAACTTTCCACGCATCTGCAGGGACAGCTGATAGCGGTGCATCCTGCTTACGATGCACTCTTTGACGGATTTGCTCCAGAGCAGGTGCGCAACAATCCGAAGGCCAGGACCGAGTGGGCGGTACAACAATTAAAATGGGCAGCCAAGGCCTCGCAAAATCTCGGACTAAATGCGCACGCCACATTCAGCGGCGCCCTGCTTTGGCAAACTGTTTATCCCTGGCCCCAACGTCCTGCAGGATTGGTGGAAACGGCTTTCACCGAACTGGCGAAGAGGTGGACACCTTTATTAAATGAATTTGACAAATGCGGAGTTGATCTCTGCTATGAGATTCATCCGGGAGAAGATCTGCACGATGGCATTACTTACGAAATGTTTTTGGAGAAGGTGAAGAATCACCCGCGGGCCTGCCTGCTTTATGATCCAAGTCATTTTGTATTGCAGTGCCTCAACTATCTCGAGTACATCGATAATTACCATGAAAGGATCCGGATGTTCCATGTAAAAGATGCAGAATTCAATCCCACAGGGAAGCAGGGCGTATACGGTGGATACCAAAATTGGATTGACCGCGCCGGCCGCTTCCGCTCCTTAGGCGATGGCCAGGTGGATTTCAAATCCATATTTTCAAAACTCGCCGCATACGATTATAAAGGATGGGCTGTGATGGAATGGGAATGCGCCATCAAGCACCCGGAAGATGGTGCGAAAGAAGGCGCAGTCTTCATCAGGGACCACATCATTCGCGTGACAGAGAAGGCATTTGACGACTTTGCCGGAACCGGCAGCAATGAAAAATTAAATCGATCCATTTTAGGATTGGATTAGTTTTCTTTCGAACTTTATACTCCTCACTAACAAAACCATTTTTGGACATGAAAAAAATCTTAGTTGCCCTATTGCTCGCGTCTGCCTGCTGGGCTTGTGGAGGCGGAGACAAATCCGCTGAAGAAAAGAAACCTGTTAGCAATGCTGAACCCGAAACACCGGCGGCTCCTGCACCTGCACCGGCCAAAGATGGTAAGGCCCTGCTTGAAGCATCTGACTGCAGAACCTGTCACAGGGACAATGAAAAACTTATCGGACCCGCTTATGCTGATGTTGCCAAGAAGTACAGCGATGCGGACGTGGATAAACTGGCCGATAAAGTAATTAGTGGTGGTACAGGCGTATGGGGTCAGATCCCAATGGCCGGACATCCAAATGTTACAAAGGAAGACGCTGAAGCGATGGTGAAATATATCTTATCGATGAAAAAATAAACCCATGAGAATACAATCACTGAGTTTATTTTTCTTCGCTTTCCTGATCAGCGGATGCGGTGGCTCTTCTTCATCCAATGAGGGCGCCTCAGATACCAGTGCTGTTGCAAAAGACACCACCAAAGTGGTTGCCGCTGAACCCGTGGCTCCGGCTCCCAATACACTTACCGATGCCGAAAAGTCCGATGGATGGCAATTGCTCTTCGACGGCTCAGATACGGTGGGATGGCATGTCTATAATCACAAATCCAATGGTTCTGCCTGGAAGATTGTGGATGGCACGCTACACCTCGATCCTGCTAAGATGGATGACTGGCAGGTTGTTGGTGGTGGTGATATTATAAGCGATAAAGAATTCGAGAATTTTGATTTCAAGGCAGAATGGAAGATTGCCGACAGTGGGAACAGTGGCATTATGTTCTATGTGCAGGAAGATCCTAAATACAAATACGCCTGGTATACCGGACCCGAATTGCAGGTGTTGGATAACGGCGGTCATCCTGATGCCAAGATTGTGAAACATCGCGCCGGTGATTTATACGACCTGATTACCAGCACACCGGAAACTGTAAAAGGTCCGAACCAATGGAACCAGATTGAACTGATCTGCAAGAATGGCCAATTGGAATTTTTCCTCAATGGCACTAAGGTCATCACGACGACCATGTGGGATGACAATTGGAAAAAAATGATTGCCGGAAGCAAGTTCAAATCCATGAAAGGATTCGGTACCTTTAAGAAAGGACATTTTGCCCTACAGGATCACGGATTCCCTGTTTGGTACAGAAATATTAAAGTAAAGAGTTTATAGTCCCCGCTTATGCTCAGGTGGCCTCTCGCGAAAGCAGAGGCCATTTTTTTAGATTGGAGATTGGTGATTTTCGATTGTAGAAAATAAAAAAGGAATGCGCCTGAGCGCATTCCTTTTTTATTTCTTTATCACTTACACCGTCGGTAGCTTCCAACCATTATTATACGCCTTCACAAAATAGTCCTTGTTTGCCTTGTCGCTGGTAAATTTGCCTGCGGCCTTATCCCAGAATACCTTTTCTCCCGTGCGGAAGGCCACATTGCCCATCTGGGCAACAGTCGCCACCTGCGCACCCACTGCGGGTGGCGCATTCAACTCCTCAAACTTACGGCTACGCACAACCGATGTGAAGTTCTCCCAGTGTTTATCGAGACCATTGTCGGACGGATTTACTTTTGGCTTGCTCACTTTGTTCTTCGACTGTCTTTCTTCAATCACTTCCCAGCCATGGCGGCTCAATACCAGTGTTCCGTTGTTACCTACATATGCAATGCCGTGATCAAGCCCGTATTGACCATTGTCGATTCCCAATGCAGAATCCCAAATGATATTAAACTTGTCGAACTCATATAAAGTCGTGAGCGTGTCCGGTGTTTCTTCTAACAGGTCAGGGTAGGCGAAGCGACCGCCCAGTGCAGCCACAGACTTCGGCATATCGGCCTGCATGCCATAAAGTGCGTAATCCAGAAGGTGCACGCCCCAGTCGGTCATCAGACCTCCGGCATAATCCCAGAACCAGCGGAAATTGAAATGAAAACGGCTGGCGTTGAACGTGCGCGTGGGCGCCGGCCCCAACCAGAACGTGTAGTCAACTCCGGGAGGAGGCGCAGAATCCGGAATCACGGGTCCGGGTTTCATCCAACCCTGGTAGCACCAAACCTTGGCCATCCTGATATTTCCGAGTTGGCCCGTTTTGATAAAATCAACAGCATCCCGAAAATGTTGCTGACTGCGCTGCCACTGTCCTACCTGCACCGCGCGATTGTATTTCTTCTGTGCATTTACCATGATATTACATTCCTCGATGGAGTTGCCGATGGGCTTTTCAACATAAACGTCTTTGCCGGCCTGGCAGGCTTCTACCATCTGCAGGCAATGCCAGTGATCGGGAGTGCCGATGATCACGATGTCAACATCTTTGTTCGCCAGCAATTTTCTGTAATCGCCGTAGGTTGTAATTTTTGAGACGTCGACGTTCTTCGCGGAGAGATCTTTTTTTCGTTTGTCAATCACATTCTGATCAATGTCACAAAGCGCCACCACATTTACGCCCTGCTGCTTCAATGCGGACTGAAGATCGGAGAATCCCATGCCGTTGATGCCGATGGCACCCACATTCAATCTGTCGGCTGGGGAAAACCGGCCGCCACTGCGAATTGAAAAAGGAGATTCTGTAAAGGAGGAAAGCGCGAGGCCTCCGGCCATCAATTTCGTGCCGTCAGCCAGAAATTTTCTACGTGTAGCCATGTTCAAGCAATTTTGAAGTCACCGTTATTTTACCAGGTTGGTTGCAATGTACTTATAACTCGTTTCGATGCTGGTCAAAGGCGGACCAGGATTGCACTCGTCCTGCTCCACGAAGAAATGCTTCATTCCCGCCGTTTCTGCGTGGGCAAAAATATCTTTGAAGTTGATCGTACCTTTACCAACTTCTGTGAAAAAGTGTTTGTCGGTATTATCCATGTCCTTCACATGCCAAAGCGGGAAACGGCCCGGCATTTTCTTAAACATTTCAATCGGATTTTGTTTGGCGACAGTCGCCCAATAAAGATCTATTTCAAACTTCACGAGATTGGGGTCGGTTTGTTTGGTGAGAATATCATACCCGATTCCGCCGCCTAAATCCTTGAATTCAAAATCATGATTGTGGTAGCAGAGCTGGATGCCTCCCGCCTTGCACAGTTTCCCGGCATTGTTCAATCTGTCGGCTACCTTCTTATAATCGTCAAGCGATTTACGCTCATTCTCCTGCAAATAAGCCAGCACCATATACTTCTGTCCCACCACCTGCGCATCTTCAATCGCCGGCTCCCAGCCCTTAGTGAGTTGCCCCAATCCATAGTGTCCGCTGGGCGATGTGAGACCAATGTTTTTCAAAAATGCGGCAAAATCCTTCGCCTCCATTCCAAAATATTTCCCATTGTTGTATCCGAAACTTTCAACTTCCTTGTAGCCAATCTTTGCAACCTGTTCAATGGTACCCTTTGCATCCTTGCTGATTTCATTACGAAGGGTGTAAAGCTGCAGGCCAACTTTTGTGCTGATTGTTTTTTTGCGAAAGAACCCGGAAGGATCGGTCATAAAGACTGTTGACACGAGGCCGGATTGACGAATAAAGTCACGTCGGGAAGTCATAATGAAAGTTTTTGTGTTCCCTCAAGTTACTGAAAAAATCCAGTTGACTGGTTAACAGGTTGACCAGTTGATTGGTTGATTGGTTGCCCTGGTTAACCGGTCAACTGATCAACTGGTTAACGGGCTCTTCCTGGTGATCCTGATTCGCGCGCTTGCATGAGCGGAAATTCAGCCAGTGCGCGCCAACAATAGCAGCAACGGCCGGAGCAAGAAACCAAAGCTGATTTTCATGCCAAACCTGCTTCAGAAAAAGCAACAAAATGCCTGAAAAAAACACGAAAAGGGGAAGAATTTTGTGATGGTGTTTTCGATATCCGTGAAAAAGCGAGTAAGAACCAATAGCTAGCGCCAGGCAAATCATCCCATATTCAAACGGAATATTATGTATGATATTCACACCCAGAACCGGGAGGCTGGTTAGCAAAACGGGTAGAATTGCACAGTGAATGGCGCAGGCCAATGAAGCTGCGATTCCGAGTGCGTCATAATTGATTTTAAACATAGTTTGGAATGACAAAGATATGTATCTTTGCAACAAAGTTGCAAATTTAATTTGGCTCCCGGGCCCCTTAACTTTGAGTTCAATATGAAAAATAAACTCTGGTGGTATATCGGATTCTTCGTGGTTCTCTTTGCGGGATTTTATCTTTTCCTGTATTCCACCATCGATTTCTCAAAGTCCAGACTGCCCGTGATCAGCAATGTCAAGCCCTTTCATTTTATCAGGCAGGACGGCCAGACGATTACTGAAAAGAATGTTGAAGGAAACGTTTATGTCGTCGAATATTTTTTCACGACCTGCCAGGGAATTTGTCCGAAGATGAATACGAACATGAAAAAAGTATTCGATGAGTTCAAAGACAATAAGGGTTTTTTGATTCTATCTCATACAGTGGATCCGACAAATGACAGTGTTGCAAGGTTGAACCATTATGCCGACTCGCTGGGCGTAAATGGCAAAAACTGGTGGTTCCTTTACGGGCCAAAAACGGATCTCTATAAAGCCGCGCGTGAAAGCTACCTGTTGGACGATCCGAAAAATAATTCGAACAATATCGCAGAAGAATTCATCCACACACAATTTTTTGCACTGGTGGACAAGAATGGCCAAGTGAGGGGAATTTATGACGGATTGAAAAAGGACGAACTGAAAAAGATGGACGGCGATATCCGGGATCTCTTAAAGGAGAAGGGAAATAAGCCGGGATACGTAAATAATCTTTTTAACAACAATCCGCAATAATGGTAGAAGCGCAGGTGGATAATATATTGAAGAAAACGCATCTGAGTCTAACCGACAGTCGGAAAAAAATCCTCGAGCTTTTCATCAAGGCGGGTACTGCACTTGCCCATCACGATATTGAAAAGAAGACCAACGGCGAATTTGATCGCGTCACCGTATACAGAACTTTACAAACCTTCATGGACAAAGGTTTGATTCATACCATTCCCTCCGCAGACAACTCCGTCAAATACGCATTGTGCAAGGATCAATGCGCCGAGGGGCATCATCACGATCATCATATTCATTTTGTTTGTCAGAAATGCGGCTCAACCATTTGTCTTGAAGATGCTGTGGTTCCCGAAGTGAAGCTTCCCCGTGGTTATAGGAGTATCCAGGTGGAAGTAGTGGTTAGTGGAACATGCCGAGAGTGTAGTTAGTGGACAGTAGACGGTGGACAGGAAAAACATTTCTCTCTACCGTCTACTGTGCACTGTCCACTGTCTACCCAACGAAAAAAAGAAAGCCCCGAGGTAGATACAACGGGACTTTTTGGTTAAGGCTCTGATTAGTAGCTATTTTAAATGCTCTCCATTTCCCTGAGAACAAATGCGGCTAATTCTTTTATGTATGCGGGTGAAAAATCAAACGACAAACCTGCGGTTCGATACAATTCGGGCAGTGTCTTTGTACCACCTAAACTTAGTGCATTCATATAATTATCCAATGCAATTTCCTTATTTTCTTTGAATTGCTTCCACATTCCGATCGCACCCAATTGTGCAATGCCATATTCAATATAATAAAACGGAACTTCAAACAGGTGCAGTTGTTTCTGCCAATGATTTTTCCTGTAATCATCCAACCCGCTTTGATCAATTACCGGTGAGGCAAATTCGTTGAGGATCTCGTACCAACGTTGAGTACGTTCTTCCACCGTATGATTTGGATTCTCATATATCCAATGCTGGAATTTATCTATCGTCGCAATCCAGGGAATGATGGTGAGCACCCTTTCCAACTGGTATTCCTTTGCACGTTTCAGCTCGGCGGGATCCTTAAAATAACTATCCCAATATTGCATGCTGAACAATTCCATCGCCATGCTGGCAACCTCCGCCATTTCCATGGGATACTCCTTGAACGAATTCAACTCAAGTTTGTGTGCAAGGAAAGAATGTACAGCGTGCCCACCTTCGTGCACCATGGTGATCACGTCGCTCATCTGGCCTGCCGCATTCATAAAAATAAAGGGGGCCCCGCTTTCGGCCAACGGACAGTTATATCCGCCTGGAGCCTTGCCCTTCCTGCTTTCCAGGTCAAAATGTCTGAGGTCATTCATCTTCTTCAAACAGTCGCTGAAAAAAGGCCGTAGCTTCTGAAAGCAATCTTCACTTTTTTGCAGCAATTCTTCTCCTGTAGCGAAGGGGGTCAACGGCTCAATGCCTTCGGGTTCGGCGTCGAGATCCCAGGGCCTGAAACTTTCCAGTCCGAGCTTTTTCTTTTTCCCTTCATAGATCTTTGAAACAAGCGGCAGCACGTGCTGCTTAACCCCTTCGTGAAATTGAAAACAATTCTCCGCCGTATAGTCAAACCGGCCCATTTCCACGAATTTATAGTCGCGGTAATTCTTAAACCCGGCGTTGAGGGCAACCTGGTGGCGCTTTTGAATGAGTTGGTTGTACAATTCATCTAACTGCAGTTTGTCCTGGAGCCTTCTCTCCTGAATTTTCCTGTATACTTCTTCACGGAGTTTACGGTCGGGATTCTCCAAAAACTTGTTGGCCTGCTGCAGCGTGTATTCTTCACCGTTAACTTCCACCATCATCTTCCCGTTGATCACACCGTATTGCTGCTGCATGACGCTGAGTTCAGAAAGCAGGGGAATATTTGCTTCGCGATAAAGTTCGATGCTCTTTTTTACGGAACGCAGGTAGGTAAAATATTTTGATTGATCCAGTTCGGCAGTAAAGGGTGAACCGATCAATTTTCTGTTGAGCTTGTCTGCGTAAGGTTGAAGTTTGGGCTGAATTTGCAGGAAGAAATAGTTGAAGTCTTCCTCCAACTTGGGATTCTCGGTGTCGCAGGTCATCTTGATCTGGCGCCAGCAAACATCTTCGCTGATCACGGCCTCCAGTTCATTCATGTCGGCCAGCCACTTTTCAAGATCACCTTTGGATTCGATCTTCCTCCCGTCAAGTTCAACGAGGAAGGGTTCGATGCTTTCCCAGGTGCTGAGACGAAAATCTTTAGGTAAATAGTGTCTTTCTACTTTTTTAATGTCTGCACTCGCTTTTACCATGTCCTACCTGTGTTTGATTCATTTTCATGGGCGTGATCCCTTATTCTCCCACCTTCCTGTTATGTGTTGCTTTTCTGGCCGGTGCATTACGCATGGGTTTATCAGCCGGCTTCTCCATCATTTTCTTGGGTTTTTTTTCCACTGGCTTTTCATCGCCGGCCTGATCTTCCGGCGTCTCACTCAGTTTGAATTCAACGCCCTGTTCTTTAAGCACGGAGTACCATTTCACCATCTTCTTCATGTCGCTGCTATAGACCCTTTCAAAGTCCATATCAGGAAATACTTTTTCGAAGTATTTCTTGACGGCATCGCCGTTCTTTTCGTCAGGTAGTTTGTCCTTGCTCTTGTCCATGACCTGGAACAATTCTACCAGGTTCACGTTTTCCTTTTTGGCGTAAACTTCAATGCTTTCCAGGTGGGAAAACTGGTGTATACGGGAGGAAACAAATCGGGAAGACTTGTCTTCCAACGACCGAACGATGGCACCATCGGTCTTGCTGTTAATCAGTTCATACAAGCCTGGTAAACCGGTCACTGCAATGATCTTACTATATTCCATCTCGATGTTTTGTAAGGATGTGCAATGTAAAGAAAAAAATTTAAACAGATACCGGATGCCAGATACCGGATACCGGATAGTTTGGGTTTGGGTGTGGGTTTGAGTTTGGGAAATTGCCACACACTCACTCCCAAACTATCGGGAATCTTGAATCCTGAATCCTGAATCTTGCTATACGGCCATTTTCCGTGATAAACCTAACAGCTAAACGCCGCGAATCACGGTCTACAAAGAAACTGGCTATATGAAAAGACTCGCCACGCTACTTATCTTGATCCTGTTTCTATTGATTCATCAATATGGTCTTGCGCAAAACCCACTCCCAAAATCGCCCTGCGTTACCAATCCCGTTTACAGGCAATTCGATTTCTGGATCGGCGAATGGGACGTGTATGGAAAGAATGGCAAAAAGGCCGGCGACAGCCACATCGAGCGCATGCTCGACAGCTGCATCATCCTGGAAAACTGGACCAGTGGCGCTTATAGCGGCAAAAGTTACAATACCTTCAATGGCACAACACAGAAATGGCAGCAATACTGGGTGGATAACGCAGGAGGCGTAACTGAATATTTCGACGGTCACTATGAGGACGGCAAAATGATTTTTCAAACTGCCAACGTGAAACAATTCGACGGCAAGGTTAAGATCATGAAGATGACATTTTTCAACCTCGGAGCCGACAAAGTTCGACAATTTGGCGAGAGTTCTGTCGACAACGGAAAGACCTGGACTGTCGACTTCGACCTGGAATACAGACGGAAGTAGTTAACCAGTTAACGAATCAATGCCATGTTCATTCTCATAATTCTCCTCTTATTAAATCAACAGGACATTTCCAGCGCGCAAACATTTAAAAAACTATCCGGCCTCGTGGGTGCCTGGCAAATGAATACCAAACGCGGCGTAAGCGGCGAGGAATGGAAATCAATTAGCGAGAACCACCTTCAAAGCAGGGGATATTTTATTAGCAATGGGACAGACACGGTGGTGAATGAAAGGGTGGCACTGGAAAAGAAAGGCGATGGTATTTACTATACCTCAACCGTCGCGAATCAGAACGGCGGACAAGCTGTTCCCTTTAAACTTACCGCGGTCGAAAACAAGAGCTTCATCTTTGAAAACCCGCAACACGATTTTCCGAAAAGAATTGTCTACGAACTTGTATCACAAGATTCGCTCCATGCCTATACCGACGGCGGGGGGAAGAGGGTGGATTTTTATTATCAAAGGGTGAAATAGTTGGGTTGACAGGGTTAATTAGGTTGATTAGGTAACCCAATCAACCCAATCAACCTAATCAACCGGAAACAAACTCTTATCAATATTCGGAATGATCCTGAGCGCATTCTTGTAGTAAACCTTCTTCAGAATTTCATCGGGCAGGCCCATGCCATACATCCGCCAGAAGGCGTGATATTTTTTATGATAGGGAAAATATTCGTCGTCGGTTTCCAACACACGGAAATAAGTTGCATATTCCTCGGGCGCCCATGAATCTTTACCAAACATGATCCGATCCTGGTACTTTTCAAAAAACTGCCTCGCCATGCGTGGCTGCCTGCCCAACTCGGCAATCACCGCTCCAAATTCTACATTCACGTTGGGCATGTCATCCAATAGCTGTCCAAGGTGACCAAGATCATTGGGATACCAGCCGAAATGCGCAGCAATGAAAGTGGTGCGCGGATGTTTCTTAAACATTCTGTGCTGCTCTTCGATCAACACCTCCCAGGGAACAGGATTGTCGGGACCGCGTTTCCTTTCCGGATGTGTTACCAATTCCAGCCACCGTTCGTTCTTCTCATCCAACGGATCCCAAAATGATTTCGGATCAGCTGTGTGAATCAACACCGGTATCTTTAAATCAGCACATTTCTCCCAGATCGGATCCAGTCTTGGATCGTCGACCGTCACCCGTTTGCCGGAAACATCTTTGACAGAAAAACCGAGGTTCTTAAATACTTTTAGCCCATTTGCGCCATTACGTACGTCTTCTTCCAATTGCTTCACAGCTGCCTCTGTCCATCCTTCCTTACCCACGCCATTGAACTCAACATTGGCAAAAATGATAAAGCGATTGGGATAATGATCCTTCACATTCTTCGCCATGCTTTGCAATCCTTTACCGTTTCCTCCGCTCAGGTTCACCATGACTTTCAGATTCAGTTTATCCATGTCTGTAATGAGCCCTCCCAGGTCCTGTGAGCCCATGTTCCATTGATGATTGTGCACGTCAATGAACGGAAATTTCGCTCTTGACAGTTTGTGTTCGGGCACAACAAGCGTGGAAACAGGATCATATTTTTCAAAATCCATCTTGTTGTTTTGTCCATTGCTGACCTGGATCAACAACACCATGAAACTAAGGCTGAGCAAATGCTTCATTACACAAGGGTTTAAAAAATCTGATAAAATAGTACAGTTTTGCCAAATTCAGGCAGCCAATGTTGACGAATGGAGGTGAATTAACAAATTCGTTTATTCGTTACCTTAGGCTAAACCCTTCTCATGTCTTCCTCCCGAAGAAATTTCGTAAAGAACGCCGGCGCAGGCCTCGGTCTGCTTTCCCTTCCCCATATTTTCAATAGCACGAATGCGAGCGCGGACAAAGGACTCAAAGTCGTATGTGTGGGTGGACATCCCGATGATCCTGAAAGCGGCTGTGGCGGCACATTGGCGCGCTTTACAAAGGCAGGTCATGCTGTCACGATTATCTATCTCACGCGCGGGGAAGCGGGCATTCCGGGTAAATCACATGAAGAAGCAGCAGCGATCAGGACAAAGGAAGCAACTGAAGCTTGCAAAATTCTCCAAACCAAACCCATCTTCGCCGGTCAGATTGATGGCGGCACCATCGTAAATTCGGAATGGATCAAAAAACTCCAGGAGCTTCTTGCTGAGGAGGTACCTGATATTGTCTTTACACATTGGCCCATCGACTCTCACCCAGATCACCAGGCTGCAAGTCTACTGACCATCCAAACATGGATGCGTACCCCCAGGCCTTTCGATCTTTATTTCTTTGAAGTGTGCCAGGGAAGCCAAACCATGGGCTTCAGGCCAACCGATTTCGTTGACATCACTGACACGCAGGAGCAAAAAAGAAAAGCTGTCTACTGCCACGTGAGCCAGGATGCGGCCTCCATTTACCAGGCCAATGATTGCAACCATGCATTGATGGAAAAATTTCGCGGCGCAGAAATCAGTGTAGTCGCCGCAGAGGGCTTCGTGAGAATGGTGGGGAGAAAGACTGCCATGAATATTTAGACCCCCTCCAACCTGGTGCGCGTACTGACTTCTTCAAATTTCTGATCGTAGTCATTTCGAATGGTGCCCATCATTCTGTCCCAGAAAGTAAAGTACAAACCATAATTACCCTTGAAGAATTGATGGTGCTGGTTGTGATTCACCGATGTGTTGATCCATTTGCCCAGCCAATGCTTGCTGAACCCCCGAGGATAGAGTTCCCAGCCTAAATGGCCATACACATTGTAAGTGATCATGAACAAAAAGAAAATAAGGAGGTGCAAAAAATGGATGGGCATGATGAATAAAAAAACGGGCAGTATCCCAATTTCAACCAATGCCTCCAGGGGATGAAAGGCATATGCAGCCCACGGCGATGGATTTGTTGAAAGATGATGAACCCTATGAAAATACCTGAAGATTTCAGGCCTGTGCATCAAACGGTGCATCCAATAAAAATAAGTGTCGTGCAAAACCATCATGATGGGAAAAGCGGCAAAGAAATAAAACCAGCCGTGCTGATGAATATCGCGATAATAAAAAGTGTGGTCAGTAACGGGTGGATTCTTTACAAAAAAGACGGTGGCGGCGGTAAAAATAACAATGGTTGCAACAGAATAAAGAATTTCGCGAATGTAGTCCCGGTTCTTTGGAAAACGCAATTGAATTTTCTTGTAGCCTCTTGGCTTTCGAAGTATGATATAATACAACACAAACCCAATGCCGGCGATGATAAAGTATCGACCACCAATTCTTTGCGAGATGTTATAGAAATCATTCCAGTTCATCGCTCATATTTCCAGTTACGACCTTTGCCTTCGGCGATCCATTCCACGGCCTGCGCCATTCTTTTTTCGCGTGTGGCTTCCTGCTTGGCTTCTACAATCCACATGATGTATTCCTTCCTGTGACTGGGCGGGAAATTTTCAAAATGGGTGAGGGCTTTTTTGTTTCTCTTCAACGCTTTGAGGAAATACTCTGGTGTTTCCACCTCCTTGGTTTTGGCGGGTTTCACCTTCACCACTTTCACACCTTCCTCATTCAGTTTCATCGCCTCTTTGATGTACGCTGTCATCTTTTTGTCGGAGGGCAAATCCTTCAGAGACTTAATCTTCCCCATATGCCCCATTGCCTCCTCTGATTGCGCACGTTCCATCAACTCAGTATCCTTCATCAGTGTCGCTTTCCAAAAACCAAATGAACAGTGCTGTTTAAAAGCAGCCATGCTGCACATCATTTCGCCCAGGTAATCAAAATGAGGGAAGGACCATTTCATGGTTTCTTCCACGTCGGGGCAGGTCTTGTGAACCAATGAACGAATATGATTCAGAATGGGTATCGCAAAGTCTGCTGACTTCGCGATATAGGCATCAATGCGTTTGTCTTTTGACATAATTCAAAATTAAAAATTGGAAGACCCACAATATCGCAATTTTGAATTTTGAATTTTTACTTTTTAATTTTTAATTTCTGCAACTCTTCCACTCCTTCCGCGAGAGTCAAAGGCCTTAATCTTGACCGCTCCCTTTTCCGGGATGTTGCCAGAATAAATTTTCGATTTGGCAGTAGGCTCTGACCCATCCGTCGTATAACGAAGTACGAACCCGGGGATCTGCATATTCACCTTCACCTGGCCGCCATCATTGCTCATACCGGGAACGGGTATGCGATAATTCCAGCCCCCGGCAAAATAATCCAGTCTTGGTAATTCCCTTTTCCCAACCACGTTCACAAAATGCGACCACGCGGATTGATAGAGCGTCTCGGCCCTCGCCATGTCCTTTTCAGTTGCCCAGTCCGGATCTGCGGCCCAGGCTCTTTCGGCGACTCCAAATAATTTTGGCAATAACATGTACTCCAATCTTTCTGTGCTGATTAGGTTTTCTGCCCAAAGCAATCCTTTGACACCAACAATATTCGATTTTCCGAAATCGGTCAGGCGCTGTTTCCCAACAAATATGGCCGGATCAATCGGATTACCCATCCTGTCCTCTTTCGAGTTCTTGAAATAATCATAAGGAATAAAATAGAAAGGCTTGTCAACGTCTACAAAGCTTCCCCAGTAATAACCGGGTTCACTAAAATCTTTGTAATAAGCCATGTCGAAATAGTTGTTGCTTACGCATGACAAGACCACTTTGTATCCTGAATTCGCCAATTTATAAGCAAGGTCTTCGGATCCCCAGCCCAGTACGTTGTTCCAAACATCCAGTTGGAAATGTTCATTCACAAATTCAGGATTGGGAACCGAGAATCTTTGCCCGTCCAACATCGTCTTTCGCATGCCCACTTCTTCCCAGCCGGAAAGAAACAGGCCTCTTTGTTTTAAAATTTTATTCACTCTTCCGAAATAATAATACCAAAGGTCTTCAGTGCTTTGGATGGCAGGATTGTTTTTTCTGAGCAGAATGTAAGCCGGCGATTTCTCCCAAACGCCTCCTGGCACTTCATCACCGCCCATATGGATGGTCTTTAAGGGCGCACCGGCCTGGTTGTACATTTCGCGAATATCATCGATCACCCTTTCCAGGAAGGAATAGGTAGAAGGAAGCGAAACATCAATCACGTTATCATTCCACATTTGCACAGATTGGTAACGGGACGCATCATACACATCGTGCAATAGATAACGTTCTGCCTCTTCCATGTTGCCAGCCTTCTTATATTTTTCGTAGCGGGCTGTCATGGATTTAACCGCGGCGCGTGCGTGGCCCGGTGTTTCAATTTCCGGAATGATGCTAATGTGGCGGTCGTTGGCGTATTTCAGAATTTCAACAAAATCTTTCGATGTATAAAAGCCCGATCCATGCGGGTCTGTGGTGTCAGGTCCCGAACCATAGGCAGGTTGAAGGAATGACTTGTTATCGAGCGTATGGCCCCTTCTTCCGCCCACTTCAGTCAGTTCAGGCAGCGACGGCATTTGCACGCGCCAGCCTTCATCCTCGCTGAAGTGCAGGTGAAAGGTGTTGAGTTTGTAAAGGGCCATCAGGTCAAGCACCTTAAGGATTTCGGGCTTGGGCTGAAAATTTCTACCCACGTCCAACATGAATGCGCGATATCCGAATCTCGGAGCGTCTCTAACTTCAACGGCAGGAATTGAAATAGAAGATTGAACGCCGGAAAACGAAGCAGGTGGCGTTAGAGAAAGCAGCGATTGAATGGCGTAAAACGCACCGGCTGCATCACCGGCGGAAATTTCAACGCCATTTGAAGAAACTTTTAGTTCATACCCTTCAGCAACCATTTCTTTTTTCTT
>Ga0157375_10000734_pt1 | contig 28951 bp, 19 predicted proteins | sample M35metaG_FD_115311 | JGI IMG/M metagenome (GOLD analysis project Ga0157375, IMG submission 115311) | Miscanthus rhizosphere microbial communities from Kellogg Biological Station, Michigan, USA - M3-5 metaG | ecosystem: Host-associated > Plants > Roots > Rhizosphere > Soil | place: USA: Michigan... | reverse complement strand
GGGGCCGAAGCACAGCTTCGGCCCCTTTCAAGGCCGAACTCCCGCATCCGTTGTCCACGATGTGCTGAGCCACCAAACTGTCCTCGATGTGCTGAGCCTTGACAAGGAGTGTCTGTGCCACACCGGCTGCCGCCGGTAATTGCTCCAGGTTCGGCAGGATCAATGTGGCACTGCCACACAAACCCCTACCGCCGCGCGGTGTGGCACAGACACTCCTGTCTGTGCTTTTGCAAGGTGCAGCGACTGAACCTGGAACTCGGAAACCGCATTCAGGCACGGAGTACGCAAACAGCCGCGTCAGGCAGCAATGACGTACTACGTTGAAAAACAACTCGCCTTCGGCCCGATCCGCTTCGGCGTCTCGACGCGCCAGGCGCTCGACGTCATCGGCGACGATCCCACCCTCAGCACCGGAGCGAACGGCGAATTCATCCGGCGCCGCGAAGATGGATTCTTTTTCGGCGACACGGAGCGCGTCGTCGGTCCGAGCATCCCGGTCAAACCGACCATCAGCCAGACCCCGTTCTGGTCCTCGCTGAAACCGGATGGCACCTCGCGCGCCTATCTCTTCCTCGCGCTGATGGGATTTGGCGCGCTGATCATCCTGCTGGGGATCAGTGTCCTCATGACGAAAGGTCCGCAGGGGTGGTTCGAAATCATCTTCGGCGCGATCTGCATCGCCATCCCCATCCTCATGACCGCGCAGCAGCGGCGCACGATCCGCGAACGCGAAGAGCGCGAGCGCGCCGAACGCGAAGCAGCGGTGAATCGCAATCAGGAGCTGCTCTCCTGGTACACCAAGGCGCTCGACCATCTGCTCATCGCCCGCGACGAAAACGCACTGCTCGCTCTTCGCGGCGAGCGCGAGTCGCTCGATCTCGACTACGAAATCTGGGCGCCCGCCGCGCGGCGCGTGTTGCTCCGCATCGCATTCGAAGAGCTGTCGCGCCGCGGCGTGGCCGAATCGCCCGCGATCTCGAAGCTCCTCAGCGACGCCGGCGATGCCGCCGGACTGACTCCCGATCACATCCACTCCGTCAAGCGCGAGTTCTACTCCAGCGTCGTCTGGCACTTCCTCGCCGACGACCGCCTAGGCACCGTGCAGGAAAACGAGATCAAGACATTGCGCGAAGGCCTCGGCCTCACCGAGGACGACGTCGAGCCGGAGATGAACGCCATCGAGCAATTCCGCGCGTTGCGCGGCGTGGCGAAGGGGCTGCCGCGCGCGGAGTGCCCGATCCCGCTCACCTTTCAGGAGTACTGCATCCACCAGGCGCCGCTCGACAGCGGCATGCTCTTCATCACCAATAAGCGGCTCGTCGCCGACGAAAAGCACCGCAGCGAGCTGGCGATGCCGAAAGTCTTCGAAGTAGTCGTCGACGCCGATGACAGCAGCATCATCATCAAGTCCGATCAGAAAAAACCGCTCCGCCTGCGCACGCGCAATCCGATCTTCACCGCCGGCCTGATCGACATGGCCGCGATGCTCGACGAACGCCCGAAGGGCTTCGCCTAGAGCGTCGTCGTTCGTAGCGCCGGCGGCTCGCCGGCTGTACCGCCGCCGGCTCGGCGGCACGTGCCGCAGTGCGAGTGGATTACATCGGCGGCGAAGCCGTCGTAAGAACCGTAGCCCCCAGCTTTGAGCTGGGGGTTTTCGGATGGTCCAAGTTCTCGTGAGCCCGCTTAAGCGGGCGAAAGAACGTTTTCGCGCGGACCATTCGCCGCCGAAGGGCTTCGTTCGGCTTGTCACCGCGCCAGCGAGCCGCTGGCGGTCCAGCCGCCGAGCCGGCGGCGCTACGTTGCCGGCTACTTCAGCATCTCCCCCACCGCCGCCCGCGTCGGGCCGGGATATGGCACGTCGCCTTTGATCGTGCGCCAGAGGATCAGGTTCAGCGCGTGATCGTCGATTGCATCGGCTTTCGAGAAGTCGAGAAGCGCCGATTGCTTCGATTGCGCGCTTTCGGGATTCTTTTCGTCGAGGGGAACGTCCGATTTCAGCGCGTCGTACGGCGTCAGATCCGGCTGCTCGGCGAACAGACCGCGCATCGGACGGCCGTAGTGATCGAACTGCGACAGCGAGTCGAGGCCGAGGATCTCCTCCATCGTGGCCAGGACGTCGGTCGTGTTGATGAAGCGATGAATGAGACCGCCGCGATTCCAGGCGGAGATCATCAGAAGTACCGATCGGTGCGAATCGACGTGATCCGGACCCGCCTGCGCGTCGTCCTCGACCACGAAGACCGCCGTGTCGCGCCAGAACGGCGAATGCGACAGCGCCTCGATCATGCGGCCGAGCGCAAGGTCGTTGTCCGCCATGTCTGCTCGCGGCGTCGGCTTCTTCGCAGCCGCTCCCTCGGTGTGATCATTCGGCAGCCGGACAATTTCAAGCGCAGGCAGCGAGCCGCGCTCGACGTATCGATTGAACTCGCGCAGCCAGGCATCGGCGCGCGTCTGATCGGGGATGCTCATGTCGAACGGCGGATAGTCGGGCGACGTCGTGTCGCGCAACGCGCGCCGAAATCCGATGTTCTCCTTGCCGACCACGTCGGGAACATCGTCGCCGCTGCCGGCAAATTCGCCGTAATTTCGCAGCGAGATCTTCTTGCGCACGGCCAAGTCCCAAAGATAGCCGCTGGCCGGAGCGTTCACGTCGTCGTCATCGTCGACGACGCGGTTTCGATTCATCCCCTCGTAGTCGTAGTCACGCCCGCGCGTTGAGTACGCGGAAGGCATCGTCTTCTCGAGGTAGTCGGTGCTGTACGCGGCCGTCGACCAGTTGTGTCCCTGCGCGCTCACCTCGGCATTCACGAAGAAGCGGTCGAAGAGGCCGAATCGCCGCGCCAGCGCATGATGATTCGGCGACACGTTCTCCGGAAAAAAGACCAGCGACGCATCGCCGTCGCCCTCTTTCATGTCGCCGAGGACCTGATCGTAGGTGCGGTTCTCTTTGATGATGTAGATGACGTGCTTGAACGGCGGATAGCGGCTCGCGCCGCGCGTCGTGTCCCATCCGTTCGCGTGCGTCACGCGTTTCGTAAAGGCCGCGAGATTTGACGTCGCACTGGTAGGGATCGACATCAGAGTTCCATCGAGTTGTCCGAGCGTGTAATCGTGCGAATCTTTCGGAATCTTCTTCCCCGGCTGCGCCTGGTTCGGATTGGGACGCGAGCCGCGGCCCTTCGCATTGACGACCAGCAGATCGTTGCCGTCGAGTGCGAGTGCCGAGGGATACCACTCGACCGGAATGCGCCCGAGGAGTTTGCCGGTAGCGACCGCGAACACCGCGACGGCATTGCTATCGGCCTCGGCCACGAACAACCGGCTGCCGTCGCGCGAAAGCGCCAGCGCGTTCGGCGTGCTCCCCTCGTGCGGGCCGGCAGGCGGCGGGTCGTTCAACGTGCGGACGACTTTCGATGTCGTCGTATCGACGATGCTGATCGAATCGGTGCTCGCCGATACAACGTAGAGCCGCGTTCCGCGGATCAGCATCGCCGAGGGATGGCGTCCGACGGCGATGCGGCCGGTGCGGCGGAGAGTTCCGTTGGCGTTCGGACGGAAACGGTTAATGCTGTTGTCGCCCCAGGCGGAGACGTACAGATCGCCGCGCGCATCGGTGATGACCGTGTACGGATAGCGATCCGTTTTCACGCGCTGGATGACGCGACGCGTCGAGAGATCGAGCACGGACAACGTGTCGCCGAGGTTTTCGGCGACGTAGAGGAAGCGTCCGTCATGCGATGTGGCGATGCCGGCCGGATACACGATCCCCTCCGGATCCTTCGGCTTCGCCTTGGGGTCAACTTTCGGCCGCTCGACGAGATCGATCTTGCCGTCCGCGGTCGCCTCGCTGCCGTTCCAGCGGTAGACGAAGACCGAGTCATCGTTGCCGCCGCTGGCGTAGAGCATCTTGCCGTCGGGCGAAAACGCGAGGCCGACGAAGGCCGCGATCTGCGGCAGCGTCTGCACGACCGCGCCCGATTTTCGGTCGACGATCTGCACGCCCTGCTGCCGCCAGCCATTGAGCAAAAGGGCCACGCGCTCGCCGCCCGGCGCCACGGCCATGGCCAGCGGAAAATTGCCGACGAGGTGCGATTCGGCGGCGGGATCGAGGAAAACGCCGGTCGACAATCGGACCTGTTCGGCGGCGTGTGCAGTGATGGCTGTGAGGAAGAGGATGGACAGGCAACGAATGCGCATTAAGCGGATGATACCGACATGACCAGCAGGATGCCCTCGCTTTTCATCTCCCACGGCGCGCCGTCGATCGCGATCGAGCAGGACGACTTCACGCGCGCGGTGGCGTCCTTCGGCAAATCGCTGCACGGCGCCCGCGCGATCGCGGTCGTCTCCGCGCACTGGCAATCGCGCAACGTTCGCGTCAACGCGGTCGCGCATCCCGAGACGATCTACGACTTCGGCGGATTCTCGCCGGAGCTCTACAAGATCCGCTACGAAGCCCCCGGCGATCCCGCGCTCGCCCGCGAAATCTCCGCGCTCCTCGGCAACGCGCCGCTCGAAGAAACGCGCGGATGGGATCACGGGCTCTGGGTTCCCCTCCGCATCCTGCTGCCCGATGCGAACATCCCGATCGTCGAGATCGCGCAACCGTATCCGACCACTCCCGCGGACCTGCTGCGCATCGGCCAGGCGCTCGCGCCGCTTCGCGACTCCGGCGTCGTCATCGCCGGCAGCGGCGGCATCGTCCACAATCTCCGCGCCATCCACCTCGCGGACAAGAATGCCCCGGTCGACGACTGGGCCAAAGAATTCGACGACTGGTTCGCGACCAATCTCGCCGCCCGCGACTTCGAAACGCTCACCCGTTACCGCGACCTCGCACCACACGCGACTCTCGCCGTCCCCACTCCCGAACACTTCGAGCCCCTCTTCGTCGCCCTCGGCGCGTCACGCGACACCGACAAGCTCACCACCATCTACGACGGCTTCCACTACGGGAATCTCTCCATGCGCACGTTCGCGTCTTCGTCCTGAACCAAGGGTTCAGACGGTTTCAAGCTTCATTTCGAACCATCGATGCTTCATTTCGAACCATCGATGCTTCCATTTCGAACCATCGATGCTTCATTTCGAAGCATCGATGCATCCATTTCGAACCATCGATGCTTCATTTCGAACCATCGATGCTTCATTTCGAACCATCGATGCTTCATTTCGAACCATCGATGCTTCCGTTTCGAACCATCGATGCTTCATTTCGAACCATCGATGCTTCGTTTTGAACCACCTGAGCTTCGTTGGACTCACTAGCGCGACATACACTCCCCCTCATGATCAAAGCCTTCTCCGCCATCTTCATCTCCGTCTTCCTCGCTGAGATCGGCGACAAGACGCAGCTCGCCACGATGCTCTTTGCCGCCGAGGGGCAGAACAACAAGTGGATGGTCTTCGCCGCCAGCGCCACCGCCCTCGTCCTGGCCTCGGCAATCGGAGTGCTGGTCGGCGCACAGCTCGAACGCTTCGTGAAACCGTCCACGCTCAAGCTGATCGCCGGCGCCGGGTTCGTCGTCATCGGCCTCTGGACGATACTCAGCAGACGCTAAAGTACTCAGCAGACGCTGAAGTGCTCAGCCGAGGATGAAAGGCAATAAGGTGAGGGCCTCGCCCGTTCCGCACGTGGCGTGGTATCTTCCGCACCCTTCGAGCACGCATCGAGGGTTTCGTTCGTTGAGGTTACGGGCCCGTAGCTCAGTGGTAGAGCAGTTGGCTTTTAACCAATTGGTCGTAGGTTCGATCCCTACCGGGCTCACCAGAGCTGCCCGCCCAGCACGTCCCCATCGTCTAGTGGCCTAGGACACCGCCCTTTCACGGCGGCAACACGGGTTCGAACCCCGTTGGGGACGCCAAACTCCTGCTACGGTTACGGTTTCGCGTTCGAGAGATCTGCCTGCTCTGCGATGCGGTCGAGGACGCTCTTCGCGATCGCGAAGTCGCTGTGAGGCAGCCGCTGGCCGCGCACCAGCTGAAAACTCTCGCTCCCCTTTCCCATCAGCACGACCACGCCATCCGGAAGAGCGAGGTCGATCGCCTTCTGAATTGCGGCCCAGCGCTCGACGATGGGGAGGACGGGCGTGGCGGTGCCGCTCATCATCTCGCGGAGGATGTCGACGGGGTTGTCGTCTCCCGGGTTGTCGCTGGTGATGATCGTGACGTCGGCGCCGCCGGCCGCGGCGCGGGTCATCTTCGGCCTCTTTCCGCGATCGCTGTTCCCGCTGCAGCCGACCACCGCCACGATCTTTCGGTCGCCGTGCAGGTCGCGAACGCAGCGAAGAACCGCCGTCACGCTTTCCGGCGTATGGGCGTAGTCGACATAGACGGCCAGCGGCAGCGATGACGGGACCGGTTGCAGACGGCCGGGAAGAGCCTGCAATCCACGAAACATGTCCGGCTGCGCCACTCCTGCCGCCTTTGCGATCGCGCACGCGGCGACGATGTTGTAGGCGTTGTGCTCTCCCGGTAGAGGGGCGCGCTGCTCCTGGCCGGCGATGGAGATGATCGACTCAGATGAGGTCCAGTTCGCCGACGCGGGAACGTAGTCGCCCCTGGCCAGTCCGAAGCGAACGACCGGCAGCCGGCACCTCTCGGCCACGCGTTCGCCGGCGGCGTCATCGACGTTGATGACCGCAACGGAGGAGTCCGTATGGAAGCGCTCGTCGACGAACAACCGCATTTTTTGTTGCAGGTACCGTTCGCGGCCGCCGTGAAACTCGATGTGATCGCTGCCGAAGTTCGTGAAAGCCACGGCGGCAAAACGCAAGCCGTGAAGCCGCTCCTCGGCGATTCCGATCGAGCTGGCCTCGATCACCACGTGTGTACACTCCTCGCCGAGAGCCAGTCGCAGGAACGTATGCAGCACCTGCGGGTCAGGCGTCGTGTTGAGGACGGGCATGGGGCGGCTGGGCAGCGAGAGCGTCAGCGATGATGCCAGCCCGACGCGGTAGCCGGCATTCTCCAGCGCTTTTGCCAGCAGATGACACGTCGTGGTCTTCCCCTTCGTGCCGGTCACGGCGATCAGCTTCAGACGGTCCCATGAGGGGCCGTAGGAGGCGGCGCACGCGCCGGCATACGCTTGATTCACATCCCGGACGCGCGTCACCGACCCCCGATTCCAACCGGCCGTCTCGGGGTCATCGACGTCGACGACGAAATGGGCCGGAGTAACCGGCAGAGGAGTCGGGTAGCGAAGCCCGTAGTACCGGCACTTGAACAGCACGGAAACGCCGGGAATCGGCAAATGCGAAAAACGCGCTGCATCGATCGAAGGAATCGATTCATCCACCACGTCCGCCGTCGCCAGAAGCTCACGCAGATCCACGGGCACCCTCGCGCTCAGTGAACTCACTGATCTGGTCCGCAACGACGACGCCTCGTGACGTCGAAGCATGAATGACCACGTCCTCCTCTGCGCCTCCTCCGCCGCGCCGGGCAGCCATCAGCAGGCCGACATGCAATTCGCCGGTGGCGTCGTTCCGCTGAAAGAGGAGCGTGCCGCCGGCGGCCGGCGGTACCAGCCGGCGGCTGCGCAACTGGTCGGACGAGTGCCGCGGCAGAACGGCGCCGCCCGCCGCGCGAAGCACGCGCTGCACGAGCCCCGAGCAGTCGATGCCGGCGTGAGTCGTGCCGCCCAACAGATACGGGACGCCGAGGAACGACCGGGTTACGTCGTTCATCGAGCGGAACCGCTGCTTCGGCAGGCTTGGTGGGGAGTGACGGATTTCGCTGGTCCATCCGACCGTGCCGTCGCCGCCGCAAACCAGGAGCGCATGTTTGGTGGCAAACAGGACCTTCAGCGGACCGTCCGCAGGAACGAACTGCGTGGCCAGGTTGTGATGCGACGCGTACACGGGATGCTCGCGCCACAGCGACGTGAACGGGGAGATCGGATGCACGAGCGTGCGAGCGTCGAGCGGCACCCCGCGGCCAGACGCGAGCGAGACGCGCCAGCCGGCTGGCAGCACACCGTGCAAATACGCCGCGAAGCGGCCGCAAAGGCGCTCCAGTCTCGTGGACACCTCACACTCCAGCCGAAGATTTGCCGAGTCGACCGAGAAACGCGCCGCGAAGTCGGTCCACCCAAAACGCGTGCGCAGTTCGTCGACGAACACTTCACAGGCCGCGTCGGCAACCGCTGAGACGGCCTCGGCCATAGCCCCTCGGGTTCGTGCCGTACCCGCGCCGCGAGCAGAGAGATAGTCGGCATAGCGCGGGTGCAACGAGCGAAGAGCCCGGCCGTTCCGATTCATCGGAGCTCGACCACCGCCGACCCTTCATCAGCCGTCAGTTTCGTCCCGAAGGAACGGCTGACGTCCTGGAGCCGCTGGATGCACTGACCGGCAAAGTCCCCCGTCGCGACAGCCGGTTGAAAATGCCCGGCCAGCGGCGTGATGCGAATGGAGGCGAGCGAATTGTCGCGAAAACAGATCGACGCCGCGATGTTGCTGTGCCATTCCTTGTGCGAGTGCCCGAACACGAAGTTGCCGAGCGAATAGAAGATCGGCCGGGACTTGTAGAGCTCGAGGGCGCCGGGAACGTGCGGGTGATGGCCGAACACGACGTCCGCGCCGACGTCGATGCAGTCATGGGCCAGTTCGACCAGCCGCGGCGATGGGGAGCCTTCGTTTTCGTTGCCCCAGTGGACGGAGAGCACGACCAGATCGGCCATGCTGCGCGCGCCGGCAACGTCCTCCGCCACCACGAACGGATTGAACGGCGCGATGCCGCTTTCCTCTGCCGTGGCGAAGAGATGCGGCGCTCCGACCATGCTGTACGCCAGGAAGGCGACGCGGTAACCGCACTCCGCGATGATCAGTGGCGCCCGCGCGGTTTCCAGTGTCGCGCCGGCGCCGATCACGCCGACGTTTGCCGCGCGCAGCGCGGACAAGGTATCGATGAACCCCTCCTCGCCGTAATCGAAGCAGTGATTGTTGGCCAGCGAGACGACGTCGATTCCGGCGCGCTTCATCGCGGCGGCGTAGTCGGGACTGGCCGAATAGCACATGTCGTTGTTGTAGCGCCGCGCGCGCGTGGTCAACGGAGCTTCCAGATTCGCTACCACGACGTCCGAACCAGCGAGCAGCTCTCGAATGGCGGCGAAGGGGCGGTCGACGTCGCCCTCCGCGCCGGCATGGGCCGGCTCGGCTACGCACCGAAATTCATGCGAAGTCGTCAGCACGTCGGCAGCGCTTCTGCCGAGGGACCGCAGCCACCGCAGACTGGCCTCGCTGTTGACGAATGGAATGGCCACGAGCGGCGGCGGAACTCCCGGCGCGATCGATACATCCGGCAAGTGATAGAAAACTCGCGGCAAGCGAAGGCGCTGGTCGAGCATGATGTCGCCAAGACCAGTGATGGTGAGCTGCCGTGTCACGTCCTCAAAGCCTCTTTCTTGCTAAATCGCGCCAATCATCATACATTGCGAACACTACTTCCACATGGCGGTGTTCGCGGCATGACATACATCCGGCAGGTGTTATTTTCTGCAGTTGTGGTGATGGCGGCTTTACTCGCAGCGCCCACGGCGTGGGCGAACGTCACCGTGCGCGTTTCCCTCTCCTGCTCCGATGACGCTCCCGCTCCCTGCAAGATCGAGCAGCCGTACGTCGCGCTGGTGCCGCCGGACAGCATTCCCCGCAGACCTGCCGCCGAGGCCATCGCGGCGTCGAATACCGCCGAGCTCTCGGTGCCTGCGGGTGCGTACGTCCTCGTCGCGTTCGGGCGCGGCTTCAACCTGACATTCCAGCAGGAAAACATCTTCGGTCCCGACGCTGAGGACCTCAAAGTCGTGCTTCGCCCCACCGTGGTGATCTCCGGCTCGGTGACCGACGAAGCCGGCCGGCCGCTGGCCAATGCGCTGATTGCCCGGCCCGGGCTCGATGCGCCGGCCGGAATGGGCGAGTTCAGCCCGATGGGCATGTCGGTGTTGCGCTCGATCTATTCGACGCGCACGGACGAAGCGGGAAAGTGGTCGCTCGAATCGCCGACTAGTACAAAGGCGCCGCTGCTGGTCTCTGCCGACGGTTTCGCCTCCGCATGGATCGCGCCCGAGAAGCCGACCACGGCTAATACCGTCATACCGGAGCTCGCGCTGAAGAAGGCGGGGAGTCTGAAACTCACGCTCGACGCCATCGACGCCGAAACCCTGGTCTTCCTTCGTCCGAAAGAGCGGCCTCCCGTGCCTCTCGACTGGCTCGACCGAACGTGGGCCAGGGCAGCAACGGCGCGCGTGCTGGAGTGGTCATTCCTTCCCGCCGGCCAATATGACGTGTACGCCGGCAACCCGAATCCGCTCAACTTCCAACTTCCGGCCAGAGTGGCCACAGTCGACGTCCCGTTGGGAGGCGCTGAAGCGAAGATCTCGCTGCCGCCGCCTTCGCGCGAGAGACAGTCGTTCATCAAGCTTCTGCTGCCGCTGGCGACCGACCTCTCGTCGCTCAAGGCCTACGTCGAGCCGGCCGGCAGCGCTCCGGCGGAAGTCGCCGCCGCGGCCGAGGAGGCCATGGCCGGCCGAGTCATCTATGTCGATACCTCCGCCGCGGCGAGCCGGGTGTATCTGGTCACGACGCGCGAGCTCCTCCTGCCGCGCGAAGGGCAATCGATGGGAAGAGCGCTGAGCAGCGTGCAGCGCCTGCCGCGCGCCGCGGTGACCTATCGCCTGGTGGCACCGGCGGGAGCGAAGCTGCCTGGCTTCGTCCGCAGCGCGTTTTCGGATTGCACCGGAGACGAGCCGCGCGCGATCTCGGTTGCCGTCTCGAAGGGGGGCCAGGTCGAGGTACCGGTCGCGGCCCCCTGTCACACCATGGTCACCGCGACCGGAGACTTTGCTCCCCTGGCCTTCGCGTTCGTGCTGCGGCCGGGTGAGACCCGCTCGCTCGGCGACCTGAAGTTATCGCGGTCGGCCACCGCGGAAGTGCATGTCCGCCGCAAGCCGAGCGGAGCGCCCGCCAGCGACGTGCTCGTCCGCGCGCGCGTGCCGCGCGGCTCGGCCTTCGTCTCCTTGCCGGCAGTGGCCACCGACGCGAACGGGTTCGCTCGCCTGCGGAACCTCCCCGCCGGCGAACTGCTTCTTTTCGAAGCGTACAAGGAAGGTTCGCCGCTCAAGGGAACGGCCAACCTGACGCTCGAACCGGGAGCGTCTGCCGTGATCGACCCGCTCGAGATCCCCGAGCCGGGCTCGCTTTCGATCACCGGCACCCTCGACGAAGACTTCGCCAAAGCGTTCCCCACGGCGTCGCTCTTCGCCGTGCACATGACCCGTCAGCAGACCGAAGAAAACCGCTCACCCGACGTGCGCGACGTGAAGATTGCCGCGAGCGGCGAGACGGCGCATCTGACGGAGCTCAATCCCGGCACCTGGCGTACCCAATTCGTAGTACGCCTGGCCGAGGCAGGGGTGCATACGATCGACGTCAGCCCGGTGACCATCGCTCCCGGCGAGCACCGCGAGGAGAAACGCCTGGTCAAGCCGGTCGTCGTCGACGGGATCGTGCTCGAAAACCACCGAGGAATCTCCGCGCTGGTCGAGGTCCGCGACGAAGCTCCCGGTCCCGACTCCCTCACCCGGCCGTTCCAGTCGAAGGACGACGGGACGTTCCGTGCCATTTTGGGGCACGAAGGAACGTACGACGTCGACGTCCGCAGAGAGCGGCCCGGCCTTCCCGCGGGGATCAGGATCGCCCTGGGGCACAAGGAGTTCGTCGGCGGACGGCCGGTCGAGCTCGTGCTTCCCATGAACGCGGTCATCGTACACGCCCTGACCAACGACACGCCGGTGCCCAACGTGCGCGTGCTGTTGAAGCGGCGCTCGTACGCGGACGACGGGAGCGTCTCGCAGATGTCGGTGACCACCATGACCGACGAGCGGGGCGAGGCCACGTTCGACGAGGTCCTCGACGGCCCGTGGGACGCAGAGGCGGCGCGTGACGCGGATAGCCCTGTGGCCCAGACGCACTTTGTGGTCGATCCGTCGTTGGGGGGCGTCACCGAAGTGACGCTCCAACTCGAAGAGACCGCTCGACTGGAAGGCCACATCTACGCGGGGAGCGGAATTCCGGCAACCGGCGCGGTCGACTGCGTTTACGTCTCGCCGGATCGCCTGGTCCATTCAGCACGGTCGGCGATCTCGCCCGACGGAAGCTATTCCATCAAATTCTCCAAGCCGGCGCCGGAGGACTTGACGTGCGGCGTGACCACGATGGACGGCGCCATTATGCCTTTCCGGGCCAAACCGGGCAGTCACTACAACCTCTTCCTGCCGCCCGAAACCGGCGCGTTGACCATCAAAGACTTCGGCAAGCTGGTCGTCGCCGATCGATTCTGGCTGATGCAGGACGATCAGCTCTTCGACCTGACGTGGGCGGCGCGGACCATGGGAAGCAGGTGGACGCCGCTTTCGCTGCTGCACGTTCCCGTCGGCCATTGGCGGATCGTGCGCAGCGCCTCCCCCGATCTGCTGCCTCTGGTGCAAGCGCGTCAAGGCATCGCCATCGTGCCGGACGTGCTGGTCAGCCCGTCCACCCCGGTCGCCACCAACATTCTGTCGCCACAAACTCCATGACCTCGTGCAACCCCCCAAACGCAGCATAACTTTGAAAGGAGAATGACAACCATCATGAAAACTCTTCCTGCTCTCACGACATTGGCCACCACCGCACTTCTCTTCGGAGCTGCCGAATCGGCGCAAGCGTGCTTCATCTGCACGGGCGATCCGTTCAACAGTCACGACAGCCGCTACTGCACGTCTGGACACGAACTTTCCGCGTGCACTACGGTCAACTGGGTCGATCCGAATACGTGCGAGAGCTATCAGTCCTGTGAAAACGTCTATGCCTGCACCGAAGGCAGCGGCGATCCCGACTATACCTGCCGGAACTCCACGTGCGATCCGAACCAGTGGTGGAATATCCGCAGCACCTACGACATGAACGACTACATGTGCTACCACTACGGCACCTTCTGCGGCAGCAGCCACTTCGCTGAATGAGCCCATGAGAGCTGCAATGCGGATACGGTCCATCGCGCTGATCTCGTCTTTCCTGGCAGTCGCCCTGTTCGCCTTCGCCGAAGAGAAGCCGTGGTACCAGGAACCGGGCACCCCCGTCACGTTGAAGTCCGGGGAATTCGTCTTCAAGGCTCGCTTGCCCCGCGGCTGGTCGTCCACCGAGACGGAGATCGTTCCGCCGCCGGCCGCTGCCTCGGCCTGTCGCGTCCACGGGACGTTTTACAGCAATCGCGAATGGAACCGGTTTCTCGTTGCCGCGCTCGAGTCCGATAACGCGGCGCGCGCTTCGAAGGAATCGCGCGAAGTCCTCGAGATCGGCGGCCACCCGGCGGTATCCGAGCGGTCGTCCAACGGCGGCACGAAGGTGCGGACCTTCTATATCAATCTCTCCGATCTCGCTCCCGACAGCCTCACCGTGTGGCGTCTCGAGTCCGATCGCGTGGAACAAGCACGCGATTGTGAGCTTCAGTTCATAGCCCTCATGCAGAGTGCGGAGATCACGCTCGCCGACCGCAAAGAGCAGTAACTCCTGAGTCAGCTTTCCCACAAAGATCCTTCTCCCCGCCTGCGGGGAGAAGGATCCACTCGCTCGATGGGGCGGGTTCGCAACCCTCCCGCGCAGCGGCCAAAGCCGAGTCCCCCGCCACTAATGCGCGCCTGAACTATGTGGATCGGCTGAAGTAGCTGCGGCGATTACCCATCAGGAACCTAGTTCGAGTGCCCTGCGCCCGCCGTGCTCGATCCGTACGTCATCGGAAGGCTTGCTTTGAGAATGTCTGACGATCCCCTCTTGTGAAGGGATACATCGAGCGTGGCGGGACCGGGAGACATACCGGACGGGTTGAGGTCGAAAACGAGCTTCGTTACGCCGTCTCCCTGGATCCGTCGCGCAAGTGTTGGCTCGGCTGGACGTTTTGCGCCGGCGCTGTCCGTCACGGTGGCGCCGATCATCATCTCCTCGGCGGGTGCGTTGTAGAGGAAGAGTGCGAACTCGGTGTTGGCGGCTGGGGTAAGGAGCGGGGTTGCGCTCGGCGCGAACGGCTCGCCGTCGAGTAAGAACTGATAGGACGCGTTGTCGCGTTGCACGCCTTTGAGCAGGGCCCATTGGCCTGGCTTGTCGAAGAAGAGAGGCGGGCTGACGGACGCGGCGCTCGCCTCGGGAACGATCAGATCCGTGCGCACGAACCCTCGCTTCTGCGAGTCCGGCAGCGTCACCAGCGCCCGGATCGCGTAATGCCCGGGCGGCAATGCCAGCGTTGTGAAGTACTTGATTCCGTGCTCGCGCACAGCGGTGCTCGCTCTGGCCGGATCCACTTTGATGGGCTGATCGACACGATCGCGAACGATGCCGTGCTCGTCAAAGGCGTAGACAAAGACATGGACAGACACGGCCGAGGTGGCGGAGCCCAGTAAGTCGCGACCGTTGATCTCGAGAAAGAACGGCACGGCGGAATGCTTCTCGCCGGGAACCGCGGTGGCGATTGCTGCAACGCGGATTTCGCGCCGCGGGACGTCGTTCATGACGATCTCGGCGTCGGTGAGCGCGCGCTCGGTGGGCGTGTCCCCTCCCAGCTCCTGGTATGCAACACGGTTGTTCACGCGGGCGCCAGGCACATTGATCGCCTTCACGCTGAGGTTGTGCAGCCGGCCGGGATGGCTCGTCTGTGCCTGGAACGACAGGACGTACACCACTTCCTGCTGGTGCATCATCCGCTCGAAGTCGCTGTGCAGGTCGTTCGTATTCTCGAACACTGTGCCGCCAGTTGGATTGGCGAGGAGATGCAGCGCATCGTTGTAGACCGTGGCTGGCTTCGAGGTGGGAGTTCCGTCATCGATGCCGATTCCATCGATATCGATCGCGTTGATCACGACGTCCGACAGTTTGAACGCTTCGATCGTCTCCTTATGCAAGCGCAATCTCCTGGGGGATCCGAAGCGCTGGTCATTGTCGGGTAAGTACCCCTTTCCCGAGATCACCTTCGTCATGTCGGACATCTCCGCGGCCATCGTCCCGCGGGCCCCTCGGCCGATCAGGACCGAGGCATCGAATCCGCCGGAAAGCAGGATCACCTGTTTCCGGCCGGGTGCGGAGCGGAGGAACATCGCGAGCTGCTCGAGCGCGTGGATATGATTCTCGAGCTGCAAGGCAGCGAAGCGCCGGTTCTGTTCCGCGGTCCTCTCCTTGATCTCGTTCCGCTCGGAATCCGGCTCGTCCACGGCCCGGCCGATTCCGTTGGCTAGCGAGAAGCTGGCGCCGCTGATGGAGTTGCCGAAGGAGTCCAGGCCAGACAATTGGAGCGGATCGACGCCGACAGTGCGGTTCGGCGAGGCAATCGCAGCATCCACCAGGTTCCTGTCCGTCGTGAGCGCGGTGACGACGTGGAACCCTCTCGCCGGGTCAATGAACGCGACAGCGACGAGATCGTGGGGCAATACGTTCGCAGCAATGAACTTCCGGGCGGCGGCACGGGCGCGCGGGATCGATTTGTGTTGCGAGTACTCGAGATCGAAGAGCAGGACGAAGGATCGACGCGCGTTCGGGTTCTGAGGCGAGATCGCACTTACCGATTCCGCCGACGCAAAGTCGATGGCGTCGAAGGCCGTGATCTTCTGCCGCTTTCCGTCGTCAAAGAGCTCGAAGTTCTCCGGCTTGAGACCTCGTATTGGATTCCCGTTGTGGTCGATCACGGAGACCGGCACTTCGACCAGATGGACCTTCACGGTCTCCTGCGCAACGAGCGGAAGTACGACCGATCCGAGTGCAATCACAAACGCGGCGATCTTCATTCGAGTCACCCCTCAACTGTCGGAAATGCTGCGGCGTCACCTGCGCGTCGGTCGACAAGGGTAATCTCTCCGGGCCAGCTCGGCGTGCTCTCATTTCGGCCGTCCTGCGAACGGCGGCTTGTCAGTGCTTCGAGACGTCGGCTAGCCCGTCTTGCGAACGGAGATTCCATACGGTCCGGTTTGTGATGCACTGAAATGCCGGACTCGAACAACGTACTGGCCGACGGCCAGGTCTTGGGAGAGCAGCGACAGGTTGCCGGGGCCACTGTCGTCATCCTCCGCGATGAGGCGCGTTTCGCTGTCCGGACCAAACAGGCTCACGAAGGTGTCCGTGGTTCCGGACGTTTCGATCTCATACACACCGGCGGCCGTCACTCGGAACGTGTAGCGGTCACGCTCACCGCCTGTGCTGATTACGCCCTGGAGCTCTGGCCCGTCGACGACCAGTTCGAGCGGCGGTTTCTCGTCCGGCCCCTCGGCTCCATGCACGGCGTTGGAGTACAGGAACTGCACCGGCGTCGCGCGCGGGCCGGGCAGCGTGAGCACCTCTTTGAACACCCGGTCGAGAGAGTTGGCTGCAAGCGGCTGATCGCCGATCTCCTGCCCCCGATTGGAGTTGAATCCGATGAAGCGGCGGTCGTTCTGCCGGATGGCGTCGTTCACATCCGGATCCGTCTGCGATTCGATCAACTCGTGGTAGAGCGTGCACACCACGTTCTTCCACGGAGCGCTGAAGAACGGAATGCCATTCCTGCGGCCGGATCGGACCGCGGAGTAAACGTTCGCCGAGTAGTAGAGCGTTCGGTTCTGTCCTCCGCGTGAGAAATGCACCGATCCGTGGAAGCCGCCCAGACCGGCCAGGGAGCTGGAGCCATTCACCTTCAGGACCGTATCCGGAGGGAGCACCAGGTTGAAGACGGTCCGGTCATGGTCGCTGCCGAGGATGAGGTTGTGGTCGAAGAGATCGATGATCTTGTTCTGTACATCCGTCTCGCCCATCTCGTTCGGCCTGTTCTCATCCAGAACGACCGACGGCGCGACGTCGTAGGTCAACTTCTTGCCGACGAAGTACTGCTGAATCACGCTTTTGAGCTGCTCATCGCGCATGAGACGCGTAATCGCGTCGTCGATGGACTCCACATCCCCCGGCGCGAAGTCACTCGCTCGTCCCAGGTAGACGTTCTGGAACCCCATCTGCGGAAGGACCTTGCCGCCGCGGAAGATCAGGTCATCCTTCGGCGACGCGCTGACTCCGGGTGCCAGTGCTTCGCGTGCGGGTGTTTCGTCGCTGCGCCGCCTCGCGGTACGGTAGTGACGGTATTCCGCTTCGGACCCGGGGGCGACCTGGATGCGCATCGGATACGGAAAATCGTGATCGTCGGATTCCGACATCTGTTCCTCCTCACGACTGGATGGCCGAACCGTCCGATCACGCAGTCCCTACAGAGGAGAGACGGCAGATCGAGAAACCCCTACCCACTCCGCTGATTTGAGCACGATAGAATGCCGTGCAACATCCCAAAACAACTCAGTGCCGAGGAGATCTCATGATGGTCCGTCCGATCTGGATTCGGTTCGCAGTAGTGATGGTCGCAATCACGATGTCCGCCACGGGCGCGTTCGCTCAGAAGAAGAAAACGCCGCGAGGCGCGCACGAGCACAGAGAGCCTCGGCAGGCGCTGGTGATTCCGTCGACCGCCAATATCACAGGAACGTGGACGACCCTCGACAACGGCTCGCCGATCAATCCCGTTCACGTGGCGCTGCTCCACACCGGAAATCTCCTGGTGATTCAGGGCTCGGGGAACTATCCGGGGAACGATGTCTTCGCGGCCGCCATCTTCTATCCGGCCACGGGTCTCATGAGCACGTTTCCGATCTATGCGGACATGTTCTGCAACGGAATGGCGATTCTCCCGGACGGGAGGCCGCTCGTCGTCGGCGGGACGCTCACGTATGACACATCGCCGACCAATTTCTTTACCGGCAGCCCGATGTCAGCGCTGTTCGATCCTGCCGGCGGTATGTTTACGCGCGGTCCTAACATGGCGGATGGACGCTGGTATCCGACCGCAACGGTCCTTCCCGACGGCACCGTGATGGCGATCTCCGGTCTGGGCATCGACGGCACCATGAATGGCACCGTCGAGATCTACGATCCGGCCACCAACCGCTGGAATCCCGCCGGAGACGCCTTCGAGGATGTGCAGTTCTTCCCGCGCCAGCACGTCCTGCCGAACGGAAAGGTATTCGAGGCCGGCTGGAATCCCGACACGCAGATGTGGGACCCGGCAACGCACGTCTGGACGCCGGTAGCGACGACGAATTTCGGGAAGGATCGGCAGTACGGAACCTCCGTTCTCCTTCCGCTCTCGCCGGCCGACGGCTACAAGGCGAAAGTGATCATCATGGGTGGAGGTCCGGAGGCGCAGCCGAGCCACATCCCTGGAACCGCGACGACCGAAACCATCGACTTCTCCGTGCCCAGGCCGGCATGGCAGTGGGGACCGAAGATGTCCGCCGCGCGCATCGAGATGAACGCCACACTGCTCCCGAATGGCAAGGTGCTGATCTCCGGCGGTTCAGCGGTCGATGAGGACGTCAAGACCTCGGCACTCGGCGCCGAGATGTACGACCCGGCCACGAATTCATTCTCGCCGGCAGGGACGATGGCCTACGCGCGCCTCTACCACTCCAACACGATTCTCCTGCCCGACGCCACGGTTCTGTCGCTCGGAGGAAATCCGATTCGCGGCGACTATGAAGGACACATCGAGAACTACAAGCCTCCCTACCTGTTCGGCCCCGGCGGCGTGCCGCTTCCGCGGCCGGTCATCGCGCAGAGCCCGCGCGCGATCCGTTACGGAGCGACCTTCACTCTTACGACGCTGGCAGCGGCGAATATCGAGCGCGTGGTGATGATGCGCCCCGGCGCAGTGACGCATTCCTTCGACATGGAGCAGCGGCTAGTCGAGCTCACGTTCAAAGCGAGCGGTGACACGCTTCAGATCACGCCGCCGCCGAACGCGAACCTCGCACCTCCGGGGTATTACATGATTTTCATTCTCGACAAAGCGGGCGTACCGTCGATCGCGAAGTTCGTCCATATGGAGAACGCAACGCGCTAGGCGGGCACGGCCCGCGGCGTTGGGTGCACAAGGCTCGGCCAGTATCCTGACTTGTCCCGCAGGAGGATTCGAGTAGCGCATGATCGCCAGAATGGTCTTCCTCACTTTCCTCGTGGCGACGACTGCGTTTGCGGCACCTCCAAAGAAGATCGGACGCGCGATCGTCACCTTCTATTGGCTGATCGACGAGGCGGCGCCGCGGTACCGGGGGAAAGCGATCGCGGAGCTTCGGGACGCGCGCGGCGAAGTCATCGCCAGGACCAGCGTTCGTTTCCGGCGCGACCTGATCCGGGAAGGGAGCGGACATCTCCGCGACGGCCGAACGGTGGCCTACGATCGCAGGATGCACGGAACGAATCGTTTCCGCATCGTCCGGGCGGAGTACGGCGTCGGACGGCTCGGCTGCGCGCTCGTTCCGTATCGCACCGTCGCCGTCGATCCCCACTTCGTAAAACTCGGGACGACGATCAGCATCCCGCAATTGAAGGGGGCGAAACTTCCCGACGGCACGATCCACGACGGTCTCTTTATCGCGAACGACCGGGGCCACTTTCGCGGAGCGCACGTCGACCTCTTCATCGGCATCGGACCGAAGGGCGCGCGGCCGTTCATTCGAAAAGGCTATGGCTCGCGGTCCCATGTGACCGTGTATCGCGTCGGTGATGCCACGGCAGACGACTGCAGGTGAGCTACCGCGGCACGATCGTGTAGAAGTGCTGGGTCTTGTTGTTGGTCACGGAGACAAATGCCCAGAACTTCAACCCCTCGCTCAGCGGCTCGACTTCGATTCGAACATGGTGACCGTTTGCGGGGATGTCCGACGAGAGGTCGCACTCCATGCTGAACGACGGCCGTAGCGCCTGGCCCTGGTCGGTGCGCTCGTCGCTCAATGGCCAAAGCCACATCGTCTCGTCGTACACCAACTCCTCGGTGACCAGATCGTAGACGCGCACCTGGACCGTACCGTAGGTCGTGCCGTCCAGCCCAAAGATGCGCACGGTCTGGCGAAATCCGGGATCCATGCGCACGCCGACGAAGCTCATCTTCGTGCTGACGAAATCCGAGGCGTGCACGATCGGCAACTCGGCGAAGGAGCGGTCGTCCAGGTGATCGCGGTCGCCGCTCTCGACGATCAGCGACATCCGCAATCCGTTCGCGTCAGCCTTCGGCACGTAAAGGAAGGTCGGGAGCGGAATTGACGCGGCATTCCCCGCGATCTCCTGCCCCGCGGTCGCCCTGATCTCGCCGCAGCCGTCGCCGGCACACGCCGCCTTCACCTTCCGCGCGTTCTGGTTGTAGACCACGAGATGGGTTTCGTAGCGCGAGTTGTACGCGCACATGACCACCGAGGGCGCGACCGGCAGAAGGATCTGCTCCATCTCCTGAGCGAGGACCGGCAACGCAAGGACGCACAACAACGACGCAAGGGCGATTCGCATGGATTTTCCTCCGTTTCGCGAGAGGCAAGCAATTCCGGGTCCAGCCGGGGCCGCTTAGTGCGCCGTCGCCGGCTTGTCCACTTCTTCGATGCGCACATCCGATGGCAGCCTTTCCTTCTGCAGCCTCGCCGCCACTGCCTCGGCTTTTCGCATCACGCGAAGAACGTTCAATCCGGCGATGCCTTTCAGTTGCTCGTCGGTGTAGCCGCGGCGGATCAGCTCCGCGAAAATGCGCGGATACGCGGCCACGCTGTCCAGCCCGTCGGGCGTGCTGGTGATGCCGTCGAGATCGCCGCCGATTCCGACGTGCGCGGCTCCGGCGATCTGCACGAGGTGATCGATGTGATCGGCGACGTCCTGCACCGTCGCGCGCGGCGCAGGATTCGCGGCTTCCCATTGCGCCAGCGACGCCTTCACCTTCTCCGGCTGGCCGCGGTAGATGGCTTTGAGCCGCGCTTCTTCACCGTCCTTCGCCGCATCGCGCGCGCGGACTTTCTCGGAGCTGAAACCAGGAACGAACGTGGCCATGACCACGCCGTCGTTGTCCTTGAGGCGGCGCAGCACATCGTCGGGAACGTTGCGCGCGTGATCGGTGACGGCGCGCGCGGACGAATGCGAAAAGATGACCGGCGCGGCGGCGATGTCGAGGACGTCGTTCATCGTCTTCGGCGCGACGTGCGACAGATCGACGAGCATGCCCAGGCGATTCATCTCGCCGATGACCAGCTTGCCGAACGGCGTGAGGCCACCGTGCGCCGGATCGGCGGTCGCCGAGTCCGCCCAGTCGTTGTTGTCGCTGTGGGTGATGGTCATGTAGCGTGCGCCGAGCGCGTACAGCTGGCGAAGAACCGCCAGCGAGTTCGCGATCGAGTGTCCGCCTTCCATGCCGATGAGCGAGGCAATCTTCCCGCTGCGATGGATGCGCACGACGTCGTCCGCGGTTCGCGCCAGCTCGAACGTCTCCGGATACGTCGCATCGATCCGATGCACGACGTCGATCTGCTCGATGACGGCGCGAACCGCATCCGCGCCCTTGAGCGTGGTCGGAACGTAGACGGACCAGAATTGCCCGCCAACCCTCCCCTGCCGCAGCCGCGCGATGTCGGTATGCAGCGGCGGCGTGAGCTTGCTCTGATCCTGCCGAAGATCGATCTGCGCCAGATGATCCTTGACCCGCTCCTCGTACTGATACGGCAGATCGTTATGCCCGTCGATCAGCGGCACCTCGGCGAGAATCCGATCGATCCGCGCGGAGACGGCGTCGGTCTGCGCGAAGGTGGGAATGGCGAGGAGGAGGACGAAGGCAACAGCGGCAATGCGATGCATGCCGTGGATTGTAGCGAGGCTCGCGAGATCGCGCGCGGAGGCGCGCTCGCCAATGCAGCCCCGCGCTCTGCGCGGGGTTTTAGGGTCGCGAAACGCATGTGCGGCCGCGGAGGCGGCCGCTACATGATCTCGCGCCGCGCGAGCACCTGTGGTGGCCGCCTCCGCGGCCACGAACTTTCGTACACGCTCATTCCCCGCGCAAAGCGCGGGGCTGGATTGTTCAGCGCGCCTCCGCGCGCAACCGAATGCCGATCACCGATCTCGCTGGCGAGCGAGGTCGATGATGGATTGCGTGAGCGGCCGCCGGCCATGGGCGCGCAGATGATCGATCTCATGGAGCGTGGGAGGGCAGGAATACCCATGAAGCGCAGCATCGATAATCGTGATCGCTTCGCTGCTCAAGCTGCGCCGGTTGGCAGCGGCACGTGCCTTAAGTTTCCGATGAAGTTCGTTCCGAAGATCCTTGATCAGTAATCCAGGCATGGCAGCGCAATGATACCAATCGATATCAAAGCCATTCGGCTGGCATCTCAATGAACGATGCATCGAGATCGCGAACCGAGGCACAGCCGAGGAGCTTCATCGTGCGGATGATGTCGGAGCGGAGGATGTCGATCGAGCGCGTCACTCCGGCTGCGCCGGCGGCGCCGAGGCCGTAGGCGTGGGCGCGGCCGATGAGGACGGCGCGCGCGCCGATGCAGAGCGCTTTTACCACATCGCTTCCCTTTCGGATGCCGCCGTCGAGCAACACCTCGGCGTCGTCTTTGACCGCAGCGAGCACTTCCGGGAGAACGCGCAGCGTCGGCGCGACGCCATCGAGCTGGCGTCCGCCGTGATTGGAAACGACGACGGCCTTCGCGCCGTGATCGATGGCCTGGCGCGCGTCGTCCGCCGTGTGCACGCCCTTCACTACGATCGGACCCTGCCAGGCGTCGCGAATCCATTGGAAATCGGCCCACGACACCATCGACTGCTCCAGCGCCGCGGCGACGTCGGCGTATGGCATCGGGCCGTCCTTCAGGATGACGTTCGCAAACTTCATCAGCCCGCCGTCGAGGAGGAACGCCGCGAGCCAGCGCGGACGCGCGAGAAACTGACCGACGAACGGCAGCATCGTGAATGGCGCACCGGAGACCAACTCTTTCGTTCCGTTGCGCACATCGCGTTCGCGATTTCCGGCCACGGGAGTATCGACGGTGACGACCAGCGCGGAACAGCCGGCCGCTTTCGCGCGCGCGATGCCGGCGAGCGCGACGTCGCGACCACCGACGAGATAGAGCTGGTACCAAACCGGACCGCGCGTGGCCGCCTTGACGTCGCGAACCGGACAGCCCGACAGCGTGGAGAGCGCGTAGATCGTGCCGGCCTCGCCCGCCGCCCGCGCGGCCACTTCTTCGCCACGCGGCCAGAAAAGACGCGAGCTGCCGACCGGCGCGAGAAGAAACGGAAGCTCGATGGTCTCGCCAAGGATCGTCGTTCGCAGGTCAACGTTGGCTGTGGCGACGGCGGAGCGCGGACGAAGCAGCACGTCATCGAACACGCGCGCGTTCTCGCGCATCGTCCATTCGGTGCCGGCAGCGCCGTCGATGTAATCGAACACGACGCGCGGCAGGTGTTTCTTCGCCACCGCGCGAAGATCGGCGATGTTGACGACGGATGGAGGATCGACGCGGGACATGGACGTAGAGTGGATCAGTAGATTAGTAGATTAGTGGATCAGGGGGTTATCGGTTCAGATCTTCCCCTGATCTACTGATCCACTAATCCACTGATCTACTAATCCACTGCTTCTCCACCCCAACAACATCGCTTCACCGAATTAATCGTTCGCAATCGCGACGCGGCAACGGCTATCATTAAGGCCTTATCCACCCCATCGGAGGTTCCCAAGGAGCGTGCGGCCATGCCCGACGTACAGGAGGGATTCTGGGACAACCTCCTGGATTACATCCAGGACCGCACCGTCATTCCGGTGATCGGGCCGGAGCTCGTCACGGTGCGGGAGGACGATCGCGATGTGCCTCTCTATCGCTGGATCGCGCGGCAGCTTGCGGACGATCTGAAGCTGCCCACCACGGAGCTTCGCCAGGGTTTCGGTCTCAACGACGTCGTTTCCATGCACCTGCGCAGGCGAGGAGAACGGGAGGAGCTCTATGCGCAGATCCACAGAATGTTGCGCAAGGCCGAGTTCAAACCATCGAAATCGCTGCAGACGCTCGCCGGGATCCCTGGCTTCGACCTGTACATCTCTCTGACCTTCGATACATTGCTCGCGGACTCGATCGACGGCGCACAACAGATCTCCTATTCGCCGAACAGCGTCCGCGACCTCACCTGTCCAAAGGCCGACCTTCGGCAGCCGGTGGTATTTCATCTGTTGGGACGCGCTTCGGCTTCCCCCGACTACGCGATCTGCGACGACGACCTGCTCGAGTTCCTGCATGCCATGCAGGACAAGCAGCGGCAACCGAAGACGCTCTTCGACGAGTTGCGCGGCAACCATCTGCTCATCCTCGGATGCAGCTTCGGGGACTGGCTTGCGCGCTTCTTCCTGCGTACGGTCAGGAATCTCGAGCTGTCTCAGAAGCGCCGGCGTTGGGACGTGCTGGTGGGCGACCACATCGCCCATGATGACAAGCTCGTGCTGTTCCTAGAAAGCTTCAGCCCTGATGCCCGAGTGCTCTCGTTGAGCGCGGCACATTTTGTCACGGAGCTGGCGGCGCGCTGGCACGCCGCACATCCGGTCGCAGCGCAGAGCACGGAGCCAGCGGTTCGGGAAGAAGGAACGGGCGGAAGGAGCATCCCAAACGGAGCGATTTTTATCAGCTACGCGAGCGACGACCTCGAAGCCGCCAGCCGATTGGCCGAGGGGCTGCGCGCGGCGGGCCTGGAGGTATGGTTCGACAAGAATGCCCTGCAGATGGGCGATGACTGGGCGCGCAACATCCGGCGAGGCCTCGAACAATGCTCGCTCTTCCTGCCGGTCATCTCGCACCAGACCTTGAGCGAAGAGAACCGGCGCCGATACTTCTGGCGGGAGTGGAACGATGCGGACGACTTCGCCCGAGGGATGGCACCGGGCGAGGCGTACATCGTCCCCGTGGTGATCGACGACACGCGGATCGATCATGCTCCGCTGCCGGATTCCTTCAAGAAAGCGCAGGGCAAGAGCCTGCCGGATGGAAAGGTCACGTCCGAGGTCGCCGAGCTGCTCGTCGAGCTCGTGCGCAACTTCCACCGCCGGCAGCGGGCGGCGTGACGGGCTTCGCATGGCAGAGATGCAACATCAGGTTCTGAGCCCCGATAACCCCTGGCCGGGACTCGATTCCTTCAACGAGGCCGATCGTGAGTACTTCCACGGCCGGGCCGCGGAGTCGGGCGAGATGCTTCGCCTGGTCCGGCGCGAACCGCTGACCGTGGTGTTCGGCCGCTCCGGCCTTGGAAAGACGTCGCTGCTCAAGGCTGGCTTGTTTTCCTTGCTGCGCGGTGGAGATTGCCTGCCGGTCTATGTGCGCCTTGACCATGCTGATGAAGCGCCCGCGTTGCGGGAGCAGATCTTTCGCGAGCTGCAGACGGCGTGCGACGCCGACCGGGTCCAGGCAGATAAGCCCGAGGGAGACGAAAGTCTGTGGTCGTTCTTCCACCGTCGCGACGCGGAATTCTGGAGCGAGCGCAACCGCCCGGTGACGCCCGTGATCGTGTTCGATCAGTTCGAGGAGATCTTCACCCTCGGTCAGGAGAGGGAAGAGTCGCGAGCCCGGTCGGCCGCCTTTCTCGCGGAGCTGGGTGACCTGGTGGAGAACCGGCCCCCCGATGCGGTGCGGGCGGCGCTGGAGGCCGACTCCTCCGCGGCGAGACGCTTCGACTTCAAGCGCGCGACCGTCAAGCTGGTGCTGAGCTTTCGCGAAGACTTCCTGGCCGAGATGGAAGGGCTCAAGGAGCGGATGCCCTCCCTCATGTACAACCGCTTTCGCCTGCTGGCGATGAGCGGCACCCAGGCCTACGATGTGATCACTTGCGCGGGCGGGCATCTGGTCGACGACGACGTCGCGCGGCGGATCATCCGGCTGGCCTGGAAGAACGAGCCCAGCCCACCCGTCGAGCTGTCGGACTTCCCTACGATCGAGATCGATCCGGCGCTGCTCAGCGTCGTATGCAGTGAGCTGAACCACAAGCGCCAGCAGGCGACACTCGATCGCATCACCCCCGCTCTTCTGGAAGGCGCTGACCGCGAGATTCTCTCCGGCTTCTACGAGCGCGGCATGGCCGGTCTCGATCCGAGAGTGCGAGCCTTCGTCGAGGACGAGATCATCACCGACCGCGGCTACCGTGACAGCCACGATATGGAGGACGCACTGGCCCTCCCCGGCATCACCGCCGAGGCACTCGATGCGTTGATCCGCCACCGTCTGCTGCGCGTGGACGAGCGCCAGAGCATGCGTCGAATCGAGCTGACCCATGACGTGCTGGCCCACGTGGTCAGCGAGAGCCGTGACGGCCGCCGCGCTCGCGAGGCAGAAGAGGCGGTGAAGGCCCGGGAGCGGGTGGCGCTCGAACAGCAGCGGCGCAACCGGCGCAATGCGGCGCTGGTGCTGGCGGGAGTTCTCGTCATGATCGTTCTCGCAGGGCTTGCCGGGTGGTCGATGTGGAAAGCCGCGACGCTTCGCCACGAAGCGGAGATCACGCGAATGATGGCCAACGCCGATCTTCTCCAGGACACCAACTACGAGGCGTCCCTCCTGGTCAACGTGGAAGCAGTCCGCGCATCTCCGACACTCGACACCCAGGCTGGATTGATGCGGCGCTTCGTGAGCCACCCACATCTATCGGCGTTTCTTCCGGGACACAAGGGGAGGATCTATAGCGTCGCCTTCAGCCCGGACCGGAAGCTGCTGGCCTCAGCGAGCGAGGACAAGACCGTGATCCTGTGGGATATAGGCAGCCGCAAGCCGCTGGCCACCCTGGCGGGGCACAAGGGCAAAGTCGGTGCAGTCGCCTTCAGCCCGGACCGGAAGCTGCTGGCCTCGGCGAGCGAGGACAAGACTGTGATCCTGTGGGACGTAGCGAGCCGCAGGCTGCTGGCCACGCTGGCGGGGCACACGAACGCGGTCTGGAGCGTCGCCTTCAGCCCGGATGGCAAGCGGCTGGCTTCGGCGAGTGTCGACAAGAGCGTGATCCTGTGGGACATAGACAGCCGTAAGCCGCTGGCCAGGCTGGAGGGGCACACGGAGGAGGTCACCAAAGTGGCCTTCAGCCCGGACGGGAAGCGGCTGGCCTCGGCGAGTCTGGACAATACAGTGATCGTGTGGGATGTAGACAGTCACAGGCCGCTGGCCATACTGAAGGGGCACAAGGATAAGGTCTATGGCGTCGCCTTCAGCCCGGACGGGAAGCTGCTGGCTTCGGCGAGTGCGGACAATACCGTGATCCTGTGGGATGTGGACAGCCGCAAGCCTAAGCCTCCGTTCACGCTGGAGGGGCACAAGGCCCGGGTCAATGACGTCGCCTTCAGCCCGGACGGCAAGTGGCTGGCCTCGGCGAGTCTGGACAACACCGTGATCGTATGGAAAGTAGACAGTCACAAGCCGCTGCCCACACTGGAGGGACACAAGAACCAGGTATATGCCGTCGCTTTCCACCCAGACGGGAAGCGGCTGGCCTCCGCGAGTGAGGACCAGACCGTAATCCTGTGGGACATCGACAGCCGCAAGGCGCTGGCCACCCTGCAGGGGCACAAAGCCGAGGTCAGTTCCGTCGCCTTCAGCCCGGACGGGAAGAGGCTGGCTTCGACGAGTAACGACAAGGCTGTGATCCTGTGGGACGTAGACAGCCGCATGGCTCTGGCCACCCTGCAGGGGCACAAAGCCGAGGTCAATAGCGTCGCCTTTCACCCAGGCGGGAAACGGCTGGCCTCCGCTAGTGATGACCAGACCGTGATCCTGTGGGACATCGATAGCCGCAAGCCGCTGGCCACCCTGAAGGGGCACAAGGACCAAGTCAGTTCCGTCGCCTTCAGCCTGGACGGGAAGCGGCTGGCCTCGGCGAGTGCAGACCAGACCATAATCCTATGGGACGTGAACAGCCGCAAGCCGCTGGCTACCCTGCGAAAGCACAAGAACAAGGTCTGGAGCGTCGCCTTCAGCCCGGACGGGACGCTGCTGGCCTCGGCGAGTGACGACGGAACCGTGATCCTGTGGGACGTCGAGAGCCGAAAGCCGCTGGACATCCTGGAGGGGCACAACCGAGAGGTCTGGGGCGTCGCCTTCAGCCCGGACGGGAAGCATCTGGCCTCGGCGAGTGCGGACCATACCGTGATCCTGTGGGACGTAGACAGCCGAAAGCCGCTGGCCACCCTGGAGGGGCACAAGGAGCGGGTCAATGGCGTCGCCTTGAGCACGGACGGGAAACGGCTGGCCTCGGCCGGTGAGGACCATACCGTGATCCTGTGGGATGTGGACAGCCGCAAGCCGCTGGTCACGTTGGAGGGGCACAACGGTATGGTCTATGGCGTTGCCTTCAGCCCGGATGGGAAGAGGCTGGCCTCGGCTAGTGAGGACCACACCGTGATCCTGTGGGATTTGGATCTGGATCATCTCAAGGCTGAGGCCTGCCGCACGGCCAATCGGAATTTGACCTGCGCGGAATGGCACAACTACATCAGCGCCGATACGCCCTACCGCAAGACCTGCGACGCGCTGCCGGGACCACCCGAGAAGTGCAACTGACTTCGGTGGGTAAGCCTTTCTCGTCCCCTACTCCCTCCGCTGTGCTACCCACACGGAACATCTACCAACGTTCGCGTTGAGTCGGTCGGCGGTGATCCACCGCGCACGTGGTGAGCCCACCGTCTCACGCCGTGATCCATCGGCTCAAGCCGTGAATCAGCCGGCACCCGCGGTGAATCAGTCGGTCACGCGGTGATTCGGCCCGATCACACGGTGAATGGGCTCGATCACGCGGTGAACGTCCTCGCGCACGCGGTGAACGGCCTCGCGCACACGGTGAACGTCCTCGCGCACACGGTGAACGTCCTCGCGCACACGGTGAACGGCCTCGCGTACACGGTGAACGACCTCGCGCACACGGTGAACGGCCTCGCGCACGCGGTGAATGGCCCCGATCACGCGGTGAACGGCCCCGATCACGCGGTGAACGGCCTCGCGCACGCGGTGAACGGCCCCGATCACGCGGTGAATGGGCCCGATCACGCGGTGAATGAGCCCGATCACGCGGTGATTCGCCCCGATCACACGGTG
>Ga0157375_10000733_pt1 | contig 28954 bp, 26 predicted proteins | sample M35metaG_FD_115311 | JGI IMG/M metagenome (GOLD analysis project Ga0157375, IMG submission 115311) | Miscanthus rhizosphere microbial communities from Kellogg Biological Station, Michigan, USA - M3-5 metaG | ecosystem: Host-associated > Plants > Roots > Rhizosphere > Soil | place: USA: Michigan... | reverse complement strand
GCATCGTTCCTGTTTCACCAGATTTCTGCTTTCAGGTTTCCGCTTTCTACTTTGTTTCGTGGTCCTGCCATTCTCGTCTTTCTCCTATCTCCTGGTCCATGGTCAGTGGTCCTAAATCCCTTAGTCGGTGCGTTTAAGTGCGTTTTGGTGCGTTTAGGTGCTATCGGGACCTATTTTGACTTACCCCTGCCATCGATTTTCATCATTGGGCAAGTGCTGTATTTCTGAGGTTGCTTTCAGATTTCAAATTTCAAGTTTCTGCTTTGTTTTTGACGCCATGTGAGCCCAAGTGAGGTTTCGTCATCCGCGCAGGCCAAAAATGGTGAGTTAAAGTTAGCCCAGGAGAAGTTAAGCGAGGCCAAGAGAGGCTAACAAAAAAAATAAAAACAGCGATTTCCTTCCGAATTCTGCTTTCTGCTTTCTACTTTCTGCTTTGTCCTGTGTGCCAATCCGAACTGATCCGAACCAATCCGAACCTTCCCGAGCCTTTCCGAACCCGAAGCGGCGCACGCAGGTCTCTTGGTCTTTTGGTCCGTGGTCCGTGGTCCCTGGTCGTGCCGGGATTTCTGCTTTCAACTTTCTACTTTCTGCTTTGTCTTTCCCTCTCGCCCTTAAATTTCAGCTTTTTCAGCATGTCAGCGTCTCAGCTTTTGTCTTGGTCTCTTGGTCCTTTGGTCTTTTGGTCCCTGATACGGTCGTCCGGCAAATCCAGAGCCCTCCAAAAGTACCAGGCAGCTACGGTCCGATGAGGCCGCCATTTCTCACCCAGCTCGATCAGTTCTTTGGGTGAAGGCAAATCCGCGAGACCGTAACTCTGCGCGAAGCCCCTTCTGACCCCGTAATCTGTGACCGGCCAGACGTCCGTCCGACCAAGGTGAAAGATCAGCAGCATCTGAACCGTCCAGGGGCCGATGCCCCGCACCACCGTGAGCCGTTCAATAATTTCCAGATCACTCAGAGCAATGATGGTTCGGGAAGATGGGACGACTCCCTGCAGGGTTTTATCAGCAAGATCTTTGATAGCGGCAACCTTGGCGCGGGAAAGACCGGCGGCCCGGAGCTTTTCGTCAAGGGTTGCAAGAATATCTTCGGGTCGTGGAAATCTTCGTCGAGGGTATATGGCCTTTACACGGCCAAAAATAGTGCTTGCAGCGATGCCGTTGAGCTGCTGATAAACGATCGATTGCATCAGCGCCTCGAAGGGACTGCGATGCCGTTGCGTTTGCAATGTGCACGCGCCTACTTTTCGAATCAGCTCGCGGATTGTTTTGTCCGACCGCTGGAGATGCTTAATGGCCGGGGTCAAATCCGTCATTAGTCACTGCTCGAGATTTGAACATGGCGTTCCATTCTGGAAAGCGTCTTAATGGTTTCCACGCGCTGGATTTTCCAACTGCCTTCCAGCTTATTCAACTGCAATTTTAACTCCTGCACGATTTGATCGCGTTCGCCCGCCACTTTTGCCTGCAAAGTCAGGTTTGCCTCGGCCGATTTTTTGTCACTCGAAATGACCAAGTTAATATCCAAAAACTGAACTTGCAAACTGCCCAGGAGCAGGCGGACTCGTTGTTCGATTGCAAAAAGTTCATCCCTCCCTTGAATCATTTGTGCCGAGCTGCCAGGAACATCGAGCTTCACTTCGACATCACGCGTAAAAAAATCGGCTACTCGCGATGAGTTTGCCAATGTGGCTACGGGGGATTCATGCCCTTGAAACGACACTGCTTGAGCCAGGTTCGCGAGACGTTTGCGAATGACCCGGTCGGGACTGGGAAATAAAATGGTCCAAAGCCATACTCCCAATCCGAACGCAGCTAATATTAGCACCGATCGCCATACCCACCGCTTCATAAGAGCACCTTCCCCACAATGCGCCACCGTGGCGCCACTCCCTTCGTGTGATCGGCCGCGGGCATTGCGCGGTTGTCCCCCACAAAATAATATTCGTTTTGACCAAGAACTTTCGGCGCCAATTCCCAATCGCAAGTGGTCCGAACGTAAGGTTCTTCCAGGATTTCGCCGTTAATTATTGCATGACCGTGGTGAAAGCCAACCTGCTCGCCGGGCAATCCGATGATTCGTTTCATGAACATAATGCTGATGCCAGAGGTGCGGATCGCCACAACATCGCCACGTGCTGGAGGATGGAAGAGGTAAGCTAGACGATTCACAAAATTGACCCGATTCTCCTTGTAAGCTGGCATCATGCTCATCCCCTCGACCCGAATTGGCAACAGGACGAACCGGAACACAATAAAACACACGACCACAAGGACCAAAATCCGGAGCGCCGTGCGCTTTGGTCTTCGCCCTATGATCACCGTGCGCACCCACGAGTGCGCCTCGCTTCCTCCGTCGATTGCCATACACATCAATGAAACCTGCTTATGCCTTTAAAGTTTCGCCAGTCTCCCATTACACACAAGTTAAGAGTGACGAAACAGGGGAATGCGTCAAAACAAAAAAGCAAATTAAGGGCAAAGTTGAATCAAACCGTTCTGGATTTTTCGAAAAAGTCGTGTTGAATCCGAAGAGTGTGACCCAATTGTTGTTATTTCCCGATCCACGTCCGCTGGTGGAACGCCTGGGCCTGGACTTCTTCCGGCGCGCGCCTCAGTGCGCGGGGGTCTATTTGATGCGCGACTCGGCGGACGTCGTACTCTATGTGGGGAAGGCAAAGAACCTGCGAAAACGGCTCAGCAGCTATCGAGTGGCGAATCCCGATCGGTTGCGAAAAAGGCATTTAAGACTGTTGAGAGCTGTCGCTCGAATTCAGTTGGAGGAATGTGTAAACGAACAAACCGCCCTCGAGCGCGAGGCCGAGTTATTGCTTGCTTTGCGTCCGCGTTTCAATCGGGCGGGCACATGGTTGGCGCCGCCGCAATTTGTCGCTTGGAAGGTCACTGAGGCAGGTCTCGAATTTGCCCTTTTCCCGGAATCCCCGAAGGGCTGGCAAGCTCATGGCCCGCTAAAGAGCGGCGCGGTACTGCTCCGTGCATCCATGGTTCGCCTCGCATGGTGCGGGGTCCATCGGGTCGGCTATTCGCAGATGCCGAAGGGATGGTGGCACCGAATTCCCGGCGCTCCGGTCACTGTGCATCGTCGGGAAACGGGACTTGAGGTGTTGGAAGAAACCTCTGCGCGCCTTGTCGCGGCTTGCCACGGTCAAGTGGAGGAATTCAGGACCTGGATACGCGAACGAACCATTCACTTTAACCAGCCTTTTGACATCGCGGCGAGGGACCTGGACTTGGAACGGTTAGAGCGTGTCTGAAAAATGGAGCGCGACTGTGTCGAAGACCAGCCGCAGCGCATGAACACCGCGTATGCTGCGGCTGGTCCAGACGACACAGCCGCGCTCCGCGGATTTTTCAGACACTCTCTTAGATTCATTGGAAATCCCTGACCCCACGCCCACGCAGAATCGCTTGCATCGAACCTTCGAGACCTTATCCTCGACGAGCTAAAGAATTATTCGCAACCACCCTCGGGCTCACGAAAGATCGTATGAAGAAAATTGTTCATGGCATTGGTTTCATTTTCCTGCTCCAGACGACCCTGCTTTACCAAACCAGCATAGCGGAAGAGACCTACGCCGAGCGCCTTGGATATGGTGCCAAGGCGCGGGTCATCATGTTTCACTGTGATGATGCAGGGATGTCCCATGCGTCCAACCTGGGCGCTATTGAATCAGTCGAGAAGGGTGTTGTTTCTTCTGTCAGCATCATGATGCCCTGTCCCTGGGTGCCGGAAATCATTCATTACATGAAAGAACATCCGCAGGTGGATGCGGGGCTTCATCTCACACTCAACTCGGAATGGAATCTCTATCGATGGGGGCCTGTAGCTGGCAAACCCGCCGTGCCAGGTCTGTGCGATCCAGACGGCTACTTGTGGCACCCCACTCAAGAGACAGCAAAGCATGCGACACCAGATGAGGTGGAGCGGGAGATTCGGGCCCAAATTGAGAAGGCCGAGGCCATGGGCTTGCACCCAACCCATATTGATACACATATGGGCGCGTTGGCGGCTACACCTGAGTTTTTCGATCGTTACATCAAAGTTGGCATTGAAAAACAAATCCCTGTTCTGGCAATTGGCGGTCATCGCAGCTTCGCGCGAGTCGAAAATCCTGCCTCGATGCAGAAGATTGAGGAACGCATCAAGAAAATATGGGATGCAGGATTACCTGTGATCGATGATCTTCATACCGCAAGTTACGAATGGAAAGAGGGACCCAAATCGGCGCGATTTATCGAGATGCTCAAAAAGCTTAAACCAGGAATCACAATGGTCATCATTCATTGCTCGCGGCCCACTGACGAGTTCCCGTTGATCACAAGTTCCAGCGATCTTCGCCTCGAAGATTTAAAGGCCATGATCGATCCAGAATTGCGTAAAACGCTTGATGAAGAACATATCACTTTGACCTCATGGCGCGAATTAAAGCAGCGCCGCGACAAAATCGGACGTGCGAACTAACTGAGCTCGTGGGACACGGCAAGTGAATCGATGGGCTCCATTGTTTAACGAGAACAGCTTAGCCTCAGCGGTTCGAACCAGAATGAAATTATTCCATTTCTGTTGTCTTCCTTTCGTGCTTTCAGGGATTGGGCCTTCCACGATGGCCTCACCCCTCGCCGACGGGCGAGTGGAACTTCATCCGGTTGTTTTTAAAACAAATGATTCGCTGGCGATTGAATTCTGGTCCGGCAGGGAGCGCATCGGGCTGGCACCCTCGGCTGCGCCGGCGGGTATTCAGGTGCGTGTGCAAGGTGGGACATTTGGTCCACTTCGATTTACACGAAAAAGTTTGCGCGGAAGCGACCTCTTACTAGGTCCAACAGAGCAGGACGGTCTTACTTTCAAACTGAGTTTAAAGCGAATTAGCCCCTCGTTGATCGAACGCACGTTGGAAGTCACAGCCACCAGGCCGCAGAAATTCGCCGTCTCGTTTGATCTGTTTCCAGCGGATGCAACTGCGACATACAGCACCTTCTCCGAGAGCGTCACACAGCACGCAAAGTACGATACTTTGGGCGGTGGGCCGGAGTATCCGGATGTGCGAGGTCAAACGTTTCCAGTGGCCGCGGCTCGAAGCAAAGGCCGGGTGTTCGGCTTAATTGCTGATTCACCTGCAAACTGGGAGAACCGCTGCCTGATCGAAGTGGATCAGCCGGGCAAGCGACTGGCGGTGTTGAACGGGGATGGGCGCGAACCATACGAACTACGGATAAAATACGATGCCAAGGACGCCTACCACTGCTCGATGGACGGTTGGCAATCGCTTCGCGCCGGGGAGATGCGACGCTACGTGACATGGCTGTTTGCGGATCGCGCCGCAACGCAATATGACATGCAATTAGCAGCACACCTGGCTCTGGCGAACGGCAAGCATTGGAACTCTTCGGCCCTGGAAGCGATTCTTCGCAACACCGCGTACTTGCTCTGTCGTCGCAACCTGATGCGTGATGAGAGCCGTTATCTGTTCATTTCGGGAATTGGTTACGGCTGGAAGCAATGGGTGAGCGATGGATTTTGGATGGCTGTTGGGCTGAGCGATCGGGAGAAACTGACAGAAGCATATCGCGCGGTTTTCGATACACGCGTCACTTACGAGGACAACGCGCAATATTATTTAATCTGGTCAGTGCTGGCAAAGCGGGCAGGCGGCTCGGTCAATCAGCCATTAGCCAAGGTGGCTTATGAGTTCATTCGCGGGCACGAAACCAATGGCGTGTTTTATCCGCCGCCACTTGCCGGGGCGCCCAGCAAGAAGGGTTGGAAAACCTACATGGATATTCTCGAATATGACGATGATGATGCGCCATCCAGCAATCAAGGTTTCCACTGCGGCGCGTTAATGGCAGCCCGCGAGTTAGGCTTTCCAGTTAGTGAGGCCGACCTCGACAAAGCCATTAGCGGCTACCGCCTGATGTTCAACAATGACGGGGGTTACTTTCCAACAAGCATTAAAAAAGCTGACCAGATCGGACAAGATGCTCTCTATGGGGCCGCCCTGACTTATGCGGTGTTTGGCCGCAAGATTCTCGATGACCGGGCCGTCCAGAAGCACATGCAAACCACCGCTCGAATTCAATCCCCTTTCGGGATGAGAGTAATCTCGCAAGCGGATGGCTCCTTGTTGCCCACTCATAATGGGAGTTATGTCTATGGCGGCTCATGGTTTCTATGCGACTCAGCAAACTATTTGCTTTCCGAGCTGCATGGGATCCCCTCGAGCGAGGCCGACCGAAATCTGATCTGGCGGATTGAAAAAGAGCTCGCCTGGGTGCCAGCCTTCAATGAATCAATCAGCACCGTCACAGGCAAACCGCACGGCCATGTGCTTTACTCCTGGAACTCTGGATATTGGTGGCTGCGCCGCGAATTCCGCCGCCGCGCCGGGCAGCGCGGCCCTGATCCGGTGGCAGTGGCGATAGACCGCAAGCTCGGTGTTGTCCGCGACCGACACGGGCTCAGGCTCGAACCAACATTGGCCACTCTTCGACCATCAGAATGAGATCTGCACTATGAACAATGGCAAATTACGCTGGGGGATACTGGGAACGGCGGAGATCGCCAGGAAAAATTGGAAGGCGATTCAGCTCACTGGTAATTCGCGTGTTGCAGCGGTGGCGAGTCGCGACCTGGAGCGAAGCCGCAAGTTCATTACTGAATGCCAAGCCGAGGCGCCCATGGAACTGGCGGCAACGCCTTTTGGGTCTTACCAGGAGATGCTTGATTCAGGTGAAATAGATGCTGTTTATATTCCCTTGCCAACGGGGTTGCGCCGGGAATGGGTCTTGAGAGCCGCCGAATCGGGAAAACATGTGGTCTGTGAAAAGCCTTGCGCTTGCACGGTATCCGAACTTCGAGAAATGCTCGATGCTTGCAAGCGGAAAAATGTGCAATTCATGGATGGCGTTATGTTTGTGCATAGCGGGCGTTTCCAGCATCTTCGGCAACTACTGGATGCCAGCGATAACATCGGGCAGATCAAACGCATCACCTCGGCATTCAGCTTCTATGGCACGCCTGAGTTTTATGCCAGCAACATTCGCGCACAAAGTGAACTGGAACCTCTGGGCTGTCTGGGAGACCTGGGCTGGTATTGTATCCGGCTGGCTCTTTGGGTCATGAATATGGAAATGCCCGTGCAGGTAAGCGGACGTCTTTTGTCAGAGCGAAGCGGCGCGGGAAGCCCGTCAGCGGTCCCAACTGAATTCTCCGGGGAATTGCAATTTGCGAGTGGAGTGTCCTCTGGGTTTTACTGTTCCTTCGAAACGACGATCGAGCAATGGGCCATCATCACCGGCACACACGGCTCATTGGAAATGTCGGATTTTGTATTGCCCTTTGCCGGCAAAGAATTGTCTATGACGCTGCGGAAGAGCGATTATGAGATCGACGGATGCGATTTTCGAATGCAAACCGAGCAGCGGGCAATTGTCGTGCCCGAATGGAGCCATGGTCGTGCGAACTCCCAGGAAACCAATTGTTATCGCGCCTTCGCGGAGAAGGCGCTCTCAGGTTCTCTGGATAACGCCTTATCAGAAGCTGCGCTGAAGACGCAAATCGTAATGGAAGCATGCCTCGCGTCTGCGCGCAAAGAGGGTCGTACGATTCCGCTTTGAAATTCAGAAGGCGCTTGAGGCGCTTGAACCAGATTACGGGCGGGTTCCATGGAAGCAATAGAGGGCCTGATCCGTGCGAAGAAAAAACCGGCCACGGTTCAGCGCAGGGGTGGCATAAATTTTTTCATGGAAATCTCGCGACGAGATTACCCGCCAGCCCTGCCCTGCGGCAACAACACTGACTGTGCCCGATTCACTTGCGAAATAAATCTTGTTATCTCCAGCAACAGGGGATGCGAAATAATTACCGAACCCTGGCACGCGTTCCTCCTGCAGCAAACGGCCTGTCGTGGCATCAAGCTTGGTAACGATTCCGCCTTCCTTGACCATCCAAAGAATGCCGCGGTCCAAAACGGGCGTGGCAACATACGGAACCCCCCGCGAATATTTCCAAACGAGAGCGGCTTCAGATAATTCGCCGCGTCCTGCTGGTTTAAGAGCCAGGATGGCATTTTGCGCCCGTTTGAAGTATGCGGCATGGTGTTCCCACTCGTTCTGATTGAGCAACCCATCGGCATCGAGGTCCATTCGGTTAAATCGCTCGATCACTTCGCGATCTTCGATTTCGTTTTTGGCGAGTTTGCCATCCCGGTTTTTGTCCCATTTGCTGATTGCCGTGTTCCAGGGATCAAGTTCAAGCCGCTTCGCCGGATCACCCCCAGGCGACCATGAGGCCATGTAGATCATATCCCCTGCTGGCACCGGTGTGGGAATCACTATACGCGCAAGTCCGTTCACCCACCAAAGTCTTTGGCCATCGACGGGATTGTAAGCGCTTAATTGCAATGCGCCCGCAACGAGGATCTCCGGTTGGCCGTTCTGATTCCAAACCACCGGGGTGGAATAGCTTCGGACCGCATCTGGCCGGGGGACTTTCCACGCAACTCGGCCAGTGGCGCAATCGAGCGCGATCAGAAAACTGTCGGTATCGTGGTCTTGATTCAGAATAACTTTGTCGCCGCAAAGAATGGGTGAACTGCCGGCGCCATATTCGTCTCGGAAGGGACCGAGTCGCTGCTCCCAGATTTTGTGCCCGTCCAGATCGTAACACAGAACGCCGGCGCTCCCGAAAAAAGCAAAAATATGGCTTCCATCGCAAGCCACTGTGCCGGTCGCGGGACTGCCAATAGCATGAGTCTGCTCGATGCGCTCAGGTTTGATAGCCCCGCGCCAGAGCAATCGTCCGTTTTCCTCATCCAGAGCTACTGTAGCCAATTCTTTCGATTCCGGACGCCAGGTGGTCAGGAAGATTCTACCACCGTGCAAAATAGGCGTGGAATGTCCGACATCGAGATCGACACACCAACGCAACAACTCCGTGGCTTCCAGATTATCCGGCAAGGAATCGGCTGAATGCGCAATGCCGGCATCTGAACGGAAATATTTGCGGGTTGCGGGGGGTTCAAGCGCAAGCAAGCTGAGGTGAGCGATGCCGCAGAACACAAGAAAGATGGTTTTGCGCAAACACCAGTTCGTTTTAAATTTGAGGCCTTTGTCGCTCATTTTACATGTTTCTCGATGCGATCAGTCGTGAAGCAACTTATGAATGGCGCGTGTCAATTCTGCTTCGGCTCCCGGCCCAACGTTCGAGGCAGGTGCTGTGGTTTCGTATCCGCCCTGATCATAGGCAATCGCGGTGCCGATGTACCAGGGCCCGTAATCACCATAGGCGGCCATTGCCACGAATGAATCGGAACGTTCAGCCTTTGCGGCGAGTTGATATTCCACGAAAAGCTCTCCAGGCATGTGGAGTATGCGCGCGCGCCCCAGCCGCAGACATGCCACGTCAATCCGATCTCCAGCGCGACAACGCCGCAGCCATGCCAGCTTCGAGGGACCGCCGATGGCCATAAACTTCGAGTCATGCGCTTTCAATTGGGATTGGAGTTTCTCCTCGTCGAGGTCCTTCGAAATGGGCAAGGATACCGGTTCGACTTTCCAGGCGACCATGCTCGGGGTGAGCGGCTCCCGTTTGGTTGATCCCCAGGCACGCCGCATGCCGTCGGCAAGGCGCTCGGCCAGGATGCCGCGGTTTTCGTGTGAACCGTCGTTGTATTTTCCGGCGCCGATATTTCCACCGGCCCCATTGAAGTGAACATGTAACGCCTCGGGCACCGCCAATTGTCGAAGAAAACGGGCCACTCCGGGAAAATCAGGATTGGGAACGCCCGTGCGATAATAGCTCTGCGGATGCGTGGCGTAATAGCTTAATACCGCAATTGGTTTCTTCTCATTCCAAAAACTTACCAGCGACACGATGGGATCGATTGTTCCCTCAGGCTCTGCCCGTAAGGCGGCGTCGGCTGTGGTCGTGTAACGGACGGCCCGCACTTTGCCATCCGGGCCGAGGATGCGGCGGTTGGAGGCGACCTGCTCAACCCTTGCCTCACCTAATCCGAGGTGGCTTATTGGCTGCGCCCGCGCGAGTGAGGCGCGAACGGCCTTTTCAAGCTCATTAATTGTCTGCCGCTGAAAGACCCCATCAAACTGGCGCGTCTCGAGGCCGGCTTCTTTAAGAACTTTTTCGGCGGAAAAATCGCAATCGGGAGCATCATGCTGATGCAATGTATGAACAGCAACACGGGCAGGAGTCGTTCCGGCAGCCTGAGCAAGGCCACGGCAAAAGGCCTCATGCCCCTCATTGGCAATTCCAATCCAATCTACGGCGCACAAAACAATTGGTTGTCCGGCGCCCAATATCACTACCCCACGAGCCCGCAAAGTCAGGTCCCATTTATTGGTGACCGGATCATAAGCCATCATGCTCCCAATCGGTGGCGTGGCGTCGATGTCAAAAACCGCCAGCGATAGGCGTCCCTGAGTTTCCCCTGCAGTGGGATTCTGCGATGACTCGGCGCCGAGAGTCTCAGAAATCAGCAATGCGTTTAAACAAATAAAAAACAGGATTCGCATGGACATGGGTCGATTGTAGCGAAGATGCGAATGTGAGGGAAGCAAGGAAGGGAATCGACTTGAGTTAATCTTAAATCAATAGCCCCTCCTCAAGAGGAACCACATGACCGCAATAATCCCTATACAAATCAGCGACATCCCCAGCGCCGAACTCACCAAATAGGAGACGGCGAGCATCAGTAACCCGCCAATGAGCGGCACCCACGAGCTCTGCTTTTTGCCGAAGATGAAAAAGGCAAAACCGATCGACCCCCAAATGAGAGAGGCGAAAAGGAAATGAGCATTAAACATGAGTCAACTCGGTCTTTGTACAAAGATAACGAATGGGTGGCGAGGATTTGTCTGCAATCAGTAACACTCGGCGCTCGACAGTCGGCAATTTCCCCTGTTCACTTTCCTGTGCCAACACTACGGGCTTTCTTAAAATATTGGCTACCGGCGCTGATTTGGATGGTGATCATTTTTTCGGCCTCCAGCGATAGCAAATCCATGGAACATTCCTCCCGAATCCTGGATCCGCTGATTCGCTGGCTCGCGCCTGGGCTTTCTGAACATGCAGTCTCGGAGATCGTCTTCCTTATTCGGAAATGCGCGCATCTGACTGAATACGCCATCCTGGCACTGCTCTTTTGGCGCGCGCTGCGAAAACCAATACGGAACGATTCCCGTCCGTGGCGGTGGCGAGAAGCGGGTTTCCCCATTCTGTTTGTTGCGCTTTACGCGGCCAGCGATGAAATCCATCAGGTTTTCGTTCCAAATCGAGAAGGAAAATTTGCGGATGTTATGATTGATACCACGGGAGCGGTCATTGGAATGTTTCTTCTGTGGCTCATTGGGCGGCTCAGCAAACTCTGGTAGGCTGCCATTTTTTTGTCGCGGCGATCATGCCGTTCGATAAGCTGGCGCCATCCAATGAGGCGACCACTCATATTGGTGGCGTTGTGGTACATTAGCGGAGTCCTGGCCGGTAGTTTCCTGGCCGCTCCCCTGCTCTGCCTGCTCGCCAGCGCGATTAGTCTTACGGCGGCAGCTTTGATTTGGACCCGAGCGCGGCCATTTTTCATCGGACCAGCAATATTCCTGGCCGGCTGGGTGAATGTTCAAGCGCACACGGCTATCATTTCGCCAAGCGATGTTCGGCGGATCGTAGGGGTCGGGCCGGAATTGGCAACTTTCCGTGGTTCGCTTCGTGAGACTCCCTCGTACCGCGTGTTTATACAGGACCAAAAGGAATCCTGGCGCACGCTCTGCCAACTTGATCTTACCGATGTCCGGCTGAACCGCGATCAATGGCAACCTGTCGTTGGCCGGGTGGCGGTCATGACTCCGGGTTTGTTGACAAATCATTTCGCGGGCCAAACTGTGGAAATCACTGGCGTCGCCCATCTACCGAAAATGGCTGCCGCCGAGGGAACCTTTGATTACCGAGCTTACCTGAAGCAATTGGGAATCTATTATCAACTCGACACAGGATCCGAGCAGGACTGGCAAATCTTATCATCTCCCTCGCATCGGCCCCTGGCCGATCGTTTCCGGGACTGGGCCCGAGGAGCGCTGGCCCAGGGTCTTCCAGTCGAGGATGAAGCGCTTCGACTGGAGTGGGCGCTCACGCTGGGGTGGAAACCAGCACTGACCGAGGAGGTTTCCGAACCATTCGTTCGGGCGGCCACGTACCATATTTTTGCGGTAGATGGACTGCGCATGGCGATTATCTTCGGCATTTTCTTTAGCCTGCTGCGGGCGCTATCTGTGCCACGCGCAATGTGCGGCCTGCTCCTGGTTCCGCTGATCTGGTTCTATACAGGGTTGACGGGCTGGCCCGCATCGGCAGTTCGCGCGACGGTGATGTTAACGGTTATTATATGCGGATGGGTTTTAAAACGACCATCGGATTTGATCAACTCGCTCCTTGCGGCGGCAATCATTATCCTGGCCTGGGATCCGCAACAGGTTTTTCAAGCGGGGTTTCAATTATCTTTCCTGGTAGTCTTGTGCCTGGTGCTGATCATTCCTGTCCTGCGGCGCGCGTGGGAAAGGTTATGGGCGCTGGATCCATTGCTGCCGGAGTCTTTGTATCCGCGGTGGCGCAGAGTACTGGCAACACCTGGCAGACTGGTTTCGGACGTCCTTCTAACGGCTCTGGCTGCGTGGATTGGTTCGATTCCTTTGGTGGCGTATTACTTTCATATTGTGACACCCGTCAGCACCCCGGCAAATCTGCTGGCGGTGCCTTTGTGCGGACTGGTGCTGATTAGCAACCTGGCAAGCTTGATACTCATGGGCTGGTTTCCGGCCGGCGGAATCTTGTTCAACCACACTGGTTGGTTTCTAATGGAATGCATTCGCGTCTCGAGCCATTGGTTCGCGAGTTGGCCTCAAGCGTACTTTTATGTTTCAGAACCTACCTTCTTTAGTATGGGACTATATTACTCGGTCCTGCTGCTATGCTTCAGCGGACTGATGTTCAGGCCCAAGCTGCGCGCCTGGATAGGCACCGGTGTGGCCCTCGCGCTGATTGGTTGGTCATGGCAATTCTGGCGCGAAACAACAGGAACAAGACTCCACATTTTGCCGGTTAATGGCGGCATGGCGATTTACTTCGATGCGCCGGGCACAAGGAATGATTTGCTCATCGATTGTGGGACCACTAATTCGGTTTCGCTCATTCTAAAGCCATTCCTTCGGGCACACGGTGTCAACCGTCTGGATCATATTGTCCTGACGCATGGTGATGTTCATCACGTCGGCGGAGCAAAACTGCTGGCGGACTTATTCGCGGTGCGACAAGTCTGCGTCAGTCCGGTGCGGTTCCGCTCCGCGGCATATCGGCATTTGCTCACTGAATTCGAGCGCACCCCCAAAATGCTGCGCCGTATCAGCCGAAATCAAAGCTTCGGCCCCTGGACAGTGTTACATCCGGAAGTGGACGATCATTTTCCGCAAGCGGACGATAATGCGTTGGTCCTGGCAGGAACAATCCAGGGCACGCGCGTATTGCTCCTCTCAGACCTTGGCCGACCTGGTCAAAATGCGCTCTTGGAACGATCTCCCTTGATAAAAGCGGACATTGTGGTGACCGGCCTGCCAACACGCCCCGAGGCTCTTGGCGATTCGTTCCTGGAAGCGGTACAGCCCCGGCTTATCATCGTTGTCGATTCGGACTACCCGATTTCAGAGCGGGCCAGCTCAAAATTTTCAGAACGGCTCGCCCGGTGGAAAATTCCGGTCATCTACACGCGATTAGCGGGCTCGACGACAATTGAATGGCACGACCAGCACTGGAATTTGCGGACTATCGGCGGCACCAGGTTGAACACCCGCAGTGTACCCAGGCGCGTCTTATTCGGCTCCGGTTGAGGAAGCAGATGAAAAAGAATAAATATGCTGTTTTCATTCAGGATTGGATGATACGCTCGGGGCATGGATAATCAGCGGCCATGGAATTTTTGGCGCATTGCTGTTTACGCGATCCGCAGCCGCCGGGCTGTTACGAAAAGCCTTTCCCTTGAAGCCAATAATGGTAGTTTGAACTTAATACTTCTGCCATGAATCCACTCGGCACAATAAGTGAAATTCTGACGCAAAAGCCTTCATCCCTCTGGCGCATCTCGCCTGAGGCGACCGTGTTTGAGGCGATTCAAATGATGGCGGACAAGAACATTGGCGCGTTGCTGGTCACGGCGCAGGACCAGCTTTTGGGAGTTCTGACAGAGCGCGATTATACACGCAAGGTCGCTCTGAAGGGCAAATCCTCCAAGCATACAGCCGTAAAGGAGATCCTGTCTGGCGAAATCATAACAGTAACTCCCAGCCATACAGTGGAGGAGTGCATGAGGCTGATGACAGGCAATAGAGTCCGGCACCTGCCCGTGTTGAACGGCGGGCAGATCATCGGTATCGTTTCGATCGGCGACCTGGTTAATTGGACGATCTCAGCGCAGCACAGTGAGATCGATCAATTGAGAACGTATATTACTGGTTATCCAGAATAACCTGCCCGATTGCAAAATGGAGCCTTGGGACCTTGAACCTGATCGAGGATGAGGACGAGAACGAGGATGATTCGAACGCACCCTTCGCGCGACTGAATCGTTTTCAGCGGCTCAGCCTGGTTTGGGTCACGCTGACAGCGACAAAGCGGGCTTGTGGGATCGCAAACTTCTTCACCTCCACCGTCACTGAGTGTGGCCCGTACTCGGATAAGACACTATCAGCGATATTGGTTGCGAGCTTTTCAATTAATTTCCAACTGCGTCCCTTTCCGAAGCCGAGCAACTTCTGAGCAACGGTGTAATAATTAATGGTCTTTTCAATCCGGTCGCTTAGCGCCGCCGAAGAAAAATCCGTATTCATATCGATTGTCAACAGAAGACGTTGCGGCTTCGCTCGTTCTTCCTCGGTAATGCCTACGCAGTAGAAAACTTCCAAGTCGACAATGATTATTCTGGACATGGTATATGGTCTAAAATCTGCAAGTTGAACTGGGTCACTGACAACCAATCATCAACGTCTCGTAACCTTTTTTAAATCTTTTTTTTGCGTGCCACGGCCAGTAGCAGCTTTCGCGTAGGCTGGTTGATGGGCATTTCCAGCGCTTCAGCCACTTTCACCCATCGGAATTCACAAGCCTCATCATTCAACCTGACCACCGGCTCGCCAGCACAACGGCAGGTGTAGTTCAACAGAATGAAATGGGCATCGCGATAAAATTCTTTTGAATGGATGCAATCCTGCGCCAGGACGAAAGCGATTGTTTCGATCTCCAGATTGGTCTCCTCCTTGATTTCCCGCCTTAAGGCATCCGCGCATGCCTCGCCCCATTTGACTTTTCCGCCTGGGATCCCCCACAGGTTCGACCACTTATGAGTGCGAAGCATTAGCACCTGTTCCGTGCTGTTGAAAATTAGCGCGCCGACGGTTGCGATTGGAAAGCGCGGGTGCTCGGATTGGTTAATTTGAGGTACTAATTCCAGATTGTTTGCTTCCAGGATGTCGCGCAATTCCCGAAGGTTCTCCACAATCAGATCCGGATTGGCCGAGCGGAGCTGATCGAGGGTGTTATAACCCGTCAGGACCGCACATGAGTGAATTCCTCCATGGCGGGCTGTTTCGATGTCATGCTCCATGTCCCCTACAAAAAGTGTCTCATGGGGAGCCAAGTGGTTTTCTTCCAGAAGCTCCTGGATCTTTCCGCGTTTGTCCCAGACTTCGGTATACGGTCTCTCCAGAAACTGATCAAACCCATTGATCTTCACCTGAGCGGTGAAATGCTCCCTATGAATCGTGCTCAAAACAAAAGTGCGCAGTTCATGGTTGCGGCAAAATTCCAGGAAATCGCGCGCGTGTGGCAACTCGCAAACGGAATGTTGCACCTGGCGAAAACGGCTATGAAACCACGACTCCAATTGCGAAGCAGAGACATGAGGGAGATGTCTTTCGTAAAAGATTGAAAATGGAAGGCAAAACTCGGCGCGGAATTGTTCGAGGCTCATTTGGGCCCGGTCACCCTGTGAAAGGACATAATTGGTGGCCTCCCAGACCGCCGGCAAATCGTCTACCAGCGTCCCGGACCAATCAAAAATGATATTCCGAATCATGAGCGGTAATGTAGTTGATTTTTGGGCGGGCTGCGAGGTTGGAACTTTGGGCAGAAAACCTTAATCGGCTCCTTTGTCGATTGTCTTAAGTGTTTACATGCGCGAAAGCATTGCGATTATCCTTTCCAAAAGACCTTTTCCTTGGCTGCACTCCTCCTTCGATAACGTGCCTTTGGTTATCCCTAAATCCAGATAAGCAGCCACCTTGACTGCAGATGCATCAGCTATGTCCAGAAAACGCCGGTGATCGAGTTCCGAATAACGTCCATTCCCCTCAGCAATGTTCAGGATAATGCTGGTCACGCCTTCGTCGATTTGTCGATAGAGTCGAGTTGATAATTTCTGACCTCCGGGCAGATTCACAAGCCAAGTCATCAACTCGAGAGAAGCTCCATACACTTCAAGCTTTTCATGATGGAACAGTGGCGTCGTGTCCTGAGTCGGTGTCTCTGCACGGTACAAAGCAGAATCATCATGCGTCTCCCAACTCGCCCAAGCTTTTCTGAGACCGATCAACATTCTGATAATCTCCACCAGACTCTGTTTCTGCAGATCGGTGTTTGACTTGCTTAGAAACCCTTTTAGTGTCGCGACATCCAGGCATGCAGCGCATTCGAGACCCGAACCCAGAGCATAATCAAGCGCTTTCAATTTATTGGGCGCAGACCGGTGACGCGCACCATCTGCAAGATTCAAGATCAGGCTCTCGGAAGCACGGTCGAGCTGGTCGACCACCGCGTGCTTCTTGTTCCAAGCCGCTGATAGCACGGACGCCGCAGATACGAAAGCTAGAGCTTTCTGGTAAACGTGCAGCTTTTCATGGGCAAACATTATATCGGGCTAAGGCTCGTTAGGGGAAACGTCACGTTCTCCGACAAAGGTGGCGACAAAGGTATGGCCAGACTAACCGCGGGGCACATACACGTTCTCCGACAAAGATGAAGCAAGACCGTTTCTAATCACACGCCACATTCAATTCCAGCCAAAAGCGGCTTCCGGGGCCGTTGCCGCCTTCTACTCCGCAATTGCCGCCCATTCGTTGCATGGCGCGCGCAACGATTGCCAGGCCAATGCCTGTACCCTCATATTTATCGGCCGGGTTCAAACGCTCGAAAATGCCAAAGACCTTATGCCGCATTTCCGCTGCGATTCCGATGCCATTGTCCTCAATCCAAATGCGTATGCGTTCGCTCTCTCCCGCTTGCGTGGGCGATAGCTCGGATTGAACCAAGTCATCCCGCGAAAGCGCAGCGACGGTCGAGCCCTGCCCCGTTGGTTGGAGTTGAAGAATTTGATTTTCGGATGCCCGAATCTTCTCGGTCCAAAGCATGATTCGAGGTTTCATCCCGGGAGCCATGAACTTCAGGGAGTTATCCAATAAATTCGATAAACATTGCTGTAACAGAGTCCGGTTTCCCACTACCGAGTGCAGCGGTTCTTTCACAAACAGGACATCGTCCTGAAGGGCGGGACGCAGCACTCGAAGATCCTGAATGAGTTCAGATAAATTGATAGTCGCCAATTCAATATCCTGCCGCGAAACACTGCTGAACTGCAGCAAGTCCCGGGTGAGGGCATCGAGTCGATCCGCCGCGCGATTGATTCGCTGCAGATACTGTTTGGCTTTTTCGGGAGTGATTGGCTCGGCGTCGCTCAGCAACATATCCGAATAGCCCTTTAGGGAACGAATCGGCGCTCGCAAGTCATGGGCCACGGTATAGGAGAAGCTCTCGAGTTGAGCGATGGTATCCTGCAACCTGGCCGTGCGTTCGTGGACCTTCGTCTCCAGTTGCTGAGCGTGTTCCCGCAGAGTCTGCTGGGCCTCATGCAGTGCCGACTCAGTCATCGCCCGCTCCAGCGCAACTGCAATATACTGAGAAACGGTTCCGACAAATTCAATGTCCTCCGGTCTGAAGGCATCCCGATTTCGGCTGGCAAACGCAAGCGCGCCGATCAACCGATCTCCAACTATCAATGGATGACAGACAGCGGATCTGAATCCCAAGGCCTTGAATCCAACGGTATTGGCGTTGCTCGAGCCCTGGAGATGATTGGCAACAATAAGCCGGCGTTCAGCCGCGACTGTGCCGCAGAGCGAATCGCCAAGCCGAACCCGCTTGAAATCCGGCATGAGCTCCTCGGAAATACCGCCAGCCGCGTGCAGACGAAGATTTTGGCCGTCGGGCTCGATCAGGTAATTTAAAAAGGTATGAACGCCTAAATGAGCGGCTATTTTGGAAAAAAGCTCGCGCACGACATTATCAGGGTCGCGCGCGCGCAACAAATGGGCGAGGCAGGACGAAAGGAGCTGGTCCCGTTCATGCCGCCGAGCAAGCAAGGCCGCCTGCGACTCGCGCTGGGACACGTCTTCGATGATCGTAATCGTTCCACATAACTCGTTATTGTACGAGAGCGGGGCTATGCGGGCCGTTTGCTGCATACGCGCCGAGACCGACTCACGCAGGCTGGAGGGGAAAGGAAGCAAATACTCGTGAAAAGCGGCCGATAAAACAATGATCTCCCCGGAAAGGGCGCGCCGAAATTGCTCGTCGATTTTTCGTTCGCACAAATCGGGGAACAGTTCGAGAAGAGAGCGGCCAATTGCAAGAGGAGCAGCCACGCCGCTGTGCGTTTCGAGCCACTCGTTCCAGGATTCAATTCTCAGTTCGGTATCGGTGGTGAGAATGCCGTAAGGCGCGATGTCATCCATCCACGAAAGGATGGCGGCCTGGTGGCAATCCACCATCGCTGAAGACTTTTTGGGAGTTAGCGCAGAAACTGCTGTTCCGTGGTCAACTTTGGCGTTGCGGCTGTTCATGCGACCTGTCGCCGTTCCCAGTGTTTCAACTCGTCAAGTAATCTTTCGAGCGAAGTCACCCCGAGAATGATAATCATGTATCCTTCTACATTTTTGGCGCGCAAATGGAAGCGCATATGTATCATCAACGCGTAGCGCAATTCCTGGTCGCGCACGGTGATGGAATGCAGCACTCCTTCAACAGAATCCACACTGATGCGCGGCACTGAGAAAGCGACATGCACCCGGAGCTGATTCCCAAAAACGCCCAGGCACGCGTTAAGCAGAATATTGCCGACTTCGGTGATGATTTCCCGAACGCTGGTATCAATTTTCCGGGAAGGGATTGTTTCGTCCGTTAGCAACTCGGCAAGCAATATGGCCGCCCGGTCATCGAATAGCAAAAGGGCATGACCCGCGACCGGGCCGGAAAATACCTGGTTCACACTGGCCACTTCGCCGCTGATCACTTCGCGCAAGAGTTCAGTCGTTTCCCCGATTGCATGAATCGCGACTTTTGGGACTTCCAGGCTAACGCGATAGCCAGTCAGCTCAGAAAGCGCGTTGGCAGCCCGGCCATAACCAATATTGATCAGCTCCGTCAGAGCGTCGCGCTGGCTCTCTGTCAGCTCCATGTTATTTCTCCTTGTAGGACCGCAGTCAGGATTCGGTTGATCTCTTCCCGGTTAAACGGCTTATTAATAATCCCTGCAGCACCGGCGTTCTGGACTTCGTCTCGAGTGGCTTGTTGTATATCCGCCGTCGCCACGACTACTTTGGCCTGGGGATTCAACTCCAGGATTTTACGCAAGACTTCCATTCCGTACATTCCCTCCATCACCATGTCAAGAAAGACAACGTCCGGACGGTTGATGAAATAACGTTCGATGGCCTGGGCGCCATCGCTGGCGTCCTCGACGACGTAACCATCCCGTTCCAGGATCTGGCGCAAGGTGCGCCGAGCCAGGCTTGAATCATCCACTACCAGTATTCGCGCGCTCATAAACGGTCCATAATTGCTTTTGCCATGCCATGAAGGGGGACTGCCGAATCGCTCGATCCCGATTCAACCACTGCCCGGGGCATGCCATAAATAACACAGCTTTCCTCGGCTTCAGTCAAGATTATCCCGCCTTGAGACTTGATGCAAGCGGCGCCCAGCGTGCCGTCATTTCCCATGCCTGTCATCACCACTCCCAGCACCCTTTCGTGATACAGCTCAGCCGCTGATTGAAAGAGAACATCCACAGAAGGCCGGTGCAAAGCGTCAAAAGGTTGCATGCTCAACTGGCATAGGACATGACCTGAGGGAGACCGGCGCAAGGTGAGATGGCGGCCTGCCTGGGCGAGCACCGCCAGCCCGGGCTGCAATATGTCGCCTTCCCGGGCTTCCTTGACTGTTAATTGGGATACCTCATCCAATTTCTCGGTATAAGCTTTGGTGTAGCCGATGGGCATGTGCAAAACCATCGCGAGCGGCACAGGAAAGTCCGGGGGGAATTGCGGAATTAATTTTCGCAACGCCTGAGGACCGCCGGTGGAAATGCCAATTAGAACAATGTCCACCCTTAATGCACGGGGTTTGAAAGCAGGCAATGCTTTAGGCTCGCCATTGATTTGTGCCCTTGAAGCCATCGGCGCGCGGGCGGCGGCCTTTACCTTTTCAACCAGGGCTTCTCGAATATCCTGGATCCGATCGGTGGCGAGGGCGCTGGGCTTCTGGATAAAATCCACCGCGCCTGCTTCAAGCGCTTCCAGGGCCATTCCACCATCCTGAGGCGACGAGGTGAGAATCAAGATCGGCAATGGTGCTCTAGCCATTTGTGCTCGGACGAATCCCACTCCATCCATACGAGGCATGATCAAATCGCAAGTGACAACATCCGGCTTCAGATCCTGGGTCATCTCCAGTGCCTCCTGGCCATCACGCGCAGCACCTATCACCTCGATATACGGACTCCGCGAGAGCATCTCGCGGACGACTTTCCTCACAAATGCCGAATCGTCGACAATCAGGGTGCGGATGAGTTCGTTCATTGCGGGAGTTTGGGACGCTGGCGGCGGATGTAAACGAATGCGTCCCTGATTTGCTCCAGATCAAAATCGGTGGTTAGCTTTAACAAGGATTCGGAAGCACCGACGAATAAATAAGACCTGTCCGGCATCGACGCGGCAAACGTGCTAAGAGCCCGGCGGATGCCGTCGGGCGAAAAATAAATGAAAACATTGCGGCAAAAAATGATCGGAGTGGTTGCCAAATCGGTTACGTCGGTCCGTGCAACGAGATTAGCATGGCGGAATTGAACTCGCGATTGGATGTCGGGATGAATTTGCCATGCCGGGCCCTGAGATTGGAAGTATTTGTTCCGCAGCTCGATTGGCAAGGCACGAAAAGCTCTCTCCCGAAAAAGACCGCGGCGCGCCTTGGTCAAAGCGGCTTCGCTGGCATCGCTGGCGATGATCTGGATCGGATGCTTTCCCCAACCGGCTTCCTGCAAGGCAATGGCAATAGTATAGGGTTCTTCACCCGACGCACAGGCGGCGCTCCAAATGCGCAACGGGAGAGAATGCGCCTGGAACCACTGTGGCACGAGCACGTCAACCAGCAGTTGAATCTGTGACATCTCCCGCCAGAAGTAGGTTTCCTGAACGGAAAGCGCATCCATGACGCGTTCCCATTCCTGATTTCCATCCTGGTCGTATTTGAGCAGGTAATAGTAATCGAGAATGGAGCGGCAGTTTCGCGCGCGCGCGGGCTCCTCGAGCTTGTCGAGCATTGTGTCGAAACGTGATTCATCAAAATAGGTGCCAAGTCGCTCGTGGATCAAATCACGCAACAGCACGGGAATCCCTTGGGGAACCAGCAGGTGGTCAGAGGAGACAGAAGGCTTAATTGAGTTGATTGGATTAATTGGGTTAAATGATGGACCCAAAAACTTTATCGCGGGCAGCGAATCGATTTGGGATTGCAACGCACAGAGCTGGGAGGATACTCAAATCAATGGTGTCCGTTTCGTTTGGCTGGAGGAAAACCCTTCTGTCGCGCCGGAACTCCGGGCCGTTTTCGCGCTGGACCGTTCGAACGGGCCAAATCCTCAGAATGAGCAATCAGTCCTTCCGAGGCCAGTTGGACCGATTTAGCATCCTGTGCATTATGTCCAGCGACCTCGCGAACTTCAGCAAGCATTTTCTGAATACCTTCCGCTCCAATGGAATTTTCGTCGTTGGAACGGGTAATCAGTTTGATCTGTTTCGAGATGTTTTGAGATGATGTTGTCAATTCTCTTACCGCGCGCGTCTGATCGAGCAGGGCGCGGGCAACTTCGTCAGCTTGCTTGCGCAAGCCTTCCGTCGCCGAACTGATTTCACTGGTGCCAACGGCTTGTTCGGTCATGGCTTTGTTGACGCTTCCAATGAGCTTGGCGAGACGATCCGATTCCTTCGAGACCTGCTCGGTCGCAGTGGACTGTTCGGCAATCGCCCGAGAAGTCGAGTCTCCAACCTTGCGCATCGCACTGACCGCTTGAACGATCTGGGTTGAACCGACGGCTTGTTCGCCGGTAGCCTTCCGGAGTTGCACGGCGATGGCGCCGGTATTTTGCGCGGCTTTGATTACCTCGCGCGCGGCGCGCCCATGCTCACCCATCGCCTGCGCTACTTCCTTGGCCACTTTCCTCATCTGTCCCGTCGCCTTCACGATATCCGCGGCGCCCTTGGCTTGTTCCGCTGTCGCCACAGCGACTTGCCGCGCCTGGGTTGAGGTTGTAGTAATGGCGTCGAGGACATGCTTGCCGGTGGTTAATTGTTCCTCGGTTGCACGGCTGATTTGACTTACAACGATGCTCGCCTCGGCCACCCCGCCCAAAATCTTTTTCAGAGCAGCCACACCGAACTCGGACTGTTTATTGCTCTCCTCGGCGATTCGCGCATTCTGATTCGAAGTCTCAGTGGCTTCGCGCGTCGTATCTTGCAAAGCGCGCACAATTTGAGCAATGTCCGACGTCGCTTTGGCACAACGATCAGCCAGGTTGCGAATCTCTTCGGCCACAACGGCAAACCCACGCCCGGCGTCTCCAGCCCGGGCTGCTTCAATCGAGGCGTTGAGAGAAAGCAGGTTGGTACGCTCAGCTATGACATTGATCGTATCGACAATGCCCGAGATTTCGGTTGTGCGTTTGTTCAAGTCGCGCATGGCATTGCTCGTTTGGCCCATCGCGCTGGCCACACGGCCAATACCTTCGATGGACTTCTGCACCGTCGCTCCCCCTTCCTCGGCTTCGCGGGCAACCCTCCGGGTAATTTCATCGGCGCGCTTGGATAAATCCGCCACTGACCGGCTGCAACGATCCATTTGAGTCGCGCTGGTGGCCGCGTTTGCGGCGGCCTCGGTTATTTTCTCAGAATTCTGCGCGACACCCTGAATAGAACGGGCCATTTCCTCAACCGAAGAGGAAGTTTCCTCGACCGACGAAGCGAGGCTTTCCGACATTGCGCCGACTTCTTCGATTGACGCGGCCATCTGGTTCATGGCCGAAGAGGTTTCGTCCGCTGCGGTGGTCAAATCGTCGGAACTGCCCGCAACTCCCTGAATCGAACGGCTCATTTCCTCGATGGAATTGCCGGTTTCGTTCAGCGAAGTGACAAGTTCCTCGGTGTCTTTGTTGACACGCTTAATCGAGGCAGCCACTTCCGTGATTGAGGTGGTCAGCTCCTGGGCCGAGGCAGCCATCTCCTGGGTGCTGGACGTGACAGTTTGGGCGCTGGCGCTGATTTGCCTGATTGAAGTTGCCGTTTGAGTGATGGCGGTGACTACCTGGTTTGTGTTGGCAGTGACCTGCTCAATGGACGCGCCCATTTCGTTGATTGACGAAGCCATCTCTTCGGCGGACACCGTAACTGAGCCTGCCTGCGCGGCAGTATCCTTAAGAGAGGCTGCCATTTGCGCCGCCTGGCTGGCCGCGCTGTCGAGGGAACGATTCTGCATGTCAGATCCGGCAGCAACGCGTGAAATCACGCTGGAAATTTCATTTATCGACTCAGTGAGATCGCCCGCAATGGTTCCCAGGCGGCGGAGTTTGCCGTTTTTCGAGCGGGTTTGGTTTTGTTTTGGCATAAAGTTTGGTTGGTTAGGCTGGGGTGGGTTGTGTTTTCGAAACAAGCGAGTGCAGCGGATTAGGACCATGGCCCCGGATTTCGGCCATGGCAGGTTCGAGGGCTGTGGGGACGGCATTCAATACGGCGTCGATGTTCAGAAGCAGTACCAATCGGTCCGCACCAAGCCGGTCGGTAACGGTGGCAACTCCGTCCAGATAATTTCCGTCTATGCCAGTTAGGGTTTCCTCGATAGGACGAATAGAGTCTTGAGGGATCTGTCGGAATTCCCGGGCGGCATCGACAATCAAGGCGACCGTTCGCTGGTTTGAGTGAGCGATGATGATTCGAGTCCGCAGTGTATGAGGCTCACGGGTAAAACCGAATCGCACGCGCAGGTTCATCGCGGGAATAACCTGTCCTCGGGAAAAGACCACTCCCTCGACAGAGGGAGCTGTATTCGGCACCGGCGTGATGTGTTCGAGCATTTCGATGTGCTGAACGTCGCCACTTCGCAAGGCATAATGCGCCCCTGCCAGCTCGAAGATCACATAGGTTTGGTTAGTCATATCAGATTGCAACGGCCACCGAAGGGTGGCCTGGGAGATTTCCATTTTCATGAGGGCGCGATACGCCCGTGGTCAACGCCGCGCCGTCGAGGATCAGCACTGGCCGGCCGTCACCCAATTCAGTTGCCCCCGAGATGCCCGGAACCTGGATCAACGGATCACTAAGCGACCGCACGACAACCTCTCTCTGACCATGAATGCGATCGACAACAAGCCCGGTGCGGCCTCGTTCGGAGCTTAAAACCAGCACTGGCAAAGCAGCCTGAGGGGAAGGTTCAAAACCAAACATCGACCGGAGGCGCACCAAAGGTAAAACACCATTCTGGTACGGAATGACCTCTGCGCCTTTGATGCGCCGAACCTTCTCATTGGACATTTGCAGGATTTCCTGGACGAAACTTTGCGGGATCGCGCAGGTTTGGTCGTGAGCGGAAAGAATAAATACATCAGCGATCGCAAGCGTCAACGGGAGCCGGAGGCTAAAGCGCACGCCCCGATTGAGTTCGGTCTCCAAAGAAAGCGTGCCGCCGAGTTCCCGCACCGCATTGTGTACCACAGCCATCCCAACGCCGCGGCCCGAGCCGCGATCGGCTTCATCGCGGGTCGAGAATCCAGGGGTGCAGATCAGATCCAGCACAGCAGTATCGCTAAGAGTCTGTGGCACTGGCAAACCCAGGGCAGCGGCGCGCCGGCCGACCGCCTTCACATTGATCCCACGGCCATCATCACCTAGTTCGATGAGCACGGTGTCCCCGATGGCGGAGGCGCGTAAGAATAGAGTCGCTTGCGCTGGTTTGCCTGCGGCCACTCGCTCTTCCGGTGACTCCACTCCGTGACTGATGGAATTTCGCACCAAATGCATCAATGGATCTTTAAGCCGCTCGACGACATATTTGTCGATTTCGGTTTGCTGACCCGAAAAGGTCAACTGCACCTTTTTGCCGGTCTCGCGGGCAAGATCACGTACGACGAACGGCATTCGAGCAAAAATCTCGGCGACGGGAACCAGCCGAACGCGCATGATGCTCTCGCGGAGTTCTCGAAGGTCTCGGCCCAGCGCGCCGTTTACTTCGAGGAGGGCGCGCACATTTGCGGCTGGGTTCCGGGCAGAGAGCCGATTGATTTGGTCCTCCAATCGCGCGCGATGAATCACCATCTCACCGGTGATGCGCATTAAATCATCGAGCCGTCCCAGATCAACCCTCACAACATGAGAAGGAGCCACAAAGAGTCCTGGAGCGTTTTCGGGCTCCGAGACGGTCCTGGATATTTCAATGCCGGTACCCAGGTCAGGCGGAACTTCCGAGGAGGCTTCTATGGGTTCAATCTTAACGCCGTCATCTTCCCATGCAGCAATCTCCGATGGGGGAGCCTTCATTGCGACGATGAACTCAAATACCACCCCGTCTGGGTTCACGTAGGGTTTGGCCCGTAAAATTTCGGCAATTGCTCCAATCCGAGCCCGGATGGAGTTGACATTGACTCCGCGTTGGTCCAATTCGCGATTTGGCCGGAACTGGAACCGCAAAATGAGCAGTCCCCGGGCGCGAGATTCCTCAATCTCGTCGCTCGAAACCGGTTGGGCGGTTTGGTCGGGAGTCGGGCGGCCCTGGTCTGGGAGTTGTTCGTCGGACGACTTGCCGCTGACACGATTGAGCTGAGCGACTAAAGCCGCCACCTGCGGGCCCGGTTTGCCTTCGCGATGGCTCGCGGCAACCTCCTCCAATCGTTGCGTTGTGCTCATCAATAGATCGAGACCCGCACTGGTGAGCGTCAATTTATTATGGGAAAGCTCGCGCAAGAAGTCCTCGGCGGAATGGGCAAGTTCTTCCGCGGACCGCAAACCCACAATTGCCGAATTGCCTTTGAACGAATGGAAGCTGCGAAAAAGTTTTTCAACAACGGTCGGATCCGGTTGGGCGCGGCCAATGGAACTTTCGAGAGTCACGAGCGCGTCCCTGATAGCTGTCAAATGCTCATCGCACTCTGTGTAGAAGTCGTCGAGAAATGCCCCGGCGAACCCTGATGAGATTTCAGGGTTCATTGAGCGGTTGGTCTAAGGCGGCTTCCGGAACCAAATCCGAAAGGCGCTTTTTCAGTTCCTCGTGCGAAACGGGTTTGACGAGATAATCTCTTGCCCCTAACTCGCGCGCTCGCACGATGTCCGCATGATGATCTGAACCGCTCAGGATAACCACATGGAGAGGGGGTTGAAAACTTTGTCCCTTTATCCATTCCAACACCTCGAAACCGGTGAGAATGGGGAGCTTTAAATCGAGAAAAATAATGTCGGGGCACTTTTCCTCTTTCGCGGAGGTTTCGAGGTAATCCACAGCCTGCCTGCCATCAATGACATGAATCCGCTCGGAAGCCCACTGGGTTTTTCGCAGTGCAAGGTCAAAGAAAAAGGCGTCATCATCTGAGTCTTCCACGAGAAGGATTTTAGTTTTTTCGCTGTGACGGGGCATAACTGCAAGCTAAGTCGATATTTGGCTCATGGTATAATTATCGTGCAAAATGTTATTAACAATACCATGAGGCGGTAGCTTATGCATGCTTTAAAGCCAACTTAGCTTGGCATTGGCACACAAGCTTAATGGACCACCAATCCTTCATAAATGGCTGAAACAGAACAATGGGCAGTTTACCCCATAAGGGAGGGATTAAGGAGTAAGTCCGATTAAGGAGCGCGATTAAGGGTGCGATTAAGGTCAGAGGGGGTGCCAGATACGACGGTCGTTGCTCCAGAGGAGGAGCTCCTGGGGGGAGAGTTTTTTGCGCCGTCTATCTCGTGCAACCAATTCCTTGCCGGTCCCTCAATTTTTGGCCTTCAAACGAAAGTACTGCACCGGGCTTGGGACAGAATTAGTGTAAGGACTATTAGGCGACTCCATGTTCGTGAAAAGGCCTGTTAATGATGGCGCGGATTGCAGAACGAAAGCAGGGTCAGTCCATGTGATTACCATCTTAGGGCCCCGGCTCTCAATCTTGAGCGTCACAGGATCTCCGAGCAGTCTCGTATAGTGATTCCGGCTTGTGCCATTTACTTGGGTGAATTCACCGCCTACCAGCAGCTTTCCGTCCTTCGCCTTAAACAAAGAATAGACGTAACTATTTGGCCCCTCGCCTGAGAAAAACCCATCATCGAGACCTCCGTCGGCATTTAACCGCGCAAGGTAATACTGGTTAGTCCCATCCACGTAACTGAATGTGCCGCCGATTACTATCTGACCAGAGGGCTGAATGGCTAATGAAAATATCCATCCATCCGGGCCTGTTCCTGGGTCAAACGAGGCATCCAAACTACCATTAACATTCAAGCGGGCGACTGACTTCCGATTTGTTCCATTGATCATGGTGAACCCCCCGCCCAGTACCACCTTGCCATCAGGTTGCAGGGCAAGTGCAAAAACAGGACCATTTGGCCCGGCACCCGCGTTGAATGTGTCATCCAAATTTCCGTTCACATCGAGGCGAGCTACGTAATTTCGGTTGGTGCCATTAACCTGTGTGAAGTATCCGCCCAACAGCATCCGTCCGTCCGGTTGTAGTACGACAGTATTGACCGCAGCATTCGCCCCAACGTTGGTACTGAATCCAAAGTCCAAAGTTCCATTCGTTTCCAGTCGGGCCACATAGGGGCAGCTAACGAAACCGTAACCCGTGAAGCTCCCACCCACTACTATTTTCCCGTCGGTTTGCACCGCTATAGCCGTGACAGAACCGTTTGCCTGATGAGATATGTTAAAGCTGTTGTTGTCCACCCTTCCATCTGTCTTTAGCCGAGCAATATAACCACGGTCGTATCCGTCCACGTGTATAAACTCCCCGCCGATCAGCATCGTTCCATCGGCTTGCACGGCAATCGAATCGACATCGTAATCCGGTCCAAACAGGGGGCTGAACGTATCGTCCAATTCTCCGTCCGCATTCAAGCGTGCGATGTAATTCCTATTCGTTCCGTTTACAACGGTAAAATGTCCCCCGATCAATATCTTCCCGTCAGCTTGCAGCGCGAGGCACTTCACACGGCCATTCGCTCCGAGTCCAATAACGAACGTGGGATCTAAGTCCCCGGAGGCGGCATACAACGTTTCGCTCGCGAGAAGAAGCAAAGCCAGGAGAAACGGACTTGACGAGAACGTGTGAAACTTCATCGGCAACGCTCTTTACAGGATAATGAACCGTTCATTAAAAACAAGGAAACTTGAACACCGCGGCTGCTCCTGGTCGCGTAAGAATTGGTGTGTAAAAAGAAAAGAGTGGGTGTATCTGGGTTTTAACAATGAAAAACAAAACCTTGAACCTTAAGAAAGGCGATACACCCGTGAGAGCAAGCGAAGCCCTCGT
>Ga0157375_10000731_pt1 | contig 28959 bp, 31 predicted proteins | sample M35metaG_FD_115311 | JGI IMG/M metagenome (GOLD analysis project Ga0157375, IMG submission 115311) | Miscanthus rhizosphere microbial communities from Kellogg Biological Station, Michigan, USA - M3-5 metaG | ecosystem: Host-associated > Plants > Roots > Rhizosphere > Soil | place: USA: Michigan... | reverse complement strand
GGTGGTGCTGCTGTTGGTCAACCTGCTGATCATGCTGAGCTGGAACCGCATGGTCGAACGCCGCTACAAAAAGTCCCTGGGGGTTTAAGCGCATGTCCAGAAACGGTCCTTTGGCCCTCGGCTTCCACGGCCTGGTGGTGCTGTTCATGATGGCGCCACTGGTGGTGGTGTGCCTGGTGGCCTTCACCCCGGAAAACACCTTGAGCCTGCCCACGTCGGGTTTCTCCCTGCGCTGGTTCCGGGCGGTGTTCGAACGCGCCGACTTTATCCAGGCGTTCTATAACAGTCTGATCCTGGCCTTTACCGCCGCCAGCCTGGCAACGTTGATTGCCGTGCCGGCCGCCTTGGCCATCAGCCGTTATCAGTTCCCAGGGCGCAATTTTTTCAGCGCCCTGTTCCTGTCGCCGATCATCATCCCGCACCTGGTGCTGGGCGTGGCGATGCTGCGCCTGTTCGCCCTGATGGGCGTCAATGGCAGCTTCACCTGGTTGATGCTGGCCCACGTGGTGATCATCACCCCTTACGTGCTGCGCCTGGTGCTGGCGGCGGCCATCGGCATTGATCGCAGTGCCGAGCAGGCCGCCGAATCCCTCGGGGCCAGCCGCTTTACGCTGTTTCGCCAGATCACCCTGCCGATGATCCTGCCGGGTGTGGCAGGCGGCTGGTTGCTGGCGTTCATCAACAGTTTCGATGAGGTGACGCTGTCGATCTTTGTCAGCTCGCCGGCCACGCAAACCCTGCCGGTGCGCATGTACGTGTACGCCACCGAGTCCATCGACCCGATGATGGCCGCCGTTTCCGCGCTGGTGATTGCGCTGACCGCCGCCACCATGATCCTGCTGGACCGGGTCTACGGCCTCGACCGCGTGCTGGTGGGGAAACACTGATGGCTTTGTTCAAACGCTTGGCCGAGACCGGGCGCCCTGCCCTGGCCTTTACCCTTGACGGACAACCGGCGACCGGCCTGCTCGGTGACACCGTACTCACCGCCGTGCTGACCTGCGCCGAGCACCTGCGCGGCAGCGATTTCAGTGCCGAACGGCGCGCCGGTTTCTGCCTGATGGGCGCCTGCCAGGATTGCTGGGTACGGCTTGCCGATGGCCGGCGCGTGCGTGCGTGCTCGACCCTGCTGGAAGCCGGCCAGGCGATCAGCCGCGACCCGGGGCGCCAGCCATGAAGCCGGTGGTAATTGTGGGCGCAGGCCCGGCCGGCATCAGCGCGGCACGCACCTTGCTCGACCATGGCATCAAAGCGTGCCTGGTGGATGAAAGCGTGCGTGGCGGCGGGCAGATCTATCGTCGCCAACCGGCGAATTTCCAGCGCTCGGCCAAGCAACTCTACGGCTTTGAAGCGGGCAAGGCCGAGGCTGTGCACCGCACGATGGACGAACTGGCGCCCTTGATCGACTACCGCCCGGAAACCCTGGTGTGGAATGCCGAGGATGGCCGACTGGACCTGCTCAATAACGGCCATGCCGAAAGCATTGAATATGCGCAGCTCATCGTCGCAACGGGTGCCACCGACCGCATCCTGCCGGTGCAGGGCTGGACCCTGCCCGGCGTGTACAGCCTGGGCGCTGCGCAGATCGCCCTGAAGTACCAGGGCTGCGCCATCGGCGAGCGCGTGGCGTTTTGTGGCAGCGGGCCGTTGCTGTATCTGGTGGCTTACCAATACGCCAAGGCCGGCGCCCAGGTGGTGGCAGTGCTCGACAGTGCGCCGTTCAGCGCGCAGTGCCGTGCCTTGCCTGCGCTGCTCGGGCAACCGGCAACCTTGGCCAAGGGCATGTATTACCGCGCATGGCTCAGCGCCCACGGTATTCCGGTGCACCAGGGCGCGACGCTTGCGCAGATCGACGGTGAGCAACGGGTCACCGGGATTCGCTGGGGTTCGCGCACCCTTAAATGCGATGCGGTGGCCTTCGCCCATGCCCTGCGCAGCGAGACGCAACTGGCGGATTTGCTCGGTTGTGAATTCACCTGGAATGCCCTGAACCGCGCTTGGTTGCCGCAACGCGACAGCGCGGGACGCAGCAGCGTTAATGGGGTGTATCTGGCGGGCGACGGCGCAGGAATCATGGGCGCCGATGCCGCACAGATGGCGGGCGAGCGAGCGGCATTGGCGGTGCTGGAAGATTCGGGTATCGCAATTAATCAGCGCCGCACCGCCGTGCTCGAACAACAACTGGCCGGTATCCAGCGCTTTCGCCATGGCCTGGAAACCGCCTTCCCCTTCCCCGAACAGTGGGCGGCGCAGGCGCCGGATGCGTTGATCCTGTGCCGCTGCGAAGAAGTCAGCGTTGGCGACGTGCGCGCGGTGGTGGATGAAGGCCATTGGGAGATCAACCGGGTCAAGGCTCACTGCCGCGTCGGCATGGGCCGCTGCCAAGGGCGCATGTGCGGCTTGGCGGCAGCAGAGATCGTGGCCGAACGCAGTGGCCGGGGCATTGAGGAGGTCGGCCGGTTGCGTGGCCAGGCACCGATCAAGCCCCTGCCGTTTGGCGTGGAGGTGCAGCCATGATCGACGTGATCGTACTGGGCGGCGGGATCGTCGGCGCCTCGGCGGCCTTGACCCTGGCGCAAAAAGGCCAACGTGTCGCGCTGGTGGAGCGAGACTTTTGCGGCTCCCACTCCAGCGGCGTCAACTATGGCGGCGTGCGGCGTCAAGGGCGGCCGTTGCATCAGCTGCCGTTGTCGCAACGCGCCCATGAACTGTGGGCAGACTTGCCGGGGCTGATCGGCATCGACGGCGAATACGTGCGCTCCGGGCATTTGAAGCTGGCGCGCAGCCATGCCGATTTCGCCGCCTTGCAGGCCTACGCCGAGCAAACCCGGGGCTTTGGCCTGGGCTTGCAGCTGCTCGACTACACCGAGCTGCGCGCACGTTTCCCGTGGGTGGGCGATATCGCCGTGGGCGCGTCGTTGTGCCCGGAAGACGGCCACGCCAACCCGCGCCTGGTGTCGCCGGCCTTCGCCCGTGCGGCGCAACGCTGCGGCGCCACGGTGTACGAGCAGGCCGAAGTGGTCCGCATCGAACACGACGGCCGCCAGTTCCAGGTGAGGTGCGCCAATGGCCTGCAGTTGCAAGCGCCGTGGCTGTTGAATTGCGCCGGCGCCTGGGCGGGCACCGTGGCCGAGCAGTTTGGCGAGCCGGTGCCGATCACCTCGGCGCACCCGGCCATGCTGGTGACCGAGCCGTTGCCGGTGGTGATGGACGTGAGCACCGGCGTGGAAGGCGGCGGCATTTATGCGCGGCAGGTCGCCCGGGGCAATTGCATCCTCGGCGGCGGTCGTGGCTTTGCCCTCGGCCCGCAGCAGGCCCGACCGGGGCAAGCGGCGGTGCTGGAGATTTTGCGCAATGCCGGCGAGCTGTACCCGTTTCTCAAAGGTGCCCAGGCGATCCGCACCTGGAGCGGCACCGAAGGTTACCTCCCCGATCATGAACCGGTGATCGGCCCCAGCAGCACCCAACCCGGCCTGCTCCACGGTTTCGGCTTTGCCGGCGCCGGGTTCCAGCTCGGCCCCGCCGTCGGTGAAGCCCTGGCAGAGATCGTCTGCACCGGGGCCAGCCGGCAACCCATCGAAGCGTTTTCCATCCGTCGTTTCCAAGCCTGAGAGGAAAAACATCCATGAACCCACGTATTGCGCTGTCCTGCTTGTCCCTCGCCCTGCTCGCCTCTAGCGCCCATGCCGCGCCCACGCTGTACCTGGGCATGAACGGCGGCACCATGGAACGGGTATACGCCGACAAGGTGCTGCCCGCATTCGAGAAGGCCAACAACGTCAAGGTGGTGATCGTGCCCGGCACCTCGTCAGACATCCTCGCCAAGGTCCAGGCCAACAAAGACAACCCGCAGATGCACGTGATGTTCCTTGACGACGGCATCATGTACCGCGCCATCTCCATGGGCCTGTGCGACAAGCTCACGCCGAACCCGACCCTCGACCAGATCCCGGCCAAAGCGAAGATCAAGGAAGAGGCCGTGGCCGTGACCCTCGGCGTGACGGGCCTTGGCTACAACGCGAAGATGTTCAAGGAAAAAGGCTGGGCAGCGCCGACCTCGTGGATGGACCTGGCCGACCCGCGCTTCAAGGACAAAGTGGTGTTCCAGTCCCTGGCGTCGTCCACCTTCGGCTTGCACGGTTTCCTGATGTTCAACCGTATCCAGGGCGGCGACGAAACGAACGTGGAGCCGGGCTTCAAGGCCTGGCCAAAAACCATCGGGCCGAATGTGCTGGAGTACATCGCCAGCTCGGCGAAGATCTCCGAGATGGTGCAAACCGACGAGGCGGCGATCTTCCCGCTGACGCCGACCCAGGTCACCACTCAGCAACTGTTGGGTGTGCCGATGGAATATGCGCAACCCAAGGAAGGCGCGGTGGTGCTGAACGTGGCCGAATGCGTGATTGCGCGCAACGACCAGCCGGAACTGGCGCAGAAACTCGCCGCCTTCCTGCTGACCGCCGAAGCCCAGGCGCCGGCGCTGGAGGAAGGCGACCAGATCCCGTCCAACCCGACCACGCCGACCACCGACAAAACCCGCGCGCGGGTGGAAGCGATGCAGGGTTACTTGCAGACGGCGATTTCGATCGACTGGGACAAAGTGAACCTGGCGCGGCCGGAATGGAATGCGCGGTGGAGCCGCTCTATCGAACGCTAATCACACGCCCCTGTGGGAGCTGGCTTGCCTGCGATGCTCGTTAACGATAACGCGGGCATTCTGGAGAAACGCGGCGCCGTTGCGATTATCGCCGGCAAGCCGACGCCTACAGGGGGGTGATGGGTAGCGCGCGTTTGTGGGCGGTCTTCAGGTAGGCTTGCTCCACGATGTGGCGTACCCGCTCGCTCACCGGTTCGCCCATCAGGTACGCGTCGATCTCGGCATACGAGCAACCATAGGCATGTTCATCCAGCTTGCCCGGCACCAGCTCTTCCAGGTCGGCGGTGGGGTGTTTGTGCACAAGGTTGTCCGGCGCCCCCAGGGCCGTGGCCAGCAGGCGCACCTGGGTCTTGGTCAGGCCCGACAGTGGCGCCAGGTCACAAGCACCGTCACCGAATTTGGTGAAGAACCCCATCAAGGCTTCGGCACCGTGGTCGGTGCCGACCACCAGGCCGTTGTGCAGGTTGGCCACGGCGTACTGGGCGATCATCCGCGCACGGGCCTTGACGTTGCCTTTGATGAAGTCGACATGGGCCGCGCTGGCTTCGCTGGCGGTGAGGCTGGCCATCAGGCCGTCGACACTGGCGGCGATGTTCAAGGTATCGATATGGTCCGGGGTGATGAAACCCAGGGAAGCCTGGGCGTCGCGCTCGTCGGCCTGGGTCTTGTAGGGCAGGCGCATGGCGATGAAGTGCGCGGCATACCCTTCGCTGCGCAATTGCTCGGCGGCCAGTTGGCACAGGCGGCCAGCAGTGAGGGAATCGACGCCGCCGCTGATACCCAGCACCAGGGCCTTGCCGCCCGAACTGCGCAAGGTGGCCTTGATGAAGTCGATGCGCCGTTGAATTTCCTTGGCTTCACCGCCTTTGACCAACTGCCGATTGATGTTCAGTTCCTGTGCGATACGGTCTTGCATGTCACACCTCCACATTGCCCACATTGAACACCTGTGCTGCGTACTGCAAAAACGAGGCGTCTTCGCAGACGTTCTTGACCGGGTCATCCGAGAACTTCACCACCGGCTCGCCGTGCACCCGCACCAGTTTCATCACGATGCTCAACGGTTCCACGCCTTCCACATCGCAGGCCAGGCTGGTGCCCATGCCGAAGCCGAACTTGGCCTTGCCGCGCACGTGACGCAGGATCGGCAGGCATTTTTCGAAGTTCAGGCCGTCGGAAAACATCAGGTCCTTGGTCATCGGGTCGATGCCCAGCTGCTTGTAGCGGGCCAGTACCTTGTCGGCCCAGGCGATGGGGTCGCCGGAGTCCTGGCGCAGGCCGTCATACAGCTTGGCGAAGTACAGGTCGAAGTCCTTGAGGAAAAAGTCAGTGCTGATGCAGTCGGTCAGGGCAATGCCCAGGCGGCCACGGTATTCACGCACCCAGTTTTCCAGCGCGGCGTTCTGACTTTCGCGCAAGCGCCCCAGTTGCTGGTGCACCATCAGCCATTGGTGGGCCATGGTGCCGATCAGCGGCAGGTCGAATTCATAGGCCAGGTGCGCGTTGCTGGTGCCGACGAATTGGCCGGGGAAGTCACGGCGCATGATGTCGACCACTTCACGTTGGGCCTTGAACGACAAGCGCCGGCGTGTGGAGAAATCGGAAACACGCAGGTCGGCCAACTCGTCGCGGCTGAGGTTTTTCTGCAGCCAGTCGAACTTCTGGTAGAGCTTGCGGGTGACGTCTTCCAGGGTCACGTCGGGGTACTTGTCGCGGTTGCGCAGCTCGCTCACCAGGGCCAGCACCGGCTGCTCGAACATGATGCAGTGCAGCATCGGTCCGACCACGCGGATGTTGAGTTGGCCGTCGACTTCACTGACGTGGATGTAACGCAGGTTGAAGCGGAACAGGCCGAGGAAACGCTCGTAGTCCGGGGTGAGGTATTCGCGAAAACGTGGGTTGAACAGAAAACGCAGCTCACCTTCGCGCATGTGCAGGCCGGCCATCCTCTCCAGCTCGGCGCGCAGTTCGGGGATCAGGTGGCCGAGCTTTTCCTTGGAACGGACGATGAAGTTGTACTCGACATCGACGTTCGGGTGCTGGTGCAACACGGCCTGCATCATGGTGAAGGTGTAGTAGTCGGTGTCGAGCAAACCCTGGATCACCGGGGCTTCGTAGTCGTAGGCACTTTCCATGGTGTGTCTCCTTAACGCGTGGCCATCGCGGCCAGTTCTTCGCGGGTGCTGCTGATGACGGCACCGGCCTTGAGCAAATCGTTGACGGCCTGCACACCGCCCTCCTCGCTGATACCCCGGCAGGCCGGCAGGTGCAGGATCACCTCGAAGCCCGCCTTGAGCAGTTGCAACGCGGTGGTCTTGACGCAGTAGTCCAGGGCCAGGCCGCCGACGATCACCCGACTCACGCCTTTGGCGTTGAGGTACTCGATGACGCCAGTGGAGAGTTTGTCGTGCAGGTCGTGGTAGCAGGCGCCATAGGGGTGCAGGTCGGGTTCGACGCCTTTCCAGATGAAGTAGTCGTACTCATAGGGCGTGGGCAGCTCGTCGAGCAAGGTGAAACCCTCGGTGCCCGGTACGCAGTGGCTCACCCAGGTCACGTCGGCGTGGGCCAGGCCGGTGGGTTGCAGCATGTCGCTGTGTTGCGACACCACCCAAGGCGCGTGCGGGGTGTGGGCGTCCTTGCTGCCGACGCGGTGGCCGGCCAGGCTGGCCATGTAGTTGAGTTCGGCACCAATCTGGTCACCGCCGGCCACCGGCAACTCGTTGGGGCACAGGGGCGTGAAGCTCTTCTGGGCATCGACGTCAAATGAGGCAATGGCAGTTTTCGCAAGGGTCATGATGGTTCTCCTGTGGCCTGGAAACAAAAGTACACGTCATGTACTTTCATTGCAAGAAACATTTGGTTATCTATGCTGGAGCGAGTACATGACATATCTGCCCGATCCGTTAGACTGTGCCCCGCCACTGTTCACAAGGACTGCCCGATGCCCCTTCACGCCTACCTCCACACCGTCGACCTGTGCGTGCTGTTCTACTGCCGCGCCACGGGCGAGCTGAAACTGCTGCTCAACAAGCGCGACGCCGAACCCTTCGCCGGGCATTGGGCGCTGCCAGGCGTAGTGGTCAATGGCGACGTGCAAGATCTGAGCCTCAAGGATGCGGTGGAACGGTTGCGCGCCAGTGACAAGGTCGGCCTGGAACTGGCCTGGAGCGAGCAAGTGGGCACGGTGGGGGATGCGTTTCGCGACCCACGCTGCTGGTCATCGTCGACCTATTACCTGGCAATCGTCGCCGACGAGGTGGCGTTGGGCGAGCATCAGGCCTGGTTTTCCCTGGATGACGTGGCGGATGGCAGCCTCAAGCTGCCGTTCGATCACAACCTGATCGTGGCGGCCGTGCAGGAGCGGCTGCTGTCCAAATCGCTGTACAGCAGCTTGCCGCTGATGTTTCTGGGTGAGGAGTTCAGTGCACCGGAGGCGACCGCGATCTTTTCGTTGGTGCTGGCGCGGCCGGTGTTGAAGACCAGTATCCGCCAGCGGTTGTTGAAGCTGACTGAGGCGGGGTATTTGCGGGAGACGGGGCGTAAAAAGCACGGTGACGGTGGCCGGCCGCAGGCGACGGTGGCGGCGCTGAAACCGGGTGAGATCTACTTCTTCGACCGCAGCTTCGCCGAGTAACGCGATTTAAAAACACCGAAGATCACCTGTGGGAGCGGGCTTGCTCGCGAATGCGGTGTAACAGTCCCAGATTCAGCGACTGACACTACGCATTCGTGAGCAAGCCCGCTCCCACATTTTTGATCGACGTACGGTTTTAGTTCATCCAATTGCCGCCATCGACGTTGTAGGTCTGGGCGACCACGTAGTCGGCATCCTTCGAGGCGAGGAAGATCGCCATGCCGGTCAAGTCCTCTGCCGTGCCCATGCGCCCGAACGGCACCTCGGCCCCTACCCGCTGCTTCTTCTCGCCAGGCGCCAAGCCTTCATGCTTGGCGAACAGTGCATCCACCCCGTCCCAATGTTCGCCATCCACCACGCCCGGGGCGATGGCGTTGACGTTGATGCCCTGCTTGATGAGGTTGAGCCCCGCCGATTGCGTGAGGCTGATCACCGCCGCCTTGGTCGCGCAGTAGATCGCCACCAACGGTTCGCCCCGGCGCCCGGCCTGGCTGGCCATGTTGATGATCTTGCCGCCGTGGCCCTGGCTGATCATCTGCTTGGCCGCGGCCTGCAGGGTAAACAACGTGCCGGCAACGTTGATCGAAAACAGCCGCTCATAGCTGTCGCGGGTGATATCGACGATGGGCGCCAGGTCGAACAGCGCGGCATTGTTGATCAGGATATCCAGCTTGCCCGCGTGGGCCACCACGGCGGCAATTGCGCCGTCGATGGAGGCCTGGTCGGTCACATCCATCGCGACGGCATACGCCTTGGGGCCCAGTTCAGTGGCGGTGGCCTGGGCCCGTTGCAGGTTGATATCGGCGATAGCAACGGTGGCGCCTTCAGCGATATAGGCCTGGGCAAAGGCGCGGCCGATGCCGCGCGCCGACCCGGTGATCAACGCGCTTTTACCTTCCAGTCGTTTCATGACGTTCGTGTCCTTGGGAATTATTTGGGGTAGCCGGCGCGTTTCATCTCGCGTTCGGTAGTGGACTGGGCTTCGAGCAACGCCTGGTCAACCGACATGCCACCGGTGAGCGCCGCCGAAAACAGCTTGCCCACCGACGTGCCGATCGCCTGGAATTCAGGGATGGTCACGTATTGAATGCCCACGTACGGCACCGGCTTGGCCGACGGGTGTACAGGGTCGGCGTGCTTCATCATTTCCAGGGTTACCTGGGCAAACGGCGCGGCCTTCAAGTACGCGTCGCTGTAGGTGGACTGGCGGGTGCCTGGCGGTACGTTGGTGATGCCTTCTTTATCGGCGACCAGTTGGATGTAGTCCTTCGATGTTGCCCAGGTAATGAACGCCTTGGCCGCCTCCTTGTGCTTGGAGGTGGCTGGAATGGCCAGGGACCAGGCGTACAGCCAGGACGAGCCCTTGTCGGTAACCTCGGTGGGCGCGGCGGCGAAACCAACGCTGTCGGCGACCTTGCTCTGGCTCTTGTCGGTGGTGAAGGAGCCGGCGACGCTGGCATCGACCCAGATTGCGCATTTGCCGCTGTTGAACAGCGCCAGGGTTTCGTTGAAGCCGTTGCTGGAGACGCCAGGCGGGCCGTATTTTTTCAGGGTGTTGACGTAATAGTTGGCGGCGGCCGTCCACTCGGGGCTGGTCAGCTCGGGCTTCCACTGCTCGTCGAACCAGCGCGCGCCAAAGGCATTGGCCATGGTGCTGAGCAAGGCGATGTTCTCACCCCAGCCGGCCTTGCCCCGCAGGCACATGCCGTATTGGTCTTTGTCTTTTGCCGTAAGCTTGGCGGCGAATTCGCCGAGCTGGGTCCAGGTCGGGTGCGCGGGCATGCTCAGGCCGGCCTGCTTGAACAGGTCGGTGCGGTAATAGGTGACGGTGCTTTCGCCATAGAATGGCAAGGCGTACAGGGTGTTGTTGACCGACAGGCCCTGGCGTACCGAAGGGAAAATATCATCAGCGTCGTACGCGGCCGGCAGTTGCGTCAGCGGTTCCAGCCAGTGCTTGGCGCCCCATAGCGGGGTTTCGTAGGTACCGATGGTCAGCACGTCGAACTGCCCGCCCTGGGTGGCGATGTCGGTGGTGAGGCGTTGGCGCAGCACGTTTTCTTCCAGCACCACCCAGTTGAGCTTGATGTCCGGGTGCTGTTCTTCGAACACCTTGGACAGGCGCTGCATGCGGATCATGTCGCTGTTGTTGACCGTGGCGATGGTCACGGTGTCGGCGGCGTGGCTGGGCATGGCCAGCGCCAGGCCGGAAAGCAGGAACAACGCTTGCGGGAGCTTGCCTTTGCAGATCTGGAACATGGCGGTTTCCACCTGTTGTTTTTGTTGTCGAGGCCTGATTACAGCAGCTTGCCCACCCCCTCACAAACGAATGGCGAATGCCCGACTGATACTTTTTTAACTTCGCGGCACGGATCAAAAAAGTATCAGTGCCGGGCGAAACCGAGGGTAGCGCTTACCCGTGCGGGGCGCGTATGTTGAAGCGAGTCCACGCCCACCCAGAGGCCGCATCATGCCTGTCAGCCGCGCCCAGCTGTTCGAGCACCGCCCTGCCGAACTCGAAGTGATCCTGCCCGAACCGGACCACTGTTTCCGCTGGTTCGAACACGACTACCCCTTTGATCTGGCGCGCTGGAACCATCACCCCGAATTCGAAATCCACCTGATCCGCCAAGGCAGCGGCAAGCTGGTGGCCGGCGACTACATCGGCGCGTTCAGTGCCGGGCATGTGGCGTTGATCGGCCCGGACCTGCCCCATGACTGGATCGGCGACCTGGCTCCCGGCGAGTACCTGACCGGCCGCGACGTGGTGCTGCAATTCGACGGCGCCGCCCTCCTCGCCCTGCGCAAGACCCTGCCGGAACTCGGCGATTTGCAGCAATTGTTCGAAACCGCCCGGCGCGGCCTGGAATTCAGCGGCGACACCGCCGTACAGGCGGCGCAGTTGATGGAAGCCATCGGCAAGGCCCACGGCCTGCAACGGCTGATCCTGTTCCTGCAATTGCTGAACACCCTGAAGAACGCCCCCGCGCAGCACGTCCAGGCACTCGCCAGCCCCTGCTACGCGCCGACCCTGGACGCGCGCAGCGCCGAGCGGATCAACAAGGCCTTCGACTACCTGATGCGTGAACTCACCGGCGACTTGCGCCTGTCGGTCATCGCCCAACAGTTGGAGATGAGCGAGCCGGGCTTTTCGCGCTTCTTCAAGCGCAACACCGGCCACGGCTTTATCGACCTGATGCGCAAGTTCCGCGTGCAACGCGCTTGCCGGTTGTTGCTGCAAAGCGATATGTCGGTGGCGGACATCTGCTTTGAAGTGGGCTACGCCAACCTGTCCAATTTCAACCGGCACTTTCGCATCGAGATGAACCAGACGCCGAGCGAATACCGGCGCGAAACCGCGATGCACCTGTTCAATCGCATCGAAAAAATGACACCCAGTCATTTCTGATCAAAAGGTCGACTAATCCCCATTTTTTTCAAGCTGATCAACCGATTGAGAGAAGTTGGTATAGCCTGTGCAAACGTTTGCGGAACGAACTTGGCAACCAGGTTCACCTTTACCCGAAGAATCGGGTTCAAACCGCGTACGAATAGGGATTTTCAATGCACCCCACCTCAAGGCGTCCTGCTTCCCTTGGTGTTTCTTTGCTACTGGCCGCCGTTACGGGAGTACTCAGCGCCCCCCTTTTGGCGCAGCAAACACCCATCGATGACTCAGCACAGGGCGAAACCCTGAGCCCCGACACGAAAAACCCTGAAGCCAGCCCGGCGAAAAAAGGCGTCTATCTGTCGGAATGGTTCAACCAGGACCTCACATTGATCGGCAGCAAGGACATCAGCTTCGGCCCCAAGCCCCAGGATGATGTCTACCTGGAATACGAGTACTTCGGCCGCAAGGGGCCGTTCGAGTTGTACGGCTACATCGATGTGCCGAAGATCCTCGGCATCGGTAACAGTAATGACAAAGGCGTGTGGGACCATGGCTCGCCGGTGTTCATGGAACACGAGCCGCGCATCTCCATCGACTACCTGGCGGGCCGCAGCCTGGCGATCGGGCCGTTCAAGGAGTGGTATGTGGCGTTCGACTGGATCTACGACCACGGCAGCAACAAGGCCAACCGCGCCAACACCTTGTACAGCGGCCTGGGCACCGACATCGACACCCACTCGAGGGTCAACCTGTCGGCGAACTTCTATGGCCGTTACCAGTGGGAAAACTATGGCGCCAGCAACGAGTATTCGTGGGATGGCTACCGCGCGCAGATGAAGTACATCGTGCCCATCAGCAGCTTCGACAACGGCGCCTCGCTGACCTACATCGGCTTCACTAACTACGATTTTGGCTCGGACCTGCACAAGGACAATCCGGCGCGTACCGCCAACTCGGTGGTGGCCACCAACGTGCTGCTGTACTCGTTCACCCACCTGCGTTTTACCCTGGTCGGCCGTTACTTCCATAACGGCGGCAATTGGGAGGATGGCAGTGAGTTGAATTTCGGCGAGGGCAACTTCCGCGCCCGTTCCGACGGCTGGGGTTACTACGCCGGCGTGGGTTACCAATTCTGATCAAGGAGCTTTACATGAACGTGTTTACCCGTCTCTCGATTGCCGTGGGCCTGGCACTGCTGGCCCCTGCGGTATTGGCCGATACGCCGGCGCCGATCAAGCCCAAAGTGATGCTGATCACCATGTTCGCCCCCGAGGCGCAAACCTGGATCGATCGCCTGGAACTCAAGCGGGAAGTCCGTGTGCCGGGCTTGTCCGCCGAATACCCGGTGATTCGCTGCAACACCCAGGACGTGTGCCTGCTGGTGACCGGCATGGGCCAGACCAATGCCGCCGCATCCACCCTGGCGCTGGCCTTGTCGCCCAAGTTCGACCTGCGCCAGAGTTATTTCTTGATCGCCGGGATCGCGGGTATCAGCCCTAAACACGGCACTATCGGCACAGCCGCGTGGGCCCATTACCTGGTGGAATTCGGCACCCAGTGGGAGCTGGATTCGCGGGACGCGCCAAAGGACTGGCCGACCGGCTACATCGGCATCAACACCAAGGGGCCTAACGAAAAACCACCGTTGGACTACAAGACCGAAGTGTTTGAGCTCAACCCCAAGTTGCAGGCCAAGGCATTTGCCCTGTCGCAGAAAGTCGAACTGACCGAAAGCAAGGAATCCAGCGCCTGGCGCAAGCACTACCCGGCGGCACCGGCCAACCAGCCGCCACAGGTCACCCGCTGCGACACCCTGGCAGGTAATACCTGGTTCTCCGGCACACGCCTGAGCGAGCGCGCCGAGGTCTGGACCAAGCTGCTGACGGACAACAAGGGCGAATACTGCACCACCCAGCAGGAAGACAACTCCACCTATGAAGCCCTGCTGCGTGCCAGCCGTGAAGGTTTGGTGGATATCCAGCGCCTGGCGGTGGTGCGCGCCGGCTCCGACTTCGACCGGCCGTACCCTGGCTACAGCGAAGTGGACAACCTGCTGAAATACGCAGACCAGGGCGGCTTTGTACCGGCGCTGGAGAACCTGTACCGCACAGGCAACCCGCTGGTGCAGGCGATTCTGAAGAACTGGTCGGCCTGGGAAAAAGGCGTTCCCGAGGCCTAGTGAAGATCAAACTGTGGGAGCGGGCTTGCTCGCGAATGCGGTCTATCAGTAACAGATTCAGTGACTGGCACTGCGCATTCGCGAGCAAGCCCGCTCCCACCGTATTGACTGTATCAAGGCAGGAAGATGATCTTGTCCGCACTGCCGCTGTTCACGTCCTCATAGCACTGCAAACCGTCGGCCAGCGCCACTTCGCGCAGGCCGCTCGGCAGGGGCAGCAAGCCCTCGTCAAAGAAGCCGCCGAACTGCTCCAGCATCACTGCGCACTGCTGGCAGTTGTAGAGCAATGAATTGATCCCCACCACCGAACCACCCTTGCGATACAACGCCAGCGCCGGCAATTGCACGTGGCCGTCAACCGGTGCGGCGATGATCGCAATACGCCCGAACGGCGCCAATCCAGCAACCGCCGCCGGTAGCCAGAAACCCGTGGTGTCGAAGATCACATCGGCGCCGCCCTTGAACACTGCACTCACCTGCGCGCCCAAGGCATCCGGCTCACCCAGGGTGATCGCGTCAAAGCCTTGCGCCTTCAGCACCTGGACCTGATCCGCCTTGCGCACTGCGCCCAGCACTTCGGCACCGAGGATCTTGGCCAGCGCCAACGCTGCGCTGCCCACCGCCCCGTTCGCGCCGATCACCAGCAACCGCGTGCCTTGGGTGACACCACTGCGCGCCAGGGCATCCCAGGCGGTGGTGTACGGCACGCCAAGGCTGGCGGCCTGGGCAAAGCTCAGGTGGGTCGGTTTATGCGCCACGCCTTCAGCGGCCACCGTGAGGTATTGGGCGTGGGAACCGTCGGCAAAAAAACCGAGGTCGCGGCCGGTGCCCCAGACTTCCTGGCCGATCAGCGCTTGCGGGCCGTCCACCACAACGCCGGCAAAGTCACGCCCGGGAATGCGCGGCAGCGTGGTGTACGGGAAGCGGCCAAGTACGTTTTTCACATCGCTGGGGTTCAGGCCGGCCGCCTTGACCTGCACCAGTACCTCACCGGCAGCGGGCACCGGGGTGGCGACGTCGACAAAGCGCAGGGAAGAAAGGTCGCCGGTGGCGGAAAATTGCAGTGCTTTCATGGCCAATATCCATCGAAAGGAGGGAAGGAATTCAGGACAACCAACCGCTGACCAGCTGCCGGCCTACGGGCCAGAACTTTTCGCCCAGCAGCATGCCCATCAGGCCCACCAGGGCGATGGCGGGTGGCGCGGGCGAACGGAAATCCAGGGCACCGTAGATCACGCCGACCAATAGGCCGATGGCGAGGGAAATCAGGTAGTTCATGGGGGTCATGCCAGTTGGGTGGATGGGCTCAGTGTAGAGAGCCCATTGCTGCAGCATCGGCCAAGTGCTTCAGGATTTCGGCCAAACCCTCAACCCACGTACTGCGAAGGCGCCACGCCGAGCGCGCGACGGAACATGTCGCTGAAACTGCTGGGCGAGTACCCCAGGGAGCGGGCGATGCCGCTGACGGACTGGCCCTGGATCAGCTCCGCCACCGCCGTGGCCAGTTGCACCTGGCGGCGCCATTCGGCGAAGCCCATGCCCAGGTGGGTCTGGAACAGGCGCGACAAGGTGCGCACGCTGGCACCGGCGGCGTCGGCGTGCTGTTCGAACGGGATCTCCAGGGACGGCGCCGCCATCACCGCCTGGCAGGCATTCACCAGTCGCCGGTCGGCCTCCACTGGCATGGCGATGCGGATCTGCGAACGGCGCGCCCGTTGCAGCTCCAACAGGGCCAGGCTGACCACCGCGTCGTAATACGCCGGCTCGCCGTTATCGCCCTGATCGACCAGGGTGACGATCAGCTCGCGCAACAACCCACCCACCTCGATTACCTGCACCTGGCTGTCCAGCGTCGCCGCCAACGCCGGGCGCAGGTAGATATTGCGCATCTGCAGGTCCGAAACCACGCGGATCCCATGCTCCACCCCCGGCGGTAGCCACACCGCACGCTGCGGCGGCACCACCAGGGCTTCGCGGGGCGTCTCGACCCACATCACCCCGCTCATGGCATACAGCAACTGGCCCCAATCGTGGCTGTGGGGTTCCACATACAACCCACGCGGGTAGGTGCGCGCCAGCGGCTGCACGGGGACGGCGTGATCAGAGAGGTCAGGGGGTGCGGCCAGGGCCATGAAGAAGGCATCGATCAAGGGTGAGCGGCCATGGTAATGACCGCCACCGGATAATCCGAGCGGATTTTACAGGTTTCAGCCGTGGGCCGACTTGGCGCACTCGCAGCCCGTCGCCGCAGCGCAGGGCTCGCCATGGGCATGGTGCTCGGCGCAGCCTTTGCAGCAATAGCCTTTACCGTCCTTCATCACCGCATTTTTGCCCAGTACGCACTTGCAATGGGGGCAGGCACAGGTTTTATCAGCCATGGTCAGACTCCTTTTTCATGGTCGTCCAGGCGCAGCGGGCGCCACACCTTAAGCAGTGACTATAGGCAAGCCATCAGGGTTCAGCGCCATTAATCGGCCAGACGGCTATTGCTGCGGTACATGAACACCAGCGCCAGCGCCAACAGCAGCATCGCCAGGAGACGGCTGCCCGACAGTTCGATGGCCGGGTTGCCCAGCCAGCCGAAATTATCGATCAGCATGCCCATGCCCAACTGCCCGACGATCACCGCCACCGTCGCCACGGCCGTGCCCACCACAGGCACCGCGCCGACCATCACCATCATGTACACCACGCCAAACAAGGCACCGGTGAGCTGCCATTTCGGCACGTCCAGCAGGCTGACGGCCTGGGCTGGTTCGAAAAAGAAAATCAGCAGTGCCGTGCTGATAGCGCCCACCGCAAAGGTCAGCAAGCTGCTGCGCAATACGCCGACCGCCTGGCCCAAACGCCCGTTGATCGCGGCTTGCACGCTCAAGACAGCACCCGCTGCGATCACCAGCACCAACAACAGAATCAGATTCATCGCCTTACCCTCGTGCAATCAGAACAAGTGCCGCCACAATCAACGCCAGGGCAACCCAACGCTCGCCATTGACCCGCTTGCGCTGGGTGCCGAACCAGCCGAAGTGGTCGATCAGCACACTCTTGCCCACCTGCCCCGACAGGATCGCGATCATGGTCATCGCAATGCCGATGTGCGGCGTGGCGAGGGTCAACACCACCACGTACATCGGCCCCAGGAACCCGCCGATCAACTGCCAGCGTGGCAAGTCGGTCAACGCCGGGCCTTTTTGCGGGCCGCTGAACAGCAGCAACAGAAACAAAATCGCCGAACCGACGCCGAAAATGCTCAGGGTTGCCCATAAGTGGCCTACCTGCACACCCAACGGACCGAGCAGCCCGGCCTCTACTGACAGGCCCATGCCCGCCAAGATCACCAGCGGCAACAACAGCAGCCGCAACAGGTTTTTTTTCGGCGTGGCCGCAGCCACACCCGCCATGGAACTCGCTTGCATACATCACCTGCGCATCAAAGAAAGGAAACATGGCGCGCATTATCCGGTGGCCGTGCTGTGCGATAAATGGGAGCATGCCGACAACACCTTTGCGCAAAGCGCACAGCCTGGAGAGCACGATGCAAGGCTTGAATGAATTGAGTTTCAAGGCGCTTCGACTGTTTGTCGCGGTACTCGACCACGGCAGCTTCTCTGAGGTCGCGCGCCGCGAGAGCCTGGCGCCCTCCTCCATCTCCCGGCAGATCCAGTTGATGGAACAAGCGCTCGGCCAACAGTTGCTGTACCGCCACACCCGCGCCGTGAGCCCCACCGAAGCCGGCCGCGTGCTCGGGCGCCATGCGCGCTTGATGCTCGAACAACTGGAAAGCGCCAGCCAGGCCTTGCAGGAACAGGAGCGCGAGCCCAGTGGCCTGGTGCGCATCAACGCGCCGATGGTGTTTGGCCAGCGCCACTTGTCGCCATGGTTGGGCGAACTGTGCCGGCGCTACCCGAAGTTGCAGCTGGATATCCAGCAGACCGACACCTACGTCGACCCACTGCAAGACGGTACCGACCTACTGTTTCGCATCGGCGTGCTCAACGACTCCAGCATGCAGGCGCGCATCTTCGCCCCCCAACGCTTTCGCATCGCCGCAAGCCCGGCTTACCTGGCCCGGCATGGCACACCCCGGCACCCCGACGAGCTGGCCCACCACCAATGCCTGGCCTACAAAGGCATCACCGGCCAGCAACGCTGGTTCTTCCGCCGTGACCAGGGCGACTGGACCCCGTATAGCGTGAAAGGCCCCATCACCGGCAACCACGCCGACACCCTCACCCACGCCGCCGAACAAGGCCTGGGGCTGGTGGTGTTTCCGTCCTGGCTGATCGGCGAAGGCCTGCGCGCGGGCACCTTGCAGGCGGTGCTGACCGAATACGAAGTGGCGACCACCCTGGAGCCGCAGCAGATCGCCGCGCTATGGCCGGGCAGCCGCCGGCTGTCGCTGAAGGTGCGCACGGTGATTGATTATTTCGTGGAGTGTTTTGGGACGGTGCCGTATTGGGATCGGTGAGCCAGTCAAACGATCAAAACACCCACTGCCCAATCAACCAGGCATTCGCCCCACTGATCACCGCGAACAAAAACCACGCCAACAGCTTCGTGGGCCAGCGATTCACGAACGGCCCCATCAATCGCTCGTCACCGGTCATGCGGATCAACGGGTACAGCGCAAACGGCAGCTGCAGGCTGAGCACGACCTGGCTGAGGATCAGCAGTTTGCCAATCGCGTCGTCGCCCATCAGCCATACGCCGAGGAACGCCGGGATCAGCGCCAGCCCGCGGGTAATGAGACGGCGTTGCCAGCAGGGAATCCGCAGGTTGAGGTAGCCCTCCATGATCACCTGGCCGGCGATGGTGCCGGTGAAGGTGGAGCTTTGCCCGGAGGCGAGCAAGGCGATGCCGAACAGGATGCTGGCGAACGCGCCGCCCACCAGGGGATCGAGCAAGTGGTAGGCATCCTGGATCTCGACCACATCGGCATGACCGGTGTTGTGGAAGGCGGCTGCGGCGAGCACCAGGATCGCAGCGTTGACCAGCAAGGCCAGGGCCAGGGAGCCGATGGTGTCGATCCGTGCCAGCTTGACGGCGTCCCGCTTGCTGGCCAGGTCCTTGCCGATCAGGCGGGTTTGCACGACCGAGGTGTGCAGGTAAAGGTTATGGGGCATCACCGTGGCACCCAGAATACCGATGGCCAGGTACAGCGGCGCGGCATCGCTGATGGCCGACAAGGATGGCGCAAAGCCGCTGAGCACGTCCGGCCAGTACGGCTTGATCAGCACCAGTTCAATGAAGAAACACACGCCGATGGTCGCCACCAGCGCCAGCATGATTGCCTCCAGGCGACGGAAGCCACGGTTTTGCAGGGCCAGGATCAGCAACGTGTCGAAGGCGGTAATGACAATGCCAGTGGTCAGCGAGACGCCCAGCAGCAGGTGAAACGCCAGGGCACAGCCCAGTACCTCGGCCAGGTCGGTGGCGATGATCGAGATTTCCGCCAACACCCATTGAGTGCGGGCCGAGCGCTGGCTGTAGCGCTCGCGCGACAGTTGCGCCAGGTCCTTGCCGGTGGCGATGCCCAACCGTGAACACAGGCACTGCACCGCCATGCCCGCCAGGCTGGCCAGCAACACCACGAACAACAGGCTGTAGCCGTAGCGTGAACCCGCCTCGATGGCGGTGGCCCAGTTGCCGGGGTCCATGTAGCCGATGGAGATCAACAGGCCGGGGCCGGCGAACATCAGCATCCGCTTGAAAAACGAAGCCTTGGGGTCGACGGCGACGGAGCCGGCCACTTCCGGCGGGCAGAACGGGGCGGTAGCGATTTTCGGCAGGCTGAATTTCACGCGGTATCCCAGGCAAACACACAAGACAGGGAAACAGCTTATCAGTCGGACGCGACCGTGCGCATCACCGTGTCCCGGGGCAGGTCAAACGCCTCCACCACTTGCACCACCAGGTCCATCTCCTGGTTCAACGCCTCGCGCTCCATGCGTTGGCGAATAACACCCACCACCAGCACCGCCAGGGTGGTGATCGAGTAGGCTGGACCGGAAAACGCCCGCACACCACTCACCAGCAACATCGCCGCCGCCAGGGCCTGGCCCACCACCGGAATGGCCGTAGCCGCCCCGCGCCGCAGCATGAACCCGGTGAGTCCCGCCAGGGCCGTGCCGCTCAAGGCGGTTGTCGCCGAACGGCCCACGTCGAAGCGATTGAACACACCCTGCTCTTTCTGCGCCGCCGCCTTCAGTTCGGCGTCGAAGGCCTGGCGGTCGGCGCGGTTGAGTTTGTCCTTGTATTGCTCGATGAGTGTTTCCGCGACCTGTGCCTCGATGTCTGCGAGCGCGACGCTGTCGAGCGGCTCATCGAACTTGATGCCCAGCCGCTGCGCCACATCTTCTGCGATCTGCCGATAACTCACGCCATGGCCACGGGCCAGGTTCATGAACGTGTCGCCGCCCATGCGCTGCAACTCGATCGCCAGCTTCAACGGTTCGCGCACGCTGGCATCAATCGACGCGCTGCGCTTTTGCGCCATCAGCTCGGCGAGAAACTTCAGTTCTTCAGGGCGCGCCTGCACCAGCGCCGGGAACAACTCCACGTCCTCCTCGGCAAACCGCACTTCGACACTGCGTTGATCAGAGCGAATCAGGCCGCGACGTTCCTGCAGCAGGTCGGTGTATTGCACCACCGTCTTCAACTGCGGCCAGTACGCGGCATGGTCGAAGGTCGCCAGGTGCACATTGGTCACCTTGGCCTTGAGCGCCGGGGTCAGCGGGATCGCATAACGGCCGATGCAGCGCTCGGTGTCCGGTTTCATCGCCAGCGCCCAGTCCTTGCTGGAATGGCAGTTGATCACGCGCCCCTTGAGCGGCGCAGACACCTCGTCCCAAGGGCTCGACGTACAAATCGCACCGCCCATCAACAGCAGATTGTTCAACGGCAGCTCACGGGCGATATCCGGACGAGCCAGCACACTCTTGACCAGGATGCGCGCGCCCAGGGAGTGCCCGATCAGGTTGATGCGCCGCACTGGCAATGCTTCGGCGTGCAGGTAACCCGCCAGCTCGGGCAACAGGGTCTTGGCCACTTCATCGACACGCGCCTCGACACTTTTGTAGTGGTCGAGAAAATACGCGATGGCCTTGCCCACGCCCACGGTGGCCGCGCCCAGGCCTCCGCCGCCGAGTATCGAACCTATCACCTCCTTGAACGGGGCAAACAGGTTCTCCAGGAAATGCCCCGCCGGCCAGAACAGCATCAGGTTGGTCGAGCCTTCGATGCTGGCCAATTGGTCCTTGAAGCTGCCCAATTGCTGGCGGTTAAAGAACGCCGAGTAACCGTGAACGTAGAGATTGAGCACCTCTCCCTGAGGCTCGCCGCACAATACAAAGGTGGGCTTGCGGGTGCGGTGCATTTCATCCCACTGGTGTTGCATGGGCCGGTGACTCCTGGTGACGATGGAGGGCGATACTACCAAAGCGCGGCCGCAAAAGAGGTGAATCCTGACCGACGTGTTGAAGATTCAGAACAACGCGGCCGCCTTCGACTTGGCCAGGTAGCGCGCCGGCGACTCGCCCAGGTTGCGCCGGAACACCGAGGTAAAGGCGCTGGAACTGCTGAACCCCAACTCCAACGCCACCGCCGTGATGGAAGCGCCATGGCTCAGGCGTGCCGTGGCCTCCAACAGGCAGACCTGTTGGCGCCAGGCCACGAAAGTCATGCCGGTGCTTTCGAGAAAATGACGGGTGAAGGTGCGCCGGCTCATATTCGACCAGGCGGCCATTTCATCCAGTGAGATGGTTTGCGTGGGTGCCTCCAGAAAGCGCTGGCAGGCCTGGGCCAGGCGTGGTTCGCCGGGCAGCGGCGCACTCAGGGGCAGCTCGGGCATGGCGCCCATTTCGTCGATCAACAGCGTCAGCACACAGCGCTGTCGCTCACTGGCAGGCGCCGACGGCTCGAATGCCAGCGCCGCTTCCAGCAGATGGCGCAGCAGTGGCGATACCTCGAAGACCTGGCAACGCGCCTGCAAACCGGCGCGCTCGGTGGCCTGGTCGTCGAGGTAAGTGTTGAGCATCACCACCTCACCACGCATGTGCATCTCATGGGGCACGCCGGCGGGCACCCAGATCGCCCGCTGCGGCGGGACCACCCAGTTGCCGAGGTCGGTGAACATCTTCAGTGCGCCGGTGGAGGCATACGCAAACTGGCCACGCGGGTGGGTGTGCCGTGGGAAGACGGTACCGCACGGGTATTCACGCAGGGTGACCAGCGCTTCGGGAACATGGGCATCAAAGGTCGGAATCATGGCCCGATAATGTCAAAGCATGGCCCGACATAGCAAGCGGGCCATCCGGCAGCGCCCTAACCTGTGGGCAATCGAACAGCCCTGCCTGCCCCAAGGATTTCCCATGCACAAGAAACACCTCGCTCTGGCCGTACTCGTCACGCTGATCTGGGGCTTGAACTTTCCCATCACAACACTGGGCCTGCGCTCGATCGACCCCTTTGTGCTCACGGGCATCCGCTTTGCCCTCGCCGCCTTGCCCCTGGTGTTCTTCATCAAGCGCCCCCGCGTCAACTTCGGCTATGTCGCCGCCTACGGCGTGATCTTCGGCCTGGGCATGTGGGGCGTGATCAATTACGGCATCCAGGTCGGCGTCAGCCCGGGCATTGCTTCGCTGATCATTCAACTCAGCGTGTTTTTCACCCTGGGCTGGGGCTGCGTGTTGTTCAACGAAAAAATTCGCGCCACCCAGTGGGTGGGCGCCCTGCTCGCGCTGATTGGACTGGGCGGCATCATCGCCACACAGCAGGGTGAGCATGCGGTGCTGGGGGTCATGATGATCGTGTTCAGCGCCCTCGCCTGGAGCGTGGGCAACGTGATCATCAAGCAATCGGGGGTCAAGGAGATCTTCTCGTTCATGGTGTGGGCCAGCCTGTTTCCGCCGATCCCGCTGGGGCTCATGGCCTGGTGGTTACACGGCAGCGCGTCGTTCGCCCAGGTGCAGGCCAGCCTTGACCTGACCGCCGTGCTGTCGATCCTGTTCCAGGTGTACCTGGCCACGCACGTGGCCTACTGGGGCTGGAATTCGCTGCTCAAGGCCTACCCGGTGTCCACCGTAGCGCCGCTGTCGCTGCTGATTCCCGTGTTCGGCATCGCCAGTTCCGTGTTGATCCTCGGCGAACAGGTCAGCACCGTCGAGTGGATCGCCATCGCTATCATCATCACCGGCCTGGGCGTCGGCCTTTACCGCAAGCCGGCTCCGCGCGTGCCGCCCGATTGTGCACACCGATAGACAGTCATGGCAGAAAACCGGGATTTTTCCGCTGCTGCGTGTTCACTAGGATTCACCGGGTCTTCCATTGACTCGAGGTCACCCCATGAGCACGCCCGAATTCTTTGTCACCCCAGGTTATGGCGATTACATGCGCGAGCACCTGCACTATTCCCAGGCGGTGAAAGTCGGCAATCGCATTGAAACCTCAGGCCAGGGAGGCTGGGACGATGAGTTCCAGATCCCCACCGACCTGGCCGAAGAAATCGCCCAGGCCTTCCACAACCTGGAGCGAACCCTCGCCAGCGCAGGCGCCGGTTGGGAGCATGTGATTCACGTCAACTCCTACCACGTCGGCGGCTTCCCGCCCGAAGTCAACGAGGCAATGGTCAAGCAGTACCGCCGCTACATGCCAAACCATGCGCCCATCTGGACCCAGGTCGGCGTCGACGCCTTGGGGCTGCCGACCATGCGCGTGGAGATCCGGGTGACGGCCATCATTCCTTGACGCCGAAGGTGCGGATCACCCACTCGGTAAACACCTTGAGCCGCGCGCTCTGATGACGATTGGGCGGGTAAAGGATGTGCAGCGGCGTGGCCGGGCGTGACCAGTCCGGCAACACGCTGATCAGTTGGCCCGCATCGATGTAGTACTGCACGATCGATGTGAAATGTTGCCCGACGCCCAGCCCGGCAAGCAGCATTTCCTTGAGCCCGTTGCCTTCGTTGGTCGAGAACGCGCAATCGCCCACTTCAATGCGCTGCTCACCCTTCTCGAAGATCAGGGGTTCAGGCTTGCCGGAACCTGCAAAAAAATACCCTGCCCGCAGGTGGTTCTGCTCCAGGTCCTGGGGCGAAATCGGCAGGCCACGGCGCTGCAGATAGCTGGGCGCGGCGCAGGTCAGGTATTCCAGGTCGGCCACCTTGCGCCCGATCATCCCCATGTCCTCCAGCTTGCCGGCCCGGATCACACAGTCGGCCCCCTCCCCGACGATGTTCACCGCTCGGTCACTGATCCCCAGGGCAACCGTGATATCGGGGTACTCGCGATGAAAATCCACCAGCGCCGGAATCAACAGGCAATTGGCAAACGACGCCGGCGCATCCACCCGCAGATGCCCACGGGGCGTGAGGACCTGCCCACGGGCCAGGCTGTCCACCTCATCCAACTCGGCCACCAGCCGCCGTGCATGCCCGTAGTACTCCAGCCCTTCGGCGGTGGGTGCCAAGGTGCGGGTGGTGCGGTGCATCAGCTTGATGCCCAGGTGTTGTTCCAGGTCGGTGATCAGCTTGCTGACCGTGGAACGTGGCAGCGCCAACTGGTCGGACGCCCGGCTGAAAGAGCCGGTGTCGACGACACGGACGAAGGCACGCATGGCGAGAAGTTGGTTCACGGGGCGATTCCGCGGGTGAGGAGTGACGGCTATTGTCCACCAAGCTGCACAATACCGACAGAACGCCAGGCAACAAAAAGCCCGGCACTCAGGCCGGGCTCCTGCCCATCACGGTTGCGCCTCTAGCAGGCGAAGTTGTCGATCCTGACCTGGCCATCCGGAAACGTTGCGATAATTTCCAGCTCCGCGCCGGCAAAAAAAACCGCCCTTCCGGGCGGCTTAAGGAACTCGGCTTTGATCAGAAACCGAGGTAGAAATTGACAGTGAAAACAACAGATCCTGTGTGCCAAAACGGTAGTCGACCCTCGAAAACGTCATTGAATTAAATGGTATTAATACTTTCGTAAATGCCCAGCAGAAATGGGATTCCACCCCACACCCATCGCTGCACGCGGCAAAAATACAATTTTTCGAAATGTAAAAAGCGCTCTAATAGCCCCTGTTTTGATCCGCTTCAACGATCCTGGAGTTCGCAATGCCCCATGAAGGCAACCTGTTACAAGCAGCCGTGGTGTTCCTGCTCGCCGCCGTGCTGACCGTGCCCCTGGCCAAACGTCTGCAGCTGGGCGCGGTGCTGGGCTATCTGTTCGCCGGTGTGATCATCGGCCCGTCGGTGCTGGGCCTGGTGGGCAACCCGCAAAGTGTCGCGCAGTTCTCCGAGCTGGGCGTGGTGTTGCTGCTGTTCATCATCGGCCTGGAGCTGTCGCCCAAGCGGTTATGGGTGATGCGCAAGGCGGTGTTTGGCGTCGGCCTGGCCCAGGTGCTGCTCACCGGCCTGGTGATGGGCGTGGTGGCGCTGTGGCTGTTTGGCCAATCGTGGAACAGTGCCATCGTGCTCGGCCTGGGCCTGGCACTGTCGTCCACCGCGTTTGGCCTGCAAAGCCTGGCCGAGCGCAAAGAACTCAACCAGCCCCACGGCCGCCTGGCCTTCGCAATCCTGCTGTTCCAGGACATCGCCGCCATCCCCTTGATCGCCATGGTGCCGCTGCTGGCCGGCAGTGATCACCCCACCACAGAGGCCCAAGGCTTGCAGCATGTGCTGCAGATTCTCGGCAGCATCGCGGTGGTGATCATCGGCGGGCGCTACCTGTTGCGGCCGGTGTTTCGCATCGTGGCCAAGACCGGCCTGCGTGAAGTGTCCACCGCCACCGCGCTGCTGGTGGTGATCGGCACCGCCTGGCTGATGGAACTGGTGGGTGTGTCCATGGCCCTGGGCGCGTTCCTCGCCGGCCTGCTGCTGGCAGACTCTGAATACCGCCACGAGCTGGAATCCCAGATCGAACCGTTCAAGGGCCTGCTGCTGGGGCTGTTCTTCATCAGCGTGGGCATGGGCGCCAACCTCAGCCTGCTGCTCAGTGCGCCGCTGGTGGTGATCGGCCTGACCCTGTTGCTGATCGGCCTGAAGCTGCCCCTGCTGTACGCCGTGGGCCGGCTGGTGGGCGACCTCAACCGCGAAAGCGCGCTGCGCCTGGGCGTAGTGCTGGCGGCGGGCGGTGAGTTTGCCTTTGTGGTGTTCAAGATCGGCCGCGACCAGGGCCTGTTCGACCCTCACCTGTACGACGTGCTGGTGCTGACCATCACCCTGTCCATGGCGGTGACGCCACTGCTGTTGCTGGTGTGCCCCAAGCTGTTCAAGCCCAAGGCCAAGCCGGTGGAAGTGCCCGAGGAATACCGCACCATCGAAAGCGATGCGCCCCGCGTGGTGATCGCCGGCATGGGTCGCATGGGCCAGATCGTCGCGCGAATTCTGCGTGCGCAAAACATCTCGTTCATCGCCCTGGACACCTCGGTGGAAACCATCGAGCTGACCCGCAGTTTCGGCGGCATGCCGGTGTTCTATGGCGACCCGCAACGCCCTGAGATCCTGCATGCGGCCAAGGTCGACCAGGCGGAATTCTTCGTGATCGCCATGGACGACCCGGAGATCAACATCAAGACGGCGGAGCTGGTGCGCAACCTCTACCCGCACATGAAGATCATCGCCCGCGCCCGCAACCGCCAGCACGTTCACCGCCTGGTGGACCTGGACGCATCACCGGTGCGCGAAACCTTCTACTCCAGCCTGGAAATGAGCCGCCGTACCCTGGTCGGCCTCGGCTTGACCCAGGCCCAGGCCGATGCGCGCATCACCCGCTTCAAGAACCACGACCTGCAAGTGCTGGCTGCCCAGCACGCGGTGTACGATGATGCGGCCAAGGTGATGCAAACCGCCCAGGAAGCCCGGGCGGAACTGGCGCGGCTGTTTGAGATGGACCGGCTTGAGGAGGAGTCCGACAAGGTGTGAGGCGGCAGATGAACGATATTGCGAATTTTCTGACAGAATACGCCGCAATTTCGTTCATCTCTGGAGCGCTACATGGCCACCCTCACCAAGACCGCCGCCCTGCTGGCCCTCGCGCTCAGTGCAAGCGTTGCCTTCGCGGCCAGCAAACCCGCACCACAGAAAGCCGACACGCAAACCATCTCGACCTTGGGCGGCAAGTTCACCTTCAAGCTGCCCAAGGCGTATGTGGCCGACACGCTGCCTACCGGCAAGGCCGAAGACGGCACTGCTGACACCCAGGGCACGCTGTACGCCAACCAGACCACCAAAAGCGTGGTGATCGTCGCCGAAACCGCGCGTAAAGATGGGGTCACCATCCAGGACAACGACACCCAGTTCCTCGATGGCGCCGTGGCCGGGTTTATCAAGGACCAAAGTGCCGCCCTGCCCGACTTCAAGAAACAAGGCGAAAAGAAGCTGACCTTCAAGGGCCTGGGCCTGCGCCAGGTCGACAGCACCGCCACCCAGGGCGGCGGCAAGACGCTGAACTCCACGTTCCTCGGCGGTTCGGGGAATCACCTGCTGGTGATCCAGGCCATTTCCCGTGGGGATGATGTGAAGGGGCATGCGGAGTTGGTGAAGCAGATTACCGGCGGTAAGTAACCCCGCTACGTACAACACAAATCGAATGTGGGAGCGGGCTTGCTCGCGAATGCGGTGTACCCGTCACAGAAAGGTTGACTGATCCAGCGCATTCGCGAGCAAGCCCGCTCCCACATTTTTTGACCGCGTTTATTTCAGGCTTTTTTCCAGCCAGGCTTTCAAATCCTGCACTTCGGCTTCACTCACGGTATGCGGCATGCCCGGGTAACCGTGAAACTCCGGCTTCAACCCCAACCCCGTCAACACTTCGTTCGCCCGCGTGGCCGACGCATAGGGCAGCGCCTGGTCCAACGTGCCGTGCCCGATGAAGATCGCCAGCGCTCCCAACGCCTCATTCGGTTTCAGCTCGGCCTTGAGCACTGGCAGCACACTGCCACTGAGCGCCGCGATCCCGCGTACCCGCTCCGGCTGACGCAAGCCCACCTCGTAGGACATGATCGCGCCCTGGCTGAAGCCCACCAGGAATACCCGATCGGGCCGGGTGTGGTACTTGGCCGTGGCCTTGCCGATAAAGTCTTCGATCAATTTTGCACTGCGCTGCAGGTCGGCCGTTTCGCCGTTGTACTCAGCTTCACCCTGGGTCTTGGTAAACCAGCGATAACCCTGGGGGTCTACTGGCATGGGTGCCCGTGCCGAAAGGTAAGTCCAAGTGGACGGCAGCGAATCCTTGATGCCAAACAGGTCTTCCTCGTTGCTGCCAAACCCGTGCAGGAAAATCACCAACGGCTGGTTGCGTGCATCGGTCTGGGTCTGTTCCAGGTATGCCAACGGCAGGTCGGTGTGCAGCGAGTCGTCAGCATGAGCAGCGCCGGCCACCAGGGTCAGTGCCAGGGCAAACAGTTTGAGCATGGGACGTTACCTCAGGGTTTGCGCAACAAATAGGTGTCCATGATCCAGCCGTTGGCCAGGCGCGCGGCCTTGCGCACCCGTTGAATCTCTTCTGCCACATCAGCCACCTTGCCGCTGATCAGGATCTCGTCCGGCGTGCCCAGGTAGGCGCCCCAATAAATGTCCAGGTGCTGATCGGCCACGGTACGGTAGGAATCTTCGGCGTCGAGCATTACCACCAGGGTGTCGGCGTCGCTGGCCTGCCCTGCTGCCAAGCGGCGCCCGGTGGTGATCTCGACGGACTTGCCAATGCGGTTCAGCGGCACTTTGTGCTGCGCTGCCAGGGCCTGCACGCTGGTGATGCCGGGGATCACTTCGAATTCAAAGGTGCAACGGCCACTGGCCAGGATCGCCTGCAGGATCCGAATGGTGCTGTCGTACAGCGCCGGGTCGCCCCAAGCCAGGAATGCGCCCACTTCGCCGTCGGCCATTTCCTCATTGATCATGCGTTCGAAGGTCTGTTGCTTGTCGCGGTTCAGGTCCTGCACGGCGGTGGTGTAGTCGATATCACCGCGCACACGCTCGGGGCAGTCGGCCTCGACAAAGCGGTAGCCGGGCTCGTTGATGTAGGTCTCGCAGATCTCGCGGCGCAGGTCGATCAACTTGTCCTTGCTCTGGCCCTTGTCCATCAGGAAGAACACGTCGGTGCGGTTGAGC
>Ga0157375_10000730_pt1 | contig 28962 bp, 23 predicted proteins | sample M35metaG_FD_115311 | JGI IMG/M metagenome (GOLD analysis project Ga0157375, IMG submission 115311) | Miscanthus rhizosphere microbial communities from Kellogg Biological Station, Michigan, USA - M3-5 metaG | ecosystem: Host-associated > Plants > Roots > Rhizosphere > Soil | place: USA: Michigan... | reverse complement strand
CTGCAGGCGGGACTGATCGACGATCTGCACCTCGTCATCTCGCCCGTACTCCTCGGCCGAGGGGAGGAGTTGTTCCACGGCATCGACTTGCGCGCGCTCGGCTACGAGTGCGTCAAGCACGTCGCCGGCGAACGCGCGGCGGCGCATGTGATCCTGCGCAAGCGGACGTGAGGACGGTAGTCTCTCAACTACGCCTCAACCAGTTCAAACTACGGACGACGATTGGGGTGGAGTGGAATGGATCGAACCGATAGCCTCCTGAGCGCGATCTCCGCGTCGGTCCCGAAAAGCGCTGAGCGCGACGTAAGAACTATTCTCCAGCGAGATCGCCATTGCTTGGGGTCTCTCTTAGCATCGAGCCGGCTGCCGACGGTAGAGGCTCCAACGCAGCTACCTCGATTTCGGCGGCGACTGTGAAAAAATTGTTTCATACGGTAGGGTTCAGTATCGTTCCGCACGATGCGAAGACAGATCGACGGAGCGCTGATGTTCGCGCCGACGTTCCTGTACAATCAGCGCGTCCCCAATGGAGAAAGTCAGTCGATACGGCACCGCCTTCGTCGTCATTCACGGTCTTGTATCTCTTCTGCATGAGATCGCGCACCGCATGCTTCCCGTGACACTCCCTCTCTTCAAATACATCCTCGCGTATACATTCTTCGGTGTGCTTCCGCTCATTGCGCTCGCGCTATTGTGGACGTCGTACGGTCGCGCGGGCTTGTGGGTTCTGCTCGTATCGATGATCGCCTCGCTCATTTTCGGAGGAGTGCATCACTTCATCCTGCACAGTTCCGATCACATCCTGGCGGCGCCTCACGGCGCATGGCTGCCGGTTTTCCAGGCCACCGCCGTTGTGATGCTGATGCTGGAGGCGTTCGGCTGCTGGCTCAGTCTCCGGCTTTTGGCGCGGTTCAAGGACTGAGCGCGATGCGATCGGGCGCGGCAGAGCGCTACAGCAGTTGTCCGCCCGAACATTTCTCGACGTGGCGGGCGTGCTGCAACCTGATCGTCCTGCGCTTCATTTGCCGGCCCATCCTGATGCTGACGTACCGGCCGAAAGTATTTGGACGCCAGCACGTGCCAAAGAGCGGCCCGTTCATCATTGCGTCGAACCACATCGACATGTTCGATCCGATCATCGTCGCGCACGCCGTCGACCATCCCGTCGCCTTCTTCGCGAAGAAGGAGTTATTCCGGATTCCATTGCTGCGATCCCTTCTCCGGTTCCTGGGAAGTTTCGCGCTCGATCGGGACAGGCCGGGTGCCGGCACGCTGAAAACGGCCCTGAACGTCTTGCGCTCAGGCGGTAAATGGGCGTTGTGTATGTTTCCCGAAGGGACGCGCAGCCGGACCGGCAAGCTCCTTCCGCTCCGGAGAGGAGTGGGAGCCATCGCCGTCAGAACCGGATTGCCAGTAGTGCCGATCGCGATTCGCAGGACTTCCTCCGGCCGCTTCATCGTCACCATCGGCGAGACGATTTCCGCTATCGCCGATCCGGATCTCGTTCAAGCGCGCATGGAGGAGTTGCTGACGTCACTCGCCCTCTAACGCGCAGGCGTAACGGCTCGGTTGAAATAAGTGTGGCAGGGCGGCGGTCCTTCTGGTATGCTTTCGCCTTCAATACCATTTGTGAAAGACGAAAACGCGCGGCGCAGCATTGTCGTAGCGTCCTGGTTACCGCATTGTCGGCGCACGTAATGACTCGACAGCAGTAGCTATCGGCCGCTGACATCGAAGATGTTGTGAATTTCCAGCCAATGGCGTTACCGCGTGCGGTGCGTTCTTGAACGGGAGTGCAGCGGATGGATACGAAGAACCGTTTTCACACGAGGGAAACATGGTTTTGGACGCGTGCCGAGTATGGCGCGATGATGGTCGCCCTCTCGCTCCTCGTCATTCTGCACGCGCGCGAGGTTTCTTGGGGACGCTTCATCGTCGCGTTTGTCGTGATCGACCTGATCGGCTACGTCCCGGGCGCCATCGCTTACCATCGCCAGGGCGGCGGAAAGATCGCCCCGATTTACCACCACCTCTACAACATCACCCACAGTTTCCTCACCGGCGGCGCGGTGTCCATGCTGTGGGCCTATGTCACGGGACGTCCGGAGTGGGCCATGCTGGCGATTCCGATCCACCTCCTTGGCGACCGCGGCATTTTCGGCAACGTCTACAAGCCGACGTCGCTCGCTTTCGAGCCGGTCGCACAGGACGTGGTGCCGGGTGCCGCCGGGGTGCCGCACGCGGGGTGAGGCGATGGCGGTCACGATCGAAGAAGTGTTTCCCGCGGCGTTCCGGCCTGACCAGGTGATCAACCACACCTCGGGATACCTTGCTCTCAACCGCCACAATCGGCGCTTCACGATCGACGGCGTTCCCGGCTTCATCGCCTATCGCGAGCAGGGAAAGCATCTGATTTCCATCGGCGGCATCCACGCGCCGTCCGAACACCAGGAGTCGCTGCTGGACGGATTCCTCGCCGAAGCGGAACGGCGCAGGCGGCGGATGCTGGCCGTGCAGGTGCCGGAGTCGCAGGCGCAGTTCTTCTTCGAGAGGCGATTCACAGTCAACCAGATGGGAACTTCATTCGGGCGGCGGCTCGCGGAGTTTTCGCTCCGCGGCACGCGGCACGTGAAGCTGCGGAACAAGATCAAGCGGGCCCGCGAAGCGGGGATGCGCGTGGCTGAGATCGGGCGCGACATCATGGCCGACGATCGGATCTTTGCCCGCGTGCGCGACGTCAGTGCAGCCTGGCTGCGCCGCAAGAAAAAGAAAGAGCTCGACTTCATGATCGGCGAGATCGGAGGACCGGAAGACCGGGAGAGGCGCACGTTCGTCGTCTTCGATGCGGCCGAGCGCGTCATTGGCTTCATTACCTACGTACCGGTGTGGGGCGAATATCCCGGGTATCTGCACGACCTCACCCGGCGCGTCCCCGACGCGCCGCCGGGAGCGATGGAGTTCTGCAACCTCTTCGCGATGGAGCGGTTCGTCTCCGAAGGGGTCGCTCATCTTCACTTCGGCTTCACGCCGTTCATCATCGACCCGGCGCGACGTCCTTTTGAAAAGCCATTTCTTTCGTGGGTGATGACGATGCTCGGGCGCTACGGCAAGAGTATCTATCCGGCCCAAAGCCAGTCCAAATACAAACTCAAATGGGGTCCCGACATCATCGAGAGAGAGTTCATAGCCTGCCGCGCCCTGTCGCTGCGGGCCATCCTCGATCTCCTGATCGTAACGCGTTCGATTTAACTCAAGGTGGCGCAGATGGTAAGTGCGACGATGGTCTCGGTTTCCCGTCCGCCGGTTTCGCAGCCGTGGATCATCTCCCGCCGCGATGACCTGCTTTGGTTTCAGGGCTCGGTTCTCGCCGGCGTAGCGCTGCTGCTGTTCTTCGCCGCACAGCCGCCGCTCCGCACCGACACGTACACGGTGTGGAATCCGGTCGTGATGGTGCTGCTGCTGTGGGGCGTCCTTTTCGACGGCACGCATGTGTGGGGCACGTACGCGCGCAGTTACCGCGCGCCGGACGAAGTGTCACGAGCGGCGCTGCCGGGCAGATGGTCATGGCTCGTCATCGGCCTGGGGCCGGCGCTGGCCGTGATCGACTACCTCTTCTTCAAGCCAGCGCCGTCGCTGCTGAGCAACGCCGGATGGTTGTTTCGATCGTTCCTGGCCTTTGCGTACCTGTGGGCGTACTGGCATCTGGTCCGGCAACACTACGGGTTCCTCGTGCTCTATCGCCGCAAAGCGGGCGAGACCAACCGTCTCGGCGCGCGTCTCGACACGCTGCTGCTCTGGACCGGGACACTCTATCCGTACCTCCGTTTCTCCCTGAGTGACTCATTCGCCAGGACCGGGTTGCCGCAACTCGTGCCGCAGCCGCTGCTCGCGCCGTTGCGGACCGCGCTCGACCTCACCTTCGTAATCGTCTTCGCCGGCATCATTGCCGTGATGGCCTCGGGCCGCGTCGAGAAAACGCGGCTCGGACCGAAGCACGTTCTGCTCGCGGTGGTGATCGGGTTCACCTTCCTGGTCTTCAGCTTTCTCCACGACCTTCTGACGATCACGGCGACGCTGACGATCTTCCACAATCTCCAGTATCACCGCATTGTCTGGCAGTACGAGCGCGGGCATGGCCGGACGCCGTCCGGCAGTCTCACCGCGTATCTCGGCCTCGGCCTGCTGCTCGGCGTCGTGTGGTACGTGCCGCGCGTCTTCGGCGTCGCGCTCGTTCACGGCAGTCTCGCCCGCAATGTCCTGCTCGGCCTCGGTTGGGGAATCGCCTTTCACCACTATGTCGTCGACGGCCGGATCTGGCGCGTTCGCAGAACGCAGGGTGTCGCTGCCGCGCTCGACGCGGGGGCGACTGCGTGATCCCAACGACCTCGGTTTGGTCTGAGAACCCGGCGGTGGCGTATCCGAGCCTGCCGCAAGGGACTACGCGCGCCGACGTGGCCATCATCGGCGGCGGTCTCTCGGGCCTCTCCGCCGCGTATCACCTGCTCGAATCGCGGCCGGGGGCTCGCATCGTCGTGCTGGAAGCGGACCGGCTTGGCGCCGGAGCGTCAGGCCGAACCACCGGCATGCTCGGGCCGGGCGTCGGGCAGAGCTTCGCCTCACTCGTCAAGCGGCTTGGCCACTCGAAAGCGCAGGCGCTCTACCGCGCCACGTTGCGCGCCGTCGAGTACGTCCGCGATCTCGTCGGCGCCGAAGGGATCGAGTGCGACCTTGAGATGACGGGACAACTCGTCATTGCCCGCTCCAACGGCTCGCTGGCGCGGCTGGCGGCGCAGGCCGCGCTTTTCGACGGCTGCCAGTTTCCTTACGAGGCCCTCGACGACGGCGGGCTCGCGCGCTGCATCCGTCTGTCACCGGCAACGGAACGTACGCGGCCGGAGCGCGGACCGGCCGCATTGCGTCTGCCGCTCGCCGGCATCCTGCATCCGATGAAACTCGTCGCCGCGCTCGCCGAACGCGTCATTTCACGTGGAGGCCTCATCTTCGAAGGCACGCGCGCCGCGAGGTTGAGCGACGGACGGCCCGTGCGCATCGAAGTCGAAGGTGGTGGTGAAGTGATCGCCGCTGACGTCGTCGCCGCGACCGCCGGCTACACGCCCGGGATCGGACTGCTGCACGGTCGCATCCTTCCGGTGCACCTGCAGGTCCTCGTCACGGAGCCGCTCACAGGTGCGGCGCGAGATGCAGTCGGATGGCGCGGACGCGAAGGGATACTGGACGCCCGCCGCGTCTTCAACTACTTCCGCCTCACCGCCGACGACAGGATCGTCTTTGGCGGTGGCAGCCCTCGGTATCGCTGGGGCGGTCGAACGGGCGGCCGCGACGCTGACGGCGCCGTCGCGCTCGAACGGCTTCGCGGCGAGATGCTGCGGACCTTGCCGGCTGGCGCGTCCCCCGCGATCGCAAAGGGATGGACCGGCGTCATCGGCTACGTCGCCGACGCGATCCCGGCCATCCAACGCTCGAAGCGGAATCCGGCCGTCGTGCACGTCGTCGGCTGGTGCGGTCACGGCGTCGCGCTTTCTGTCGCGTCGGGGCAGTGGGTGTCGGCGCTCATCTGCGACGGCGCGGCGAATGAAGACCTGCCGTGGTTTCGGAACGATTTGCCGCTGATCCCGTCGGAAGTTGCGCGATGGGTCGGCTTCCAGTCGAGCGTCCGGATGATGTCGTGGCTGGATCGGAGCTTCTGACAAGGAGAGCACGAATGTCCCATCGAACGATTTTTCTGACAGGTGCATCCGGAGTGGTCGGGCAGGCCCTGATCGAGAAGCTGGATCCCGGATCCGTGATCTGCCTCGTCCGGCAGACAGCGATCCCCCAGGCCGGGGTCGAGACCATCGCCGGCGACATTTCACTGCCGCGCTTCGGATGGAGCAGCGCGCAGTGGAACGACGTCGCCGGCCGCATCGACTGCGTCGTACACGCCGCGGCCCTTACCGATTTTCACAAGCCCGACGACCGTGTGATGCAGACGAACGTCGACAGTCTCGAGAACATCTTCGAGCTCACCGCTGCCGCCAGGGTACCGCTCTATCACTTCAGTACCGCATTCGTCCGTCCTACGCCGCTCTCCGGCACGAAGGAGGAGCTCGCGTATGCGGTTTCGAAGCGAGAGGGAGAACGGCTCGTGCGCGAGAGCGGACTCCCGCACGTGATCATCCGCCCGTCGATCGTGATTGGCGACTCGGTCTCCGGCGTGATCGCACGCTTCCAGGGATTCCACAACGTGCTCGGCGGAGTCCTGGACGGCTTCCTCCCGATCGTGCCGGCGTCGCGCGGCGCATTCATCGATTGCATTCCGCAGGATGTCGTGGCCGACACGGTGATCGCGCTGATCAATGACGGGCACACCGGCGGCGAGTACTGGATCACGGCGGGCGAGCGCGCACTTACGACGACCCGCATCTGCGAGATCCTCGACAAGTTCGTCACCAGTCTCGGCGGCTCGTTCACCTACCCGCGCTTCGTGTCGCCCGACATGGTCGACCGGCTGCTGCGTCCCGTCTTCCTCCCTGCACTGCCGATCTCGCTTCAGAAACGGTTTCAGCGACTGCTGAAAATTTCGGCGTACCTTCTCATCGAGGACCGCTTTTCATCGTCGTTGCCGGAACTCGCGCCGCGACTCCATCTGGCGCCGCTTCCCGATCTGGAAACCTCGGTGCTTCGCGGTCTCGCTTACTGGGCGAACGCCAGCGGCTTCGCCAAGCGCGCGGCCGCGTAGGAGATCGGCATGACGACGATGGTGAATGTCAGCGAGAGCCGCGACGCGCGTACGTCCGAAGAGGCGTTCCGGCGCGAGGTGATCCACCGCCACCGCAAACACGTCAACAAAGGGATGGCGCGCGTTTCCGATCTGATGGGGACGCACATCGAGATTCGATCGGCGGGAAATTATGTCTTCGATGAACGCGGGGAGCGGTACCTCGACTGTGGCGGCTATGGCGTCTTCACCATCGGCCATTGCCATCCCGCTGTCGTGAAGGCCGTCACCGAACAGCTCGGACGCCTGCCGCTCTCGACCCGCTCCCTCGTCAATCCGGAAGTCGCCGCCGCCGCCGAAACGCTGAGTGCCATCACGCCGGCGGGACTCGACTACGTCTACTTTGGCTGTTCGGGCGCGGAAGCGACGGAGGCGGGGATCAAGCTGGCCTGTCTCAACGGCAGGACCAGCCTGATCTCGACGCACGGCGGTTATCACGGAAAGACTCTTGGCGCGTTGAGTGTCACCGGACGGGAGTCATATCGCGCGCCTTTCGCCTCGCTTCTGGCTCCGGCCGAATTCGTAAGCTTCGGTGACGTCGAGCAGATGGCCGCCGCACTGGCGCGCGCCGGCGCAAAAGGGTGCGTCATCGTCGAGCCCGTGCAGGCGGAAGGCGGCGTCATCATCCCGCCCGACGGGTATCTGCGCGAGGTCGAGCGGCTCTGCCGCCACCATGGTGCGTTCCTGATCCTCGACGAAATCCAGACCGGGCTCGCGCGCCTCGGGACATGGTGGGGCCTGGAACGCGAAAACGTCGTTCCCGATCTGCTTCTTGTCGGCAAGGCGTTGAGCGGGGGCGTCGTTCCCGTAAGCGCGCTCGTAGCGAGCAACGCCGCGTTCGAGAAGCTGAATCAGTTCCCGATCCTGCACACTTCCACGTTCTCCGGCAATCCACTGGCGGCAGCTGCGGCGCGGGCGGCGGTAGAGACGATCCGCGACGAGAACATCGTGCTTCGCGCGCGCGCGCTCGGCGACGCGCTGCTCACGCGGCTCGATTCCCTGCGCCCGCGCCATTCGCGTCTGATCCGCGACGTGCGCGGACGCGGCATCCTGATCGGCATTGAGTTCGAGGCCGACTTCCTGGCCGGCGACTTCATGATCGAGATGCTGAAGAAGAACGTAGTCGTGTCGTATTCGCTGAATGCACATCGCGTCGTCCGGCTGACGCCTTCTGCATTGTTGTCGGAAGCGGACGTGCAATGGCTCGTGGCGGCGATCGAGGCGAGCGTCGCCATTCTGAATGAGCGATATACGGATTTCGTACCCGAGGAGGCCTGACGTGAGAGAACTCGATATAGGCATGATCGTCCCCGACCGCAAGGTCAAGGAAACCTACGACATACTCTGCGATTTCAAACGGTACCCCGACTTCACGCCGGAGGTGCGCAGCGTCGTCATTGAGTCGAACAACGACGAGAATTTCTCGACATGGGAGACCACGTTCCGCGGTGGGCTGCTCCGCTGGCGCGAACGCGACTCGTTCAACCCCGAGTCGAACACGATCGGTTTCGAGCAGACCGAAGGCGACATCGAGCACTTCTCGGGCTGGTGGAAGATCGGCGGCGAGAATGGCGGAAGCAGTATCCGCTTCTGGGCCCAGTTCGATATGGGGATTCCGTCTCTGGCCAACATCATCGATCCGATCGCCGAACAGGCGTTGCGCGAGAACATCATCGCCATCGTGCAGGGACTGTTCGGGCCGCAGGTCATCGTTCTGCCCGCCGCCGGCTGATGGGAAAAACGCGGCGTTGAACTTACTGCGACGAGAACGAGCGACGCTCGAGAAAGCGCTTCCGTCGCTCGACGCGGGGCTCGCAGCGCTTCCGCTCGCGGAGATGGAACGGCCCGGCAATCCGGCGATCCCGTTGTTCCGGGAGTGCGGCGGAGCGGGGCTGCTGATTCCGGCGCAGTACGGAGGGTTCGGAGCCACGCCGCTGGACGCGATGCGCGTGCAGTTCGCGGTCGGCAGCCGCGCGCCGTCGCTGGCCATCGCCACGACGATGCACCACTTCTCGGTCGCGACGATCGTCGAGATGGTGGCGATGAAGCTGGGTTCTGGATTCGAGTGGATGCTCCTCGAGGCCATCGCGAAACAGAAACTTCTCGTCGCCTCCGGCTTCGCCGAAGGCCGCAGCGGCGCGAGCATCATGGCCTCAGCGCTGCGGGTGGAGCGGACCAAGGACGGCTTTGTGGTCAACGGCAGCAAGAAGCCGTGCAGCCTTGCGCATTCGATGGACCTCCTAACCGCGAGCATGATCATCGACCGAGGCGGCGAACCGGAGCTGGCCGTGGCAATCATCCCCTCGACCACTCCCGGCATCGGCCGCCGCCCGTTCTGGACGAATCCTCTCCTCGCCGGCGCCGAAACCGACGAAGTCGTGCTCGAGAACGTCGTGATCCAGGAAAAACTGGTTTCGTATCTCGGCAGCCCCGGCCAACTCGATGCGCTGCAGAGCCGCGGCTTCCTCTGGTTCGAGCTGCTGATTTCGGCCTCGTACCTCGGAATGGCAGCAGGTCTGGCCGAACGTGTGATCAAAGCCGCCAGGGGGGGGCCCGCCGAGCGCGCGCAGCTTGGTATCGAGATCGTCGGCGCGCTGTCTGCGCTCGAAGGTGTCGCGCGTACGATGGCCGACCCGTCAGGCGAAGAGAGCCGGCAGGATCTGGCGCGCGCGCTGTTCGTCAGATACGCGGTGCAGCGATTCATCGCCAACGCAACGGCCCTCGCGACGGAGCTCCTCGGCGGAATGGCGTACATCACTTCCACCGAACATTCGTACCTGTACGCCGCGGCGCAATGCCTGGTCTTTCATCCGCCCGGACGCTTCAGCGCCTCGAACGCTCTGGCGAACTACCTCGACGGCGAACCGCTCGTGATCTAGTTCGCCACCCGCATCGCTCGCGGCGCCGGCTCGTGCAAATCGCCGGCGACTTCCGCCGTGAGCTCGCCGCGCTCGTCGGTGATCATCGTTGGCTGGAAGTAGTGCCGGTACTTCTCCGCAATCGGGATGAACGGCTCGTACAGCGGTCCTGCCGGCTCCGTGGTGGTGATGTACGTCCGCGGCGGGGACTTCAGCGTTTGCCGCTTCAGAAAACCTTGATGGTTATGCACGAGCGCCGGCATACAGAGAAAGCCGGCGTTGCCGACGGCCACGGCGAGGAAGAGCGGGTCGAGCTTGCGGTAATAGAGCTGAAGGAACCTGGCCGAGTGACGCAGGACGCGTGCTTTGAAACCGCGAAGCGTCGGCATGTCCTTGAGGAACTGCACAACGTCTTCCACCGGATCGACCGGCGTCATGATGAGCGTGTTGCCGTCCATGTCGCGCAGTTTCGTCTTCGGCAACAGCCGGCGGTCGCGCACGCACTCGTGGAAATACGGCGTGCGCAAAAGCGGGATGGTCAGGTTCATGAACACGGGCAGTGTGATCTCCGGCGTGCCTGTGATGAAGCTGATCTCGTTCTTGATCTCGGAAAGCGATCGGGCGCTCGCGTCGAAAATCACCCCGTAGTTCAGGATGATGCCGGCGTTGAGGCAATCGCGGATCATTTCAACCTGTGGCAGACGCAGGTTCTGCAGCTTGTTGAAGCCGCGCAGCACGTTGGCGTCAAACGACTCCACACCGGTGAACAGACTGCCGCAGCCCGCCTCGCGAACCAGACGGAGGTTCTCCGGCCGTACGAAAAAGTCGTTCGTCACAAGGGCCGCCCATGCTCGGAACATTTTTTTCTTCTTCCAGTAGTGCTTCAACAGATCGAGCTTGGCAAGAAAGTACGAGCGGTCGTTGCCATAAAAGTTGTTGTCGGCGAAGACGATGACCGTCTTCCTGCCGACGGCGTCGAGTTGCCTGCGGAGGTAGTCGAGGTCGTATGTCTGGTAGGAGAGCCGCTCGCCGGTCAGGGAGCAGAAGGAACATTTGAAGTTGCAGTTCCGGCTCGACTCGACGTAACCGAGGCGCCACGTCCAGTCTACGAGATCGAAGCGCGGCGTCGTCGACGTCGAGACGTAGTCGGCTCCGAAGACGTCGCCCACGACGCTCTGCAACTCTTCGACGTCGCCCGAGCAGCAGTGATCGAAGAACTGCCGGCTCAATTGCGGGAGCGAGCGGACGGCCGGGCCGCCGGCAACGATCACGCACTTCGGCGCCTTCGTGCGTACGTACGCGGCGATGTGGCGCATGCGGTCAAAACCCGATGTCATGCTGGTCATCACCAGCATGTCGGGCCACGCGAAGAGCGTTTCGTCGAGCAGCGGACCGGACGCGAGCTCATTGTAGAGACGGATATCCGTCAGTTCCTGGTTGAATGCCGCCGCAAGGTACGCCGGGCCGATCGCCTGCGGGACGAAGTGCGGTCGTCCTTTCAGACGGCGGGTCTCATCCAGGTAACAGTTGACGATGAGAACCCGCTTGCGCTGCCCGGCGACTGGCATTCGTTCTCCTTACCGGTTCATGACGCGTTTCGCCTCGTGGCATTCACCGCCCAGACGATCGGTCCATGCACCGCATAGAGCACGGCAGTCGTCAAGACGACCCACCGCGAGTTGAACCAGAACCCAAGGCCAGCCACGAGAGCGACAAGAGGGAAGGTGAGACGATTGAAAGCGCTCACGTGCTTCCGGCTGTGCGTGGCGAATTTGAGCTTGGAGTACGGGAATGTGCTGACCATCAGCAGCGACAGTGCGATGACGGCCGCCATCAGCGTGAGGCTGTAGGAGCGGAAGTCGGAACCAGCCGCTCCTCGGGCCATCGGTGAGTAGTAGAAATGCGAGATGCCGGCGATGACTCCCGCAGCTGCCGGAATCGGCAGCCCGACAAAGTGATGTTCGTTGTGCGAGAGCACGTTCGACCGGGCCAGGCGAATCGCCCCCGCGGCGATGAAGACGAACGAGACCACGAACGCTCTTGTCTCGAATCCCGGGACCGAGCCATACCCGCACGCGTACGCCAGCATCGCGGCGGCGGCGCCGAACGTGAGCACGTCGGCAAGGCTGTCTAGTTCGACGCCGAACTCGCTCGTCGCGCCGATCGTTCGCGCAATACGGCCGTCGAGATTGTCAAGGATGATCGCCAGTCCGATCGCGAGCGACGCTTTTCCGAACAGATCCGCGGCGTGCACATGGTCCGCGATGCCCAATGCTCCTTTGACGGAGCAGACGATCGCGTACCACCCGCATAAGACGCTGGCAAGCGTTAAGGAAGATGGGATGAGGTAAAGGGCGCGGCTCCAGCCTCGCTTCTCCGGCACACCGGCTAACGTCGCGGCACCTGCCGCGGTGGGCATCGAGTGCATGATGAGCGGCTCCCAATATCGGCGGACGCCGATGTCAAAATCGCAGACCTATTAGGTAAGGCCATCCTACCATAATTGCCGCCGTTGCTCCCGGGCGACGAAATCGGAAACGTGCGCTGGCGGAGAATCGCAGTACGATCGCCGCCATAAAAATCTCTTTGACGCCGTCTTTTCTCTTTATGAAAAACACTGCGGTCGCATCGCCACCGCGAACTCCGGTAGCTGACATAGGGTGGCCTTCAGATTCCCTCTTTCACGGCGACGCGCGCCCAGACGCGCCGGCGCAGGTACGCACCGGGACGCGATCCGCCAAAGGCGAACATCGTGCGAATCAGCGCATCGCCGAACGGCGGTCCGAGCGCATAGAGCCGGCTCATCCAATGGGACCAGCGGAGCGACGAGGCGTTGCGCGACATGCGCTCCCGCTCGTAGGCCGCCAGCCGCGGGTCCAGCAGCGCTCCGGTTTCTCCGGCTGCCAACGCGGGGCCCACGTAGGAAGCCAGCGCGGCAGCGTCTTCTACAGCCATGGTCATGCCTTGTCCGGCCGTGGGGTTGGTGACGTGAACGGCATCGCCGATCAGGACCGCACCACGCGCTGTGTACTGTCCGGCGTGGGCGCGCGAAAGCGTATAGAGATGCGCGCCCTTGGGAAACGCGTCGCATTCGGCCAGCAGCGGCGACCGGCGGCGTAGCCTCGAGGCCTTCTCCTCGATCGAACCGTGGCGAAAGATCGCTTCTTCGTCCTTGCGCACCAGCGCCGCAAGAGCGACACGTCCATGTCCCGGCACGACGAGCATTCCTCCGGCCGGGTGCAATTCGACACGCATCGCGTCGCGATATTGCGGCGGGCGTTCGAAATCGATCACAAAGAAACTGTGATCGTATGGCGCGCGAGGAAAGGAAATGCCGAGGTGCTCTCGAATCGTGGAAGAGGACCCATCGGCACCGACCACGAGCCGCGCGCGAACACGCTCCGGACCGCCGGTGCCATTTGCGATCATCGCGCCGCAGACGCGGTTTCCTTCTTCAATCAAACCCGTAACGCGACGGTTGTAACAAATCTCCACACGGGACGTGGCTAGAGCAGCTTCGGCCAATACGCGTTCGATGTCGGCGTGCGGCAAAACCAGATACGGATGTGTTGGAGTATCGAGAGTGGCTTCCATGAGCAACCCTGCCCGATGATGGAAAACCTCCATCGATGAAATGGAACGAGCTCCTGCCGCCATCGCCCTGTCGAGAACATTCCAGGCAGCGAAGTGGGCCGTGACCGCCGGCAGCAGGCTGTCGCCGCGATTCACGTTACCAGGACCGGAACGGCCTTCCGCCACCAGAACCCGCAACGGATACTTCTGCGCAAGGGCCAGCGCGAGAGCGGCGCCGCCGACTCCTGCGCCCGCCACGATCACATCCACATCGTAGGAGGCCGGCATCAATTCATCTCTCCATTCGGCGTGAGGACTCTCAATGCCCCTGGTTGACACCGTAACTCCGTTGGAGTTGTCCATTGCGGCAACTCGCCGTCGAGTGCGACGGGAAGTTGCTCCGGCAGTCCTTCAATGCGAACCCACGGACTACTGGCGAAGAGAACTTCCGGCATCGAACCGTGCGTTCCCGCGAGTACCCGCGGAAACTGGCTGATCAGGCGTAGCCTGCCGGTTCGGCGCACGATGCATACGTCCAGAACACCGTCGTCGATGATCGCCGATGGACTTATCTTGAAGCCGCCCCCATAGCTTCGCGTATTCGTTACCGCAGCGAACATGATCTCTCCTTCGAACGCTCCTCCCTCCCAGGTGATCTTTGCCGGACGCTGGCGATACACGGCCAGCGCTCGAAGCACGGAAACGATGTTCAGCGCTTTCGAACGTGGAAACGGAGACCTGTGGATAAAACCCAGCGCCACTTCGTCGAGTCCGACTGTAGCCACGCAGCAATAACGCGCACCGCTGGGCGCCGCGCTGGCAACGTCCACGTGACGGACAGAACCATGAAGTAACACGGCGATGGCGCCAGGGATACTGGCCGGCACGCCGATATGCGCCGCAAAATCGTTTCCCGAGCCTGAGGGCAGGATCCCGATGGGAACACGATTCACGCCGTTCAATGCACCGAGGGCGATGGCCACGGTGCCGTCCCCGCCCGCCAGGCCCAATGCATCGATGTCGTCTTCCTCGGATGCGCGGACGACGTCGCGCAGATGTTCTGGCGACCGGCTCTCCACGATCTCCAGAGAAACCCCGTCGTACCGGGAATCGAGTAATCCCGATCGCTTCAAGGCCCGCATGCCGCGGCCCGACCCTGCCGCCGGATTCACAATCACGCGAATACGTCGTTGCGTCCGCATGAACGTCTCTCCTCAACCCAAACGAGAAGCCGTTTCAACTCGTACTGCGTCACCCTGTCGCAGCCTTCTCCTTCGCCCTTTTGCGGTCCATGCGACATGGCTTCCGCAACCGATCGAGCGTCGGGCGCAGCTGGAGTTTATTGGATGCTATATGAATGGCATTATATGACGGCGTGCTCTAAACTATCCGCAATCATCCCGAGAAGGCCGCACATGAAACCGGGTACGGACGCCGTCCTGTTTTCGGGGCCGCGCGTTGCGGCGCGAGTCAGCGTGTCGGCGCGCTTCGCGATTCCTGTGAGGATCGAGCCCCGATGAGGTCCGGCGGCGCGACGAGCTCCCGGTTCGCGGTCTATGCGCCTTGCGTCTTCACGGTAGTCAGGGTTGCCAGCGGCTTCTTCGCAGTGGTCATGACGTTCCATGCGACAACAGTTCTTCGCGGCAACGTGGCCATGAGCGTGGCCGGCTTCGACTACGCCGCGATTGCGATTGGCGTGGCTCTCGTTTCTGACAGCCTCGATGGGAAGGTCGCCCGGCTCCTCGGTTCCGCCTCCGATTTCGGTATGCAACTGGACTCGCTTGCCGATGTCGTGGCTTTCGGCATGGCCCCCGCCGTTCTCGGCTTTTACTGGGGTGTGCTGCCTTCCCTTCAGGGATTGAGCCATCGTTTCACGCAGATCGCAGGTGCGGCCGCATTCGTGGCATGCTGTACCTTCCTGGTGTGTGCCGTATTTCGTTTGGCGCGCTTCAACGTCACAGCACAACACGATGCAGGGTCGCGGCGGTTCGTCGGCCTGCCCGCACCTGGAGCCGCGGCCGTCATCGCAGCGGTCGTACATTTTGCGCAACGCCCGTTGAACGGATGGAAAGAGACGGCGATCTGGCTGTCGCTCATCCTGATTCTGGCGGTTCTGATGGTGAGCCGAATTGGCTACAACGCTTCAGGATGGATCCCTGCCCGGCTGCAAAACCCTTTGTGGATGCTCCCGGCTGGAATCCTCGCGATCTGGGTTCTGTGGATTCACTCCGGAGCGGCGTTCCTGTCGATGGCGCTCCTGTTCGCGCTGTCAGGTCCGCTTGCCGGTGCCATTTCCTCCCTTCGGCGGTACCGCCACACTGCAGAGGATTGAGATGACGGCCGGTGATGGAGAACGCGAACATCTGAAACGAGCTGTTCTCGTCGTGTTGCTCGTAGGTGCGACTCTTCTGTTTCTTTGGTGGGCGCCCCCGTTGGTGTTCAACATCGGAGCGATCACGGTGGCCGTGCTTGCGACTCACGAGCTCTACGTGATGTTCGACGTGGCCAACAGCAACCGCGTGCAGTGGGCGATCGGGCTGATCGGAGCAGCCGCATTGATGCTGCAGATGGCGTTCCTTCCCGCGGCGACTCTGACCGTCTCCATTCCTTTCTTCTTCGTGATCGTTTTGTCGGCCCTGGTGTTCCGAACCAGGAGTCCGGATGGAAAGGAATTGGAAACGGCACTCTTCGTCATCTTCGGAGCCCTCTACATCCCGATCATGATGGGACAGGTCATCTACATTCGGGCCTCGGTACACGGTCGTGAATGGGTGGCTATTGTGGTCGTGACGGTTTTCACCCGCGAAATCAGTGCTCACTTTGCGGGATCGCTGTTTCCCGCCAGCAAGCCCTTGAACGTCAACATCAATGAGCGCAAGAGTTACGTCGGTGCCGCCATCGGCGCTGCCGCAGCCTCCGTGGCAGCTCTGTTTGTGTCGCGTTGGCTGATCGGGGGTATCCCGATCGTTCATGCCATTGCCTTCGGTGCCAGCCTGGGGGTCGCCTGCCAGCTCGGCGATTTGTCGGAGTCCTACCTGAAGCGCGTAGCAGGCTTCCGTCATTCAGGAAAGCTTCTGGGGCCAGAAGGTGGAGTTCTCGATTTTGTGGACGCAGCGTCATTTGCCATCGTCACGGCGCGTCTGCTGCTGCTTGTTTGGGACCAACCCGCTAGTCCGGGCTGATTCCAGGCGAGCTCCAAATCGGGGTTTCGGAAGACATCGCCGCGATATGGCAACGCAACGTTGCGGGCTACCGCTCCTGAAGCGCCTTCCGCCAGTTCAGCACGACGTTGATCGACGGCAACCCTTGCTCCGTGCCGAGGCGGAAGAGGAAGTGTTGTTTGTCGGGCGTGATGCCGCTGATCACGGGCCGCGACACCGATCCGCTCAGGCGCGGCGCAGTGTGGCCGGGAATGCGGAAGAGCGGCGCGGGGGTGCCGGCATTGACGGATGCGCCGCCGCCGATCGGCACGCGCATGACGGTATCGCCGGAGACGTAATACAGCTCCTTTCCGTCCGGACTCCACCGCGCACTCTCGCCGCCGGCGTTGGAGATCTGCCACTGCTCGGGGCCGAGGGGATAGCGGCGGACGTAAACCTCGTTGCGCATCGATGCGTTCGATTGATAGGCCACCCATCGGCCGTCGGGCGAGAACGATGCTCCGCTCTCATCGAACGGCGTGGCCACGAACGGCGTCATCGCCGGTTTGGGGCCGAGGGTCAGCGTGTAGAGATCGCCGGCCGCCGACGGCGTCTGCACGAACGTCAGTAGCGTGGTGCCGTCGGATGAGAAGTCGTTCGGGAGTTGCCACGCCTGGGACATCAATACGGGAATGCGCTCGGCGCCGTCGAGCGACTTGGTGCAGACCTGGCCGATGGCGTCCATCTGAAAGAAGAAGGCGATCTGCTTCGCATCGCGGCTCCAGCACGGGAAGCCGTACAGGCCGGGATGGAACGTGAAGCGCGAGAAGCTGCCGCTGGAAACATCGAAGAGCCAGATGTCGTTGCCGTCGGCCGCGCCGCGCACCACGGCGATGCGCTTTCCGTCGGGTGAGAGCGCGGCGTCGTCGTAGTTGCCGGCCTCGCCGATCTGGCCATCCTCATGCCCTTTGGCGTCGACCCACACCAGGCGCGTGGCGCCTTCGAGCGTGGGAAGAAAGGCGAGCGTTCCGTTCTCCGATACGCTCACGATGCTGAGCTGCTTCGAGCTCATGTTGGCGACGTTGCCGAAGGGGAGCGGGACGGCTTCGCCACTGACCGCGAGGGCGTCAGGATCGAAACGCTGCGACATCAGTACCGCGCCGCGCGAGAAGACGATACGGTCGGGCTGGGCAAAGACGGCGTTGGAAACGTTGCTGACGATCTTCTTGTGCAGCTTGCCGTCGAGCGCGCCGGCCATGAGGTCGTCGCCGGCACTGTAGAGAAAGCGCTTGCCATCTGGGAGAAACCACGGCCAGCGGTGCCGCCCCTTTTTCCCTTCAAACGAGGTGACGCGCTCGGGACGGCCGCCGCCGGCGGAGATGCGATACAGCTCGCTCGATATCGTCGGCGCGAAGACGATCACGCCGTCGCGATTCCACGTGCCGCCGCGGCCGGACGCGGCGTCGCAGAGCGTCACCGGCGTGCCGCCTTTAGCGTCGATGCGGTGCAGTTTTTGACCGGCGAAGAAGCCGAGCTGGCTGCTGTCGGGCGACCAGAACGGGAACGACGCGTCGTCGGTACCGGCCAGCGCAGCGATTTTCGTCGTGGCCAGGTTGCGGATGTACAGCGACGGTTTTCCTTGAACGTCGCCCGCCACGAACGCGATCATCGTCCCGTCGGGAGAGATGGCGATTCCTTTGGTGTCGAACGGGAACAACGCCAGATTCGGCGGCGTGTCGATTGCGAACTGCACGAGATTGCCCACGGACGGCGTACGCTTAATGGTGGCGACGCCGATGACAATGGCCGCGGCGGCGGCAACGGCGGCGACGATCCACGCGGCGCGCTCGCGCCAGGCGCGCCGGCGTGCGACGGGAACCGGCACGCCGGCCGCGGAGCTGCCCTCGGCGATGAAGCTCAGCTCCATCATGACGTCGTGCGCGTTCTGCCAGCGGTCGTCGGGATCTTTGGCCAGGCAGGCCTGCACCAGGCGGTCGAGCGCGGGTGGCGTCATCGGACGGAACTGCGCGATCGGCGGCGGTTGCGTGCCGAGGATGGAGGCGATCAGGCTGGCGCGGCTTTTCCCTTCGAAGGCGCGGCGACCGGTGGCCATTTCGTAGAGCACGGCGCCGAGAGCGAAGATGTCCGTGCGCGCGTCGGCGTTCGCGCCTTCGAGCTGCTCCGGCGCCATGTATTGAAATGTCCCGACGATCGTTCCTTCCGAGGTGAGGCCCTTGGCGATGGTGGCATCGGTCTGGGCGTCGCCGCCGAGCGGGCTCTCCTTGGCCAGGCCGAAGTCGAGCAGTTTTGCTCCCGACTTGGTGAGCATGATATTGGCCGGCTTGAGGTCGCGGTGAACGATGCCGCGCCGGTGGGCCTTGTCGAGCGCGTCGGCGATCTCGATGCCGGTGCGCAGGAGCTGCTCGATCGGGACCGGACCGCGGGCGATGCGGTCGGCGACGGTCTCGCCTTCGAGCAGCTCCATGACCAGGTAGTCGTCGCCGACGTCGTAGAGCGCGCAGATGTTCGGGTGGTTCAGCGAGGAGATGGTCTTCGCTTCGCGCTCGAAGCGCGCGCGCAGGTCGGCGCGATGCGCGAGCTCCGCGGGGAGGACTTTGATGGCCACGCTGCGGTCGAGGCGCGTGTCGCGCGCCCGATAGACCTCGCCCATCCCGCCCGCACCGAGCGGCGCAACAACCTCGTACGGACCGAGGCGCGTCCCTGGAGTGATTGGCACCGAGAGGAGAGTACACCACACATTCGGCGCGGCTGGGTCAGTGAGCGATGGAAGGAATTGGTGGAGTTGAATGGAATCGAACCGACGCCGTTACGAGTGTCGATTACCCCGATCCGCCAACCGAATCGCGCCGCGCTTGAGCTACGGCAGAATCGCAAACGCCCGCGCCGGGAAGCCGACGCCGTGCTCCACCTTTGGCCAGGTGACGACGATGACGGCGCCGGCAGGCGGCACCTTGTCGAGATTCGCCATCGCCTCGATCTGATAGTGATTCTGTTTCAGGATCCACGTCTCCGAGTCCATCGCGTCGGTGGTGTCGGTGTCGAGCGACTCGTGCCCGATCGCCGTCACCTTCCGCTCGTTGAACAGAAACTTGATGGCGGCAAGCGACCAGGCAGGAAACGGCGAGCGTTTGAAGCGCTCCGGATTGGCTGTCCAGTCTTTGCTCATGTCCGTGCGCAGCGCGGCGAAGGCGCCGGCCGGAACCTTGCCGTGCTCTTTTTCCCACGCGTTGATGTCGTCGATGGTGAGCGCGTGATTGGGATCCTTCGCCAGCATCGGCGTGATGTCGAAGACGACGAGCGGCAGGATCATCTGCTTGAGCGGAATCTCGTCCATCGTCAAGCCGTCGCTGCGGAAATGCGCCGGCGGATCGACGTGCGTGCCGTACTGGCCGACCATCGAATAGAAGGTCGTGCGGAAGCCGTCGCGCTCGATGGTGAAGGGCCGGAGCGTTTTCGTATCGCTGGCGGCGCTCATCGTGGCCTGCCCGAAGCCGCTCCATACGGGCGTGGTCGGGCTGAAGCTGTGCGTGAGATCGACGAACTCCTTCCCCTGGATGATCCGGAGCGCATCGGCGAGCGTGTCCGCGGCGAAGGAGGGAGTGGCGAGGCTGAAGCTGATCGCGAGCGCGGCAACGAGTCGTGTCATGGCGGAGACCATCCTTTCACTTGCTCATGATGGGAGGCGCGTTTCCGGGCGACCGTCTCGATAGTAACCGGCTCGAGCTCGCCGGACAGTCCTGATCACCAGGTTTCCAAATCTGGATGTGTCTTTCCGGCCGGAGTGGACTTAGTATTGACCTCTGTCAAAAATGTTTGGCTGCAGTTCATGCGAAAGGAGAAACTCGTGAAGAAAATATTGGTGCTCTCGATCCTGCTTGTCGCCGTCGCGCCGTTCGTCTATTCCTCGTGCAGCACTCTCGACATCATCGACGAATACATCCCGGCGTTCCACGTCAACGTGCCGGCTAACTTTCAATTCACCCCCTGCTGCGGCACGGCGCCCTACACGTTCACGATCTACTCCGGAACGCTGCCGCCGGGTTTGAGCATGAGCAGCAGCGGTGTGATCTCCGGCACGCCGACGACGGAAGGAGAGTATCTCGTCTGTTTCACCGTGACCGATGCCGCCGGCTGCCACCTCACGAAGTGCTTCTATATCGAGGTTTACAACCCGTAGTCACAGCTTCGCCGCAGCACTCTCACCTTCCCGCACGGTGACGATCACCGACCGGAGCACGTCGCCTCCGGCGAGCAGTTGGAGAGTGTAGGTGCCGGCGGGGACGTTGGCGATGCGGGTCTGCCCCGGGGCTGGGTCGACGCGGAACAAACCCGCGGACGTACCCAGCCCGAAGCGCAGCGGCACACCGGCCGCGTCGAGGATGCGCACGAAGGCGAACGTGTCGCTGCTGGACGACACCACGATGGTGCCGCCTGGCGTCAGCGCAACCATCTGCTCTCCCGGCACGGTGACCGTCACCGAGATTGGCGCGTAGCCTGATGCGCCGACGGTCAGTCGATACGAGCCGGTCGCGAGCGCGATCGTTGCCGGCTCCGTGCTCGCGGCGGCCGTTCCATCGTAGCCCTCACCGCTGCCGGACTGCGCATGGACCCATGCCGAAAGCGGCCGCTGGTCGCGCGCGTCGACGACCCGCAGCCGCAAACCGGACGATGGCGTCAGCTTGACGTCAATCGAAGGTGCGCCGTTCCCGCCGACCGTGACCGGGACCGCGGCTGCGCCATAGCTCGACTTCTGCACGCGGGCCTCGTAGCTGCCGGCCGGAACCTGGTCGAAGGAAAATGCGCCGGCGGAATCGGAGAGCGCCGAGCGGAGATCGGGACCTGCGGCCTCCGTTCGCCGCAGTTCGACCGAGGCGCCGGCGATCGCCGCGCCGTTGGAGACGTCGGTGACGTGTCCTGAAACGGACGCGCCTTCGATGGCGATATCGAACGTCGACGAGCCGTTGACCTGATACGTCGTCGAATACGGGACATTCGTCCGGTCGACGACCGTGACGTTGTACGTCCCTTCGTCGATGCCGCCGATCTCGTAGCGCCCGTTCGCATCCGCCGAGGCCCGCGCACTGCGCTGTGTGGCCGTCGGCGAGAGAAACGAGACCATCGCGTCGGGCTGCGGAACTCCGTTGCGCGTGACGCGGCCGCTGACGACGATGTCCGCCGTGAAATCGAAGTCGGCGTTAACGGTCGCTCCGTTCTCGACCTGCACCGACTTCGTCTGCGCCGTGCGCGAGCTCGTGGTGAAGTGTCCGCTGCGCGCGCTCAGGCGCACCGTGCCGGCGGGAGCACCGTCGATGCGATAACGCCCGCTCTCGTCAGGCGAGACGAAAGCGCTGCCGCCGTCGCTCGACGACATCTGCACTGCGGCTCCGCGAAGCTCCGCGGGCGTCAGTCCGAGGAGGAGCCCGGTGATCGTGCCTCCTCCCTTCAGGACCAAGCGGAGCGCGGCCGGTGCGGGAATGTCGACGTCGTGGAGCATTGCTTCGGAGTAGCCTGGCTTCGTGGAGCTGATCTCGTAGTGGCCGGGGGCGACCGTGGCGATCGTGAACGCCCCGCTGTCATCGGTCTGCGTTGCTCTGACCGAGCCCGCGTCGGAGGCTGATCGCGCCTGCACCTGCGCGTTCGCCGCGGCCGCGCCGCCTTCCAGCAGCACGATGCCGGTGATCGAGACTCCCGAGGAAAGTTGGGCGTCGATTTGCCCGGACGTACCGGAAAGGGTCACGTTCTTTCGCACGGTGAGGAGGCCGGTTCGGCTGAACGCGAGCGTGGTATTGCCCTGCTCAAGGTTCTCCAGCACGTACTCGCCGTCAGGATCCGTGAGCACGTACGGGTCGTTCATCGCCGCGCCGTGCGTCGCCAGCGCCGGATCGACGCGCACGAGCACACCGCCGAGCGGCGCACCATCCGTCCCGGTCACGCGGCCGTGCACGCGCACGCCGGCATCGAGCGCGACCTCGACGCCGTCGACGTTCTTCCCGTTTTCGACGGTCACGTTCGGCACACGCGCCATCACGTAGCCCGGAGCGACGACCGCCAGGGTGTGCGTCGCGGCCGGTACGCCGTCGATGGCGAAGGCGCCGTCATCGCTGGTAAAACTCCGCATGATCGGCGCGACGAGCATGATCGCCGCTCCCGGGCGCGAGACCGAAAGGCCTGCCTCGAATGCTTTCACCGGCTGTCCGCTGGCCTTGTCGATCACCCGTCCGCTGACGCGCGAGCCGGGCGGCAGTTCTACGTTGATATCGCTCGCGGGGGCAGTGACGGCACGCGTGATCTGAATGAAGTCCGACGGTTTTTTGAAGGCCAACCGGATGTCGCCGCGCGCAAGATCGTCGATGCGAAAGGTCCCGTCGCTGCTCGTCTGCACCGGCTCGCCTGCGGCTCCGCTGACGGTGTACACGTTCACTCCCTCGACCGGCTCCCCGCCGCGCGTTACGCGTCCGCTCACCGCCACGCCCGGCTCGAGCGCGATCTCGATCGGCCGCGAATCCGCCGACACCTGCGCGCGAACGCTTCGCGGCGCATAGCCTGCCGCGGCGACGACGACGTCGTAGGTCCCCTCCAGCACGCGCATGGCGAACATGCCGTCGTCCTTCGTACGCACGACATCATCGGCCACGCTCACGCGAGCTCCCGGAAGCGGCTTCGCTTCACTGCTCGTAACGCGCCCTCGCAGTAGGACGCCTTGCGGCATCGTGATCGTGATGCCGGCCACGCGCGCGCCGGCCGTAACGTGCAGCACGGCAGAATGGGACGGCGGCAGTCCCGCTTTCTTTGCGTCGATCTGTACGCTGTCCTCGTCGGAGGTGCGCAGGAGAAAGCGGCCGTCCGGCCCGGTGATTCCGGAGTGCACCGTGCGCAGCAACCCGGGCGTCCACAGCGCATCGCCTCCACCCATCGGTCGCGCCGTCACGGAGACGCCGGCGATCGGGCGGGATCGTTCGTCGACCACCGCGCCCGAAATCCGCGCCAGCGGCGAGACATAAAGCACCTTCCGCGCCGCGCGCCCCTCCGCCAAATTCAACGTGATCCTCGGCGTCCCGTACGCCGGGTGGATGGCCGTCAACTCCGTTTCGCCGCCCGCCAGTCCATGGATCGCGTAGTTTCCCTTCGCGTCGGTGATGACGCGGAGGCCATGCTCGGTGTCGCCGAAATGCGGCGCGGCCGCGGTTACTTCGGCGTCGGCGATCGGAGCGCCGGTTTTGAGGTCGCGCACGGAACCGGCGACCGTCACGCCCTTCGACAGGCGGAGCACGAGGTTGCGCTCCCTGCCGAGTTGCAGCGCGGCGATCCGGTCGTCCATGCGCGCGACAATTTTCCGCGCATCCGCCGGTGCGTGCTCGATGGAGAACGTGCCATCAGTGCCCGTCGTGGCCAGCGGGAAATTGTCGACTTCAATGATGGCGTTGGCGACCGGTGCATCCGCCACGACGCGGCCGGTCAGAACGCTTCCCGCGCTCATCGACAAGTCCGCGGACTGCGACATCAACGGCCCGAGCTCGCGCGCGAGCGGCGCGTAACGCGGATGATGCACAAGCACGCGGGAGCTGAGGCGTTTCGGATGGGGGAGAGCGTAGTGACCGGCCGCGTCGGTCGTGGCAATGCTCTCCGCGCCGGCGAAGAAAATGATGACGGTTGCTCCCGCCAGCGGCTTGCCGTTCGCGGTGACGGTCCCGCGCGTCATCGGCGCGGTGGCGATGCGCACGACACCAGCATCCTCGTTCGCCGCCGCGCGCTCGCCGGCCGCCGGTTGTCCGGCTACTTCGAAGCGCAAGTCAACAACCGCCGCTTTCACATCGAGTACAAAGTTTCCCTCGGCGTCAGCAACGGCCGCCGCCAGCGCCTTCCGTGTCGGATTGGCCGAGAGCCACCGCGCCCGTTGCTGCTCCGACGATTCCAGCGCGAACGCTTCCACGCGCGCGCCCGCGGCCGGCTGCCCATCATCCCGGACGACGGTCCCTCTGATCGTGCCGAACGCCGATGCCGAGAACAGTGAAAGAATCCCGATCAGGACGAACCGTCCGCGCATGAGATCTCCGATGCAACCGCACAGTTTCCTCCATCATGCCTTATCTAACATGGCGTATCCACTCCATCCGTTTTGCGCGACCTGCGGACGGTTCGTGCCGAGATAAGGACGAATCCGCTGGGACGCCTCCCTGCATCGTGGCCTGTCCGAAGCGCCAGCGCTCCATTGCGTGCTTACGCTAGGGTCATTAGGGTGATCGCCGAGCGTGGAACGCATGGTAGCATTCCATAGCTATGTCACCCTGGTGGATACCGGCCGTCAGTGGTGCTATGGCAGCCCTGGCGTTCGGTACGCTTTTTAAGATTGCAATTGCATGGATCGTCTCACGCAAGTGCATTCAGAGTTACGACTGCACAGTTGATGGCGATGAACACGAACCGGCGAAACTGCGGCACGGATTCGGGTTGCGTGTTGATCCCTCCTCAAGAACAATTCGCGAGCCATATCGAATCGAACCTACGCCCGTGCCACCGGACGGTAAGGCTGCCTGGTTATATTCTTTCGACCGGCCACGCGGTCGTAACCGACAACACACACTATATGGACCGTACACAAATGACTTCGGTTATCCACGGTTCGCGCGGGTTGTCTTCAGAATCGCCGGGCGAGGTTTCAGCGGCAGCGATGATCCTGTGATCGTTCTTGACGTGCTAAGGGCTCCCTTCGGCGGCGAGCGAGAGCACACGATGCTGGGCCAAAAGATTGTTCACACCACCACTCTACGAAGCCGGTACAAAGACTTTGAAATCGTGTGTCAGGTGCCCGGTCCTGGCGTTTATGAGTACCGTGCAACAGTGATTCGCACCGTCGACCCAGATAAGGAGCTGATCTTTTTCAAGTCCGTTCGTGTCTATCCGGCGTTTCGACCATTCGGATCCTGATGTAGTCCAACCAACTCGCCTCGCGCGCGTCACTTCGCCGGCTTCTCGATCCGCTTGTGCGTTTCGGGCACGATCATCATCGCCGCGGAGGCGTACCAGGGCGTCAGTTCGTAGACGAACACGCCGGCCTTCACGGTTGGATCGAGGATTACGAGCTTCTCCGCTTCTTCGACGGTCGGGACGTTGAAGATGTACAGACCGCGCCAGGACCGATCGTTCTTGCCGAAGGGGCCGGCGACGGCGAGCTTCCCTTCGTTTGCCAGGCGTCCGATGTTCGCGAAGTGGCCGACGAAGACGGTCTCCCGCTCCTTCCCCTGAACCTTCGCGTCGTTCGGTCCCGTTTTCAGGATGCAGAGGACGTAGGTCTTCATGCCGCGTTCATCGGCGCCGAGTTTCCGGGCGAGCTCGGGATCGAACGACGTTTTGCCGGAACTCGGCTCCTCCGCGATGGCAACCAGCGAGGGAACGCAGAGGAAGAAGAGGATCAGCAATGTCTGCATACGTTTCATTTGTAGTCGGCTCCGTTCCGCGCCTGTCAGTGAACATCCGCGTTCACGCTGCAGAGGGACTCGGCCTGGTGCCGCAGGAGCGCCCGGCCGTCGTCATCCGCCGCGTCGTAGAGTTCGCAGAAGTGCGCGATCTCGGCGGTCGGTGTGCCGGAGGGAAGGGTTACGCCTTCTTCGGGTTGTTCGGGATCGAAGACCAGGGTTTCTTCCCAAATGCTGTCGCGCTTCACCAGCTGCGTGTAGACGGCGACGATCGCTCGCGGCGTTCCGGTGGCGCGGCGCGAGTATCCGTCCTTGGTCCGCTTCCATGTTCTGTGGCCGGCTTCCTCGATCATCCGCATGAACTCGGCGAGCGATTGGCGGGCGGTCTCGCTGACGTCGGCGAATTGCAGCCGCGAAATGTAGGTCGGCTGCGGTTTCAGAGAGACGAGCTTGCAGCCGCGGACGATGGCGTGCAGCTCGATCTTCAACGACCGGAACCGGAGCGAGAACCAGATGCGCTCTTCCGGTTTCAGCGCGGAATACGATTTGACGCTCGCTCCTCCCGTCGTGATGTCGAGCAGGGTGCCCTGATGCCGGTTGACGCTGACGAGCACCATGAGGGTCAGCTTCAGGCGCGATTCGTTCCTGCGCTCCTTCGCCAGACCCAGTCTGCGTAGTAGTTTTTCCATTGTGAAGGGCGGCTCGGACCGTGAGCCTTTCCCGTTGTCCCGATAGTTTAGATCAGCGGCGCCGTTCGCGTTGAAAACTCACTTCTCGCTGCCTGCATAGAACATGGACGTGTTTCCCGCTTTGTCGGTGAGGTTCACCAGCATTTGCGCGGAGGCGATCACATCGAGAACTTTGAAGGTCCCGTCGGCTCCCGGTTCGACGGCCGTCACGAACCTCGCCGAGGTTCGGTTGCCGGGGTTAACTGCATAGATCTCGATGGTCGTTCCGGTGCAGGCTTTGCCGTTGAGCGATCCGAGGCCGCCGGGGACACGTTCGTAGGACCCGAAGAGGATTGGTGGGGCGATGCCGCGGTTGGCGGCCTCGTCGTCGTACGCGCAGGCACCGGCTTTTGCCGACGACGGCTTGCCGGTGCTGCCGGCGAGCGTGCCGACCGATACGAATTCAGCCTCGCTGATCCGGTTTCTCGCAGGCGGCTTGCCACCTTTCGGGTCGAAGAGGATGGCCGTGCCGGAGATGTCGGCGAACCGGTCGCGCAGCAGGCTGTTATCCGACGACCCGCCGCGAATCACGACGCCGTTCGCTGCATGGGTGATTGCCGTGTTGCTGATCCGAACATTGGATGCATGCGACTCGATCACGATCCCGTTGGCGCGGCCGCCGCCATCGACCTCGGATTGGTCGATCGACGATCCCGCCCCGTCGATGACGACCGCCGCGGCGCCGGACGGTGCCGCGCTCCGCACGTTCAACTTCTTCGCGGTCAATGTCGCCGTCGCCCGGATGGCCGTCCCTTCTGACTGCAGCGCGAACGACGAGAGGTTCGTTTCGGCCGCCAGCGTGAGCGCATCTCCTTGTCCGGCCACGTCCACTTCGAGGTCAGGCTTCTGCGGGTTGACGGTGCGAGGCCGCGCCGGATCGGATGCCATCCAGGCCGCGCCATCGAGCGATGTTCCTCGGTCGGTCACGGCCGGCAGCGGAGTGGCGCAGCGGATGGTCCACCGGCCGTTTGACGTCGCGGACGCGGGCAGGAACCGCATCGCATTCGGACCGGCGATGGTGTTCGCATTGCGGATGAACTGCCGCAATGAGCCCTGGCTGCTTCGTCCAGCCGTCATCTCTTCCACGTCGTCATCGTGGTCGACGACGTTGAAGCTGAATCCGAATGACGCCGAAGGGCTGATGGCCGGATCGGTGTTGTCGATGCGGATGACGTGTTTGGACGTCGATAACTTCCTCGGGTCGTCCGATTGCGCGGCCCAACGTCCGCCGACGCACGGGCCCGCAATCGTCCGCGATTCGCCGGAGCATTGCGCACCGGCTGAGCCAAATGTCTGCTCCGCCCAGACGGACTCCGACGACGCCGCGGCATTCAATCCGCCGGACGGTGCGATGGTCAGCGAGTCGGCAGTAATCCAGTAGATCGCCGGAGCGAGTCCGTCGAATGTGAATCGGCCGGCCGCGTTCGTACGCGTCTCGCCGGCGCGGACATCGTCGTCATCCGGGATGCCGTTGCCGTCATCGCGCCATGCGATCAGACGAACGTCCGCGAGGGGAGGCGCTGCGTCGATGTTGCCTCTGGCTCCGCGATCTTCGGCCACGATTCCGGTCAATGCCGCTACCGCGCGAAAGTGAACCAGTTTGGCCGAGAACCCGTCGAGCCCCGTCCCGCTGACGGCGGTGGCGCGCCAATAGAAATCGCCGAAAGGAAGCGCGGACGGCCGCCACGACGTCTCACGAAGTCCGGTCGCGCGCTCGACCAGCTGCGTGGCGCCGGCGTCGCGAAAGACTTCGACGGTGTAGGCCGCCGCGCCGGGAACGCTGTTCCAGACGAAGCCCGAATGGAACGCCGTCTCCGCCGCGGGTTCGATCGTCGCCGGCGCGGCGAGCAGCTTCTGCGGCGCCTCGGGTGCTTTTCCCTGCTCGACCTGCGTCCCCATTCCGGCAGCGACGTCGACGTTTTTACCAGCTGAGGAGACGGTTGAGGAACCGCCGTAAACCATCACCTGCGCTTTGGAGTCGGACGCCTTTCGGCTGCGGGTCGAGACTGGGCGGTTGCCAGATGCGTTGTGTTTGATTGACGTTCCGCCGATGACGACGTTGAGCTGCGCGGTCGCTTTCTTCTTCGGGCGAATGGAGAGGTCGGCCTGTCCGTCGATGATCTCGATGGTCTCGCTGGTCGGCCCGCGCTGCGCGGCGTGCATCTCCTTGAGAAAGAGGAGCGAGTTCTCGGTCATGGTCAGGTGCGAGCCGTCGTCGAATTTGAGATCGGCCGAAGACTTCTCGTAGGTCCTCACGCCGTCGTTCTCTTTCAGCAGGTCTCCCTGATGCGCCGCTGTCCACGGTTCCGGATCGGGCTTGGCGTCGACTCGCTGCGCCACGCGATCGACCAGCGCATTCCGCTTCGGCAGCTGACGGGAAACGATCACGCGGATTCGCGATCCCGGCTTCAGATGTTTCGGATCGCGGATCTGAGGATTGAGCCGGAAGTT
>Ga0157375_10000728_pt1 | contig 28981 bp, 27 predicted proteins | sample M35metaG_FD_115311 | JGI IMG/M metagenome (GOLD analysis project Ga0157375, IMG submission 115311) | Miscanthus rhizosphere microbial communities from Kellogg Biological Station, Michigan, USA - M3-5 metaG | ecosystem: Host-associated > Plants > Roots > Rhizosphere > Soil | place: USA: Michigan... | reverse complement strand
GAGCCTATCCTGACGGTAGGCCAGTAGTTGACACATCTGCTTCGCAACTTCGGGATGGTCCTTCAAAAACGACGTCATGTCGTCTGTGCCCAGCTGATACAGAACTGAGGGCGTGAGTGTCGCAATGGACACGTGCATCGCTAGTCCCGCGAGCAGTCCCGCCTCCCCAAATGCTTCACCGGGGCCGATTCGGGCAATTTCCCGGTCGCCTGCCAATTCGCTGAGCCTCACGGAAAGCACCCCGGAGTGCACGATGGAGAGACTGTCCGGCACCGTGTCAGGTGCCAAAACCTGCTGGTCTGCCTGATACTCATGTCGGGAAAGGCGCTTCGCGAGCCGTGTCACTTCATCCGCTGTCAGGCTCTCGAATAGAGTCACGCGCTTCAGCAGCGCTTCTTTTGCGTCAGGCGCGGTAGTAGCTGGCCCGGCAACGCCAAGCGCACGCAGTGTCACGTCTGAGGCTGCAAGATGCCGGTAGCAGAGGTCGAACAACTCGTTGGATACGGCAAGTTTCTTGTTCATGTCGTCGACAAAGGCTACGACCTCATATTGCACCGAGTTCAGCGTAGTCCGCTTCATGCGGGCAAAAGGAGCAGGTGTGTCAAGAATGACGTTGCAGCCAGTGAGCGCACGGCCTAATGCATCGAGCACCGTCTTCGGCCGCGCTTCCGGGTCTATTTCAAGGACGAGCGAGAGGCCGTGAACATTTGCTGGCCTGCTGTTGTTGGAGATTTTTGCCTTCGACGCGACCGCGTTTGGCACAATAAGCGTATTCCCCTGGCCGGTCAGCAAATGGGTGGCGCGCCAGTTCATTTCGACCACCTTGCCTTCGACGTCATCAATCACTACCCAGTCACCGACAGAGTAGGGCTCCGTGGTATTGAGCACGATGCCCGCGAACACGTCGCTGAGTGTGCTCTGGATAGCGAGACCCAGCACGATAGCCAGCGCACCCGATGTAGCGACGAGGCCACGCACCGGCAGTTCGAGCACGAAACCCAGTGCGGCCACGACTGCGGCCAGAAAAACCACGGCGCCAAACACGTCCGAGAATAGTCGCTGCCTTCGCCAGGCTTTTGGCAGCAGCAGCGTGTCGAGCGACAGAGTGAGCAGCCGCGCACCCATCAGCCACCAGATTATTTCGAGCACCTGTCCCAACCAGTGCAGCTCGGCCGCGCTCTCGGGGGGCGCTTGCGTGAAGGGACTCAGGCCGGAGGAGAAAAGCACCCAGTTCAGTGCGGAAAAGAGTGCTAGCCGTATGGCGAGCCGGACGAGTTCATTCGGGGGAATCCGCAAGCGCCACACCGCGACGTCGAGAGCGACGATGCCAAATCCCAAAATCAGCGGATATTTCACAGGCGCTCCCCTATGCCCCGATGGTGGCAAAGCCGCCCATCGATGTTGATGTTCAGGATGCGAGTTCGCCGGCATTTGCGCATGTAAGACGGAACAGTCTTCAACACCGAAAGCGCCGAACACAACGACTTCATACTATTGGCGTATGGCCAACTTCAAGGCTTATCGACGCATTCTACTGCGTCACTCAACCTGCTTCAGGACAGCCTCGGGACTCGCACCTGTCCGCGAAGTCGTCCTGCGGCGCTAACCGTTCGAACACGGGGGAATGGGCCGACCTCCGGATTGCCCGCGTGTCCCTGGGGAGTGACCAAGTCGTTGCTTCAGTAGCCCCGAATCCCGGGCTTTTCCAGCAGTGAAAGTTGTTATCGACCGTAGACTCGATTGCCAGCTTTGTCGATAACCTCGGATGCCTCTCTTGCTGCTGCTCGGCCGCTGCACTTGCCATGTCCCGCGCCGTCTCGAAACCCTTGGTCCAAAAACGACGAACCCATCGCAGCAAACCGGCGATGTTTTTGACAGACCTTCAATTGCAGGGCTGTCCAGTGATTTTTGTTTTGGCTACTATAGTGGACATTGGTCAACTATGAAATACGAGGCGGTACGATGTTTATTCGCGATGCAGGCTTGGATGACATTCCAGCCATCACCTCGATTTATAACGATGCTGTGCAAAACACGACGGCAATCTGGAACGACAAGCTTGTCGACGTAGCAAACCGCAATCAATGGTTGACGGACCGCCACAGGCAGGGTTATCCGGTCTTGGTATCAGTCGATGATGCCGACGAAGTCCTGGGGTATGCGTCGTTCGGAGACTGGCGGGCTTTTGACGGCTATCGACATACGGTGGAGCACTCGGTCTACGTGCATTCCGGTCATCGCGGCAAGGGCATTGGAGAGGCGCTGATGCTCGCGTTGATTAAGGAGGCAAGTGGCATTGGCAAGCACGTCATGGTCGCCGCCATCGAGTCGGGCAACAAGGGTTCCATTCGGTTGCATGAGAAGCTCGGCTTCGAGCATGTGGGTCAGCTGCCGCAAGTCGGCATGAAGTTCGGCGAATGGCTTGACCTCACCTTCTTACAGCTGATTCTGGACGACCGCGAAAAACCCGGCAATTTCTGAGCTTTTGTCGGCTGGATCGATGCTCGAAGTGCGGACCTCACCAGTGCGCGGGTCGCATCAGCCAGACCCCAACTTTCTTCCACCCCATGACGATGCCAGCCGCAGGTGAACTGCTCATCTTTGGACTCTTGCATTCCTCAAGAGAACGGGTGCAAACCCAGCCAAACCGGCGATTGGACCGAGCACAAGCAACCAGGCCGAATCGAGGCCGACCGTCTCGAACAGCGTCGTAGCTGCTGAAATCGAAACGACCGTTATTGCGAAGCCAATGGAGTTCTGGATTGCCAGAGCGCTTCCTACGAGCTGCGGCGGACACGCCTTGGCTGAGAGAGCCGAGAACTGTGGGGAGTCCGCGACCACCGTGGCACCCCAGACCAGAAGCAAAACAAGGATTGGCCCGGCGCCTGCATCGCGCCACATCAGAGCGAACAACACACAGCACAGACCTGAAGTCGCAAGCGCACCTGCGGCGACGCGGGCCCCGCCAATTTTTCGGGAAAGGATGCCTCCTGCGATACAGCCCACCGCGCCCGCAGCGAAGATAAAAAACGAAAGTCCGGCTACGCCTCCAGCGTGAATGCTATCCGCCAGAGAAGAGCGAGAAACGTATAGAGGAACCAGCGTCCAGAACGCGTAGAGTTCCCACATGTGGCCGAAATAGCCGAACGCCGCGCCCCGGAAATCGGGGCGCTTGATAGCGTCCAGGACACTGAGCGACGCCGATCCAGCAGGAGTTTCCTTCGTCCGACGGGACGCCTTCGGCATGTGGGGCCCATCGCCCAGTAAAAAGATCAGGATGCCGGCGAGCACTGCCAAGACTGACGACGCAATGATGATGAGTTGCCACGGCAAATCCGAGCCCACCACCTTCAGAGCGTGTGGCAGCCCCGAGCCGACAGTCAGCATCGCCACCAGTTGTGCCAGCGCCGGGCCGGTTTTCTCCGGCACCCAGCTGACGACCAACTTCATTCCCATCGGATAGATGCCGGCCAGGCATATTCCGACGAGGAACCGACATATCGCTCCAGAGACAATTTCAGTTGCAAACAACGCGAACATCGCGTTGAAGACAGCTCCGAGCAGAGCGCTCAACACGAATATGGAACTCGCGCGGAACTTGTCAGCGATGCCGCTCACTGACATGACCAGCGTGCCGAGGATGAAGCCGGCCTGCACCGCACTGGTTAGCCACCCAATATCCGCCGCAGTGGCATGCCACGCGCGCGTTATTTCAGCCGCGGCGCCGTTTGCACTGAACCACAAGGACGTTCCGAACAATTGCGCGAGGGAAATTACCGTTACGGGGCTGACACGCTCGGCGAGGATTTGCCGGACGCCCGTACTTTCTGCTTTTGCCAAAGGAGCACCTCCTGTTTGTCGTCGATGGCGAACGCTCCCGCCATCGTTTTGTAAAGCGACTAAATCAGCGAGCTGACGGGCTAGTCAAAACGGCTTGGCCGGTCGCTGAAAGCAGGCGAGTGCCAGCGCGGCCCAGTACCGAACACCTGCGGGATGAGTTCATCATTGAAGTCGTAGCCTGGATTGTGTAGGCCCGCTTTTCCGCCTCCGCCAGCCAGAACATACGTCCCCGGTCGGGCCTCCAACATGAAGCCAAAATCCTCCGAGGTCATGTTTGGCTCGAAATCGGCATGAACGCGTGCGTCACCGAATGTTGAGCGCAGCACAGCCTCGCAGAACTCGGTCTCGGCCTTCGTGTTGATGGTCTCCGGGTAGTATTGAAGGAACTCGGTCTCTATCCGCACGTAATACGATTGAGCGGCACCTTGGCAAAGACGGTCCACCCCGTCCTTGACTTCGCTCAGCAAGCGCGAAGACAAGGTGCGAATCGGTGTGTCCATCATGCCCGCAAGCGTGCATTCGACCTTTATAGCGAGACGCATAGTCCCGCAATCAAGGCGTGACGGTCGCGAGACTCGCGGCCGCGTTGCCGACGCGATGGAAGTTGCGCGCGTAGTAGATGAGCGCGTCGGCTTCGCTTCGCGTCCGCGTCGCTTCGATAGTGCAGAAGAAGACCGTGTGGGTGCCAACCTCGGTAGTGGAATGAACCGCGCAATCCAGCGCGCTGATTGCGTCCGCCAGAACCGGGGCGCCGCTTTCGAGAGTGTTCCACTCGCCGCACGCATAGCGCTCGTCCATGCTTAGGTCTTTGGTCGCAAAGCGCGCGGCAACGTGTTGCTGGTCAGCCGACAGAACGTTGACGCACAGCACTCCGTTCTCTCGGATGATGGCGTTGTTACGACTCGACCGATTGATACATACAAGCAGCGTGGGCGGGTCGTCCGTAACCGCACACACCGCCGAGGCGGTGCAGCCCGCCTTGCCCGCAGCGCCATCGGAGGTAATCACGTTGACGGATGCCCCCAGGCCCGACATTGCTTCTCGGAAAGTTGCCTTGTTAATCATGACTTTCATCAAATCGAATGAGTGTTTTGATATCAAGCGTTCTGTTCAAAGCCACCGCGGAACTCTGCTGCGGGATGCGACTGAGGCAGCCGTGCGTGGCCGAAGAGCTTTTCTCGGAAGGTTCCGTCGCGATAAGCCGTCTTGTATGCGCCTCGCTCCTGCAGAATCGGAATCAAGAGGTCGACGACGTCATCGAAGCATTCAGGCGCCACCGTGCGCGACAGATTGAAGCCGCCGATACCGGTTTCATCCACCCACGCCATCATCAGGTCCGCAATGCTCTCCGCCGAACCCACCCATGGCGTCTGGCGGCTACCAAGAACCATCTGTTCAAGCAGCTTCCGGCGGGTCCATTGCGGACCTGCGGTTCGCGTCATCGCTTCAACGTTCGACACGATGGCCTGGCTTTTTTGCGTGTCGATGGGTTCGTCAATGTCATAACGCGAGAAATCGATACCCATCGAGGCGGCAGCATGGGCAAGCGCAGCCTCCGAGCTCACGTAGCGTCGGTAGTCTTCTAGCTTTTCACGCGCCTCCTCGTCGGTGCGACCAAGCACGAGCGATGCACCCATGAAAACATTCACGTCGTCGGCACCACGCCCATACTGAACGGCCTTCTGCCGGATGTCGGCGACGATTTCCTTGATGCCCTCCTTTTTCTGCCCATTCACGAACACGCACTCGGCATGTGTCGCGGCGAACTGCCTGCCGCGCGTCGACGAACCCGCCTGATACAGGACAGGCGTGCGCTGAGGCGAAGGTGAGCAGAGGTGCATCGCATTGACTCTGTATTGCGCACCTGTGTGCTGGATGGTCCGAACGCGGGACGGAGAGGCATACACGCCTTTCTCGCGGTCGTTCAGCACTGCGTCGTCAGCCCAGCTTCCTTCCCACAGCTTGTAGACGAGCGACATGTATTCGTCCGCGAGGTCGTAGCGGTCGTCGTGAGCGAGCTGATGGTCGATGCCGATTGCCCGTGCCGCGCTGTCCAGATATCCCGTGACAATGTTCCAGCCGATGCGGCCACCGGTCAGATGGTCCAGCGTCGACATACGACGCGCAAACAGGAACGGCTGCTCGTACGTGAGGTTGCACGTGACACCGAAGCCTAGGTGCTTCGTGACGGCCGCCATTGCAGGAACAATCATCAGAGGGTCGTTCGCCGGCACCTGCACAGCGCCGCGAAGCGCCGCGTCGGCGTTGCCGCCGTAGACGTCGTATACGCCAACGACGTCCGCCAGGAACAGGCCATCGAAGAGACCCGTTTCAAGTTTTTTTGCATAGTCCATCCAGTACTGAAGCTCCGTATACCGCCCAGACTGGTCACGCGGGTGGGTCCAAAGACCTTGTTGGATGTGGCCCACACAGTTCATGTCGAACGCGTTGAGGCGGATTTCTTGCGGCATGGTCGTGTCCTATATTCGGTGAGTGCGTAGCACTGCGAGTCCCACGCGGTGCAAATCTTGGTCGTTGCGTTTACTATAGTGGACGTTCGACTACTGTCAAATTAATTCTGATGAAGGGTTTACCCTTATTAATCGGGGCGCGATAGCGGCTCGCGCGAGTGTGTCCGGGTTGTCCGCGCTTATAATGCGTTGCTCTGATACACACCTGACGATGAGGACTTTGGAGTGACGAGTGACCCGACTGACGCCATCGCTACGCGCATCAAAATCGAGCGTGAACGGCGAAACTGGTCGCTCTCTGAACTCGCAGAGCGGTCAGGCGTATCCAAAGCGATGATCAGCAAGATTGAGCGAGGCGAAGCCAGTCCGACTGCGACGGTGCTCGGGCGGCTTTCTGGCGCCTTCGGGCTGCAACTGTCGACGTTGCTCGCACTGGCAGAGCAAGCTGGACTGCGGATTAGTCGGGCGGAGGCACAGCCTGTTTGGAAAGACCCAGAGACGGGCTATACGCGGCGCGTGCTTTCGCCGCTAAATGGTTCGGTACTCGAGTTGGTCGAAGTCAACTTGCCGGCGCGCGTGAGAGTGTCGTACCCTCCGTCCGCGTTCACCTTCCAGCATCAGCAAATCTGGGTGACATCGGGAACGCTGGTTTTCGAGGAAGGCGAAGTCACGCACACGCTCAATTCTGGAGACTGCTTACAACTCGGGCCGCCCGTTCAGTGCACATTCGTCAATCCGACTGATGATGCTTGTATCTACGTGCTCGGTCTGGTGAAGCGGTAGTTCGGATTCTTGCTGACTTCGAAGTGCGCGCACGAAAGGCACATGCGGTGCGCCGGTCACACGCGAATGGGACGGAGGCGTCACTCTGGACGGACTGCCAAAAAAATTTATCAAGCTCTGAAGTTAGATAAGAACCAGTCTCAGCTTTGGAGTGAAGATGGCCTATGGAAGCGTCACTAGTCCACTCAGAAAGCGATTCGACAGGCTTATCGTCGCGATTAATTCAGGAACATATGGTGGTACCGTCGGCACACGCACCGACGCCTTCTTCAATGACTTTGCCGTTGCGACAGGTACGCCCATCAAGCGACGCCAACCGGCAGGCGTTGTCCTGCACTTTCTGGAGATCTGCTCGAACTGTTTCACCGTGGCCATTTAACGCGTGAGAGACAGACGGCGTCCGCTGTTTCCCGATCGCGATTACGTTTCCTCGCTCACGTTGGCAGGAACTGCCGAAGAAATTCTGGGCACGCTCTCGCGACAGAAAGGCCTAGCAAGCGCTGTTGATTTCGTTGCCGACGACTACAGAGGGAAAACGGAGACCGACTCCGACAAGAAGCATCGGAAGTTCATTACCGACATTTTGAATCACCCGAAGAATCAAGCGAAGCATGCAGGCGACCCCACGAAAACGGGTCCATCTCCTACGAAATGAGTCGCTTTCGAATCTGGCTACGGGAGAACCCGGATCTTTAGCTGGTCGCAGAAACCGCAACCGAGATAAGTCGGGTTATCAACGGTGCGGTTTCTGCGCACAGTTGCCTTCCCGCACTTCTGCCGTCAGCGTCCGCCATTTTCACCAGTTAAAGCCGCCGCCAATGCCGATACCAATACTGATGCGCGGTGGGTAGCCCGGGCCGCCGTAGCCTTCGTACGGCTGCTGCGCGGCGACACAGCCCGTGACGCCGGCGACTAAAGCCAATATGCCGAATAGCCGAATCATGATCTTCTCCCGTTCATTACAGAGCATAGGCGTTGGCAAACGATGCGCGCCGAAGATCGGCGTGCCGCCGAAGTAGGGGGGGGAGGCACGATCTCCGTCCGGCGAGCGAAGAAAAGCCTCCAGGAGAGCGTCGGTTCCGATTTCGAACTGGACCGTGCGGGTGTGGTGGCTCGCTGACTGGTCGATGACCCGGTATCGCGCTGTCGGCACGCGCTGTCGGCACCGATCGCAGCTTGTTGAAACCGGCTTGCTCCTTTGCATGTCGATCGGCGTAATTGGTTTTCAGAAATTCCCGTTGTTCGGCGCTCGCGAAGCGGTAGATCCATGTATCAGCATCCAGACGGACATGGAGTTGGAAGAGGCCTTCATCGTTCCAGTAAGTACCAACCGGAATGTTCCAGTAGGCGTGGGTGACCCTATTTTTTGTGCGCCCGAAGACTTGCCGCCGAAAGTCATTCCACGGGGCCGCGAAGTCCTGCTCAGCCCAGCCGTTGTGCTCGATCGCGTGGCTGATGCGCGCGCGGAACAGCTCCGGCCACGCAAGAGCTGCTTCGATCGCTGCCGCAAGGTCCCTGCGTACAGGCCGGTGCTCGCGCCTCAAACCAGCGATGATCGCTGCCGTCGAACTGGATCAGCTCGCCCAGGCACGCACGCCGGTTGCGCGGCTGGTGCACCCGCGGTGGACGATCCTTGCGCGGCACCCACAGGCCGGCGGCCGTCATCAGCGTGCGCACCGTCTCAACTGCCAGACTGATGCCGTGACACTCGTGCAGCTTCTCGCACGTCAAGGTCGGCCCAAAATCCCCGTAGCGCTCGCGGATCAGCGCGAGCGCCCGTTGCGCCTTGCCGGCAGGCAACTGGTGGTTGCCCACGCGCCCACGCTTGCCCGACACGAGGCCCGCCACGAGGCCCGCCACGCCGGCCGCATCGTAGCGCGCCACCAGCCGTTCGACCTGACGCACGCCCAGTCCCAGCCGTTCGGCCGCCTGGCCAGGTTTGAGCCGTGCTTCGCTTACCGCCTGGATGACCTTGAACCGGTCAACCTCGCGCATCGTCATCGTGATCGTCCCAGTCGCATTCATTGCCGGTGCTCCCTGATGGGATTCCGGCGATCATCCCGCAGCCCCGGAACACGACATCTGTATTTAGTGGAAACACGACATTTCAATAAATCTACTACAACCAAAAACACCGCTAATTATCGATTTATGTAAGCTTGCCCAAGAGCGAAGCGCCCCCCACCCATTGGGTTACGGCCTGCGCCGTGATGCCATCGGTAATACTGGTCAACCTTACGGGGCGCGTTTTTGCACCTGCGCACACAAGCGTCAGTACAAGAGAGTCGATGGTGTGTACGTTTCCCTCCAGATCGTATGAGAAGTTCTTGCTGCGCACGATGGCAGCGATCGCGTTACCCGCCTGCGCCGTCACCGAAGTGAGACGGCGCAGGCCGTCGTACGCATAAGTCTGGTGTTCGACGCTAGCCATAATTGAGCCGCCGTAGCGTCACAGCTCTATTTCAAACGGTGATCGTCTGACCGTCTGCCAAGAGACCTCGATCAGCACGCCCCGAATCTGTTGCGCAGCACGGCCCGAATCAACTTCCTTCGAAATTCGCCGTCCGTGCGGGCAGGTGATAGCAACAACCTCGCATTGGAGGTTACGTTCCCGGAGGTCTAATCAAGGCGAAAACATCAATGCGCTCGTGGCCCGTCAATCATAGCGGTCACGAGCATCCCATCGCGTCGTAAGCGATCGGGTCGACGATTCGTCCCATCGGGCAATTGACCCGCTCAAACGACGGGCGGCATTTAACCTCGGACTCTAACTGCAGTTCGGACTAAAACCGGGGGCAGGTCAGTTGTACCCAATGCACACACCCACTGGGGATGCTCGAAGGTCGGCTTCGCACAGGTACCCGGTGCGCGGGGGGCGAGACGCCGGACTGACCGGCCGTTGTGCCCTTAACAGCGGTCGTTGGGATATCACGCGCCCAAACGGAAGCCCAGGGGCGACACCGGGAACTGAAGGTCAAGAAGCTGGGTGAGCCGTTATGGGAGACGATGAGAAGCTTTGAAGGTAACATCGACTTCTCCTCGGATAATCCTTTCTTGAGTCACGTTCCTAGGTTTAAGAGCATTTCTCAAGATGCATACTCTGATTTGAGAGATACATCCTGGTGGAGCTGAGCCCAGCCCATCCTATAGCGGGCCTTCAGACCCAACTCGCGAGCATCTTCTTGATGCTCCCCGGAGCCAGCGTCGCCCGTCAGCCGTTCGTCCGAGGCGCTAACCTCGCCGCCGCCCGGGGTCTCAAGACTATCCCACAGTCCCGGGGTATCCCGTGGCCGCTGCCGTTGTTTGCCCGACGAGCCACGCGGCAACCCTGAATCTGGCGGTTGCTTTTAGTATCAGGTGGCACCGCGGGGATGATTCGACACTCGGGCGCTCTGTTCTAAATTCTCATTGCCTTCCAGCTTCATTTTTTGATTCATTGATTCGGGTAACTCTTCCGCGGACGGTTGCGCACTTACAGGTGAATGCGGCGCGCTTTCGCGCGGACCATTGAATGTCGGCCTACGCACCAGGCACCTGCCTTTCAGGTACAGACTTGATCAGTCAGTGGTGTGCATCAACGGCCACTCGCGCAGCAGGCGCACCGTGAACGGGTGCCGTTTCCGCGGCAGCGAATGCGAACTCGCGGGTTCAAAGACGCCATCGCTGCGCCAATCTTGTCGGAGAACTAGCCCATCCATACTGTCGTGCGTGTCCTGGACGCCGTCTCTGTTTCACTCCTGGCGGGTCGACCTCGCCTGGTTTTCAGTATGCACTTACATCGCGCCCCAAGTCTTGATACAGTGAGGTTTCTATCCTAAAAGACCGCCGGATAAACGGCTTACGGAGACGTAAATGAAATTTTTGCAATGCCTTACATCATCAGTCATCCTTACATTGCTTTCTGATATGACCGGGACAACATCCGCCTACGCCGCGGCGTCCGTCAAGCTGGTCACAGAGGAAGCGATGGTGGCATCGCCGCAGCCGGGCATCAAGATCTATGTGCGCAACAAGCGTCCGGCCAATCAAACGCATTTTGACGCTGCTCACACGCTTGTGTTCGTCCACGGCGCCACTTATCCCGCCAGCACGGCATTCGATCTCGAACTGAACGGAATGTCGTGGATGGATTACATGGCGAGACGCGGCTTCAATGTCTACTTGCTTGATCTTCCCGGCTACGGGCGTTCGACGCGTCCAGCGACCATGGACCAGCCGGCCGAAGCCGGGCAGCCCGTGGAAACAACTGCACAAGCGGTGCAGGACTATGCCGCCGTCGTAGATTGGGTGTTGGCACGCCAACACCTGAGCAAGCTGGATGTCATGGGATGGTCGTGGGGCACAACGATTGCGGGCGGTTTCGCGGCTGCGCAGCCGGAGAAGGTGAATCGCCTGGTGCTTTACGCACCTGTCTGGATCTCACATGATGCTCCGCCAACGGGCGACGCTGCCAAACTCGGCGCCTATCGCATGGTCACTGCGGAGATGGCGAAAGAGCGCTGGTACAAGGGCGTGCCGGAGGACAAGCGCGCCGACCTGATCCCGCCCGGCTGGTTCGACAAGTGGCAGCAGGCGACGTGGGCGACGGATCCGAATGCTGCATCCGCCAGCCCGCCGGCCCTGCATGCGCCCAACGGCGTGACGCAGGACATTCGCGGCTACTACATGTCCGGTAAGGCGACCTACGATCCGGGCGAGATCACCGCGCCGACACTCATGGTCCAGGCGCAGTGGGATCAGGATACGCCGCCTTACATGTCGCAGGCATTGTTTCCGCTGCTGACCCGTGCGCCGTGGAAGCAATACGATCTGATCGGCGAAGGGACGCACACGGTCATCATGGAGAAGAACCGGCTACAACTGTTCAACGCCGTGCAAAACTTCCTTGAGCAACCCGCGCCGCGTTAAGCCAGGCTTGTCGGGGCGCGCAGGGCGATTTCTTGGTATCCCCACGTCATCCTCGTCACGCATCGCCGTGCGAGTGCGCTGTGTCGAGCAACGTCGGCCGATGACTTGACGCGCAGCACGCGTGCAGAATTGGCCGCTAGACCCTCTGAAGCGGCCGTTCACGTCGCGTTAGCTCCAATGGCGGGAGACGGTATCCGGTCCTAGGAGTCGCGCGGAAGCGGCCATTCGCTGGGCGCGGAGCAAGCGTTCGTCGACGCTTTCATCACGGACCGTCTGCGTGACGAGCATCGCTAAATCTTGCGGACCAGTCGCATTCCGCAGTTTCGGCTTTGGTGTGGATAGGCTGCCGGATGTCTGGCACCGACTCCTTTCGGCGTCGAATTGGGTTTCCACGCGCGCAATACTTGGGCACTAACGGAGGGAGGCTGAGTGAAAGAACCGACGGTGGAAGAGCGGATTCGGATACGGGCCTACGAGCTTTGGCAACGGGACGGCAGCATGGAGGGATGCGCAGACGAGTACTGCCGACAGGCTAGAGAAGTGATCGAGCAAGAACTCCGCGAGGAACAGGCGGGTTCCCCGGCGTGCACCGGAGACCAAACCCAAGAAGGCGGGGCAGCCACCGCACAGGTGCATAACTGACTGGTGATCGAGATGGATGCGTGTTTGAGGCGTTGATTACTCGATGGCCGCACAAGACTCTGGTCCGGCCTTCTGTTGGGCGAGACGCTGCGCGCTTCGCATGCTGCCGAAATAGCCTCTTGCTCCGTCCTCGCTCTTCCGTGCTTCACTACTTGGCGAGTAGCCACGCGCCGAACCGTCCTTCGGGCATTTCGAGGCACAATCCCAATATGCTTCTACACGGATAGGCCATGGAACGTCGAGCACTGCTTCCTCCATTGAATCCCGCCCGGGCGTTCGAGGCGACCGGACGCCTGCTGAGCATTTCCAAGGCCGCTGACGAGCTGGCCGTGACGCCCGCCGCCGTCAGCCGGCAGGTGCGTACGCTCGAAACTTACTTGGGCGTCGATCTGTTCGAGCGGGTGAAAGGGCGGCTGGAGCTGACGTCGGCGGGCGCGCGGTATCTGGCGGAACTCATGCCGCTGTTCGCATCGCTGCGCGAAGCCACCGACAGTCTGCGATCGTCCGAGCGGCGTGCTCGCGTGCTCAAGATCCGCTCGCCTGCGACCTTCGCGGTGCGCTGGCTGATTCCGCGTCTCGCGAGCTTTCATCGGCTGCACGAAAACATCGACGTGCAACTCACGACATCCCCGGCTCCGCTGAATTTTGCGCGTGAGGACATTGACGGCGGCATTCAGCTAGGCGATGGCAAGTGGCCCGGCCTGCGCGTGCAACGTCTGATCGCGAACGAGCTGGTGCCTGTTGCAGCTCCTTCCAGACAGGTCAAGGCCCGCTCGCAGTTGCAGGGCGAAACGCTTCTGCACACGCTCGCGCGCCCGGAAGACTGGACCTTGTGGATGAAGGCGACGGGTCTTCCTTTGAACGGGCGACGCCGCGAGATGCGCTACGAAACGTCGCTGCTCGCGTACCAGGCGGCGATAGAAGGGCACGGTGTCGCGATCGCGCAGAAGGCGCTGGTGCGTGGCGACCTGGAAAGCGGTCTGCTCGTCGCACCGTTTTCATTCGAGCTCGATCGCGGGCATCACACTTACTACTTCGCGTGGCCGACGGCGCGTCCGCAATCGGATGCATTGAAGATTTTTCGCCGATGGCTGCTTACGTTGCTCAGCGAATAGCTCTGACGAGCCGCTGACCCTTTAACAAAAAGTCAACGGCTCGTTTCCAAATTGTAGATTGTCCGGTAGGCCGGTGAGTACCTATTCTCGTCGGCATGATTCGTCGCGGTGGCGAGTCACGAGACAGGACAATCAAAAATGCCAAGAGACAGCCTCAACGGCGTGCGGGTGATCGATTTCTCGCACGTTCTCGCCGGACCGGTCTGCTCGATGACGCTCGCCGATCTCGGCGCGCACGTCGTCAAGATCGAGCCGCCCGACGGCGAGATCGGGCGGCGCATCGGGCCGCCGTGGATAAGCGGTGAAAGCCCGGCCTTCATCAGCGTCAACCGCAACAAGTACAGCGTCGCGATCGATCTGAAAACCGATGCAGGGCGCGAGGCCGTTCGCCGCATGCTGCTGGAGGCGGACGTGCTGGTCGAAAACTTCCGGCCGGGCGTGATGGCGTCGATGGGACTTGACTTCGACGCATTGCGGCAACTGAATCCCCGGCTCGTCTACTGCTCGATCTCCGCGTTCGGCCAGACGGGCGCGAATCGCAAGCGGCCTGGCGTCGATGGCGTGATCCAGGCGGTCAGCGGTCTGATGAGTACGCTCGGCACGACGAGCGCCGAGCCGCTTAAAGTCCCGATCCCCGTCGCCGACATGATGGGCGGCTATCTCGCGTCGATCGCGATTCTCGGCACGCTGCATCAGGTTCGCACCGGCGGCGGCGGGCAGCATCTCGACGTGAGTCTCTACAACGCGACGCTGATGCTGCAGCAAATCGGCTTCGCTGCGTTCTTCGCGTCCGGGAGCGAACCGGAAAAGACCGGCAGTGCAGCGCCTTACGCGTGCCCGAACGAAGCGTTCCGAACGCAGGACGGCTGGATGATGGTCGTCGCCTACCATCCGGAACGATGGCGCGCGTTATGTGAGGTGCTCTCTTCGCCGTCACTCGAAGCGGATCCGCGATTCGCCACCAACGACGATCGCGTGCGCCATCGCGCGACCCTGCATCACATACTCGCCGCGCGTTTCGTCGAACGCACGACTGCGGATTGGATGGAACGGCTCGCGGCGCGCGACATTCTGTGCGCGCCCGTCGCAACCTACGGCGATGTCATCGAAACAGCGGAGTACGCTGAATGCGGACTGGAGCAGACGATCGATCATCCGGTCGCGGGCACCATGCGCACGCTCGGTTTCGCGCTCGGTCCATCCGATCGCCCGAGCGCGCCGGATTTGCCCGCGCCGCTGACGGGCCAGCACACGCTGCAGATGCTGGAGCGATACGGCTTCGCTGAAAGCGAGATTGCGGGCCTGCTGAACGCGGGCGTCATCCGCGTGGGCCGCGCATCGTGCGAAACCTGCGATGAAGACCGCAAGGTGAGCGCATGAGCACCGCGATGATCCGGAGCGAACGACGCGGGCGGGTCGCGCTCGTGCGTCTCGCGTCGGACAACCCGCTCAATCCGCTGACCGACGCGTTGATGGATCAACTGATCGACGTCCTGCTGCGCAACGAAGCCGACCCGCAGGATTACGCGACCGTTTTGACAGGGTCCGACACGGCTTTCGCCGCCGGCGCGGACATCGTCGCGATGTCGAAGCTCGATTACGCAAACGCATTCTCGGATGACTACATCGGCCGTAGCTGGGAGCGCATCCGCACGGCCCGCAAACCCATCATCGCGGCGGTAGGCGGCTATGCGCTCGGCGGCGGTTGCGAACTGGCGATGATGTGCGACATCGTCATCGCCGCGGAGGACGCGCTCTTCGGTCAGCCCGAGATCAAGCTCGGCATCGTGCCGGGCGCGGGCGGCACGCAGCGTCTGCCGCGCGCGGTCGGCAAATCGACCGCGATGCTCGCGTGTCTGACCGGCGAGCCGCTTAACGCCCACGAGGCATTGGCTTACGGACTCGTGTCGAAGGTCGTCGCCCGCGAGCGGTTGATCGACGAAGCGATGCGCGTCGGCGAACAGATCGCGCGTCATTCGCTGCCGGTCATCGTCGCGATCAAGGAAGCCGTCAATCGCGCGTTCGAGTCGTCGCTGTCGGAAGGACTTTTGTTCGAGCGACGGCTATTTCACGCTGGCTTTTCGCTCGCCGATCAGAAAGAAGGCATGGCCGCGTTTCTGGAACGCCGTCAGGCCGCATTCCAGAACCGGTAGTGGGCGGGAAAACAATCAGGAGACTTCTTCGTGTCAACTCATCCAAATGATGCCGGTTCACTGCTCGAATCGTCCGTCGATGACGGCGTGCTCACGCTCACGCTCAACAGCCCGAGCGACGGCAACGCGCTGAACGTCGCGATGACGGAGGCGCTGTCGAAGGCGCTCGAGCAGATCAACGACCGGCGCGACGTGCACTGCGTGCTGCTGCGTTCGTCGTCGGCGCACTTCTGCACGGGCGGCAATGTGAAGGACATGCAAAGCGGCAGCGATCTCATGAGCGGCAGTGTCGAGGAGGTACGTGACCGCCTGCATCGCAGCCTGCACAGAATCACGCGCGCACTGAGCGGTCTCGATGTGCCTTCGGTATGCGCGGTGAATGGCGCCGCAGTCGGAGCGGGCTGCGATCTTGCGTTGATGTGCGATATCCGCGTGGCGAGCACAAAAGCCGTGTTCGCAGAGAGTTTCTTGCGGCTCGGACTGGTGTCGGGCATCGGCGGATCGTGGTTCCTCGCGCGGATCGTGGGCTATGCGAGGGCGCTGGAACTGACGCTGACCAGCGAGTTCATCGATGCCGAAGCGGCGCTGGGCCTCGGCATCGTGTCGAAGGTAGTGCCGGAGGACGCGCTCGACATCGACGCCCGGTCGCTGGCGAAGCGCATCGCGCAGAACCCGCCGACGGCGCTGCGCATGGCGAAGCGGCTCGTGCGCGAAGCGGCCGATGCATCGCTTGCGACGACGCTCGAAATGGCGGCAAGCATGCAGGCCATTCTGTTGTGCGGCCGCGAGCACAAGGAGGCCGTCGGCCGGTTTCTGGAGCAGCAGGCGGCGAAGAAGCGCGCACACATGTGATGCGCCGATACGGCCACCGCGTCGATCGCGCGGGGCCTCATAAACTGAATCACAGGAGACGACCATGTCCACCACTTCCGGAGCCCGCAATTCAAAGCCCGGCATGCTGCTGATCATCGCGACATCGAGCCTCGGAACGATGCTCGAGTACTACGATTTCTTCGTCTATGTCGCGCTGACATCGACCTTGACGCACTTGTTTCTTCCATCGACGGACCGGACCGTCGCCGCAATGGCGGGCGTTGCCACCTTCGGCATCGCGTATATCGCGCGGCCGTTGGGCACGATCATCTTCAGCCCGATGGCCGACCGCATCGGACGCAAGAAGACGTTCGTCATCACGCTCGCGATCATGGGCATCGCGACAGTAGGCATTGGCTGTCTGCCGACCTACGCGATGGCCGGCTTGCTCGCGCCGATAGGACTGGTCACGCTGCGCGTGGTGCAGGGCATCGCGCTCGGCGGCGAATACGGCTCTGCGGTCGTCTACGTGATGGAACATGCGCCCGCAGGCCGAAAAGGCATGGCGACGAGCGTGCTGCAAAGTACCGCGAGCCTCGGACTGTTGCTGGCGCTGGCGATCGTGTCGGCGCTGAAGTTCGCGCTCGATGCATCGGCATTCGAATCCTGGGGCTGGCGCGTCCCGTTCCTGATCTCGGCGCCGATCGTCGCAGTGGCGACATGGATTCGGCTCGGCATGACGGAAACGCCTGTGTTCGCGGAGATGAAGCAGGCGGGCCGTCTGTCGAAATCGCCGCTGCAGGACACCTTGTCGAGCGCGACGTCGTGGAAAGCGATTCTTGTCGCGATGTTCGGCGCGCAAGGCGGAACGTCGGTGTCGCTCTATACGTCGATCGTCTACATGCTGTACTTCTTGCAAAACGTGTTGAAGGTCGATCCTGCGCGCGCGAATCTGTGCCTCGGTGTCGCTATCGTCGTGGCTGCGCCGCTTTATCCTGCATTCGGCCATCTGTCCGATGCGATCGGCCGGTCGCGTGTGATGCTGATCGGCATCGTGCTGTGGATACTTGCAGCGTATCCTGCGTTCGCGGGCATCAGGACGAATGCGCTCGCAGGCGACTGGGCCACGGTGACGCTGCTCGTCGCGCTGCTGGCCGTGTTGACCGCGATGATCATGGCGCCGCTGCCGGCGTTCATCGCCGAATGTTTTCCGCCGCAAAGCAGGACCACGGGTTTCGGATTGTCACAACAACTCGGCAATGTGATGTTCGGCGGGTTTCTTCCGTTGATCAGTCTTTCGCTCGTCAATCTGACAGGCAACCCGCTCGCAGGCGTCGGGTACTCGATTGTGTCGCTGTTGCCCTGTCTTGCCGTCACGTTCTTCTGGGGACTACGGCAGGATCGGCTCATCCGTCAGCGCAATCGCGAAGTACAGTGCGCAAGCCCTGCGGACGCGGGCCAGTTGCCGGTACGCTGAGTCAACCATGACACGAGGCGCGGCATCGTGATGCCGCGCCTCGCATCGTTCAGGCGAGACCGCTCATCAGCGTGTATTTGACGTGCACATATTCCCCGATTCCATGATGACTCCCTTCCCGCCCGTAACCGGATTGCTTGACGCCGCCGAACGGCACCGAAGCCGTGCCGGCCGAGCCGGAGCTCAGGATCACCATGCAAGCCTCAAGGTTGCGCGACAGCCGGAACGAGCGGCCCAGTTCGCGCGTGAACGCATAGGCGACGAGACCGTATTCGCTGTCGTTGCTGCGCGCGATGACTTCCGCTTCGGTGGAGAAGCGATAGACCGGGACGATGGGACCGAAGACTTCGGTCGAGGCGATCGGCATGTCGTCCGCGACATCGAGGAGGATGGTCGGCGCGTAGAAGAGCCCGCCTTTCGCGTGCGGATGTCCGCCGAGCATGACCTTCGCGCCGCGTTCGCGCGAATCGTCAACGAGCCTGGCGACCTTTTCGATGGACGCGCGATTGATCAGCGGTCCGACGACGAACCGGTCCTGCAACCCTTGATCGACCGGGATCGCTTCCACGAGCGCCTTCACGCGTTGAACGAACGCGTCATGCACGTTCGCCTGAACATACACGCGGTTCGGCGAGATGCAGACCTGCCCGCTGTTTCGCAGCTTCGCGGACACGAGCGCTTTCGCGGCTTCGTGGAGATCGGCGTCGTCGAAGACGATGAACGGCGCGTTGCCGCCCAGCTGGAGTTTGCTCGCGACGACCCGGGCGAGTTCCCGATTCCTGACGAGCTTACATTCCTTGGGGCGACGGGCACGATCCCAGGCAAGCGCATCGGCCTGATTCGCCCGATAACCTTGAGCTCCACCATTTCGCCCGATCTCCCGGCTGATGGTGGAAGGTGCTCGGCCGAGCCGACTGGCCACCGAACGAATCGAGTGCCCAGCTACCAGCGAGCGCGATATCTCCTCGCGCTCGGCCAGCGTCAACGCCAGTCTGAAACGACGTCGCAGTGCCGGCTGTATTCCGCCTGTCTCCGCCAGAATTACCTGTATCGATGAGTGATTCCGATCGAACAGTTGCGCAATATGCTGAAGCGATTCGCCCTCGCCAGAGTTCCCACATTAACGCTTTCTGGCTCTCGCTGTAGTAAGATCCGGGTCCGGTACTTCATCTGCAACACTCCCGCTGCTCACGCAGCCTCCATTGCGTTGCATCGACCGGTTGAATCCGCAGTTGACTTCTGTCCTGCGCGAACGGAATGCTAGTCGATGCGTTTTACGAGAATGTCAGCAAGGCGAAGATGGAGGGGACGTTATTCGATTCCCATGAGCGAGACGAAGACGTTGTATTGGAATTTCGTCCTTATAACAGCCAGCTCATGCATGTCGCCTGCTTGTGGTCTCGATGCAGCGCCCCGGGCGAGACAGACTTGCTCTCTTTCGCGGCCATCACGGATGAGCCGCCGCCGGAGGTCGCTGCAGCAGGTCACGACCGGTGCATCGTACCTATCAAGCCCGATAACATCAATGCGTGGCTGAATCCGGACGCATCGGATTTGGCAGCGATGTACGCGATTCTTGACGACAGGGACCGGCCTTACTTCGAGCATAAGCTGGCTGCCTATCAGTGCCGGGGTACCGGAACAGCTCTTTACTCGACATGCGAATGCCACGCGAGGACCACTTGTCCATACGACGTCTTGAGCAGGCTCGTCGCTTACTCGCGCTTGCGCAGACTGGCCTGCATTACACGATGGACGTCTTCGACCGGGAGCGATATGGGGAGAGAGCGACGCTTGCCCAAGAGCAAATCGCTGAAATCGCTTCAATGGATGCGGGCAAGGTGGCCGAACTGTTCGCATTCGAGACGGGATACGCGAACCCAAAGCTCGACGTAAGGTGTGCTGTCTTCAACGAGACCGGTCAGATATTGCTCGTTCGAGAGGCGGCAGATGGCCTTTGGTCTCTGCCCGGCGGCTGGGCTGACGTGGGATTATCGCCAGCAGAGAATGCGGCCAAAGAGGTCCGCGAGGAAAGTGAATACACGGTCAAGATTGTCCGCTTGCTCGCCGCCTGGGATAAAGCAAAGCATCGCCATCCACCGTCAGTCTTCCTCATCTGGAAGCTCGTTTTTCTTGGTGAGCTTATGCAAGCTGGGGAGGTGGTCGGTGCAGAAACCGACGCCGTCGAATTTTTCAGTCTCAATGACCTCCCTCCGCTGTCGCTGGGTCAGATAGTGCCCGAACCGTAGATCGTCGACAATCAGCGGACGCTTTGATTCCGGTCGCGAGCAGGCGCCGACAGGTTTCTTCGCTTTACGGGAAAACATCGAGCGGTGCTGCACGATCGACTGCTCGGCGATCGCGCGCCGGTCGGCACCGGTCGTCTCTGCACGTTGCCACTGAGCGTACGCCTCCTCGGGCGCGGTTAGCCAAATGTCGTAGTTCATGAACTCGATATACTGAAGTGGGCGATCCACAAAAAACCCAGCGAAGCGAACGCTTCGCCAAACCCGTCACCAACGAGAGGGGGTCCTCCGCCGCCAACGCTGCTTTCATCGCATCAAGGCACTCTGCGGGGCCGCCAGCAATGATACGCGCGGCGCACGCCAGCATCAGGTTCACGCTCAGACCGAAGTCTTTGACTAGGTAGCCCCTCGTGCATACGCTGGTGTCCTCATCCGCGTCCGTTGTGCGCGGCACTGTCTTTGTGAGCGGGTGCGGACTTGTGCGATAGCCCCACACCGGCTTGCCGAGGGCCGCAGCGAATCCGACTTCGAACGCTGTGCCACTGTCCGGCTCGCCCGGCCCGCGAAAATCGTTGAGGTTCGCCATAACGAAGTCGGCCGCGCGAATCGCTTCGAGATTCGCCATGTAGATCCCTCGAGCTGCTTCTAGCGGGTGAAGAGAAGAGGGCACATCGCCGTCCAAGCGATACAGGCCGACAAACCCCCGCTCGCGGGAGAGCTGCTTTAGGTGTTCGCCATGCGCCTTCGCGTCGACGCGAAAAACGTCAAAGCCGGCGAGATCGGCAACACATCTACAACGACACCGGTGTGGCGGTCGTTCCGGACTATACCGACGCCCGGCCGGCGAACTATGCCACCCTTATTTCGAGCTTCATCCGCCACGCGACGGCGCCGAGGTGCCTGGACCATGGCGGCGGCAATGGAAGACTGACGGCACTGTTGCGGGAAGGTGGCGTCTACGGCTCCAGCTGGGATCCGATGGATGGGAGGCGCCTTGCCGTCTGGCTCATTCGATCTCGTCACTGCCTTCGAGGCGCTGGAGCACACACCAGAACCAGTGACGACCATGGAGCGGGCGCTCGGATTACCCATCCGGTGCGACGTGATGCTGTTTTCGACGTTGTCGATCGATCATTTGCCACCGCGTGCAATGGACCACTGGTACATCGCCCGCGCAACGGGCATGTCACCATCTTTACCACTCAGACCTTGCAAATGCTTTTTGGGACATCGGGTATCGGGTGCATCACTTTAATCGGAATCTTCATCTGGCGATCAAGGAGACGCCGGACTGGCTCCCGTTCGCGCAGGGAGTGGAAGGCGGGGCTTGTAAATGTCGGGCAACCAGCCCTGAACTGCCGGTTGCCCGACCGCCAACCTCAAGCAACCAGCTTTTCCGCCAACGCCGGTTCGGCTATGCGGCCCAGCGGTTTGACCTTGAACCACGCAGCGTACAGCGCCGGCAGAAACACCAGCGTCAGCACGGTACCGACGATCGTGCCGCCGATCAGGGTGTAAGCCATCGAACCCCAGAACACCGACAGCGTAAGCGGGATAAACGCCAGCACCGCCGCCAGCGCGGTCAGAATCACCGGGCGTGCACGCTGCACCGTGGCCTCGACAACCGCGTCGTACGCGCTCAGCCCTTGATCCGCGTTGAAGTGGATCTGGCCGATCAGAATCAGCGTATTGCGCATGATAATGCCCGCCAATCCGATCAAGCCGAGAATCGAGTTGAAGCCGAACGGCTGGTTGAACAGGAGCAGCGTCGGCACGACGCCTACCAGCGCCAGTGGCGCGGTCAGCAGCACCATCACCATCGCCGAAATCGAGCGAACCTGGAAGATGATGACGATCATCATCAGGATCAGCATCAGCGGAAAGACCGCGGCCAGCGCCGTGTTTGCCTTGCCGGCTTCTTCCAGTGCCGCGGCGGTCTCGATCCGGTAACCGGCCGGCAGGGTCGCGACCAATGGCGCCATCTGCGCGATCAGTTGCGCTGACACGTCCGGCGGCTGCAGCGCTTCGTCGATGTCACCGCGCACGGTGATCGTCACGAGGCGGTCGCGGCGGCGCTGAACCGGATTTTCCATGCGCACGTCGACCTTGCCGATCTGGTCGAGTGGAACTTTCTCGCCTTTATTGCCTACCAACGTGAAGGCGCCGAGGCGTGCGGGATCGAGCCGTTCGGCGCCGGCACTGCGCGCGACGACGTCCACCGACCGGATGTCCTCGCGGACCTGGGTGACTGGAATACCCGTCAACAGAAACTGCAGTTGCTGCGCGGCGTCGCTGGAGCTGAGTCCGAATGCGCGCAACCGGTTCTGGTCGAGCACGAAATGCACGGTGGGCGCGCGCTCGCCCCAATCCGTATTGACCTGCCGCATCGCGCTATTCGTCAGCATCAGCCGGCGCAGTTGCCCGGCAATCTCGCGCACCTTGTCTTCCTGCGGGCCCATTACACGAAACGCGACCGGGAACGGCGAGTAAGGTCCGAACACAAGTTGAGTCACGCGCAGACGCGCGTCGGGGGCAAGGCCGTCGGCGATCGCGCGGCGCGCGCGCTGCTTGAGGGCGTCGCGCGTTTTCTCGTTGTCGGTGAGCACGACGATCTTCGCGAACGATGGATCGGGCAGCTCCGGCGCCATCGCAAGATAAAACCGCGGGGCGCCCTGCCCGATGTAGGACGTGACCAGCTTCGCTTCGGGCTGCTGCTTCAACCACGCTTCTACTTTCGCGACAGCGTTGCTGGTTGCGTCGATACTGGTGCCTTCCGGTAGCTGCACTTCGATCAGCATTTCGGGTCGATCGGACAACGGGAAAAACTGCTGCTTGACCGCACCCATGCCCAGAAACGACAGCAGGAACAGGCCCGCCACACCCGCCACGACCTTCTTGCGATGTTTGACACAGCCTTCGATCAGGCGGCGCAAGCGCTGGTAGTTCGGGGTGCCGTAGATCGCGGCATGCCCGCCATAGACGGGCTTGATGTCGGGCAACAGCTTTACGCCGAGGTACGGCGTAAAGGCGCCCGCCACCACCCACGAGGTCAACAACGCAAACGCGACGATCCAGAAGATATTGCCCGCATACTCGCCCGCGGTGGAAGCCGCGAAACCGACCGGCATCAGGCCAATTGACGTGACGAGCGCGCCGGCGAGCCGCGGCGCCGCGGTCGTCACCCACGCCTGCGACGAGGCCTTGATCCGGTCGTAGCCTTCTTCCATGCGCACCACGATCGTCTCGATGACGATGATCGCGTCGTCCACCAGCAGGCCCAGCGCGAGAATCAGCGCGCCGAGCGTGATGCGATCGAAGTCGCGCCCGGTGGCGAGCATGATGACGAATACGCCGGCCAGCGTGAGCGGCACCGCCGCAGCGACCACGATGCCCACGCGCCAGCCGAGGCTGACCAGGCTGACCGTGATGACCACGGCCAGTGCGACGAAGAACTTCAGCATGAACTCGTCGTAGGACTCTTCGATATTCGCCGACTGGTCGGTGATCTTCGTAAAGGAGAGTCCCAACGGCAATTTCGCCGAGATCGCCGCAGCTTCCGCGGCGAGCGACTTGCCGAGCGCGAGACCGTTGTACCGGTCCTGCATCACGACGCCCAGGAGCAAGGCCGGCTCGCCTTGGCCGCGGATCAGGAAAGTGGCCGGATCTTCGTAGCCGCGCTTGACCTCGGCGATGTCGGCAAGCTTCAGCGTGCGCCCGTTTGCGACGATAGGCGTGTCGCGAATTCGGTCGAGGTTATCGAATGCGCCGTCGAGGCGCACCTGAATCTGCGGTCCGCTGGTTTCGATCGAGCCGGCCGGCGTAATCGCATTTTGCGCGTTGAGCGCCTGAAAGATGTCCTGCGGCGCAACGCCGAGCGTGGCAAGTCGGGCGAAAGAAAATTCCACGAAGATCCGCTCGGGGCGCTCGCCGATGATGTTGACCTTCTTGACGCCGCGCACGCTCAGCAGGCGTTGGCGCAACGTCTCCGCTTCGCGGACCAGCAGACGGTGCGGCTCGCCCCTGGCCTTTAGCGCATAGAGCGCGAAGGTCACGTCCGAGTATTCGTCGTTGATCAGCGGTCCGATTACGCCGTGCGGCAACTTGGCCGTCTCGTCACCCAGTTTCTTACGCGCCTGATAGAACTCTTCCTGCACGTCGGACGGCGGAGTAGCATCGCGCAAGGTCAACGTCATGAAGGCGAAGCCCGGGCGCGTGAACGTCTCGGTGCGTTCATACCAGGTCAGTTCTTGAAGGCGCTTTTCGAGAGGCTCGGCGACTTGATCCTGCATTTCCTGAGCAGTCGCGCCGGGCCATGCCAGCGCAACGGTCATCACCTTGACGGTGAACCTGGGATCTTCGGCGCGCCCCAGCTTCAGAAAAGCGAAGATCCCGGCGCACGAGATCGCGATGATCAGAAACAACGTGACCGCGCGCTCGCGCACCGCCAGCGCGGAGAGGTTGAAGCCCTTCATTCGGTGCCTCCCGCCGCGCCGACGACGCGTACGACCTGACCCTCGTGCAGCATGTGCGCACCCAGCGCGACGAACCGGTCGAGCGGCTTCAGGCCGGCGCTGATGGTAGCCGTCTCTTCGCTAATGCGCTGCACCTGCACCGCATGCCACGTCACTTTGGCGGGCGCGCCGGCAATCAGCCACACGCCCGGGCCCTGACCCTTGTCGTATATGGCCGCGAGCGGTACGGACACCGTGGGATCCGCCCCCGCGTCGGGTAGCGCGATGGTCACCGTGGCACCTAGCGGCGCCGCAGCGGCACGGCCCTGCAGCACGTATCGCGCCTCATAAGTGCGGGTCTGGCGATCGGCGGTATCGGACAATTGCCGCAGCACGGCCTCGCCGGTCGTGGCGCCAGCGCCGTATAGCGTAGCGCTTGCCCGCGAGCCGATCACCGGCCTGAGCGTCTCCGGCAAGTCGACTCGTGCTTCACGCGGCCCGGAGCGGGCGATCCTGACGACCGTCTGCCCTGCGGCGACGACTTGCCCCGGTTCGACGAGCGTATCCATCACGACGCCGTCCGCATCGGCCACCAGCAGCGCGTAGCCTGCTTCGTTTCGGGCGACGTTCGCCTGCGCCTCAGTGGCGCGCAGATCGGCGCGCGCGGTCTCGGCAGCCGCCTTCGCCTGATCGTAGGCCGAGGCCGAAACCGCGCCCGCGCCGACCAGCTCGCGATAACGCTTTTCGTCCGCGGCAGTTTGCTGAACGCGTGCCTGCGCGGCGGCGACGGCTTCGTCGCGCGCGCGGGTGGCCAGCGTCAGGTCGGTCGCGTCGATGCGCATCAGCGGCTGGCCGCGTTTGACGGCCTGACCCGCGTCCACCAGACGCTCGACGATCTTGCCGGCGACCCGGAACCCCAGATCGCTTTCGACGCGCGCGACCACGACACCGGTAAATGACCGACTGCCCTGGTCGAACGAGTTGACGGTGGCGAGGCGCACCAGCGCGGCCTCGGTTCGGGGATCGACTTGCCGGTCAGGGCTGCATCCCGACAGCGCGAGGACTAGCGCGGCGGCAAGCAGCGAGGGCGTCGCGCGGCGAGCAGGGGACATTTACACCTCTCCGGATCAGTGAGAGGCGTATTCTTCTATGAGTGACCAAATATGTCAATAGTCACAAATCGCTGCATCGAAACTCAGGGCACGAGGCTCCGCAGAATCAGGTTGACGATTTCGCGCGGACCATGCGGCAGCAGATCCAGGTTGTACTGCAGCAGCAGCGGATTGGTGAAAGGCTGCATCGCGAGCAGGATCGCCCGCACCAGTTCGTCGATCGGCGTCTTGCGCTCGAATTCGCCGCTTTCGCGCCCCATTCGCACAATTTCTTCGAGCAATGCCTTCAGCCGTTCGTCGTGGTCGCGCGAAGACGGCCATTTCTCGGCGACGGAATAGGCGGTGATGTCGTACAGCCTGCGGTCTTCGAAAAACTGCTCGACGGTGGCCGCGGTAAGCGTGTCGAACAGGCGCCGCAGCCGCTCCGTGGCACTGCTGCCACCGGCCACGTTGTGATCCACCTTCGCCATCATCGTGGCGAGATTTTGCGCGCAGATCGCTTCGCCGATGGCCTGCTTGGAGTCGAAGAACTTGTAGATGTACGCCTTCGAAAAGCCGATCGCCTTCGCGAGGTCCGACACTGTCGTCTTGCCGTAGCCGTAGTGGCTGAAGTGCTCACCAGCGGCTTCGATGATCTGGTGGCGAATGCTGTGTTCCTGCGGGCCGCGCTGCCCGCTCGGTGCCTGAATGCTGTCATTCATGTTGTGGTTGCCTCGAAAGTCACATGTTGACAACGCGTGACCAAATTATACAATAGTCACAACACCAACGGAAGTTTTGCTTATTTTGAGGCGCTTGCATGGCTGCTGCCAAACGGTATTTTTCTTTGCTCGCTGCTGCCGTATTGGCAGGCTGCGCGGTCGGGCCGGACTATGTGCGCCCCGACGCAGCGATGCCGGACCGGTTCATCGGTCAGTCGGCAATCGAGCAACGCGGCGCGACGCAGACGGCCGATCTCGCGCAATGGTGGACCGGCTTCGGCGATCCGCAGCTGGCCCGCTATGTCGCGCTTGCGCTCGAGCAGAATCTGGATCTTGCCGCGGCTCAGGCGCGGGTGACGCAGTCGCGCGCGTCGCTGCGCTATGCAACCGCAGGCTTGCTGCCGTCGGGCTCGGTCACGGCGGCGGCGGCCTACAACCATCAATCGCTGAAGACGCCGCTAGGGCGGTTGCTGAACGAGGTACCCGACTACGATCGGAACGGCGAATACTATGAAGCGAATTTCGTCGCCAGTTGGGAGATCGACGTGTTCGGCGGCGTGCGGCGCGCTCGCGAGGCGGCGCAGGCCGAATATCAGGCGTCGCAGGCCGGCGTGAGCGCCGCCCGTCTCGCGGTTGCCGCGCAAACTGCCGACACCTACGTCGCGATTCGCGGGCTGCAAAGCCGGCTCGCGATCGCCCAGCAGCAGGTCCAGACCAGCCAGCGTCTCGCCGATATCGTCAAGCTGCAGTTCGACAAGGGGCTCGCCGCCGAGCTGCAGATGAAGCAGGCTGAAGGGGCGGTCGCGCAATTCGCCGCGAACGTGCCGGTGCTGGAAACGAGCCTCGAAGCTGCGATGAATGCGCTTGACGTGCTGCTCGGCGCACAGCCCGGCACGCATCGCGCGGAGCTCGAAGCAGAAGCGCCGATTCCGGCTGCTCCCGGGCTCGCCGCCGCCGGTTCGCCCGCCGAGCTGCTGCGGCGCCGGCCCGACCTGATCGTCGCGGAGCGGCGGCTGGCGGCATCGAATGCGCGGGTCGGCGTCGCCGTGTCCGAGTACTTCCCGAAAGTTTCGCTGGCCGCGCTGGTGGGGTCGGCGACCACCACCGCTGGAACATGGTTCGGCAACGGTGCGAGCCAGGCACAAGGGATCTTCGGGTTGCGTTGGCGGCTGTTCGATTTCGGCCGGGTCGATGCGGAAATCGCTGCTGCCAAAGGCGCGAACGCTGAAGCGCTTGCCGCTTATCGTCTCGCGGTGCTGCGCGCGTCGCAGGATGTCGAGGATGCGTTCTCCGCATGGAACAAGCGCGAAGCACAAGAAAAGATTCTGGCCGGTGGCGAGGCGGCGTTGAGCCGTGCACGCGACGCTTCGTTGGCCGCGTATCAGGGCGGAACGGTCAGCCTGATCGAGGTGCTCAACGCGGACAGCAGCCTGCTGCAAACGCGCGATGTCCGCGCGCAGGCACAGGTCGAATCGGCCAGCGCGGCGATCGCTTCGTTCCGTGCGCTGGGCGGCGGTTGGAGCGCGCCCGATGCGGCTGCGGTGGCGCAGCTTTCGCGATAATTAACCGCGTCAGAAAAAAGCGGCGACAGAAACAGAGCAGCGGTGAGTGAACAGGAAAAGCATCACGCTCGATAAGAGCGGCGCGAACGATGCCTCGCGTCATCGACGTACACCAGCAACATGCATTGCGGCGCCCGGTCCTCGAACCACGCATGCTCGCTGCCGTCAATCTGGGTCAGTTCACTCAGGCAGGCGCGGCGTGCGCGTGGCTGGTAAACCTTCGGTGGCCGCTGTCGACGCGGCACCCACGGCCCGGCGTCGGTCATCAGCCGGCGCACCGTTTCCTTGGCCAGCCGAATGCCGTGGCACTCGTACAGCTTCTCGCGCGCCAGCGTCGGCCCAAAGTCAGCATAACGCTCGCGAATGATCGAGCGTGCCCGCTCGGCCGTCACCGCGTTCAGTCGGTTGTTGCCGGGCTTCGAGCGCCGACGCGACACGAGACCTTGCGCTCCGTGTTCGCGCAGTCGCTCGACCAGCCGACGGATCTGTCGGCTGGTCAACTCGAGTCGTTGCGCCGCGCGCCACGGCTTGAGCTTGCGATGGACCGAGGGAACGGCCATAGATTACAACTTAGCCGCTACGTGTCAAAACTACGCTAATTATCATTATGTCAATTAACGGCAGTGGGATAGCACCTATCTTCGGGTGCGAGTTGACTTAGTTGACAAAGGCGACAAAAGCGCTTATCCTTCAGCAAGCGTCTCGTT
>Ga0157375_10000726_pt1 | contig 28991 bp, 19 predicted proteins | sample M35metaG_FD_115311 | JGI IMG/M metagenome (GOLD analysis project Ga0157375, IMG submission 115311) | Miscanthus rhizosphere microbial communities from Kellogg Biological Station, Michigan, USA - M3-5 metaG | ecosystem: Host-associated > Plants > Roots > Rhizosphere > Soil | place: USA: Michigan... | reverse complement strand
CGTTTTAGCTTGCCCTGGAATATCAAAATTATATTAACAACAAACAAACCGAACATGAGTCTGAAATGACCTGCTTACTCAGACCCCTTCGGTGTCTTTTATCCGTGAGTCAACGGGAGCGGCTGTGTTTCGAGCATCAATCCCAGCCCGCCCACGCTTTGAAGAAATGCGCGCCGTGATCTGCTTTTCATGTGTTATACTCCCAATAAGGTCCGCGTCGCGACTCTCCTAAATCCAGGCTTGGGGAAATGCCATCGTGTCTCTTCCTCATGCCGGACCAGAAGACCCACCGTTTTATTGGACTTGAACGTCCACGCTCTGAATGAGCAGACCAGCGGTATCGGTATCGTCGGCGGTCGAGCAGATCCTCAAATAATTGACCCCACTCGTCGCACGCTGCAGGGGCAGGATCTCCAGACGTTGGCCGTCGACACTGACGCGGCATTGGCCTTTGCGGCAGTCCCAATCGAAGATCAGCTTGTGCCAAACGTCCGGACGGATGTTTCCACGCCTCTTCGAAGCCTTCTCACCCGGTGCTAGCGAAAGGTTGAAGAGGTTGTACCGGGCGTCCTCGGGCTCGAAAGGAACCGAGAAGTGGTCCGTCAAGCCAATCCGGGCTCCCAGGAATCCCGCGTTGATTTTGAGTCGCAAGGTCAATCGCCCGGTCAGGCCGTTGGGGAAATTCCATACGGCGGCCGCGGGCCAGTCCGGATTGGTCTTGCGCAACTGCAGCGCGTGGCCACTGGCGGACCCGGGCTCGCTCGTACACTCAACGCCGCGGGTTCCGAAGTGCGCCCAGCCATCGAGGCCCGTCGAGAAATCACATGCCCGGCTCTTTTCGCACAACCAGGCAGGCTGCAGTCGAACGAGGCCGACGCCAGCGGTGCCGCCGAGCGAGACCGGGGTGATGATTTCACCATCGGGCGTCAAAGCAGGCACAGTGTACGATACTCCGTGATCACCGTTTGGAGGGGGCGCTTCCCCAGCTTCTGGATTCCAAACCACCTCGCGGTAACCTCGCCAAGTGCGGCCCTCATCGTCCGAAATTGCGCCATGAAGAACATGTCGACCACCTTGGGCATAGCAAAAGCGCAAACTGTTATTCCAGAGCATAACAATGCGATCATCCTTGAGTCGCGTCAGACTCGGCGGCGAATCCGAGGAGAGAATCGCGGTCGGGCGCGGTGGACTCCAAACTGAACCATCGGGTGAAAAAGACTCGAAGAACCGACCCAGTTGGGTGCGAATCAGCAGCCAGACACGGCCATCCTTGAGCTGCAGCGCGATAGGTTCGATCATGCCATCGGCGCCGATGTAGGGCGAGGGCACCTTGAATTCGCGGTCGGCCTGATGCCAAGAGGCGCCGGCATCATCTGAGTATACGATTCCCGAGCTGAACCGGCCCATGTCACTGAAGGCATTGAAACCCTTGCCGCGGTTGCTCCAGACGCGCGGGGTGAGATAGCAGACGGGCAAAATAAGGCGGCCACTTTTCAGCTCGATGACCGAGAGGAGGGAGCCGTTATAGCCTCGGCGTACGAGCGTGGGCGGCGTCCACTGCGTGCGTCCGTGAGCGGAGCCGACATGATAAACATCAAAACGCATTTCGTAGAGTCCCTTGCCGGAAGTATGTGCATCGTTGGTGAAGATGATGTGCAGCTCGCCTTTGGCATCTACCAACGCGTTGTGCAGGCCCCATCCCCCAAGGTCTTTGAGCAGGCTGCAGAGCGTCTCGGCCGCGCCCCAGGTGCGGCCACCGTCGTTTGAATAACAGGCAGCCGCTTCAGGGCCGTTCGCTCCGGTGCGTACGAAAAGGCCGATCAGCCTGCCATCGGGCAACGGTTCCATCACGAGGTACTGCTCTACCTTGGTGAGACTTGGCGGCCGAACCTCCCGCACTCGCTCATCGTTTGCTTTGCCGGCAAAGGCTGAGAACGCGCTCGCCAGGGCGAGCCCCCAAAAAAACGGCCTGGTGCTTTGCATAGCCAGATCTTAAAAGCGCGGCCTGGAGGTGTCACTGACTAAAAGTCCACGCCCACGGGCACAGTCCACTCTGGTGTGGAGCACAGTCCTTGTCATCCATGTGGGGGGAGCTTATGGGGACCGCGCCAGCGGCAATGCTCGAGTCGAGGTGACCCGTGACGATCAGCTCTCAGCCAATCCACTCAAGCGCGCAATGATCTTTTCTGGATCATAAACGCAACCAGCCCACGTTCCGCCGCTGGCGCTTTGCAGGGCGGCCCACAATCGTGTGTCCTCAGGCAAAGCCGGATGAACAGAAAGATCCGATCGTGTTAGCCGGTCGGCAAGCACCACGGCGCCTTCGTCGGCCGTGAACCGGCGGTTTTTGTCTCCAACCAAATCAATTGCTCCTTCTACCGCCCGAGTGTCGATTGTTATCCTAATCATATCTCCATCCATCACTTTTCCAATGGGGCCGCCGGCCAAAGCTTCCGGGCCCATATGGCCTATACATGCGCCAGTCGAAACGCCTGAAAAACGCGCGTCCGTCAATAACGCGATCTCCTTTCCATTGGGCAAGTGCTTTAAGGCGCTTGTGACCTGGTAAGTTTCCTCCATTCCGGTGCCTAGAGGTCCGATACCCGTCAGCACGAGGACCTCTCCCCCCTGAATAGCCCCTCCCTTGATTGCTTTGATGGCATCTCGCTCATTCACAAAAACCCGCGCCCTGCCTTCCTTTTCATAGAGTCCATCGGAATTGAACAAGGATGGGTCGATTGCTGTGGCCTTCACGACTGATCCCTCCGGGGCGAGATTACCACGGGGAAAAACCAAAGTGCCGCGCATACCCAAAGCCTGCGTCCGTTCTGGTTGAACGATTACATCATCGGCAGAAATCCCATCCAGTTCTTGCAGCAATTTCCTGAACTGTTGACGTCGCTCCGATTTTTCCCAATTATCCAGGTTCTCCGCTACGCTAACACCTGTAACTGTCAAAGCGTCGGTCTCCAGCAGGCCAAGTTTGCGCAGGTGCAGCATGACTTCAGGCACCCCACCGGCGAGAAAGACGCGCACCGTCGGGTGATGCACGGGGCCGTTGGGCAGGACGCTCACGAGACGCGGCACCCGGCGGTTGATCTTTATCCAATCCTCGACTGTGGGAGTTTTCAGTCCGGCGGCGTGTGCGATCGCCGGAATGTGCAGCAGCAAATTGGTCGAACCTCCAAAAGCCGCGTGCAGCACCATCGCGTTACGAATGCTGGCTTCGGTTAGAATATCCCGCGTTTTGATGCCACGCTCGGCCAACCGAACCAAAGCGGCAGCCGACCTGCGCCCCAGGTCGAACCAAACAGCCTGGCCTGAAGGGGCCAGCGCGGAGTGCGGCAGCGATAATCCAAGCGCTTCAGAAACGACTTGTGACGTGGCAGCAGTGCCCAAAAATTGGCATCCTCCCCCAGGCGATCCGCAAGCGCGACATCCCAATTCAGATGCTTCCGAAAGGGTTACAAGGCCATGGGCGAAACGCGCCCCCAACGTCTGAACGGTTCCGGCATCCTCGCCATTACTGGGCGGCAATGTAACCCCGCCCGGCACAATGACCCCGGTGAGCTCGCCCAATCCAGCAATGGCCATCATCATGGCGGGGAGTCCTTTGTCGCAAGTAGCGATGCCAAGCACTCCGGCGCGCAAGGGCAGCGAGCGTGCCAACCGCCGAAAAACAATCGCAGCGTCATTCCGATACGGCAGACTGTCCAGCATACCTGTGGTGCCCTGAGTGCGGCCATCGCAAGGATCCGAGCAGAATCCCGCGAATGGAATCGTTTTGAGTCTGCGGAATTCTTCTGCCGCAGCCTGCACGAGCAACCCTATTTCCCAGTGGCCCGTATGGTAGCCAAGCGCGATCGGCGTGCCGTCAGGAGCTCGCATCCCGCCTTGCGTGCTGAGAATGAGGAATTGCTTGCCGCCCAACTCAGATGATTTCCACCCCATGCCAACATTTTGGGTCATGCCAAAAATATCGCCACTGGGGCTGTTGAGCAACAGATCGGGGGTCAAAGGGAGATTGCCTGGCGGTCCCGACTGGCGGGTCACAATTCGGTAAATGTCATCCGAAGGCAAGCTAAGGGACTTTTCGTGGTGCAACATGCGTCAGGAGCCAGTTTTCATTTTCAATGAAGCTGGCATAAATCAGCGCACTATAACAGACCGCTTTTCGGTGAACTTATAAAGCTCCTATCCATCCTCGTCCGTTCGCCTGCTGTTCAATCTGTGTTCATCCGGTCCCATCTGCTGTCATTCGCCGTTCCATTCCTTCTGCTCCAATCTGTGGCGCTGGCAATTCTCTAATAAATTCGCGAAAAATGAGGGAAAACCGCCTTGTTTGATGAGGCCAGAATTTGTGTACACACGCTACGGCCCGATCATTCTGCGAAACGACAAATGGCAATTTCCCGCGCCAGCGCAAAACTCCGGCAACAAAACAATTGCGCCAAAGGCAATACAAGGCTTTTCATCTAAGAACCAACCATGAAGGATCGGCATAAGTAGTGAATAAAATGCGTTGGTGGCGCGAACAGTGGCCAAAACGGCTGGCTCGACCAAATCGACTGCTCCTCGTTACCTTTTTATCTTCTGCGACGATATATACCTGATGAACGGAGCTGACCTATTGACGGAGTTCAGAGCCACGCGGGCCGAAAAAGCTTTCAGTGAGGTAGTCCGCCGGCATACGGACTTTGTATATTCGATAGCCAAACGGCGGGTGCTTGATGTAACCTTGGCGCAGGAGACCACTCAGATTGTTTTTATCCGCTTGGCCAAAGCGCCACCTAAATTGGATTCTGAGGGCCAACTACTCGCCTGGCTGCATCGCACTACCGTTCATGTTTCGATTGATCTGTGGCGCTCCGAAACCCGCCGGCGCGCTCGTGAACAAAAAGCCGTGGCTATGCAAACTGATCGCACCGAAGAAATCGCCTGGAACGATTTGAAGCCGATTCTGGATGAAGCGCTTGATGAGCTCAATGAGGCTGATCGGGAAGTTATCCTCCTGCGTTTTTTTGAGCAGAAGGCTATGGCCGACCTTGGGCGATCATTGGGGGTGAGCGAGGATGCCGCGAAGATGCGGGTGAGCCGCGCGCTTGAAAAATTACGCGCACGACTCAGCAAACTTGGTGCGACGTGCAGCGCGATGCTACTCGGAACCCTCCTGTGCGAGCGCTCGGTCGAAGCCGCGCCGAAAGCGCTTGTGCTTCTGTTGGCGAGTATACGGCTTTCGGTGCCCACGAGCCTGGTGGCGAGTATTGCCAGCCTGCTGCTTCAAACGCCCAAGGTAAAACTCCTCTCCGCTTTGGCTGCCGCAGTCCTGCTCTGCGGCACGACACTCTTTCTGGTCCAGGGGGCACGGCACAGCCCCGATCCGCGAACATGGCGCGGGACTTTGGCGAGACTAACACATTCTGGGACGCCGAACGATAAGACTCCCCTAGCCCCAAACTCGGAAACCAACAACACCACAGGTGAATTGAACGACCCTGATCCAGTAAAACTTTTGCAGGGTGTAACCCGCGCCCGGCAACGCATCGCATCGGGCATAATTGATTTTGATGTTTTCACTTATGGCAACGTGACTCATCCGGATGCGACAAATCGACTTAAGCTCAAACTTCAATTCGAAGATGGCCACTTATGGGCTGAATCGATCGGCCAGGAATACAGTTACGTCACCCCCATTCCCGGTGGACCCGAAGCTGACGCTATAATAAAGCGCGCCGATTCGATGCCGCACGCGCAGGCCGTTCGGGAAGGGCTAATCCAGCCTTTTCCATCGCATCAAATAACGTTCTACGACGGTGAACTCTGTACGGATTATCGGGAAACAGAAGGTCAAACTGACATAGACAAACCAGGGCATTCGGGTGTTTTAATTTTCGACCCGCGTTGCCTTGGCATCAGCACCACGCTGTATGTGGAAAGCACGCTCGACAAATGCATCGATTATTACAAAGAGGCGAAGTCTGTTACTTTGGCTGGGCAGGATTCCATTGAAGGTCATATTGCCTGGCACATAATCGTGCACTCGAAGTATGATTACATTTCAGACCTCTGGATCGATGCCCTCCATCCCGATCGGGCTCTGAAACTCGAAGAAGTCCTTCCGGGCGACCGCCGAGTCACCCTTTCCTATTATGCCAGTACCGATTCGAAGGATGCCCTACCCCTTGGGGTAAGGAACATCAGTTATCGCAAAGGGGTGCGCCGGTACGAGACGCGACTGGTGCGATTAAACACTCAATATGTGCCCATTGACCCCGCCTGCTGGACAATGGCCGGTCTCCATATGAAGGTCGGCACGATAGTATTTGATAGACGGAATCACCGGCGTCTGGGCTTGTGGACCGGGACAGGGTTTACAGATGATGAACATCTACCGCCCAAAGACCAACCCCAGCAAGAGGCTCCCAACCGGGCCGAGTTGCTTGCGTTGCTCGAGAATGATCCGGCTTCGCCCGCCGGATTAGGGGCGGCTCTATGGATAATGACTAATTCTCCCGACGGACCGGATTTGCAAAAAGCGGCTGATACAATCCTACACTTACATACTCAAAGTCCGGAAATGGCCAACCTGGTCAAAGATTTGGAGCGGATGAGGCCCGTCTGCACAAGCAATCTGCTTCAATCCATCCTGGACCAGAACCCGGATATAAACGTTCGCGCCAAAGCATGCATGACTTTGGCAACGTTGCAAAACGAAGTCGCGGGATATGGCACGAATAAAAGCGCAACCGCCAGAGCCGAAAAGCTATACGCGCGAATGACTACTGAATTTGGCCAACTTCCCGGCGAGCGTGGTTATACTTGGGCTGAACTCGCACAACCCGAGCTCGATGAATTGCGCAAACTCACCATCGGCAAAGTAGCGCCGGAGATTGTCGGCAACGACCTTTATGACCACCCAATGAAACTTAGCGATTATCGCGGCCAGGTCGTTACGCTGTTGTTCTGGACCGCTTTCAGCTCGGGAGCCCAGGAAGCACGTGGTTTTCGCCAACTTGTCGAGCAAATGAAAGGAAAGCCGTTTATGCTGCTTGGAGTTCCTTCGTGCGATAGTAATGAACAAGCCAAATCGGCGACCGAAGAATGGCAGATCAACTGGTCCTCGTTTCAAGAGCCTCGGATAGGCCCAATCACAAAAACCTACAATGTTAAGAGCTGGCCCACCGTTCTTGTTCTGGATCGCAAAGGTATCATACGTTATCGGGGTCCCTGGCATCCCGGCGCTGTCGCAGGGGAGGTTGATAAGCTACTCAAGGAATAGCGCTTTTGGGTTTTTATTCACACGTTTGAGATTGAGTGCGTACAATCGAACGCCGAGAATCTCAAAACATGAGAATTCATGGAGAACACCCTCGAGGCAGGACGCATCTGTGGCTGCGGCTGACAGGTCTCAGCGAGTTGGCCTTACTGGCACCGCTTCTGGTTCTCCCCGCAATTTCAGTTTTGAGCGCTGACTCCGAGAAACTTCAGGTCAGACGGCTCGAACATAACCCGATTATCCGTCACGAGATGCTGCAAGGTGCCGACGGTGAAAATATCAATGGACCATCGCTGATAAAAGTTCCCGAGTGGATTACAAACCGGCTGGGAACTTATTACCTCTATTTTGCGCATCATAGTGGAAGGTACATTCGTTTGGCGTATGCAGACCAGCTGGATGGGCCCTGGAAGATTTACCAGCCCGGCGTATTGCCGCTCGAAGAAGCTACCGGCTGCACCGGCCATGTCGCTTCCCCAGATGTTCATGTCGATGCCGAGCACAAGATGATTCGGCTTTACTTTCATAGCCCAGCCCGGGATGGGACAGGCCAGAAATCCTTTGTGGCATTGTCCAATGACGGGTTGCATTTCAAAGCCTCGGAAAAGCCGCTGGGAATTTTTTATTTCCGTGTTTTTCGTTGGGAAGACGAGTGGTACGCGATGGCCAAAGGAGGCAAGCTTTACCGTTCCACAGATGGGTTGAGTAAATTCGCGGAAGGTCCGAATCCTTTGCCGGGCGGCGAAATGCGCTCCGGCGATTACAATTCGCCCGGGCCTCGCCACGTGGCCGTGTTACGGATGGGACCCAAACTTTCGATTTTTTACAGCAATATTGGCGACGCGCCAGAGCGGATTATGCACACGACTATTTTCCTCGCTGGTGACTGGAAGCAATGGAGAGCTTCTCCCCCAGAGGAGGTATTACGGCCCGAAACTGCCTACGAGGGCGCAAATCTGCCGCTCCACGAATCTAAGGCAGGGGCTGTTAAAGGACGTGAAAACGCTTTGCGAGATCCGGCCATTTTCGTAGACGAAGATGCCGAAGCATACCTGCTTTATTCAGTGGCCGGAGAATCTGGGATAGCGATTGCAAAATTGGAAAAATCGAATTAATGCTGTGTCACTGCTGGATCAGTTAACAAGCACAATCGCACAATGGGCGCGGAATTGACGCCAACGGGCGAATACGTGCAAGATCCTTCCATGGTCATCACCTCGCTTGATTTCGATCGCCGCGGCAAACACCAGGGCTTTCTCCAAGTCCCCCATTCCCACAACCTCGGCGGTTGGGCAAATTTGATGGTGCCGATCACCTGCGTCGCGGGCGGCCGAGGCCCGACCGTGCTGGTGCTGGCAGGCAACCACGGCGACGAATACCAAGGCCAAATCGCCGTGATGAAACTCGCGCGCGAACTGATGCCAGGAATGGTGAATGGTCGCGTCATCCTGATCCCGTCGCTCAATTTTCCCGCCGCGCGCGCCGCTACACGCCTTTCTCCAGTGGACGGCATGAACATGAACCGCGCTTTTCCTGGCCAACCCGAAGGCCCGATCACCAGCCAGATTGCGCACTACCTCACGACGGTTCTCTTTCCGTTGAGCGACGTGGTGATAGACATCCACTCTGGCGGGCGCAGCATGGAGTTCGTGCCGTGCTCGACCATGCATCTGTTGGCCGACCGCGCTCAGCGCCGCAAGATGCTCGATGCCATGCTTGCGTGGAATTCGGACTTTTGCTTCCTCTATGCGGACATCGCCGGCACGGGTCTGCTGCCCGTTGAGGCGGAGAACCAGGGCAAAATCGTTGTTACCACGGAAATGGGCGGTGGCGAATGCGTCCCGGCCGATGTGCATCGCATCACGCAGAGTGGTCTGCGCAACGTGCTGATCCATCTGGGCGCGCTCAAGGGACGAAAGCAGACGCGCGCCAAGCTTGGCCAGCCGCCTGCGATTCTCACGCGGGCGCTGCATCGCGAGGATTACTTGCTCGCGCCCGAGTCCGGTATTTTTGAAATCTGCCTCGACCTGGGAACGCAGGTGAAGCGTGGCCAGACTGTCGGCTTTATCCATCATCTTGAACGCCCTGACCGCGCGCCCGAACCGCTGGTGGCGCAGTCCGCCGGCTACCTCATCACGATGCGCGCCCCTTGCCTCACGCAGCAGGGCGACTGCGTTGCGGTAATCGCGCAGCGAGTGAGCGAAAAAGAAGTGATGGCGGCGTGAAAGAAGTAGTTACTGGGCCCCGGCCAATGGCGCGAGATTCAAATGCAAAGAACGTTTTGAGACCGACAGCATGCCCCGGTCCCGGAGGGACAAGCGACAATAGCCCAAGGTTTCAACCGGTTTCAACCTTGGGGTGGGTATCAACGACAAGTGAGTCCCGAAGGGACGGCTGAGATGTCACTTAAGACCTTCAACCGTCCCTTCGGGACTAAATCACATTTCTCGTACGTTCCCCAATGTTGAAACATTGGGCTATTGCCAGGAATCCCTTCGGGATGAAAAAAAATATCTCTACCAGACCCGCCCGGCAGGCCGTTTTGTTGGTGGCCTTCATGTGGTTCGCTTACTTTCTGAACTACTGCGATCGGCAGGCGGTCTTCTCCATGTTTCCAGTGCTGAAGTCCGACCTCGGTTTCACCGACAGACAGCTTGGCCTTGTTGGCTCCTGTTTCCTCTGGGTCTATGGCGTCGGCAGTTTCTTCTCGGGACAGATTGGCGACAAGTTCTCGAAGCGCCGGCTGATCGTGTATAGCCTGGCGTTGTGGAGTTTCGTCACGCTCGCGACGGGCCTTGTGAAATCGCCAAATATGCTGCTCGCACTGCGCGCGGTAATGGGCATCTCCGAGGCACTCTTCATGCCGGCCGCCATCGCGCTTACTGCGAATGCCTTCCCGCCCGCCACGCGCTCGCGCGCCATCGCCGCGCTCACGACGGCGCAAATCCTCGGTAATGTCGGAGGCGGTTGGTTCGGCGGCTGGATGGCCGATGCAGGCTACTGGCGCGGGGCGTTCTTTGTGCTCGGCGCCGTGGGTCTGGCCTTCGCGCTTCCCTACTTCGCTTTCCTGCGCGGCTTCAACGAGCAAACTCAGATTGAGACCAGGGCGATCGACGGCCCTAACGCCCCGTTTGGATTGGCGAGAACACCGACCTATTGCCTGCTCTGCATCATTTTCCCGGTGTTCGTCTTCGGCCTGTGGCTCCTCTACGGCTGGCTCCCGAACTTCCTCCACGAGAAATTCTCGCTCAACCTCGCGGACTCTGCCTTCAACGCCACGGTCTTTCTTCAGGGCGCGACGCTGGTTGGGATGCTCACCGGGGGCGTGCTGGCTGACAAACTTTACCATCGCACCAAGGCGGCGCGGCTCTGGATGCTCACCGCGAGCCTGCTTGGCTGCGCGCCGTTTCTGCACCTCCTTGGCAACAGCGACACGCTCGCCATCACGCGCGCCGCCGCGGTAGGCTTTGGCCTCTTCAGCGGCTTCCTCATGGGGAATATCTTTCCGGCGGCGTTTGAGATAGTCCCTGCGGATGCCCGAGCCTCCGCTGTCGGTGTGTTAAATCTCTTTGGCGCGGTTGTCTCCGGCTTCGCCACCCTCTCTGGCGGCGTCTTGAAGAAAAGCGTCGGGATCGAGAACCTGCTCAGCTACACTGCGCTGGCCTATGTCGCCGCCGGTCTCGCGCTTATCGCTGCTATTCAGTCCCTATTTCGCCGCGACTACGAACGAGTTCATTGAAGGCAGGGCCATCAAGTCCCGCGAAGCGCTCGGAACGCTTTCATAAAATTATCGAGCCGTTCGCGTTGGAGCACCCCTAGGAAGCGTCCTTCCGCACGGAAAGTCGAACCGACAATGAAGCCGTCGGCCAGGGGAAAGTAGGATTTCAGATTTCTTGTGGTGATACCCGAGCCGATGAGGACGAGGACACGAGCATTCTTTTTTACGCGGCGCAGTTCCTGGAGCGAGGGTGGTTCGGCGGTGCGAGCACCCGTGACGATTACGCCGTCGACGAGGAAGAATTCGGCTTGTTTTACTTCGTCAAGGATATCGAGATCCGCGGTGAGAGCGTGGGAGCAGTGCTTCTTTTTTACATCACCAAAAATTTTGATGTTTTCACAACGGAGTTTCTTGCGGAGGCGAAGGAGTTTTCCGGCGCATCCCTCAATCAGGCCGGCACCGCCAACGTGCGCGAAAACAAATCCTTCGACCCGAATGAAATCAAGGCCGGCGGCGCAAGCGACCTCGAGAGCCGTTTCATTGGCAGCTTCGAGTAACTGGAGACCGATCGGACCATCGAAACGCTCGCGAATAGCGGTGGCGATTCGTTTCATCATCCGCACGGCTGCCGCGGGCAAAGGGGGTTTGATATACGGCAAATCGTGGCTGTTTTCGAGGACGATGGCATCCACGCCGGCTTCCCGATAATGGTGCAAGTCAGAGAGCGCCTGGGCGAGAATGCGGCGGTCATCACCACCGTACCGGGGAGACCCCGGCAGGGGCAGAACGGCGATCATCGCGCCGAGGAATTTGTGTGGCAAGATTCTCAAGCAGCGAAAGTGTAGAGGCGGGCAAAGCGGCTGAAAATTCTTTTCGGCGGGTATGGTGGGATTCTCTCACTCCTCTAGCGAATGCGACAATTGGAGTTCCTCTGCGAGTTCAATTATGGAGGCGAAATCACTGAGAGGCCGACTTCCTCAAATCTGTAAACGACCACGCGCAGTACGTGCTAATCAGGGCCACGCAGAGCCAGGGCGCGGAGAGCATCACTCAGGAGATCTTCGGACGCGAAAGTTCTGAGGCCAAGTTGATCGAGAGGAACTGCAAGACCAGCGTTCACTTGTAAAGGCGGTAAAACTTTTGCCAAAGGGAAGGCAGCTCCTGGAATGTTAGATTCGTGCCATTGATTTGGTACGGCGGTGGGATTTCCGTCCACACAACCGGCGCGCTTCTGAGGTTGGTCGTTATTTGGAGCCGCCAGTCGGTGGCAACAATCGGCCAGGAAAGAGTTAATGTCTGAGACGTCTGTGTTACTTTCAACCTCGGCGGCGAGGTGGCATCGCCCGAGCCACAACCGGCCGGGAATGCATTGTTCGACCAGATGTTGTTGGCGAAAGCAAACTGACCCGACCCACCGTCGTAAGTCTCACAGAAGGCGTAGCCCGAAATCGTGGAGTTACTGATTCGATTGCCATAATTATTGCTCGTCTGGTGCAAAATAAGAGTTGAGCCGCTGTCAAATACGCAATGCTCGAATACGTTGTTGGCCGCCGGGCTATCGTGGGAAACGTTATCGAACAAAATTCCATATTGGGTCGTGTTGCGGAAGCTGCAGTTCGAAAAAATATTGCCCTCGCAGCTAAAAGTATTTTTGCCGCGCTGGCTTCCTTCCGTCTTGTCCTCCGAAGAATCATAGCACGTGAAGGCGCGCGCGGTTCCGACCGTGGCGCAGCCGAGGAAACGGTTGCCATGGGCGCCATCGCGCCCAACGAAGCCGTTGACTCCGCCATAGGCGGTGCAGGATTGAAAAATATTGCTGTAGATGTTGTGGTGGCGGACGTAGAAGTTGTTGCTGAAATTGCGCGCCACGCAATCCTCGATGATGTTGTTATAGCAGGTCTCCTCCTTAATCCCAATTCCATGCACCCCAGTACCGTCGCCTTCGGCGTAACAATGGCGGATGACGTTTCGCTGGACGTTCACCCCGGAATAACCCTCGATCTTGAAATGGTAATCGGCATCGGTGGTTACAAACCGAGACGTGCAATTCTCGACTCGTGCAAAGCTGGTCCCGCGCAACTGGTAAGGATAAATCGAAGCGTTCTTCACCTGGCTGTTCAGGACATTGACGACAGTGGAATGGACGATCTCGACCGCCCGCGTGCAACCATCCGATAGATAATTATCGATCGTAACGTGATCGGCTCCGCTCATGTAAACGCCAGTGCCGCTGCCAATTTGAAAATGCCGCGCTTCAACATACGATCTCGATGAACAGTCGAAGACTCCCTGGAACAAGGGCATCTTGTTCGCGTCGAGCATTGGCGAAGGTGGCCCTCCGGTTTGATGCAGGTCGAAATAGCCGGGTGACACAATATCACCAGGCGAGACCTTGTAACCCTCGAAACGGATCGGAGCGTTGCTCGTTCCTGAGTTGAGGACTACCGCACTCTGATTTCCATAATCTCCCGCTTTGATGTGGACGAGATCACCGGCGATAGCGCGGGTAGCCGCGTACACTATGGTCGCCCACGCGGCGTCTTGGGACGTTCCAGTATTTGCATCGTTGCCCGTAGTCGCGACAAAGTAGATGGCGCTCTCCGTTTTCCCGGCCATGAGCTTCAGTGCCAGCAGAAGAAGCCCAGGAAAGAGCAGGCCAAGTTTTCGATGCGTGGGCATCGCGATTTTATACACTGAATATGCCGCAAAGTCAGGCAATTCAATTAGCACTCACCTAAAGTGCATCGTCCATTGGAATAGTGCTGATAACACCTGGGATTGTCCTTGCCACGGTTCTCGGTTCAAACCAACAGGGGAAGTGTTTGCAGGCCCGGCTGAGATGCCACTCGAGAAGATGGAGTCGCCCGAAAAGGAATAGGCCTTTTGCGAATCGCGCGAATGTCAGGCATCTCGGTAACCGAGGTTACTGCGTATTGCCGATTACGAGAAACCCCAAGCTCGCGCCTCCACCCACTTGAACCAGATCGGCCAGACGCCAATGAATGTTTTGACTCACTCATGCCGCAGAGCCTCCACGGGATCCATTTGGGCGGCGCGGAAGGCGGGGTACAAGCCGAAAATAACACCGACCAGACCCGAGATGGTGAAGGCCAGAAAAGGCGACCAAAAGGTGATGATAGTCTTCATACCGGCAGTCTGGGTGATGACTACAGGGATGGTCATGCCCAGGAACACGCCGATGATCCCCCCGACACCTGACAAGAGGACGGTCTCAACAAGAAACTGGGTAATGATGTCGCGGCGGCGGGCCCCCAGCGCGCGACGGATGCCGATCTCACGCGTGCGCTCGGTAACACTGGCGAGCATGATATTCATGATGCCGATCCCACCGACCAGCAGGGAGATGGCGGCGATGGAGCCAAGCACAATATTAAAGATTTGCTTCGTGCGCTCGGCCCGTTTGAGCAATTCGAGCGGGACCACTATGTCGTAATCCTTTTTCTTGTGGTGGCGTTCGAGAACGCCCTTGATGGCCTCCGCCACGCCGGTGACGTTCTCGAGGGAATCGACTTTGACGGTCACTTCGTGAAGTTGAACTCGCTCGGCTTCGAAGCTGCCGCTGCGGCGCCGCATGAGCACTTCGCCGTAACGCTCTCTGGCCGTTTCAAGCGGAATGAACATTCGATGCGCGGCGGTTTTGGAGGTATCCTGCTGGTCCGTTTTCGGTCCTTGGCCGCGAGGTTCCATGATGCCGATAACTTGATAATACGCAGCGCCGACGCGGACGTGTTTGCCCAGCGGAGAGTCGAGCGGGAACAAGGCCGGAGCCATTTCAGCGCCCAGGACGCAAACACTGGTCTTCTCGTCCATGTCGCCATCAGTGAAGAAGCGGCCCGAAGCGACCTGGTGGTTGCGCATTTGAGGGTACCAGGGAACGGTGCCCACAACTTCACAATCCACACGGCGGTTAATGTTCCAAACATAATCGCGGATATTGCGCGCAGGCAGAAGGACCATCACGCCGGGGATGGTGGCGCGGATGCGCTTAACGTCCCGGTATGTGATTCCGAACTGGAGAACGTAACTCTGGCTGCCCTTGTCAGAAACTTTTTGTTCTTCGGGCGGTTTGACGCTGCGCAGGATGATGTTCTGGCTGCCGAGGTTCTTGATTTGTTCCTGAGCCTCGAAGCTGGCTCCTTCCCCGATTGCAAGCATGGCAATGACGGAGCAGACGCCAAAGACGATCCCGAGCACGGTCAGCAACGAGCGCAAGCGATGAAGCCAGAGACTGCGGATCCCGAGCCGAATCGTGCGGCGAAGACGGGAGAGGGAAAAGCTCCGCAAGGACTGCTGGGGGGTTGAAGAGGAGTCGCGGGTGATCATCTCGAAGATCCAAGCGCCAAGCCAGAAAAGCAATTATCTTGAGGAGCCATTCGTCGTATCGCTTTCTATTTGACCATCACGGAGACGGATCGCCCGGCGTGCATGGGTCGAAATGTCGTCGTCGTGTGTGACCATGATCAGGGTTTTGCCCTGCTCGTTCAGTTGGCCGAATAGCCGGAGAATCTCGGCGCCGGAAGTGGAGTCAAGATTGCCGGTTGGTTCGTCGGCCAGGATGACGAGCGGGTCATTGACCAGTGCGCGGGCAATGGCGACCCGTTGCTGTTGTCCGCCCGAGAGCTCGAAAGGTTTGTGTTGGAGCCGGTCTTCGAGACCGACACGAGCGGCCAATTGCCGGGCAAGTTCACGACTCTCTTGTTCCGGCCGGTCCTGGTAGTAGAGGGGAATTTCGATATTCTCGAGAACCGTCAATTGCTGAATGAGGTTGAACGATTGAAAGACAAAACCAAGGCGGCAGCCGCGCACGGCCGACAGAGCATCATCTTCCATCTGTGAGACATCCTCGCCGCCGAGCAAATAATGCCCGGCGGTCGGACGGTCAAGGCAACCGAGCAAATTGAGCATCGTTGACTTCCCGCACCCGGAGGGTCCCATGATACTGATATAGTCGCCGGAAGCCACCTGGAACGAGATGCCGCGAAGAGCTTCGACGGTGACCGGACCCATCTGGTAGGTCTTGCGCACGTCCTGGAATTGCACGAGGGGGATCATGAAGCACAAAGGAAATCCGAAATCCGAAATCCGAATATTGGTTTTGTGCGGACTTCGGAATTCGGGCTTCGGGCTTCGGATTTCACATCACACCTTGCTCGCAGCCGCCGGGATCGACGCCGGCACCGATGGGGTCTTCTTCTCGTTCGCCGGCTGCTTCTCGCCATTGACCGGTTTGTCGGGCTCGGCGCCTTCAGGAGTACCCGGCGCGCGCAAAAGAACGCGCTCGCCTTCTTTTAACCCGTTTTTAACTTCGATGAAGTCGTCATTGAATTCGCCGATCTGGACTTCGCGGCGCTCTGACCTGAGGCCGTTTGCGACATAACAAACCTGTTTCCCGTTGTCGGGCGAAATAGCCTGCACCGGGACATAAACGCAATTGGCCAGTCTGTTAACCAAAACCTCAACCTTGGCACTCATGCCCGGCTTTACCCAGTCATAGGTGCCGTCAATGGTGATCGCCGTAACATAGACTTTCATATCCGGGTTCATCCAACGATTGTTGGAGTCGGGCAGGACGCCGACCTTCGTCACTTCGCCGGTGAGAACAGTATCGGGGAAAGCATCGACAGTAATGCGGGCCTTTTGGCCCTTCTTTACCTTCTTGATATAGCTTTCATGGATTTTCACATTCACCGACATCCGGGTCATATCGGGAATGGTGATAATTGCCTGGCGCTCGCGAACGGTAGCACCTTCCCGGATTCGCTCTTCGTTGCCGTAGTACACCATGTCGTCGCGGGAACCTCCATAAACGACCAGGCCGCTTTTCTTGGCGCGCAACGTGCACTTCTCGAGTTGTTCTTTGAGATCTTTAAGTTGGCGCCTCTGGACTTCGTATTGACCTTGAGCGGAGTTGAGTCTGGCTCTGGCCTGGGCGAGTCTTGAGACGGCGACGCGGCGAGCTTTGTCGAATTCTCGGACGGCTTCGGCGTACTTCGAAAGCGATTCCTCGGCAGACTTGAGAAAATCGTATTTGATGAAGAGGTCACGGGCGGTTTCGGCAGTCACCACCTTAAGCCGGCTGTTTTCGAACGCGATGTCGTCCTGTTGGAGTTCGGTCTTAGTGACAAAACCTTTGTCGAACAGACGGCGAGTTCCTTCGAGTTTGGCCTTGGCCTGCTCAAGCTCCTTTTGCGCCACCTGCAGATCGTCATCGGATTTGCGGAGTTTCTGTTTGGCCTCGCCATCACCCAAAGCATTAAGGTTGGCGTATTTCGAAAAATCAACCGCCACGGATTTGAGCATCTCGCTGTCGGATGCTCGGGCGTGGCCAGCGGCCGTCGCTAATGGTTCCGAAGCGGGGGACGGCGCGCTTCCGAGGGCCGGCATGATTTCAACCGGTCTGTTCGTCGCTGCCCTGCTCTGTGATCCCAGCTTCGTTGCGATGGGTAGCGGGGCTGAAGAAGTCAGAGACACTGGTTTCAGCGTTACCGATTGAAAACCGGCTTCCAAATCGGCATTGAGCGGTTTGGGTGGAACAAGAGGTGTCCCGCCCGGGGCTGAGGCGTGCGAGGAGACCTCCTCAGCACGCGCGGTTTCCTCGACGTTGTTGGTGAGGGCAGCCGACAGGAGCTTGCCCAGACCCTCCTCGTCTATGATCCGGGCGGTAACCGTGTCGCCCAGGAATTTGTCGAAATCCAACCTGGCGAAGCGGGCCTTTTGTTCAGCGGCGGAAATATCGCTCGTGTTTTGGCCCAATTGAATCTCATAGCCTTGCTGGGAATCAGTGAGATTCGCCTCGGCGGATTGATACTGTATTTCCTGCTGCACAATTTGCTTTTGGAGATCGGAGGAATCCAATTCCACCAGGGTCTTGTTGGTCCGGACGTCATCTTCCGTGACGAAATAACCCTCGTCCACGATCCTGAGGATTTTAGTGCCTTGATAGCCAACGCGGACCTCGCATTTTATTTCCTGTGATTCGAGAGCCTGCAGGCTGCCGCCCTCGAGCACACTGATTTCGAGCGGGCCGCGACGGGCGGCGAACGTAGGGGTCGTGCCAGCGGATTTGCTGTGGCCGCCCCAATAGAGCAGGCCCACCCCAGCGAGCGCAGCCGCGGCGGCCACCCATCGCCAGCGTGGCTGCCGGCGAACAAACTGGAACAGGTTAATTGGCTTTCGCATGCTTAATCTCCTCCCATTGACCGTTATCTTTAATGTAAAGAATTCCCAGGTTGTCCCAAAGCTGGAGCCGGGCGATCGTGTGACCGACCAGCGCCGTCGTGCGTTGATTTTTGGAATCGATCAAAGCGTTCTGGGCATCGACTTGATCCTGGGCTTTGGCGCGGTTTAACTCGACTAGCAGGTTTTGTTCTTCGACGCGCCGTTCGGCGAGCTTGACGCCGATTTCGCTGATTTCATAGGTCCGCCTGGCCTGTTCGAGCGTTCGCCAACTGTTGTAGACCTGTACCTTGACTTCGTCCTCTTTGTCCGCGATGGCTCGCATCGCCTGGTCGCGAAAAATGATCGAGGTGCGGTAAATGTTTCGCTCGGATTTGCGGTCCAGGCCCGGATCTAATGTCAATCCTGCACTGTAACTATATCGCCTGGGGTCGGGCAAAGGAAACCCGGTGTTGTCCGCCGGATTGCTGTTAAGCGCCGCCGAGCCGGTCACATCCACTTGCGGCAGCAGGCCGTTTGCCGCCAATTTCACTTTGCGCTCTGCATCATCGAGTTGCTCTTTCACGGTCAGGTAATCCAGGCGAGCCACCAGAGCTATGCCGATCGAATCCTCCAGGCGCAGGCCGGGGTCCAGGATTTGAAGGGCATCCAGCTCCCGATCATCCAGCACAATATGTGCGTCCACAGTAATCCCGATCTGCCGCTTGAAATTGTCGAGCACCTGCTTGTAGTTGCGCACGGAATCAATCCAGGTACTGTCGGCCGACAGGACCTGCTGTTCGAGGCGGCCCAAATCCGACTGCGTGATCCGGCCTTCGAGGGCCAGGGCGCGGCTGCGTTCGGCGTTTTTCCGAGAGCTTTCCAGATTCAGAAAGCTGTTTCGGGCGATATCACGGCTGCGCAGCACGCCGTAATAGGAAGTAGCAATCTGAACACTGAAATCTTTGCGGAACCGGGTAAAATCCCGCAATTGATAGAGCAGGTTGCGCTCGGCCTGGATCAGATTTTCGGTGTCGCGTTTAAAACCGGCATCGCGCAGCAGAGGTCTCATGAAAATGGCGCTGAGTTGCGAGGAAATCGTGGCGCGCGGGTCACCCGAGACAAAGCGCGCGAAATCGACGGTAAAGGCAGTGGTGAGTTTGCCCAAGTCGCGAATCAACCAGTCGGCGCTGATGATTCCCGAAACGCTGACTTTGTGAGTCTCGACCAGGTTGTCGCTCAACGTGACTGCCCCTGTCAGCAGATTGGTCACGGCCGTTGAAACATCCGCCTTGTTGACGGCATAGGTCGGATTGGCGCCTGCCGAGAAGATTGGCGCGAAGACATGACGGGAAAGAGTTAGCGAGAGGGCCGACAGGTAGAGTTGTTCCTTTTCGAACTGATAGTTGCGGCTAAAATCTGTTGCCAGGGCCAGCGCGTCTTCGAGTTTAAGAACGTGTGCGCCCGGTTCCTGTTGACCCTCTGACCCGAGGAAATCTTGAGCATTGGTCGTAACCGGTAGCCTCGCCAGCGAAAGGACGTTCGTCTGTTCGATCGTGAACTTCGGGTCCATATTGGTCACGAGCGGCGCTTTCCCCTGGATGGTGCGATAGGTCTCCCGATCCGCTGATTTGCGGAAATGGCCAGCAGTACAGCCCGCCAAAGCAACCACAAGCAGCAGCCCGGCCAACGATACCTCTCGGGCTGGGTATTTCATTCAGTGATTTGACCGCTCAATGGACTCAATTTGTTAGGGTTTTGTTCATTTTTTCGAGCCGAGTCGAAGTTTTTACCACACGTATTAGACAGTGCGGAGGGCGAAATTTCAATGATTTTACGCTGCAATTTTTGCAACCCGACCGAATCGGTATAAGCCTGCGTTGGACAACCGGACTCTTCGCGCCTGGATAATCGTTGAGTTGCAGGTCCCAGCGGCCTTCGTGAAATTTCTCAGGCTGCCGTTAATGACCGCCCAGACGCCACCTTCATGGGATTGGAGAACTGCCTGATAAAAATCAGTTGATTCCGTCCCTTTGAATCGAAACGGTGCCGGTCTAGCTCCCTCCAAAGCTGCAACCTGGCCGTTTGCCGTAATCCAAAGCTGGCCATTTCGGGTTCGGGTCAAAACAGCTTTGCGTGTCGCGGAACCGCCGCATGGTTGCCGCAGGTGGAATTGTTAAATTTGCTACCACCCTGAATATCGTAAAAAAAGTAACTTCTGTAATTCATGTAACTTCTTCTTTAACGTGCAATCGAATGACCGTGAATGGACAAAAAGCAGTTGGAACCGGCCAGCGCTCGCTGCTGAAGTGGATTCGAGCGGCATTCACCTTCGCGCCGCTACTATCCGCGTTCAGTGCAATCCCCGCTTCACTACCACCAGAGTCAGCGCCGGTTCCCCTCGTCGGCGATTCTTTCCCTGCCGGCATGACTGCCGAGGAGCGGCAGTCCCTCGAACGCGATTTGAAATCGCTCGGGGCCAAGCTCACCTCGCTCCGCTCCTCGTCCACAAACGACCTGGCGCAACTTGACCGTCTCGCGGATGCGGACCTTTTTCACAAAGACATCGTCTGGGCATTGCGCTATGAAACCAGCCTCACCACTAATGACATCGCGTTGCTCCAACACGCCATAGCTCGCGGTCACCAACGGGCCGATCTCCTGCTTGCCAATCAGCACTCCTGGGCCTCGCGCAAAGGCAAAATCCTCCGAGCTTACGTCTCGGCGGTGGACGGCTCGACACAGCCCTACGGAATCATCGTGCCTGCGAGCTACGACGGCTCAAAGCCCATGCGTCTCGACGTAGTGCTGCACGGCAGCTCGAAGCCCGTGGGCATGAGCGAGCTGCGCTTCGGCGTGCCCTTTGACGAGGGCGATGACGCCGCGAAGTCCGCGCCGGACGCGGAGTTCATCGAACTGCACCCGCTTGGCCGGGTGGAAAACTGCTACCGCTGGGCGGGCGAGACGGATGTGTTCGAGGCAATCGAGGCCGTGTGCCGCAACTATCGCATTGACCGCGACCGCATCGTTCTACGGGGCATGAGCATGGGCGCGTCCGGCACCTGGCACCTTGGACTGAAGCACCCAAGTCGGTTCGTCGCGCTCGGGCCTTACTGCGGCTATGTGGACACACACCGATTCTCCGAAACGCCGGTCCCCGGCTTCATCAAAGTCGGCCCGTTGCCGCCGCACCAGGAACGCGGATTGCACATGCTCGACTCGATTGATTACGCCGCCAATGCCGGCGTCGTGCCTGCCATCGATGCCATTGGCGACGCGGATGTTTTCTTCCAGTCCCATGTCCACATGCGCGAGGTCATGGCGAAGGAAGGCCTGCAAATGGTGAACCTCATCTCGCCCGGCACCGGCCACACGATTGACCCGGTGACGCACCGCGAACAAATGCGCCGCATTGGCGAGTACGCTGCGAAGGGACTCGATCACACGCCGCGCGAACTGCGGTTCGTAACCTGGACGCTGAAATACAACCGCTGTCACCGGCTCGAACTTCTCGGTTTGTGTGAGCACTACGAACGCGCGGAGATCGTTGCGAAGGTTGCGGACGATGGCGCAGTGGACGTCAGCCTCGCCAAAAACATCACGAAGTTTGCCATTCACCCGCCGATGCTCACCTCACCCGCCGCGAAACTGCGCATCGCTGGAGCGGAAACCACCTTGCCCCGGCGGAGCGCGGATGAGCGTGAAGCGCTCGTGTTCGCGCTGGAGAATGGGAAGTGGAAGTTCTCCGGACTGCGTGGGTCCATCGCGCTCACGGACAAACGTCCCGGCGTACAAGGGCCGATTGACGATGCGTTCACCACCGCGTTCCTCTGCGTGCGCGGCACGGGACAACCGTGGAATTCCGCTGTGGGCGCATGGGCGGACGCGAGCCTGCGGCGTTTTGCTTACGAATGGGCGCGTTATATGGGAGGTGACTTGCCCGTTAAGAACGACACCGAAGTGACCGAGGCCGACATCCGAACGAAAAACCTCATCCTCTTCGGCGATCCCGGCAGCAACCGATGGATCGCCAAAGCGCTAGCCAAGCTGCCCGTGACCTGGACCCGCGAGACCGTGAAGCTCGGCGCGGAAACCTACGCAGCCAAGAATCACGCGCCGGTGCTTATTTGCCCCAGCCCGTTTGAGAAAGCGGGTGATCGCTACATCGTCATCAACAGCGGCCACACTTTCCACGAAAAAGAATTTGCCGCGTTCAATTATCTGCTGTTTCCCCGGCTCGGCGACTGGGCGGTGATGCGCATCACGCCCGGAGCAGAGGCATGGATGCCCGGGGCAACGGCATTTCCCGAGGAAGCAGTTAGGGCGGGCTACCTCAATGAGCGATGGCAGTTCACGTCCGCGGGTTCCCGGTGAACCATAACAACACAGTTGCAAACAAAACTTCGACTCCTCAAGAGAGTATCTCTCCATTCAACCCCCCAGCAAATTTCCCCAGCCATTGTAATCGGTGTAATCGGCTTGACAATGGCCAACCTGGTGGGAAATTCCCATTATGGCACAAACCGTTACGATCGCGAAACATGATAAACGCAAACGTCTGGTTCTGCCAGACGACTTCGTGGCCCAAGCGCCTTATGGGGAATATATCATCCGCGAGGGCAAGGGACGACTTTTGATTATTGCGATTCCGCCGCCGCAGACCAGGCGAAAATATTTGGCTACGCCCGCCTTGGAAAAAAAATTGCGAGAAGCAAAGAACGCTAAGGAACTGGACTGCCCACCCGACTTTTTCATCGAACCTCTTGACGAGTGAGGGTCACTCTCACCGACCTGGCCCGGGAAGACTGGCGAAGCATCCGTCGTTATCTCAGGCGGAAATTTGGTCCTCAGGTCGAAATGGCCGTTGCAGCCCAGGTTAGGGCGGCCCGTATCGCGATTGGCGAAAACCCTGGGCGCGGCCATTCCATAGAATCAGCGGTGTTTGCGGATTTGCGGGGCATCGTTGTTAAAAAAACGCTGATTTGCTATCGGCTTCTGCCGGCCCATGTTCAAATCGTGCGCATCCTGGATGTGCGCCAGGATACCTGGACCATTCTTAAGAGCCCGCAAATGCGCTAATATGGACCTGGTTCATTCGGGAACAAGCCTAACCATGCAGCGCATCCTTATTGCCGAATGCAAACAGGAAGTCTCGACGTTCAATCCCGTGTTGAGCGGCTGCGAGGATTTTACGATCCGGCACGGGCAAGAAATTCTCGACTACCATCGTGGCGTCCGGAGTGAGGTCGGCGGGGCATTGAACGTGTTCGATGCGGCCCCTGAGGTGGAACTCGTGCCGGCGTGCAGCGCACACTTCATCACGTCCGGCGGTACGCTGGCGGACGAGGCATTTGAGCGCATCGCGGGCCAACTGCTTGCGAGCATCAAAGCAGCGCCGCCAGTTGACGGCGTTTATTTTTCACTGCACGGCGCAATGGCAACAGAGAACGAGAGTGACCCTGAAGGTTACTTACTGGCGGAGACGCGCAAGATTTTGGGCGAGCGAGTCCCCATCGTCATCTCGCTCGACCTGCACGGCATTCTCACTGACCGGATGTTGGAGCACAGTGACGCAGCGGTGGCATTTCACACCTATCCGCACGTGGACTTTTTCAGCACAGGCGAGCGCTCCGCCAAGCTGCTCCTGCGCATCGTAGCAGGCGAAGTAAAGCCAGTAACAGCGAAGGTCACGGTGCCCGCATTGGTTCGCGGTGATGAATTGATCACTGAAACCGGCTCTATCCGCTATGCCGTGGACGCAGCCAAGGCTATCGAGCAAAGCCCCGGCGGCCTCTCCGCGGCCATGATGTGGGGCAACCCTTTTACCGATGTGCCGGCGCTGGCTTCGAACAGTTTCGTGGTAACGGATAACGACCCAGCGCGCGCCGAACGCGAAGCAATACGCATCGCGAACCTGTTCTGGGAGCATCACGAGAAAATGCAGGTGCACCTAACGAGCCTGCCCGAGGCGGCGCGCATCACGAAGGAGAACCTTTCCGGCACCGTGGTGCTCGTGGATGCAGCGGACGCTACGAGTTCCGGTGCAACGGGCGACAGCAACGCGATTCTGCGCGCGCTGATTGAAGCGGGCTACGAAGGCAGCGCGCTGATTCCCATAGTGGAGCCAAAGGCGGTGGCGGCCGCTTTTGCAGCAGGAGTAGGCAACCCAGTCCGAACTACGGTGGGAGGCGCGCTCGACACAGGCCGGTTCACGCCACTGCCGATCGAAGGCTGCGTGCGGATGCTGTCCGATGGCCGGTTCCACAGCGAGACAACGCGCGAGCTGTGGCAGGCGGGCAAGACGGCAGTCATTCAATCCGGCGCCTTGACGCTGATTGTCACGTCCCGCGCGGTGAGCCTCTATGACCGCGCGCTGTTCCTCGCATGCGGCCGCGATCCACGGCACTTCGGCGCGGTCGTAGTGAAGTCGCCACACTGCGAACCGCAGATGTTCAAGGCCTGGGCAGCACGCTACGTGGATGTGGACACGCCCGGCTCAACCAGCGCAAACCTCCGCAGCCTCGGACACACGAAGTGCGCGCGGCCCATTTTTCCGCTGGACCCCGGCGTAAAGTTCATGCCGGAGGTGAAGACGTTTCAGCGTCCGCGTTACAAATAATAAATACAAAAATGAAAATCCGAGAAATCCGTAGCGCTGGTTTGCGCGGTGCCACACCAGAAGGCGGCTGGAGCAACGAGCTGCGGCCTGAAGATTGCGTTCACACGCTCATCGCCGTTCACACGGACGAAGGCGCGGTCGGGCTAGGCAGCGTGTTTACCAACGACGCGCTGGTGCGCGCGGCGCTGGCGGTGTTGGAGCCGCTCTATCGTGGCGAGAACGCGCTGGAACCGGAGCGCGTAAGCGAGAAGCTGAGCCAGCACATGTTTTGGCTTGGACGCGGCGGCTCGATTACACACGCCATCAGTGGTGTGGACATCGCGCTGTGGGATTTGCTCGGCCAGGCCACGGGACAGCCGGTTGGACGATTGCTCGGCGGGCGCTACCGCGAGCGAGTGCAGCCTTACGCGTCGTTACTCATGGATGAACCAGCAAAGCTGCGCGATCACCTTCTGCGCATAAAGGCGCAGGGGTTCCGTGCATTCAAGATCGGGTGGGGGCCTTTTGGCCGTCACAACGCCGCGACCGACGAGGCCATCGTCCGCGCGGCGCGCGAAGCCGTTGGTCCGGAGAACAAGCTCATGGTGGACGCAGGCGGCAGCGACGCCTACTGGAACAACGGCTACAAACGGGCGCTCAACACCGCGAAGATGCTCGCGGACTACGACGTGTTCTGGTTCGAGGAAGCGCTCGTTCCCGACGCGCTCGAAGATTACGCGAAGCTCCGCGAACATTCGCCTGTGCCCATCGCGGGCGGCGAAGTGCTCACGCGTCGGCAGGCATTCCAGCCGTGGCTGGAGGCGCGCGCGTTCGACATCGTGCAACCCGACGTGACGAAGGTAGGCGGCATCAGCGAGGAGCGGCGCATCGCGTGGATGGCGCAGGAACACGGGGTGCGGTTTATCCCTCACGGCTGGAACACGGCCGTAGGCCTGGCGGCGGATTTGCAGCTGGCGTCCGCGTTTCCCGGGACCGACCTCGTCGAGTATCTGACCGGGTCGCCGTTCATTGACGAGATCACCGCCGGCGGTTGGCAACTCGACGCCGAAGGGATGCTCGCGATTCCAACCAAGCCCGGCCTTGGCCTCACGCTCGACCGCGACGCCGTGAAGAAGTACACGCGCAATGAGAGATTATTGGATTGATTCGGCAAGAGGAGGAATCTCGAAGCATTCTTGTGGACTTCAGAGGTTCGCTCCTTGAAATGCAGGCGCATTTGGTCTCAAATCCATTAGTTTTCTCTCCTTGCCGCGCCTCCCCTCGCCGACCTCTAAAGTTGTCCGGCTATGATTTGGTTCATGCACAGAAACATCGCCGTGCCGGTTGCTGCTAGCTTCCTCTTCGCGCGGCTGGCTTCAGCTCTAAGAAGACCTCGCTACCGGCTGACCAAGCCGCTAAATTGGTGACCAAAGAATTCCATGACTGACAAAGGGCAGAGCAAACCAAAAGCGTTGCGGGCAATGTGCGAGCAGATCCTGGCGCAGGAAGCGACATTGCGCGACGGCGGCGGGAGCGCAGGCCAGGCACGCCAGCGTAAATTGGGCCGATTGACGGTGCGCGAAAGACTGGCACGCCTGCTGGACGATACAGGCTCATTTTTTGAACTGAGTCTCTGGGCTGGCTATCATATGTATCCAGATTGGGGTGAGGTCCCAGCGGCCGGCATCATAACGGGAATTGGGCGGATTGCGGGGCGTTCGTGCATGATCATCGCCAACGATGCCACGGTGAAAGCCGGCGCGTTTTTCCCGGCAACCACCAAAAAATTTTTGCGCGCCCAAAGGATCGCGTTGGAGAACTCCCTGCCAGTGATCTACCTGGTCGATTCCGCCGGTGTGTTTCTGCCGTTGCAGGACGAAGTTTTTCCGGACGAGGATGATTTTGGCCGCATCTTTCGGAACAACGCCGTTCTAAGCGCACACGGCATCCCTCAGTTTGCAGCCATTATGGGCAATTGTATTGCGGGGGGCGCGTATCTCCCGGTTTTGTGCGACAAGATTTTGATGACCAAAGGGAGCGGGCTGTATCTGGCTGGACCGGCACTGGTCAAAGCGGCAATCGGCCAGGTGATCGAGGCCGAAGAGCTGGGCGGCTCGGAAATGCACGCCGAGATCAGCGGCACCATCGATTTTCAGGAGCGAGATGACGAAACATGTCTTGCGCGGCTGCGTTCGCTAATCGACCTGTTGCCGCCAGAAGTGGAACAGCCAATTCTTAAAACCGACACGGAGAGAAATTCCGAATCGGCTTATGATTTAGTCAGCGTTGATGGAAGGTCGGAGTACGATCTTCGCGATTTGCTCGCAAGCGTGGTTGATCGCGAGTCGATGCAGGAATACAAGGCGGAGTACGGCCAGACATTGGTCACAGTTTATGCGAAAATCGGTGGCCAGCCCGTGGGAATCATTGGCAACCAGCACAAACGGTCTCAATCAAAAAAACAAGGGCTTCAGATCGGCGGTGTCATTTATTCAGACAGCGCGGCCAAAGCTGCGCGTTTCATCATGGATTGCAACCAAACCGGCCTGCCGATTGTTTTTTTTCAGGACGTTCAAGGTTTCATGGTGGGACGGGATGCCGAGCAGTCGGGCATTATTCGCGAGGGCGCGAAACTGGTGAACGTTGTGAGCAACTCTGTCGTGCCGAAGATAACCGTCATTGTAGGCGGTTCTTTCGGTGCTGGAAATTACGCCCTCTGCGGAAAAGCCTTCGACCCGCGATTCATTTTTGCCTGGCCGAATGCCAGATATGCTGTGATGGGGGGTGAACAGGCATCCGACACTTTGTTCACGATCCTTCAACGCAACATGCAGTCGAATAAAAGCACCCTGACACCGGAGGAACTCGATCAATTACGCCAGACCGTAAAGAACAATTATAAAGAGCAAATGGATATCCGTTATGGCGCGGCGCGCGGTTGGGTCGATGCCATCATTCCACCTCATTCGACCCGAGAAGTTTTATTGACAACGCTACGGTGGGTCATGCGCAAACCAGTTCAAACCAATTTCAAAACCGGTGTGTTGCAGGTTTGAAACTAAGGCGTAGCAGACTTTCGACGGGGCGGCGCCGCTTGCCGTAGATCTGCCAAGACATGGGCCAGGCGGGTTCGAAGAATCGCTCGACGTTGTTGAATCGGAAAATCGCTGATACGACGGTTAAGCAACCGCGCGTTGGCCAATTTTGTTTTTAGCAAAGCGCCGACGAATTCAAAATCTTTCAATCTCGCCGCTGCCAGTTTGCTCACGGCCAGATCATGGACCTCAAGGCAAAGGGCGGTAACTGAACCGGCTCGAAGAGGTTTCAAGCGCCGTTGCCAACCGTCTGGCAAACTGGCAATTTCAGGAGTGACCACATCCGCATAAAAACCGTGTTTGCGTGCAAAGGACGAACGCCGCCCTAATTTGGAATCGAGGAGGTGTGCCGCTTGCGGATGGTTCTTGGGGTAAAGATCGCACTCGCGTGATAAGAGCACTTCGGCTGGTGGACGACGGCAGTACGCATGCACAGCTTGCGAGCCGATCAGAAAAAATTCCGGGTCGCGGGCAAGCTGACCAGCAGCCCGCAAGGTTTGTTCAAGCTGTCGCTTTTTCACGCGGGCGGCGCCTGGTCCGGCGGCTTCTTAATTGGATGCCGGCAAATGGGCTGGATTGGCTGAGACGGCGCGCCATAGGAGTTTGGCTGCGCAGAAAACCGGCAATCTCGGGGCGGGACAACACCGTGAGAATACGATGCCATTCACGGAATGCAGGGGGAATATTGCGGCCCTCTCGCGCCATCCACCGGTGAAGGTTACGGCGCGCGAGCCTCAAAAGGCGGCTGTCACGCTTGAGCCTTTGGGCAATTTGACGGTCTGTCGTAGAATTGAGCCGGTCGATGCGAGCATGCGAGAACACTTGGTTCACAGCCCAAGCTTACACCCTGGCAGGCAGTCAGCCAGTATGTATTCGCGCATAATTGTTACTCATCGCCCGAACCGCTGATTATATGCACAAAGGTCATTCTGTCCTTGTCCGAAGCATTTTCGTTACCCAGTCCACGATTTTTGCCAATGAAGGGAGTATTTAGGTCACACCTGTAAGCAACAGAAGCAGGTCCCCGTTGACTCACGGATAAAAGACACCGAAGGGGTCTGAGTAAGCAGGTCATTTCAGACTCATGTTCGGTTTGTTTGTTGTTAATATAATTTTGATATTCCAGGG
>Ga0157375_10000724_pt1 | contig 29045 bp, 21 predicted proteins | sample M35metaG_FD_115311 | JGI IMG/M metagenome (GOLD analysis project Ga0157375, IMG submission 115311) | Miscanthus rhizosphere microbial communities from Kellogg Biological Station, Michigan, USA - M3-5 metaG | ecosystem: Host-associated > Plants > Roots > Rhizosphere > Soil | place: USA: Michigan... | reverse complement strand
GCGAGCGGGGAGAGGGAGACACGAAGCGAAGCGGAGTGCGGGTGAGGGGTGGTGCCCGGCTGCGCAGTCTGCGCAAGCTCCGCCCCCTCATCCGCCTGTCGGCACCTTCTCCCCCGCTGAAAACGCGGGGGAGAAGGACTCTCGATGTTAGAACCGTGTCATCTCTACTTCACCGGCAGAATGCCGTTAACCAGCTCGGAATGACAGGCCTTATATTTCGTCGCTCGATGACCGCTCGCACCCTCCGCAAGTCCTACCCCGCTCTTCGCGACGACATCGGCGAGCTGCATACCTGGCGGCCGTTGCCAAATGACGAGATCGAACAGATCGATCCGTTTCTCTTTCTCAATCATCATGGGCCGCAGGTGTATCCGCCGGGGAATCGGGGGCTGCCGTTTGGGCCGCATCCGCATCGGGGGTTCGAGACGGTGACGTTCATCGTCGAGGGGTCGCTGACGCATCGCGATTCGGGCGGTCATGAGAGCGTCATCGAGCGGGGCGGCGTGCAGTGGATGACGGCCGGGCGCGGGCTGGAGCACGAGGAGGTGTCGCCGCCGGAGTTTCTCGAGCGCGGCGGGCCGCTGGAGATCCTGCAGCTCTGGATCAATCTCCCGGCGCGGCTGAAATTCACAGAGCCCGGCTACACCGGCCTGCAGAAACCGGCGATCCCGTCATTCGCGGAGCATGGCGTCACGATCAACCTCATCTCCGGAATGTGGAACGGACATCGCGGTCCGATCGAATCGATCACGGATGTGCACATGATAACCGTCGAGCTGGAGGCGGGAGCGCGCATCGTTCTGCCGGCGCCGCATGAACGCAACGTCTTCTTCTACATCGTCCGAGGACGCTTGACGATCGGCGAGGCGTTCCACCTTCTCGACCTGAATAATGACGGCGATGAAGTGGAGATCGAGGCAATCACCGATTCGCTCATCCTCTTCGGCCATGCGACTCCGCTGCAGGAGCCGGTCGTCGCGCATGGACCATTCGTCATGAACACGCGCCAGGAAATCCTCGACGCCGTTCGCGACTATCAGGCGGGGAAATTTCGCTAGCGCAGCGCGCTGGCGACGGCGCTGCCGACCTTGTTCAGGAAGGATGAGGTCGAGAGCCAGGTCTTGTCAGGGTAGTAGGCGAAGACCGGACTGCCGCCGCGGATGGTATCGATGATCTTTTGCGAGATCTCCGGGCGGACGGCCGGGCAACCCCAACTGCGGCCGAGGCGGCCGAGAACCTTGACTGCCTCCTGACTGACGTACGAGGCGCCGTGCATGACGATGGCGCGATCGAAGGCCATGTCGTTGATGCCTTCCTCCAGCCCTTTCAGGCGGAGCGAGTAGCCGTTGCCGCCTTCGTACGTGTCGGCGGTGACGAAAAGGCCGAGGCTGGTGGCCAGGCTGCCGGGGCTGTTGGAGAAGAAATTGGCGACGTCGCCGCCACTCGCCTTTCCGTGCGCGACCAGCTCCCGGAAAAGCAGCTTGTGGTGGCTCAAATCGAAGCAGAAGAGGCGCGGCTGCGAGGAGGGCAGCGAGTAGTCGATCACCGTCAGCAGATCGCGGCGGGGAACGAGCCCTTCCTCCTCCGCCCGTGTGGCCGCGGTGATTGCCAGCTTGAGCACATCGGGCCGCAAGCCGGGAGCCTGCGTGACCAGCGAGGAGATCAGTGTGTCGGATGAGTCCGCCGCGTGCATCGGCACAGCGAACGCGAGGGCTACGGCGATCGAAAGCAGCAGTCGCTTCATGAATGGTTTTCCCGATTGGAGTTGGACCGGGATGATAACAAATAACCGGGCGATCTATTGCCGCCGCGCTGGTTGACCGATGCACTCCGATAGAATCCGCCCACCATGTCGAACGAGATCGATGCCCTTCTGCAGGAGAACCGCAGCTTTCCGCCGTCCGAGGAGTTTCGCCGCAATGCAAACGCGAACAGCGAGGCGGTCTACGACATCGAGGATCGCGAGGCGTACTGGGCTTCCTGGGCCGAGCAGCTCGAGTGGAAGACGAAGTGGTCGAAGGTGCTGGAGTGGGAGCCGCCCTACGCGAAGTGGTTCGTCGGCGGCACTCTCAACGCCTCGGCCAATTGTCTCGATCGCCATCTGGCGGAGCGCGGCGATAAGCAGGCGGTCATCTGGGAAGGCGAGCCGGGCGATGTGCGCACGTTCACCTATCGCGAGCTCCACGCCGAGGTCTCGAAGTTTGCCAACGTCCTGAAATCGCTCGGCGTCCAGCTCGGTGATCGCGTCGCCATCTACATGCCGCTGGTGCCCGAGGCGATCGTGGCCATGCTGGCCTGCGCGCGCATCGGTGCCGCGCATTCGGTGGTCTTCGGCGGCTTCTCATCGGAAGCGCTGCGCGATCGCATTCAGGATGCCGAGGCCAAGGTGCTCATCACCGCCACGGCCGGCTACCGGCGCGGCAATCTCGTCCCGCTCAAGAAACTGGCCGACGCCGCCGCGGCCGAGTGTCCATCGATCGAGCACGTGATCGTGGTGATGCGCCGCTCGGCATCGGACGAATTGGACGACACGCTGACGATGGAGCCGAACCGCGATTGCTGGTACCACGAGCTGATGCGCAACGCCTCGGCCGATTGTGAGCCGGCCTGGGTCGACTCCGAACAGATGCTCTACACGCTCTACACCAGCGGCACGACAGGCAAGCCGAAGGGAATCGTCCACACGACGGGCGGCTATCTGACCGAGTGCTACGCCACCTGCAAGTGGGTCTTCGATCTGAAGGAGAACGACGTTTACTGGTGCACGGCCGACATCGGCTGGGTGACCGGGCATTCGTACGTCGTCTATGGCCCGCTCGCCGCCGGCGCGACCGTGTTCGTTTACGAAGGCGCGCCCGACTGGCCGAAGCAGGATCGCTTCTGGTCGCTGATCGAGAAGCACAAGATCACGATTTTCTACACGGCTCCGACGGCGATTCGCGCGTTCATGAAGTGGGGGCACCAGCTGCCGCAGGCGCACGATCTCTCGTCGCTACGCCTCCTCGGATCGGTCGGCGAGCCGATCAATCCCGAGGCCTGGATGTGGTACCACAAATGGATCGGCGCCGAGCGCTGCCCGATCGTCGATACGTGGTGGCAGACGGAGACCGGCTCGATCGCCATCACGCCGCTGCCGGGCATCGTAGCCACCAAGCCCGGCTCGGCCACGCGGGCGTTTCCCGGCATCGACGCGAAAATTCTCGACGAGCGCGGCCAGGAGGTGCAGGTCGGCGGCGGCTATCTGGCCATCACCAGCCCGTGGCCCTCGATGCTGCGCGGCATCTGGCGCGACCCGGAACGCTACCAGTCGCAGTACTGGTCGAAGTGGCCGGGCATCTACTTCACCGGCGACGGCGCCAAGCGCGACGCCGACGGCTATTTCTGGCTCCTCGGGCGCGTGGACGACGTCATCAATGTGGCCGGCCATCGCATCGGGACGATGGAAGTCGAATCGGCGCTGGTCGATCACTCCTCGATCGCCGAGGCCGCGGTTGTCGGCATCAATCACGAGATCAAGGGAACGGCCATCGCCGCGTTCGTGATCGTGAAATCGTCCCGGCTCGAAGAAGCGAAAAAAGATCCGGCGAAGTTCGAGAAGGAGCTGAAGGATCACGTCTCCGAAAAGATCGGCGCCATCGCCCGGCCGGAGAAGATCCTGGTCACCGCCGACCTACCCAAAACCCGCAGCGGCAAGATCATGCGCCGCCTCCTCCGCGACATCGCCGAAGGCCGCGCGCTCGGCGATGTGACGACGCTCGCCGATCCGACGGTGGTCGCTTCGTTGAAGGACAAGTACGAGGAGGAGTCGTGAGGTTGCGCGGTTTCGCGGTTGCGGGGTCGCGCGGTGTCTGAATCCGCCGGCCGCGAGACCGCGCAACCGCACAACCGCAAAACCGCATTGATCACCGGCGGCTCCCGCGGCATCGGCCGGGCCGTCGTCGAGCGCCTCGCTCGCGACGGCTGGAACGTCGCCTTCACCTACGTGACGTCGACCGATCTGCCGGAGGGTTTCGCGATTCAGGGCGATGTGCGCGATGCCGCCCGCAATGCCGCCATCGTCGGCGAAGTGATCGCGAAATTCGGCACGCTCGACGCGCTGGTGAACAACGCCGGCATCCGCCGCGATGCGCTGCTCTACAACATGAGCGACGACGAATGGCGCGACGTCCTGCAGACGAACCTCGACGGCGCGATGTCGATGACCCGGGCCGCGCTCGGGCCGATGATGAAACAACGCCGGGGCGCCATCGTGAACGTGGCCTCGCTCAGCGGTCTGCACGGCGTCGTTGGACAGACGAACTACGCGGCAGCGAAGGGCGCGCTGATGGCGCTCACCCGCTCGCTGGCGCGCGAAGTGGCCCGCAGCGGCATCCGCGTGAACTGCGTCGCGCCGGGCCTGGTCGACACCGACATGATCGCCACGCTCGACGCCGAGGCGAAAAAGGAGATGATCCGCGCCATCCCCATGCGGCGCGCCATCAAGCCGGCCGAGGTTGCGGCGGCAATCGCATTCCTGCTGGGCGACGACGCCAGCGCCATCACCGGACAGGTTGTCTGTGTGGACGGGGGGACGTCATGTTGATCCATTCGTGGAAGGAGCCTCGATGAAGGCCAAGGTCTTGTACAGGATCGCCGCCGTGCTCTTCGTTCTTTTCGCCGCCGGACACACGTTTGGATTTCTGAAATTCGAGCCACCGACGCCGCAAGGAATGGCCGTGCGCGATGCGATGAAGAGCGTTCACTTTCACGTCGGCAGCAAGGACTACAGCTACGGCGGCTTCTACGAAGGCATGGGAATCCAGATCTCGGTCTACCTGCTGTTTTCTGCGCTTCTGGCCTGGCAGCTGGGCAATCTCGCGGCCTCGAGTCCCCGCACGATTCGGGTGATCGGATGGGCGTTCCTCGTCGTGCAGCTGGTCATTCTGGGTTTGAGCGTCGTCTACTTCCCGCCGGAGCCGGCGATTCTGTCTGCGATCATCGTCCTCTGTCTGGGACTTGCGGCCTGGTTCTCGAGGTAATGCTGCTCTCCGTGCTGCTCTACTGCGGTGCCGCGGCGATCGTCGCCGGTGGTTTGGCGATGCTGTTTCGCCGCCGGCGCCGGCAGGGAGCGGCGCTGCTTGCGGCCGGCATCGCCTTCGTCCTGATTGCCGTTTGCTGGCCGGCCAGTGAGAAGCGCATCGATCACGCCGTCTCTGGCTTGGACAAGTCCGTTCCGCGGTGGCAGTTCGACGAGCGGCACGAGATCCGGATCGCCGCGACGCCGGAGCGGATCTACTCCGCGATCCGCCTCGTGACCGCGGGCGAGATCCGTTTCTTTCAGCTGCTCACCACGATTCGCTGCATGGGCCGGTGCCGGGAACGCGAGAGCATCCTTCACGCCCCGGACGCCAAACCGATTCTCGACGTGGCCACGCATGGCGGGTTCCGCATCCTCCTCGACGATCCGCCGCATGAACTGATCATCGGCACCCGCGTCGCGCCGGAGACGCTCGCGGTGATGAACTTCCGCGTCGAGCCCGACGGCCGCGTGACCACGGAGACGCGCGTCTTCGCCGCTACCGACGCCGCCCGCCGCAAGTTTGCGGTTTACTGGCGCATCATCCGTCCCGGCAGTGGCATCATTCGCCGCGGCTGGCTGGAAGCGATCAAGCACCGCGCCGAGGGGAAATCATGACCGGAGAAATCGTCTCGATCTGGATCAAGCGCGCCCACCGCGGCGTGATGGATGGTGTCGAGAGCGCTCAGGCGGTGGCCGGCCGCGGCCTGGTCGGAAACGCCGATCAGGGCGGCAGACGGCAGATCACCATCATCGACGAGGAGGCATGGAACGAGGCCGCCGCGGAGACGGGCGCCGCGGTCGATCCGGCAAAGCGGCGGGCCAACGTGATGGTGCGCGGCATTCCCCTGGCCGATTCGCGCGGCAAGCTGCTCCTGCTCGGCGCTTGCTCCATCCGCATCCTCGGCGAAACCCGGCCTTGCGAGCGCATGGAGGAAGCGCAGCCCGGCCTGCGCGAGGCCCTTCGCTCCGGCTGGCGCGGCGGGGTTTTCGGCGAAATCGTCGACGGCGGCTCGTTTCGTGTCGGCGAGCGGGCAGAGCTCGCCTGATCTGATATCGTTCGCCCATGCCGCATCGCTATCCGCAGGAGGCCGTCCTGCGCGACGGCCGCAGAGTTCTGCTCCGCCCCTTCGCCGAGAAGGACGTCGACGCGTTGTATGAATTTTTCCAGCATCTGCCGGTCGCCTACCGCCGTTTCGCGTGGGATCCGATCGACAACCGCTCGGTCATCGAGCGATGGGGCCGCGACATCGATTACGCGAAGGTCTTCCCGCTGCTGGCGCTCGATGGCAACCGCATCGTGGCCGACGCCACGCTGCACCGGCGCGACGGCGGTCCGCTGCGCTTGTCGGGACGGATCAAGTGGATGATCGATCCGACCTTCCGCGGCGTCGGACTCGGCACGCTGCTGGTCAATCTGTTCATCGGCATCGCCCGCGAGAACGGCCTCCGTCATCTGAACGCGATGCTGATCTCCGATCTCGAAGCCGATGCCGTGACCACCCTCGAGCACCTCGGCTTCAAGCCATACGTGATGCCCGGCTACGGCACCGACCCGGACGGCAATCAGCACGACATGACGAAGCTGATTCTAAAGTTGTGACCCCAGGACTTCGGTGAGCATCCGAGCCGGTGAATCTCGCGCGACGTCGATTCCCAAAAACTTCAACGCAAACGCCAGTGTCTCGCTGACGCGATCAGCATCGAGTGACGGCAGCGGCAACGCCCCATCACGTTTGCCCAGCTTGCTGCTGTCAGGATTCATGACCAGCGGAAGATGCGCGTAGGCCGGCGTTGGCAACGCGAGCGCGCGCTGCAGAGCAATCTGACGAGCGGTCGAGGTGAGCAGGTCGGCGCCGCGCACCACTTGCGTCACGCCCTGCGCCGCATCATCGACGACGACGGCGAGTTGATACGCGTAAAGTCCATCGGCGCGGCGGACGACGAAGTCGCCGGTCCGCTCGAAGACATCCTCCTCGTTGCGTCCGAGGATCATGTCGTCGAAGGTGATGACGCCGTTCGGCGCACGAAAACGAATCGCACGCGCGACACGGCCGAGTGGTAATCCTCCGCTGCACGTGCCCGGATACACTGGTTCACGCCCCAACGGCGCCGAGGCCGCGCGCTGGAGATCGGCGCGGGAGCAGGCACAGTCATAGACGAGATCGCGCGCCCGCAGCGAGGCCAGCGCATCGTCGTAGAGCGACGTTCGCTGCGACTGGTAGACAACCTCGCCATCCCACGTCAGTCCGTATCGCTCAAGCGCGCGAAGGATCTCGTCCCCGGAGCCGGGAACGACGCGCGGCGTATCGAGATCCTCCATCCGCACCAGCCACCGGCCGCCCTCCCGCCGCGCGAACAGCCACGAACCGACGGCGGCGACCAGACTGCCGAGGTGCAGCGGGCCGGTTGGGGATGGAGCGAAACGGCCGGTCGGCGTCATCGCGCGATGGTAGCAGCGGTAAACACCACGCCACTGTCATCCTGAGCCGCCGATGCCCCGGAGGGGCTGAGGACGGTCGAAGGACCCCTGACCTGATAACCCGGGAAGGGCGGGGTGGACAGCCGTCTACTCACCGTAGCGAAATCCAACCGAGAACACCTCGGAATGGAAATTCTGCAGTCGCTACAGTGGAGTCTTTTGCGCAATTCATCGCCACCGAGGAATCCTCGGCGCATGGCGAGAGAACATCAGTATTACATCTACATGGTGAGCAACCGGCGGCACAACGTTCTATACGTCGGTGTCACGAATTCGCTCGAGCGGCGGATATGGCAACACAAGTCGAAGACGATCCCGGGGTTCACAAAAAAGTACAACTGCGATCAACTTGTGTACTTCGAACTTTACGAACACATCGATGCGGCGATCGCGCGGGAGAAGCAGCTGAAGGGTTGGATTCGCGCGAAGAAGGACGCGCTGATCGCGAAGATGAATCCGGAGTGGCAGGATCTGTCCGCGGAGTGGGATGCCGTGTCATGAACCCCCGCCCCGCCCTGGTTATCAGGTCAGGGGTCCTTCGCCGTCCTCAGCCCCTCCGGGGCATCGGCGGCTCAGGATGACAGTCAGTGTTTGTGCTCCGACACCGACAGCGTGTTCCCGTCCGGGTCGTTGAACCACGCCACCTTGTCGCCGCTCGGGGCGGTCCAGATGCCGAGGTGGTCTTGTTCGAAGAAGCCGAATCGTTCGAAGGCCACGCCTTTGGCGGTCATCGCGGCGACGACTGATTCGATCTCCGACACTTCCCAGCCGAGAATCGTGAAAGGGGCTGGTTTGAAATCGGGGCCGGCCTTGGAGACGCGGATCATCGTGCCGTTGGCGTCGAGCACCATGGCGAAGCCGTCGTTGTGCACGAAGCGGAGGCCGAGCGTGCCTTCGTAGAACGCGCGCGCCTTGTCGAAGTCGGTGGTGGGGAGAAAGGCGACGATCTTTTTGTCGTTCAGCATCAGCAGCACCCGCTTCCTGGCAGATGGTTGTGGTCCGGCCCCGCCACCGCGGGGTTGAAGGCAATGCCCTCGCCGCGCACGGCCCGCATCCAGGCCCGTGCCGAGGCGGCCAGGATGACGATCACGCAGAGCATCAGGATCGAGGTCAGCGTGGCATCGAGGTAACCGGTGAACGGATCCTTGGCCATCATCTTCGGCCCGAGGAAGTTGTCGGTGATGGAGAGGTAGCCTGCGTAGAGGGTGGTCGAGGCTACGAACGCCAGCGGGAACATCGTGGTCCAGGCGTACTTCGCGCGGCCGGCGTTGAGGATCACCGTCGTTCCGACGCAGAGCGCCACGGCGGCCAGCAGTTGATTGGCGATGCCGAACATCGGCCAGATTTGAGAAATGGAACCGTTGAGAATGAACCAGCTCCAACCGAAAACGACGAGAGCAGTCGAGGCGATCGTCCCCGGAAGCCACGACGTGTTCTCGAACGGCTTCCAGGCGCGGCCGAGAAACTCCTGCACCATGAAGCGGGCCACGCGCGTGCCGGTATCGATCGTGGTCAGGATGAACAGCGCCTCGAACATGATGGCGAAGTGGTACCAGTACGACATCAGCCCGCCGAGTAGGGGGATGCCGGAGAAGATCTGGGCGAATCCGACGGCGAGCGAGACCGCGCCGCCGGTGCGGCCGACCAGCGTTTCGCCGACCAGCGCCGAGAAGTGCTGCAGGTTCACGGTGGACAATCCCAGCTTCGCGAAGACCGCCGGCGGAACGTTGATGGCGTAGTAGTCGCCGGGATGGAGTGCACAGACGGCGATGAGGGCCACGCAGCCGACGAGCCCTTCGCAGAGCATGGCACCGTAGCCGATCATGCGCGCATCCGATTCCTTATTCAGCATCTTCGGCGTCGTCCCCGAAGAGACCAGCGAATGAAAGCCGGAGATGGCCCCGCAGGCGATGGTGATGAACACGAAGGGAAAGAGCTTGCCGGGGATGATCGGACCGCCGCCGTTCGCAAACTGCGAGATCGCCGGCGCCTGGATGTGCGGCGCCACGACGATGGTGCCGATGACCAGCGCGGCGATGGTGCCGAGCTTCATGTACGACGAGAGGTAGTCGCGCGGGCAGAGCAGCATCCACACCGGCAGCACCGAGGCGATGAAGCCGTAGATGGCGATGGCGATGGTGATCTGCGGCTTCGACATCGTGAAGAGCGCTCCCAGCGCGGTGCCGGGGATGAAGCGTCCGGCCACGACCGCGGCCAGCACCATCAGCGCGCCGGCGATCGATCCGTTGCGGATGGCGAAGGGCGCCTTCGAGCGATGCAGGTACTGTCCGATGATCAGCGCAATCGGAATCGTCAGGAAAATCGTGAACGTCCCCCACGGCGAATCCGCCAGCGCGTTGACCACGGCGATGCCCAGTCCGGCCAGGGCGATGATGACGATGAAGAGGATGGCGATCATGGCCATGATTCCAGCGAGTGGCGAGATCTCCGTCCGCGCGATCTCCGCCAGCGACTTGCCGTTTCTCCGCACACTCGCCGCCAGCGTGACGAAGTCGTGCACCGCCCCGCCGAGCACGACGCCGAAGGCCAGCCACAAGAGTCCCGGCAGATAGCCGAACTGCGCCGCCAGCACCGGCCCGATCAACGGCCCCGCGCCGGAGATGGCCGCGAAGTGATGGCCGAAGAGGACCCACTTGTTCGTCGGCACGTAATTCTGGCCGTCGTTGAACCGATGCGCCGGCGTGACCCGGGCGTCATCGAGCGCCATCACCTTCGCCGCGAGAAATGCGGAGTAATAGCGGTAACCGATGGCCGTGACCGCGAGAAAGAAGAGGATGAGCGGGAGGGCATTCATGTGTGGTTGGGATTCTAAAGGTTTCACGCGGAGACGCGGAGACGCGGAGGGGAATGCCGACCTTCTCTCCTCCGCGTCTCCGCGCCTCCGCGTGAGATCAAGCCGTACCTCAGCAGCACATGGCTGTCGTACTTCCCGTTCGGTGCCGGACCGCGCATCTGCATCGGCGAAGGCTTCGCCTGGATGGAGGCCGTGCTGATCGTGGCCACGATCGCGCAGCGCTGGCGGCTGGAGCTGGTGTCGGACGATGTAACGCCGCAAGCCTCGATCACGTTGCGACCGAGGTGCGGGAGGGCGGCGGTTTCGGCCGGGGATTCTTCGGCGCGCTCTGCCCCTCCGGGGCTGCCGCCGCCTCAGAATGACAGGGCGTACACTTTCCCCATGCAGGACATCCGCGTCTCCTTCGCCGATTACGCCTCGTATCACCAGACCAAAGGCAACAAGTGGTTCCACCGTTTCGGCATCCCGCTCATCATGCTCACCGCACTCGGCATGCTGGCGCGCGTCGGTCTGGGGTCGCTGCTGGGTATGCACATCGATGCGGGCATCGTTCTTATCTACCTCGCCGTCATCTACTACCTCACCCTCGAGTGGCGGCTGGCCATCCCCATGCTCGTCGTTTCCTTCGCGTTCTACTTTCTCGGCCGTTGGATGCCGATGCCGGTCAACGTCACGCTCTTCATTCTCGGATGGATCTTTCAGTTCATCGGACACAGCGTCTACGAGCACAAACAGCCGGCGTTTTTTCGGAACGTCGTTCACCTCCTCATCGGGCCGCTGTGGATCCTCAATGACGTGATTCCGGTGGTGAAGTAGGCCCCATGCGCGCCTACGGCTCCGACCGCGTCCGCCCGGGCGACGGCGAGCAGCTCATCCTGCTGTCGCGTTTTCCGAAACGGTGGACGCCGCGGGCGGTGAAGACGCTGACCAGCGCGGAGTTTCCCGGGACGGCGGTGCTGTGGGAGGAGCAGTACTTCGAAGTAGTCGATGCCGAGCCGCTGCCGCAGGGAGGCGCGCGCTACCTGCTCGAGCCGTGGCAGGAAATGCACGTCATGCGGACGGTCGACCGCTACGACGAAAGCAGCGAAGCGGAGCGGCTGATCGAGTACCGCGCGCAACTCTCTCGGGAAACCAAACGGAAATCGGCCAAGGTGCTGGCTATCTTCATCGGACATCTGCCGCACATCGTGCAGGAGGAGATCGGCCGCGAGCTGGGCATCATCGCCACACGATTGACGATCGTCTCCACGCTTCCGATCTACGCGATCGTCATCGCCCTGGTGCTCTGGATCGTCACCGGCATCATGTCGGGAACGCCGCGGCCGCTGCCGGTCTACATGCTCACCGGTTATCTCTTCATCGAATCATCGTTCCGCTTCGTCGTGGCCTGGCTCCTCGGGCGGCCGATCGGATCGCCGCTCGGCACGATCGCCTATCTCCTCTACTACGTCACGATCGCCGATCGCGCGCGCGCCGTTTCGCCGTTTGCGCGGGAAAAGGGGACGCTGGCGCCGATCAGCGAAGCCCCCGAGGAGCGGCAGACGAGCGATGCGTTGATGATGCGCGAGGCGCTGGTGACGCTGCTCAGCCCCGCCGAGCAGGCGCGCGTGGCGGCGCGATTCGGATACGACTACCGGCATCAATCGTCGACCATCGCCTGGATGATTCTCGTGTTTGCGCTGATCGGCGTGGCCACCTCGGTGCATCGCGGAGCCGTGCTTTCCTACATCCTGGCGAGCGCCGTGGCCGCCGAGCAGATCTATCGCCTGCTGGTCCTCCGCCGCGGCCCAGCCGGCAGTTTCCTCGGCATCGCGGCGCGGCCGTTCGTGCGCAGGTTCCTGTAGACGCGCGAGAGGCACGCAACTCGCACCGCAGCAGACTGTGCCGGAACTTCAATTCGATGGGCGTCGCCGTGTCGTCATCGAGGGCGTAACTCCTTGCGTCGACGACGGCCGCTTTCCCGCCAAGCGCGTGGTGGGCGACGTCGTGACGATCGAGGCCGACATCTTCGCCGATGGCCACGATCTCATCTCCGCGGTGCTGCTCCATCGCCACGAGTCGGAAACGACGCAGTCGGAGACGCGGATGACGGCGCTGGTCAACGACCGCTGGCGCGCCGAGCTGCCGGTCGATCGCCTCGGCTATTACTACTTCACGTTCGAGGCGTGGATCGATCACTTTCTGACCTGGCATCGCGACCTGAAGAAACGCGCCGAGGCCGATCTCGATGTCCAGTTGCGCATCGGACTGGAAATGATTCGCGCTGCCGCGGTGCGCGCAAAGGATCGCGATCGAGCGCGTCTCGAACGCTACGTGGCGCTGATCGAAAGCGATGACGCGCCGCAGGACAAGGTGCACGACCTTGCCAGCGACGAGCTCGTGCGCTCGATGGAGCGCAATGCGGAGAGGAAGTTCACGACGCGTTACGCCGGCGAGCTGGCGATCGAAGTCGATCCGCGCCGTGCCGCCTTCAGCACGTGGTACGAACTGTTCCCGCGTTCTGCCGGCGCCGCGGGAGCGCATGGAACGCTGCACGACGTCGAGGCGCAATTGCCGCGCATTGCCAGGATGGGATTCGACGTCCTCTACCTGCCGCCGATTCATCCGATCGGAACGACGTTCCGCAAGGGCCGCAACAACGTGGTCTCCGCCGAGGACGATGACGTCGGAAGCCCATGGGCCATCGGCGGAACCGAAGGTGGACACAAAGCGATCCACCCGAGCCTCGGCACCATGGACGACTTCCGGCGGCTCGTCGATGCGGCGCGCTCGCGCGGCATCGAACTGGCGATGGACATCGCCTTTCAGGCGTCGCCCGATCATCCGTACGTCGCGGAGCATGCGGAGTGGTTTCAGACGCGGCCTGACGGAACGATTCAATATGCGGAAAATCCGCCCAAAAAGTATCAGGACATTTATCCCTTTCATTTCGAAAGCGATGCCTGGGCAGATCTCTGGAAGGAGCTGTGCGACATCTTCCGGTTCTGGATCGATAAGGGCGTGCGCGTTTTCCGGGTCGATAATCCGCACACCAAGCCGTTGCCGTTCTGGCATTGGGTGATTCGTACTGTCAAGAAACACCATCCAGACGTGATTTTTCTGGCCGAGGCCTTTACGAGGCCGAAGATCATGTACTGGCTGGCGAAAGCGGGATTCTCGCAGTCATACACCTACTTCGCTTGGCGCAATACCAAATACGAACTGACGAAGTATTTCGAGGAGATCACCAAGCCGCCGGTGAGCGACTTCTTCCGGCCGAACGCCTGGCCGAATACTCCCGACATTCTGCCCGAGTATCTTCAATACGGCGGAAGACCGGCATTTACCATCCGGCTGATGCTTGCGGCGACGCTGTCTGCAAATTACGGGATCTATGGCCCAGCCTTCGAGCGCTTCGCCGGCACGCCGCGCGAAGCCGGCAGCGAGGAGTATCTCGATTCCGAAAAATACGAGATCCGGCACTGGGCGGCAACGGACGACGATTTGACAGAGCTGATCGCCCTGGTCAACCGACTCCGCCGCGATAATCCCGCCCTACAGCAGAACCTGACGCTGCAATTTCACGCCACGTCGAATCCCGACATCCTCTGCTACAGCAAATCCGCCGGCACCGACGTCGTGCTTACCATCGTCAACGTCGATCCGCACAATACCCAGGCCGGGTATGTCGATCTCGATCTTGCGGTGTTGAACCTCGACGCCAATCAACCGTTTCAGGTTCACGAACTACTCTCCGGCGCGCGCTACACGTGGCACGGTCCGCGGAACTACGTTTCGCTCAACCCGCACGTCGTTCCGGCGCATATTTTTCGAATCAGGCGAAAGGTGAGAAGTGAGAGGGATTTTGAATACTTTCTGTGATTACCTTGTCATCCAGAGGCCGGAGGAGCGCGGCCGAAGGATCTCAAACTTCACTGCACCAGCCACCGGCGCGGCCGCTGGAGATCCTTCGCCGTCCTCGACCCCTCTGGGGTGCCGGCGGCTCTGGATGACAGACTGATTATGGATAACCTCTGGTACAAAGACGGGATCATCTACCAGACGCACGTCCGCGCCTTTTTTGACGCGAACAACGACGGTATCGGCGATTTTCAGGGCTTGACACGCAAGCTCGATTATCTCCAGGACCTCGGCATCAATATCATCTGGCTGCTTCCGTTCTATCCGTCGCCGCTGCGCGATGATGGGTATGACATTGCCAATTACACAGCCGTCAATCCGAGTTACGGCACGTTGTCGGATTTCAAGGCCTTCCTGAAAGAGGCCCACCGCCGGGGGCTGAAAGTCATCACCGAGCTGGTGATCAACCACACCAGCGACCAGCACGAATGGTTTCAGAAGTCGCGGCGGGCGAAGCCTGGATCACCGTGGCGCGATTTCTATGTCTGGAGCGATACGCCCGCGAAGTACAAGGACGCCCGGATCATTTTCAAGGATTATGAGACGTCGAACTGGACCTGGGATCCGGTGGCCAAGGCGTATTACTGGCACCGCTTCTTTTCCCATCAACCCGACCTGAATTTCGACAATCCGGCCGTTCATGCGGCGCTGCTCAAGGCGCTCGATTTCTGGATGGACATGGGAGTCGACGCCTTTCGTCTAGACGCGATTCCTTATCTGTTCGAGCGGGAGGGGACGACGTGCGAGAACCTGCCGGAGACGCATCAGTACCTGAAATCGCTGCGAGCGCACGTCGATAAGCACTATCCCGGAAGGATGCTGCTGGCCGAGGCCAATCAGTGGCCGGAGGACTCCCTGCCGTATTTTGGGGATGGTGATGAATGCCAGATGGCTTTTCACTTCCCGGTCATGCCGCGCATGTACATGGCGGTGGCGCAGGAGGATCGTTTCCCGATCATCGACATCATGGCCCAGACGCCGCCGATTCCGGAGAATTGCCAATGGGCGATGTTCCTGCGCAATCACGACGAGCTGACGCTGGAGATGGTGACCGACGAGGATCGCGATTACATGTGGCGTACCTACGCCTCCGATCGCCAGGCCCGGATCAACCTCGGCATCCGGCGCCGCCTCGCGCCACTGATGCAGAACCATAGGCTTCGCATTCACTTGATGAATGGCCTGCTGTTTTCGTTTCCCGGCACGCCAATCATCTATTACGGCGACGAGATCGGTATGGGCGACAACATTTACCTCGGCGATCGCAATGGCGTGCGGACGCCGATGCAATGGAGTCCCGATCGCAATGCCGGATTCTCGCGCGCCAATCCGCAGCAGCTCTACATGCCTGTGGTGATCGATCCGCAGTATCACTATGAGCAAGTCAACGTCGAGCAACAGCAGACCAGCCCGTATTCGCTGCTGTGGTGGATGAAGCGCCTCATCGCCCAGCGCAATCGCTACCAGGCATTCGGCCGCGGCACCATGGAGTTTCTGCATCCCGAGAACCGCAAGATTCTTGCCTTCATCCGGCGCTACGGCAAGGAAACGATTCTGGTCGTCGCCAATCTCTCGCGGCTGGTCCAGTGCTTCGATCTCGATCTCGCCGAATTCAAGGGAACGACGCCAGTCGAGCTCTCCGGCGGAACACGTTTCCCGGAAATCGGCGACCGCCCTTATTTTTTAAATCTCGGCCCATTCGCTTTTTATTGGTTCGCACTCGAACGTCAGCAGGCGAGCACCACGAGCGAAGAGGTAAGGCTCGTCAACGCCGCGAATTTCGAGGAGGCCTTTGCCGAACGCAATCGGGAGGACGTCAGCCAGGCGCTGACCAACTACATCCGATCGCGCCGCTGGTTCGGCGGCAAAGCCCGGACGATTACGTCATTACGCATCAGCGATACCGTAGCCCTTCCGAGCGACGCGGGCCATCTTGCCTTCGTAAGAATCGAATACGCCGACGGTGAGCCCGAAACCTATCTTCTGCCACTGGCCATCGCTCAGGCCCGCCGCGCACAGGAGCAGATTCCAACGCTCATCGCCCGCCTCAATGACGGCTACCTTCTGTACGAGCCGGTTGGCGATGCGAAATTCGCAACGGCGCTCCTCGACGTCATCGGCCGCAGGCGGACCGTGAGAACGGATCACGGTGCGGTCGCCGGGGCGACGACACGTGCCTTTAAGGAGCTGCGCGGCACCGGCGACCTCGTTCCACAGACGTTGAAGAGTGAGCAGAGCAACACGGCCATTCTCTATGGCGATCGCTTTTTCCTGAAGCTCTTGCGGCGACTGGAGCCGGGGACAAATACGGAACTCGAGGTGACCAGTTTCCTCAACGAGGAAACGTCCTTCGCCAATACGCCTCGAATCGCCGGTGCGCTGCAATATGAGACGGCGACGTCCGCAGAACCGACCACGCTCGCCATCCTGCAAGGCCATATCGAAAACTCCGGCGATGCCTGGACTTACACCATCGACGCCATCGGGCGCTTCTTCGACTCTGTCCTGAGCGATCCGGCTGCCATCGAGAGATTTTCGGAGACGCCGTCCGCTGGAAAGAGGCCGGATATCGTCGAGCAGACCATCGGTCTTTATCTCGCCGACGCCGAAATCCTCGGGAAACGCACGGCGCAGATGCACCTGGCACTGGCCTCACGCGACGACATCGGCGCCTTTGCCCCCGAGCCGATTACGCCGCACTATCAGCGCTCGATCTATCAGCACATCCGCTCGCAGGCTACGCGCACGCTGCAGCTGCTGCGCCGCCGCGGCAGAGAGATTCCGGACGCGGACGAGTTGCTGTCGCGCGAGGAGGAGATCCAGCAGCGCATCCGGCGGATTCTCGACGGCCGCCTCACCGGTCTTCGCATCCGCACCCATGGCGATTACCACCTCGGCCAGGTCCTCCACACCGGCAACGATTTCATCATCATCGACTTCGAAGGCGAGCCGACGCGGCCGCTCAGCGAGCGGCGCATCAAGCGCAGCGCCTTGCGCGACGTCGCCGGCATGCTGCGCTCATTCCACTACGCGCCGTACGCCGTGCTCTTCGGGCAATCGCAGCATTCGGTCATTCGTACCGAGGACCTGGAGGCGATCGAACGGGGAGCGAGATTCTGGTATCGCTGGGTCAGTGCCGCCTTCCTGCGCGCCTACCTCGCCGAAAGCGGCAGCGCCGCGCATCTCCCGCAGACGCCCGAGGAGGTTCAGGTGCTGCTCGACGCCCACCTGCTCGAGAAAGCGTTCTACGAGATCGCTTACGAAATGAACAACCGGCCGGACTGGGTGCGCATCCCGCTGCGGGGGGTACTGGAGCTCCTTGGGCGCTGATATTCTCCGCCTCCCGATGCGCATCCGCTTCATCTGCATCCACGGGCATTTCTATCAGCCGCCGCGGGAAAACCCGTGGCTGGAGGCGGTGGAAACGCAGGACTCTGCCGCGCCGTACCACGACTGGAACGAGCGCATCACCGCCGAGTGCTACGGGCCGAATGCGTCGTCGCGCATCCTCGACGCCCGCGAGCGCATCGTCAAGATCGTCAACAACTACGCCGGCATCAGCTTCAACTTCGGGCCGACGCTGCTCTCGTGGCTGGAGCAGAAGCAGCCCGAGACATACGCCGCCATTCTCGACGCCGACCGCATCAGCCGCGAGGGCTTCGGCGGCCATGGTTCTGCCATTGCACAGGTCTACAACCACATGATCCTTCCCCTGGCCAACGCGCGCGACCAGCGAACGCAGGTGCGCTGGGGCATTCGCGATTTCGAGAAACGCTTCGGCAGAAAACCGGAGGCGATGTGGCTGCCGGAGACCGCGGTCGACATCGCCTCGCTCGAAGCGCTGGCCGCGGAAGGGATCGCCTTCACGATTCTGGAGCCGCACCAGGCATTGCGCTGGCGAAAGATCGGCGATGACGATTGGACTGAGCAGGCCGGCGCGATCGATCCGACGATGCCGTATCGCTGCAACCTGCCGTCCGGACGATCGATCATTCTCTTCTTCTACGACGGCCCCATCTCCCGCGCCGTCGCCTTCGAACGCCTCCTCGGACGCGGCGAAGATCTCGCCCATCGCCTCCTCGGCGCGTTCGAGGAAGGGCGCACACATCCGCAGCTGGTCAACATCGCCACCGACGGCGAAACCTACGGCCACCACCACCGCAACGGCGACATGGCGCTGGCCTACGCCCTCGACTACATCAACGAGCAGAAGCTCTCGCGCATCGCCAACTATGGCCAGTTCCTCGCCGACGTGCCGCCGGCGCACGAAGTGCAGATCGTCGAACGGACTGCCTGGAGCTGCGAGCACAACCTCGGCCGCTGGGAGCGCGACTGCGGCTGCAGCACCGGCGCCGGCGCGGGATGGAACCAGCAGTGGCGGACGCCGCTGCGCGCCGCGCTCGACTGGCTTCGCGATGAGTGCATCGCCATCTTCGAGAACCTCGGCGCCGCACTGCTGCACGATCCGTGGGAGGCGCGCGACGACTACGTCAACGTCGTCCTCGATCGATCGGAAGACAACGTCGATCGTTTTCTGGCGAAGCATGTCGTCGACGAGGGCGGCAACGTCACCGCGCTGGAGCTGCTGGAGATGCAGCGCAATGCCATGCTCATGTACACGAGCTGCGGCTGGTTCTTCAACGACCTTTCCGGAATCGAGAGCGTGCAGGTGCTGCACTACGCCGGCCGCGTGATCCAGCTGGCGGAGAAGGTCTCCGGCCGCAGCCTGGAACTGACCTTTCTGGAGCTCCTCGCGCATGCGCGCAGCAATCTCGCCCAGCACGGCGACGGGCGGCAGATTTACGAGCGGGAAGTGCGGCCGGTGCGGCTCGACCTCCGCCGCGTGGCCGCGCATTACGCCGTGGCCTCGCTCTTCGACAACTTCGCGCACGACGATCGCGTTTACTGCTATCGCGTCCAGCAGAACGATTTCGAAACCTTCCGCGCCGGCCGCGCACGGATGGCGATCGGGTCGATCGTGGTCACCTCGCTCATCACTCGCGAGCAGGAGTCGTTCGAATTCACGGTCATTCACCTCGGCGAGACGGAACTGACCGGCGGCGTGCGCCGCGTCTCGCCGGCCCAGCCGTACGAGGCGATGAAGCGCGACCTCAGCGAAGACCTGCGCGTCAACGGCATCTCGTCCGTCATCCGCGTGCTCGACGAGTATTTCGTCGACGAGCCGCTGCTCTCCATCCGCGCGCTGTTCCGCGACGAGCAGCGGCGCATCCTCAATCTTCTCTGCGACGCCACGCTCAGCGAAGCGGAGAGCGCGTTCCGCCAGCTGCACGAGCGCTACGACCCGCTCATGCGCTTCCACGCCACGCTCGGCGTACCGCTGCCGAAGGTTCTGCGGACTGCCGCGGAGTTCGACGTCAACATGCAGCTGCGGCGCATGGCCGCGGCCGACGAGCTTCCGCTCGGCGATCTCGAGTCGCGCCTGCGCGAGTCGCGCGATGAACGCGTCGTGCTCGACGAGACCACGCTGATGTCGCTCACCAACGCCCTCGCCCGCGCCGCCGCCGATTTCTCGCGCGATCCCGACAATCTGGAACTGCTGGAACGATGGGAATCACTGGTGAGCATCGTCCGCGATGCCGGCGTGGCCGTCGATCTGCGGCGCCCGCAGAATGATTACTACCGTCTCAAGAAATCCATCCGCCCGGTGACCGCTGCAAACGCCGGCAACGGCTCATCGACCGCGAATCGCTGGCTGCAGCATTTCGATGCCCTCGGCGAGAAGCTTTCGATCAGCCCGGAGGCCAGAGGGTGAAAGGCAAATGTTCAATGTTGAATGTTGAGTGTTCAATGTTGAATGAACCAGGAAGCGGCCAGTGGCAGCTTCATTCAACATTCAGCATTGAACATTCAACATTAATCATCTAAATGGCCCACACCACTGTTCCGCAGCAGGAAAGCACCGCCCGCGCCGCCGGCGTCCTCCTCCATCCCACCAGTCTGCCCGGCCGTTTCGGCATCGGCGACCTTGGCGATGAGCTTCTGACGTTCCTCGATTGGGCGCAGGCCGCTGGACTGCGCATCTGGCAGGTGCTGCCGCTCAACGCGCCGGGATACGGCAACTCGCCCTACGGCTGCCTGTCGTCGTATGCGGGCAACCCGCTCTTGATTTCGCCGCAGCGATTGTTGGATAGCGGCCTGCTGCCGTCGGATGCGCTCGATGATTTTCCGCCGCTCCCCGACGACCACGTCGATTTCGATCGCGTCCAGGCACTGAAACATGAACTGTTGCAGCGCTCCTACGCTCACTTTGCGGAACACGCCTCGGATGATCAACGCCATGCACTAGCTGCATTCGTTGCGGACAACGCATGGCTCCGCGAATGGACGCTCTACGCCGCGCTGAAGAAAAAACGTGACGGCCGGCCGTGGACAGCTTGGCCGCGGGACCTCGCTGATCGCGCAGACGATGCGATTGCGAACGCGCGCTTCGAATTGGCGGACGAGATCCGCTTTCACGAGTACATCCAGTGGCTCTTCTTCGCCCAGTGGGCAGCGGTGCGCGAGGCGGCGCACGAACGCGGCATTCGCATCATGGGTGACGTCCCCATCTACGTCGCCGCCGACAGCGCCGACGTCTGGGTCAACCGCGAGATCTTCCAACTCGATGAGCGCGGCGAACCGACCGTCGTCGCCGGCGTGCCGCCCGATTACTTCAGCGAGACCGGCCAGCGCTGGGGTAATCCGCTCTATCGCTGGGATCTGCTGCGCGACACCAACTATCGCTGGTGGGTGTCGCGCGTCCGCGCCGCGCTCCGGTTCGCCGACGTTCTCCGCATCGATCACTTCCGCGGCTTTGCTGCGTATTGGGAAATCCCCGCGGCCGAACCGACGGCGATCAACGGCCACTGGATGCCCGGCCCGGGCCGTGAGCTCTTTGACGCCATCCGCACCTCCCTCGGCGAGCTCCCGATCGTCGCCGAGGACCTCGGGTTCATCACGCCGGAAGTGCATGCGCTGCGGAAAGCGATCGGCGTTCCGGGGATGAAAATCCTGCAGTTCGCATTCGCGCAGGCGAACAGCTCGCATCTTCCTCATTGCTACGAACGCAACACCGTCGTCTACACCGGCACCCACGACAACGACACCGCCCGCGGCTGGTACGAAGAAGCCACCGCCGAAGAGCGCGAGGCGCTCGCCACCTACCTCGGCCTCACCAACGCGGACGATGTCGCCTGGACGCTGATCCGCGCCGCCTACACCTCGGTCGCCGGCACCGCCATCGTCCCCGCCCAGGACATCCTCAACCTCGGCACCGACGCGCGGATGAACATGCCGGGGGAAGAGCACGACAACTGGTCCTGGCGGCTGGGTTCGGACGCGCTGACGGCAGAGCACGCGGAGAAGTTGCGGCGATTGGCCGAGGTTGCGGGGCGGGTCGAAACTTAGTCGGCGAAGATGCGATCGAGGCGGATTTCGAGAGTTGGGAAAAGAGGAGAGGTCAGTCTATCGCTTGCCGATAGCTCGGCGACGCGCTCGTAGCGTCCTCTGGCGTTGCGGCGGAAGACCCGAACGGTGCTTCGAGCGGGATCGACGATCCAGTACTCGCCGACGCCTGTTCGCTCGTACAGACCGTGTTTGGTGACTTCGTCGTATCTCTTGTTTGACTGCGAGAGGATCTCGACGAGGAGATCGGGAGCACCCTGAATATTCTTGACCGTCATGATCTCGCGGCGTTCGTTGCTGATGAACATCAGATCAGGCTCAACGACGTCGTGTTGTGAAAAGACAATGTCGAGCGGAGCGAAAAACAGTTCGCCGAGCGGATGCTGCTCGAGGTAAATGCCGATCGCAAGAACGAGGCGATACGAAACCCGTTGGTGCCGTAGGATCGGCGAGGCGTTCACGAAATGCTCCCCATCGATGATCTCGTGACGGAGGCCGTCCTCGGGGAGGAGAAGCAAATCCTCATACGTCCATTTTGTCGAGGTCGCGTGCGACATGGCCAAAATTCTACGCCTTCTCCAATACCGCTAAGGGGAACCTCTCAAAAAGAGTAGGGATGGGGATCGCTGGGCTGTCGTAATTCTCCTCTGTGAAGAGTCCACGCCAGCTGCCGGAAACGGCGATTGAGCCGTCGCCCCACACATCACCGATCGGCAGCTTGCCAGGCTTGACGAGACTGGCCACGAGTCGCGGCACCGCCACGAGCACCGCGTCATCCATGTGGCGACGCACAAACGCGCAGATGTTCGGACCGGCGTCGATCGGCTCATAGCTGCCGTCGCGGAAAAGATCCGCGTGACGCGCGCGTAGCTCGAGAAGCTTCCAGGTGACGAACATCTTGATCCGCCCGTCCTGCCAGCGATGGAGGAGGGTGTCGATCGAGGTGGTCTTCACCTTCTTCAGCATCGCCGCGCGGCGTTGGTAATCGACCGGGCGCCGATTGTCGGGATCGACGAGGCTGAAATCCCATAACTCGCTGCCTTGATAGAAATCGGGCGCACCAGGAGCGGTCGCTTTGATGACGAGTTGCGCGAGCGAGTTGAGAAACCCGTAGAACGCGACCGGCTTCTGAAAGCGAACGAGCTCGTTGCAGAACTTCGGATCGTCGAGGAGATTGTCAGCGAAGGCGAGTAACGATTTCTCGTACCCCGCGTTTGGCGCGATCCAGTTCGTATGCGTCTTCGCTTCACGGGCTGCCTTCTCCAGATACTGTTTCAGCCGATCGCGAACGGTGGGAAGCTCCGCGTTGTCGAGCGGCCACATGCCGACGAGCGTTTCGTAGACCAGCAGCTCTGTGTTGCGATCGCCGAATCCGTAGCGTTTCGACCAGCGGCTTACCTGCCGCTCCCACTTCGGTGCGATCTCGGAGAGGACGTTGATGCGCGCGCGAACGTCCTCGCTCCGTTTCGTGTCATGCGTCGAGGTGGCGTTCATCGTGTGCGGCCAATCGCGCTGCATCCGCGCGCTGCGCTCGTGGAACTCGGCTAGTCCATCGAACTCGCCGCGTCCCGGATTGCCGCCGACCTCGTTGAGCGAGATCAGGCGGTTGTAGTTGTAGAAGGCCGTGTCCTCGACGCCTTTGGCCATCACCCGTCCAGTGAACTGCTGCCAGCGCATGACGAAGTCCAGCCAGTGCTCGCGCTCCGAGGAAATGTAGGGCGGCAGATCGACCAACAGCACGCGTTCGAGGAAGTCGAAGAGCCGCGGATCGAGCGTCGAGGCCGCGGCTCGCCGCGCGCAGGCGATGGCCGCGCGGATCGTCTGCTCATCGGACGGCGATATCTCCCCCTCTCGGACATACGTCCGGTAGGTCGCCATGCACACGGTGACCTCGGTGAGGGCCGCGGTGAGATCGGGGAGCGCGAAATCGCGAGCGTTGCGATCCGTCATCGCCGCCGCGCCGAGCCGTTTGGCCAGGCTGAGCATCTCGCCGGAGAAGAGCTCGCGGACAATCTGCTTCTTGCGCGCGTAGGCAATGTCGTCGAACGTCTCGGCGACCCCGGTGAACCGGCAATAGAAGCGATCGAGGTTCCGCAGCCCTGCCGGATCGACGAAGAGCGCGTTGACGGAATCGAGAAAATCGTAGCCGGTCGTACCGCTGACCGGGAAAACGCGCGGAAGCTCCTCGTTTTCCGCGAGGATCTTTTCGAGAACGACGTAGAAATCGTCGCCGAGGCGAAGCTGGAGCTTGCGAAGGTAGGCGATTGGGTCATTGAGGCCGTCGATGTGGTCGATGCGCAAACCGGTCACTTTTCATTCGGCGATCAATTCAAACGCCCGGCGATGGTGCGCCTCGAACACCTCGGGATCTTCGACCCGCATGCCGATCAGATCGGTGACGTCGAAAAAGCGCCGGTAATTGATCCGCTGCCTTGCCGGCAGCCAGTACGCCAGACGATACGTTTGCGATTCCAGCAGCGCATCGAGCGCGTCGAGATTTGCGTTGATTCGCTCGATCACGGCGTCGAGAACATCGCGAAAGGCTTCGTCCTGGTAGAGAGTCCAGAGCCTCTCCTTGGCGAACTTGATGTTCCGTTCGGCCGCCTCGCTCGCGAGCAGATCGTGCAACTCGCTACTCGCGTCGTCGGCGCATTCGCGCAGAATCGCGCCATACGACCCGGGTGCCATCGGCAGACGCCGGTCGTAGTAGGTGAAATGAAAGCCGTCGACATCGAAATGGAGCTGGATCTCCTGCGACGCCAGCGCCTCGCCGTACGGCTTGCCAAGAATGGGAAGCAGGATCTTGTGGACGCTCTGACCGGTGGTGGTCAGGTCGAGATCGAAGTAATGGAAGTACCGCGAGCGCTCGCCGTTCTCGAGGACGCTCATCCACCAGACGTTTTCGTCGCTGGCGGCCATGTGATTCGGCACGATGTCGAGCAAAAGCCCCATCCCGTGCGCTTGCAGCGCTTCGTGGAGCGCGTTGAAATCGTCCTCGGATCCCAGGTCCGGATTGAGCGCACCGGCATCGACGACGTCATACCCATGGGCGCTCCCCTTCCGCGCCCGCAGGATCGGCGATGCGTAGATGTCGCTGATGCCGAGGCCGGCGAGGTAAGGGACAATCGCCCGCGCATCGGCAAAGGTGAAGCCTGCATTGAACTGGAGGCGATAGGTCGCTCGCGGGACGCGGAACATGTGCGAGCTGAGCAGTTGCGAAAGGGGTGCCGGGGTTGAACCACAGAGACGCAGAGGGTACAGAGAAATGCCTCGATCTATTTTTCGAAAAGCAGCGTAAAGGACTCCGCTGCCATCACCAACGTACTCGGTTCGAACGGCAACCCGACCGTCTGCGTCTCATCGCTGAAATTCAGCGCCAGCAGCGTATCTCCGCGTTTCACGAGCAGCGTGCGGCGTTCATCGTCCGCCTGCGTTTCGACAGCATCGAGATCGAGCGAACAGAGCGCAGGGATTTCGCGGCGGAGGCGTAACAGCTCGCGGTAGAGAGCACGGAGGCCGTCGAGCTCGATGCGAGACAGCTTTGAGCGATTGAACGTCGCCTCATCGTGCGGATCGGGCGGGTCGCCCGTCCAGTCGAAATCGTCGAACTCCTCCAGGCGGCCTTTGCGAACGGCTTCGATCAGATCCGCGTCTTCATGGGAGGTGAAGTATTGGAAGGGCGACGTTTCGCCGTACTCCTCGCCCATGAAGAGCATGGGGATGAAAGGGGAGAGGATGGTGATGGCGGCGGCGAGGCGGAGTTTGTTGGTCGACACGATCGTCGACAGGCGCTCGCCCAGCATGCCGTTGCCGACCTGGTCATGGTTCTGGGCGAAGACGGTGAACTGTTTGCCGTCGCGCGTCTTGGGAGCCAGGCCGTATTTGCGGCCGTAGTAGGGCGAGTGCTGGCCGGTGTAGAGGTAGCCGGTGGTAAGGGTGCGGGCGAGATCGCTCGTGCGGCCGTAGCCGGCATAGTAACCATCCTTTTCGCCGGTGAGGAGTCTGTGCAGCGAATGATGAAAATCGTCGCTCCACTGCGAATCGAAGCCGAGTCCGAGGTCGTCTTTGGGGGTGATCACGCGGGGATCGTTGAGGTTTGATTCAGCAAACGTATGGATGGGTCGGCCGAGTTTTTCCGCGCGCTCGCGGACGGCCGAGGTCAGGTCCTGCAGGAACGGCTCCGCGGAGCGGTCGGCGATGGCGTGAACGGCATCGACGCGGAGGCCATCGATGTGAAACTCATCGATCCATTGCAGGGCGTTGTGGATGAAGAACCAGCGCACCTCGTCGCTGTGCGGGCCGTCGAAGTTGAGCGCTTCGCCCCACGGCGTTTTGTAGCGATCGGTGAAGTAGGGGCCGTATTCAGAGAGGTAGTTCCCTTCCGGCCCGAGGTGGTTGTAGACGACGTCGAGGAGAATGGCCAGGCCGCGCGCGTGGCAGGCATCGATGAGACGCTTCAACCCTTTCGGCCCGCCGTACGAACTCTGTGCGGCGCCGATGTAGACGCCGTCGTAGCCCCAGTTGCGGGTGCCGGGAAATTGTCCGATCGGCATGAGCTCGATGGCGGTGATGCCGAGGTCTTTCAGATCGTCGAGATGCGGGATGACGGCGTCGAACGTGCCCTCGTTGGTGAAGGTTCCGACGTGCAGTTCGTAGAGGACGTAATCGTCGAGCGGAACTCCGCGCCAGTTCTTGTCGGTCCATTCGAAGTCGCGCGAAACGACCTCCGAGGGGCCGTGAACTCCTTCCGGCTGAAGGCGGGATGCGGGATCGGGACGCTCCCTTCCGTTGACCACGAAAAAGTAGCGGGTGCCCTCGCCCGCATCGACCGTTGCCTCGTGATAGCCGCTTGCGTATTTCCGCAACGCGATGCGCCGGTCGTCGGGCGCGAGGATGTGCAGTTCGACGTTGTCGATGTTCGGCGCCCAGACGCGGAACTCGCAGCGGTGGGGGGCGATCAGATTTGCGCCGAGGACCACAAGCCCCTCACCCGCCTTCGGCACCCTCTCCCCGCGTCGCGGGGCGAGGGGGTCTCGATTGGAGGGCAGTGATTCTCCTTTAGAAACCAGAGGATCATCGGAAGGCCCAATAGTCGAGAGCCCTTCTCCCCGCGTGCGGGGAGAAGGTGCCGAAGGCGGATGAGGGGCTTGGGGCTTCAAGGCAGTTGGGGTTCGATCGTGTCGTCCGCCGGCTCGTTCATCAGAAACACCGCGCCGAGGGGCGGCAGGGTCAACGTCACCGACCATTTGCGCCCGTGCAGCGGGATCGGCGCGGCGTCGACGCCGCCCATGTTTCCCTGGCCGCTGCCGCCGTAGATCGCGGCATCGCTGTTGAGCACCTCGGACCACCGCCCGCCGAATGGGACGCCGATCTGGTAGTTGTGCCGCGGGATCGGGGTGAAGTTCAGGGCGATCACTACGGGCGGATGCGATTTCGATTTGCGCATCAGCACGGCGATGCTGTTCTCCGCGTCGCAGCAATCGATCCATTCGAAGCCGTCGGGCGAGAAGTCAAGCTCGTGCAGCGCGGGGATCTCGCGATAGGCTTTATTCAGATCCTCGACCCAGCGTTGCAGGCTCGCATTCGGCGCGGCGTCGAGCAGATTCCAGTCGAGGGCAGCGTCGTGATTCCACTCGCGCCACTGTCCGAATTCGCCGCCCATGAACAGCAGCTTCTTGGCCGGCTGCGCGTACATGTGGGCGAAGAGCAGCCGCAGGTTGGCAAAGCGCCGCCATTCGTCGCCCGGCATCTTGCGGATCAGCGAGCCTTTGCCGTGCACCACCTCGTCGTGCGACAGCGGCAGGACGAAGTTTTCCGAGAAGGCGTACATCGCGCGGAAGGTCAGGTCGTTGTGATGGAACTTGCGGTGGACGGAATCGAGCGCGAAGTAGCGCAGGGTGTCGTGCATCCAACCCATGTCCCACTTCATCCCGAATCCCAATCCGCCCACGTACACCGGCCTCGAGACCATCGGCCACGACGTCGACTCCTCGGCGATGACCTGCACGTCGGGATGGACTTTGTAGACGTCCTCATTCAGCCGGCGCAGGAAGTTGATGGCCTCGACGTTCTCGCGGCCGCCGAATTCGTTTGGTATCCACTCGCCTTCCTTGCGCGAGTAGTCGAGATAGAGCATCGAAGCCACGGCATCGACGCGCAGTCCGTCCGTGTGAAAAACGCCGAGCCAGTAGAGCGCGCTCGATAGCAGAAACGACCGCACTTCGTTGCGCCCGAGGTTGAAGATGAGCGAGCCCCAATCAGGCTGGAAACCTTTGCGCGGATCGGCGTGCTCATAGAGATGCGTGCCGTCGAAGTACGAAAGTCCGTGGCCGTCGGTGGGAAAGTGCGACGGCACCCAGTCGAGCAGGACGCCGATGTCGTTCTGGTGCAGGACGTCGATGAGATACATCAGATCCTGCGGCGTTCCGAAGCGGCTGGTCGGGGCGAAGTAACCCGTGCACTGGTAGCCCCAGGAGCCGTAAAACGGATGCTCCATGACCGGCAGGAGCTCGACGTGGGTGAAGTTCATCTTGCGCAGGTATTGAGACAGAGGCTCCGCCAGCTCGCGATAGGTAAGCGGCCGGTCGCCGTCACGACGCCATGAGCCGACGTGCATTTCGTAAATCGACATCGGCGCGGTGAAGGCGTTGCGCTCGGCGCGATCGCGCATCCAGTCGCCGTCGTGCCATTCGTAGTCGAGATCCCACACCACCGAGGCGGTGGCCGGCGGGGTTTCGTGAAGGACGGCGAAGGGATCGGCTTTGTCGACGCGATAGTCGTGATACTTCGAGCGGATGTGGAACTTGTAGTGCGCGCCCTTGCCGACGTGCGGGACGAAACACTCCCAGATTCCGGACGGGCCGCGATCCTCGAGTTGGTGCTGATCGGGATTCCAGCCGTTCCAGTCGCCCATCACGCTGACCGCTGCAGCATTCGGCGCCCAGACGGCGAACATCGTCCCCTTCACGCCGTTGCGGGTGACGATGTGCGATCCGAGTTTTTCCCAGAGCCGGGTGTGGCTCCCTTCGTTGAAGAGGTGGTAGTCCCAGTCGCTGAGGAGCGAGGTGGCGTCCGCGTGGAGGTCGACCTCGATGGTGACCGAGGGGACGATGTCGGCGCCGACAGCCTGCAGTTCGTCCGTGATCTGTTGTTCTTCTCTGCTCACGCTCGCCATCGTGTCGCCCGGAGGCTTCGATAGCAAGCGCCTTGCCGTTGGCCGGCACGGCCGGCTGCGTTGGTTGCCCAAGGCTCGGCCACAAGCGCGTTGTCATTCCGAGCTGGTTAACGGCATTCTGCCGGTGAAGTAGAGATGACACGGTTCTAACATCGAGAGTCCTTCTCCCCCGCGTTTTTCAGCGGGGGAGAAGGTGCCGAAAGGCGGATGAGGG
>Ga0157375_10000723_pt1 | contig 29095 bp, 31 predicted proteins | sample M35metaG_FD_115311 | JGI IMG/M metagenome (GOLD analysis project Ga0157375, IMG submission 115311) | Miscanthus rhizosphere microbial communities from Kellogg Biological Station, Michigan, USA - M3-5 metaG | ecosystem: Host-associated > Plants > Roots > Rhizosphere > Soil | place: USA: Michigan... | reverse complement strand
GACGAGGGCCACGACCGAGACGATCAGGCCGGCCTTGCCGAAGGGCTCACGGATCGCGCGAACCGGGTTACGTAGCTTCGAGAGCATCAGATCTCTTCTCCTTGTCCCGTGAGCCCCTCTGCCTGCCGCTCCCATGCGGCCCCTGTGGCGGACTCGGTATGTGGTGTTTCCCTGTATCGCCTTGGATGGAGAGAGTTCCCAGAAGGTGCTCTCTGTACCGCGGCAGGGCTAGGAAAGCACCCCGTCACAGGATTGTCAAGAAAGAGTTCCCAAAAGAGAAAACGAGTTCCTAGATGCGTTCCCGGAGGGGACGATCCGGTACCGAGGCGCTATGCGCCTTGACGAGCGAGGATTAGACTTGCGACATGTTCGAGAAGCGCACTGTGCGAGAGGACATCGGCGACCTGAGTTGCGCAAGGGTTGCGCGGCTGGACGCCGACCGCCGTGCATCGATGAGCGAGCGGCTTGCGCGTCTGCACGCGCTCTGCAAGCAGCTGGGCGCCATCAAGGGTGCGGCGGCGGGCCGTTGAGCGCACTCGATCTGCGTTCCCTGCTCGAACTGCTGCACGAGAGAGAAGTCCGCTTCGTCGTAATCGGCGGCGTTGCCGTGGCTGCCCACGGCTATGTCCGCGGCACTGCAGACCTGGAGCTTGGTTCCGGACCCCGATCCGGAGAACTTGAAGCGGGTCACGGCGGTTCTCGACGAGTTGAGGTCCACCCTCCCGACCGCCAAGGACCGCCGTTTCGATCCGGCATCCGACGCTGGAGTGATCCGTCGCGGCGGCAACGTCACGGCCGACACGAGTTTCGGCGAGCTCGACGTGGTTCAGCGGGCGCGCGGCGTGCCGAGCTATTCACAGCTCGACGCAGACGCGGTCGAGACCGAGCTACTCGGCGTCCCCGTGCGGGTCTGCTCGCTTACTCGGCTGCGCGAGATGAAGGAAGCACAGGGACGGCCGCAGGACAAGGCCGACCTGGCGAATCTACCCGAGACCTGAGGTCCGATACGCCCGCACGTGGGCGAGGGAGATCGGCAGCGGGCCAAAGTCTCAGCCGTCAGCCGAACAGACGGCGCATCATGCCCGGATGCGAACCGGCGAAGACATAGCTCGCCTCGGCCTGCCCGAGCGCTGACGGGCGTTAGGCGACCTAGTGGTGTGACCGGCAACGTTGCCGGGAGTCTGGCGAGACTCGATGGTTGCCGGGCAAGAACGCAGGGAGGCCGAATGGCAGCGCCATTTGGCCGACTGAGGACGCCGCACGGCGACCATCGAGGCCGCCAGAAACCGGTGAACGTTGCCGGTCACACCACTAGAGCTGGGTGGCGATGACGCCGGCGAAGCCGGCTATCAGAGTGGCGATCGTGCCACCGGCGATCTGCAGCAGGGTGCGGTGGAGCCCGTCGAGTCGATCGTTGACCCTGTGCAGTTCCGCATCCACTTTGTCGAAGCGCCTGTTGACCTCGCCCCGGAAGTCGTCCAGCCGCTCGTCGGTCCAGCTCTCTCTCATCGTGTACATGGTCGCAGACGCTAAGACAACTCGTCGCGCAAGTGTTGCGCTGAATCAAAATCTTTCCAGTCAGCTTTGGACGAAACTTGCGCAACCAGGTGGGTAGCCTCGATGGACCCCAGGTAGGGCAGCAGCACGAGCTCGGCGCAGTCGGGGAGGAGGTTCTCCAGCTGCGGCGCTTCGCCCGCCACGACTTTGCGCTGGACGAGCGATACGAGGGCGCCGATCGTCGAGTCCTCGGTCGAGTCGGGGAGGCGCTCGGCCTCGGTGCGCTCGGCGCGGCCCTGCCGCAGCAGCGGCGCCATCTCCCCCGCCGCCTGGTTGAAGCGGGCGGTGACCGCGGGGCCGGCGGCGCGCGATTCGACCAGGCAGAGGCGGGCCAGGTCGGGCTCGGAGGCGAGGAAGGCGAGCACGACGCGGGTCGCGGCGAGCGCCTGCTGCGGCCAGCCGTCGACTGCCTCGACCGCCTCGCCGATCAGCTCGCGCAGATGGTCGACCACCACCTCGAAGGCGGCGACGAAGCACTGCTCCTTGCCCTCGAAGTTGGCGTAGAAGACGCGGCGGGAGACCTTGGCGTGCTTGACGATGTCGGTGAGCGTCACCGCGGCGTAGCCCTTCTCGGCGACCGCTTCGGCAAGGCCGGCGATCAGCCGCTCTCGCTGATGATGGGCGACCTGCTCGCGGCTGAAGCCGTGGCGGCCGGCGGGGAGGGGTCCTAACTCTTCGGCTGTCATTTGTGCGGGTGTCTACGGAGAAAAGTCACTTCTAGCGCACAACACGCGCGGCGCGCCGACCTAGCATCGAAGGGCCGCGAGAGCGGCGGTCGCCCCCGCCGGTGGACGCCGGCATCCGATATCGCAATCGGGAAAGAGAGGGTTCGATTCCCTCCGGGGGCGCTATAGTGGGTGACGCGATATCGGAGCCAGCGCTTCACCGGCTTTCCCGACTTTTCGAACGGCCCGCCTCGGCGGGCCGTTCGTATTTGAACGGACAAGGCTTTATAAGAAAAATCCATATAGAGACGTATAAAGAGGTAGACAGACTGCGCCGCGTCGCAAGCTAAGCGGAGATCGCGTCGGCTACCTCGCCGGCCTCCCGCGCCGCTTCGTCCTCGCCGACGTAGGGGCGGAGGAGGAACTCGAGGGTCTCGGGCAGGAGCCCTCGCAGCTTGTCGGCTTCGCCCGCGATCAGCCGCTGGCCGAGCACCCAGACGACGCCCCCCGCCAGGGTCTCCTCGAGGCTCTCCGGCAGCTCCGCCTGACGCGGGTTGAGCTCGCGCCCCGGGCGCAGCAGCGGCGCCAGCCGCTTCAGCGCGGCCTCGTGCTTCGCCGCCGCCTCGGGGCCGGCGGCGACCGCCTCGACCAGGACGGCGCGGGCGGCGGCGGGGTGGGCGGCGACGTCCTCGAAGAGCACGCCGAGGGCGGCGCCGACCCGGTCGGCCCAGGGGCCTTCTTCGCGCTTGTAGGCGTCTTCGACCCGGCCCACGGTGCGGTCGGTGGCCGCCTCGAGCAGGGCGAGGAAGGCGGCCTGCTTGTCGGCATAGTGCTTGTAGAAGGTCTTGTAGCCGACCCTGGCGCGGCGGACGATCTCCTCCATCGTCGTCTCCTGGTAGCCCTGCTCGGCGATCAGCTCGGCGGTCGCGGCGAGGATGCGGCGACGCTGGTCGGCGGCGGCGGCGTCGCGACTGACCGGCTCGGGGCCGGGCGGCTGCCGGTTCTCCTTTCCGGGCAGGGCTCGCACAGGCCCAGGATAGCGCCAGTTCCCATTGGTACGAAACAAGTACATGGAGTTGAGAAAGTTCCCAAACATAAGCTATGGTGTCCTGAATGGAAGCACCGGGACCACTGCGCGAGGTCCGCTCGTGGGAAGAGGCGGAACCGGACCGTAGCGCCGACGCCGCTGTGCTGGAGGCGATGCTGCTGACGGCGGGCGAGAAGGGCTACGCGAAGACGACCGTGCGCGAGGTCGCGGAGCGCGCCCGGATCACCCAGGACCGCTTCCACCGCCGTTTCGGCAGCAAGGAGGCCTGCTTCGCGCGCGCCTACGAGGAGGCGGCCGATCGCCTCGCCGCCGAGCTGCTCGAGGCCTGCCGCGAGGCCGCCGGCTGGCGCGAGGGCTTCCGCGCCGGCCTGGCCGAGCTGCTGCGCACCGTCGCCGAGCAGCCGCTGCTGGCCAAGGCCCTGCTGGTCGAGGTGCGGGCGGCGCGCGGCGAGGCCTGGGTGGCCCACCAGCGCCAGGTCGAGCGCCTCACCAGCGCCTTCGAGACGGTCCGCGAGGCGCCAGGCGCCCGCCCCGACGCCAACCCGATGACCGCCGGCTTCGTGATCGGCGCGATCGAGGAAGCGCTCAGCCTCGAGATCGCCGCCGGGCGCGCCGACGGCGCCGAGCTGCTGCTGAACGACCTCACCCGCCTCGCCTTCCTGCAGCTCTTCGGCGAGGAGTAGGAGAGGAGGCGCGGATAGGCTCCGGGTCATGGACCGGGCCGACTCCTGCGCTGAGCTGCTGGCGGCGCACTTTGTGGACGGGCGGCATCTGGCGGTCGGCCTGGACCCCGACCCGCAGCGGATCCCCCCATCGGTCCTACCGGGAGCGCCGCCCGGCGAGCGGGTGGTCGAGTTCAACCGGCGGATCGTCGAGGCGACCGCCGGCCTCGTCGCCGCCTACAAGCCCAACGCGGCCTTTTACGAGGCGCTCGGCGAGGACGGCTTCCACGCGCTCGAGGAGACGATCGCGACAATCCGCGAGCGCGCGCCGGACGCCGCCGTGATCCTCGACGCCAAGCGGGCCGACATCGGCTCGACCAACGCCGGCTACGTCGCCGCCGCCTTCGACCGGCTCGGGGTCGACGCGATCACGGTCCACCCTTACCTGGGTGGCGAGGCGCTCGCCCCCTTCCTCGCGCGCAGGGAGAAGCTGATCTTCGTCCTCGCCCGCACCTCCAACCCCGGAGCGGGCGAGTTCCAGGACCTCGTCGCCGACGGCGCGCCGCTCTATCGCCACGTCGCCCGCACGGTCGCCCGCAGCTGGGACGCGGCGGGCAACTGCGGCCTGGTCGTCGGCGCCACCTATCCCAAGGAGATGCGGGCGATCCGCGAGGACATCCCGACCGGGATGCCGATCCTGATCCCCGGCGCCGGCGCCCAGGGCGGCGACGTCGCCGCTGCGGTCTCCGCCAACCGCGATGCCGGCAGCGACGCCTTCCTGATCGCCGCCTCTCGCTCGATCCTCTACGCCTCCTCCGGCGAGGACTTCGCCGAGGCCGCTGGGGCGGCGGCGGAGCGCCTCGATTCCGAAATCCGCGGCTCGGCCGAGATCGTCAACCGACCGGCCAGTCCTCGACCTCCAGCTCGTCCATAGGAAAATCACGCGGATTGCCCGTCGCGAGACGGGCGCCGACGCCGACCGCGGCGGATGCAATCAGGCAGTCCGCCTGGCTGAGGGTGACTCCCTTCGTGGCGAAGCGCGCCCTCCAGCGCCCGGCGCGCTCCCCCTCGACTCGTCCAAGGGGCGCGATGCGCAGAGCGGCGAGGAGGCTGCTCACGGCCTGCTCCTCACCCGCCTTCGTCCCCCGCCAAATCTCCTCGACGTTGACCGAGCAGATGAAGGGCGGCGGCCCCTCGACACGCAACTTCCGAAGCCGCTCGGCAGCGCCACGACCCCGGAGCGCATCGATCAGCACCGTCGTGTCAAGGAGGAGCTGAGCCACATCAAGCTCGGCAGAGGGTGCGCGTGCTCATCCGGTGCGGTGGACGTCTTCGCGGCGGCCCCTTCTGACCCAGGCGGCGGGATCCTCATCCCATTCGTGACCACGATCGTCGATTGCGCCGAGTGCCGCCTCGATCTCGCGCCAGCGCCGTTCTTCGTCCAGCGTGCGCTCGACCGCGCGCGTGATGAAAGCGCTCCTCTGGCGGCGGCCGGCAAAGCGGTCCAGCTCGCTCACCAGCGCGTCGTCCAAGCTTATGTGCAAACGCATGTGTCGAAGCTAGCACACGCAACCGCCCGGCCCGGGCGGTTGCGGCTACTTCGCCTTGGCGACGTCCCCCGCCTCGGCGCTGCCGAGGTACGGAGTCAGGGTGAACTCGACCAGGTCGGGGAGCAGGTCCTCGAGCTCTTCGGTCTTGCCGGCGATGATGCGGCGGGAGATCAGCGAGACCATGCCGCCGACGAGCGCTTCCTCGGTGGTCGGCGAGAGGCGCGAGAGGACCTCCGGGGGGCGGCCCTCGCGGCCCTCCTGGAAGTAGGGGACGAAGCTCTGGATCGCGGCGTCGTAGCGCTCGACCACGGCCGGCCCGGCGACGAGCGCCTCGACCATGCAGAGGCGGCGAGGTTGGGCTCGGCGGCGAGGAACTGCAGCATCGCCTCGATCCCCGCCTTGATCGCCTGCGGCCACTCCTCGCCCTCCTCGAAGGCCGCGGAGACGCGCTCGCGCAGCTCTTTCATCACGGTGTCGTAGGCGGCGACGAAGCACTCGTCCTTGCTCGAGAAATGCTCGTAGAAGGTGCGGCGCGAGACCGCGGCGGCGCGGGTGATGTGGGCGATCGTGGTGCCCGAGTAGCCGTACTCGGCGATCGCCTCGGCGATCCCGGCGATCAGCCGCTCCCGCTGATTATGAGTGACGAACTCGCGAGGAAGGCCGTGGCGGCCCGGCGGCAGGCGCGCCAGCTCGGGCGGATAGCCCTCCGCGCCATCGACTGGCGGCTTCTCCGATTTGCCCGCTCGTTTCTTCGCCACCCCGCGAGCATATCCCTCCGGCACGGCGGATTCGCGGCTCAGCTCGGCCATAGCCGCCTCGATACCCAAATACGGCATCACCGCCGCCGACATCAGCTGCGGCACCAGCTCGGGCAGCTCCTCGACCGCGCCGCGGACGACCCGCGAGTAGATCTGGCCGTAGGCCGAGCCGGCCAGCGCCTCCGCTGTCGTGTGCGGGACGGAGTCCGGGTCGTCCATCTCCTGGCGGCCGGCGTCGATCAGCGAGGCGATCACCCGCATCGTCATGTCGCGGCGGGCGCGGGCGGCGTCGCCGGCGGCCAGCACCTCGACCCCGAAGGAGGCGCGGCCGGGATCGTCGCTGAGGCCGGCGATCACCCCGTAGGCGACCGCGCGCAGGCGGTCCGGCCACTCCTCGCGGCTTTCGTAGGCCCGGATCATCGTTCCCAGGCACTCCTCGTTCTGGTCCTGCCAGGCGGAGAGGAAGCAGTCGTACTTGCCGCGGAAGTGGCGGTCGAAGGCGGGACGGTCGAGCCCGGCGCGCTCGAGGATCAGCTCGATCGTCGTTTCGCCGTAGCCCCGCTCGGAAGCGACTTCGATCAGCGCCGCGACTATCCGGGCACGCTCGGAGCTGCCGGTCTGCTCACGGGTCTCCGTGTCCAGCACTAGCGCATGGGGCCTCCGGTCCCAGCCTTCGTGGACAGTTCCCGCCGAGCTCCCTGACCCGGGCTTCGCACAGCCGCTCCTGGCTACTTGCCGTTCGGCTTGATCGGCGCTTCCGCCGCCGTGCGCTTCGCCGCCTCGGCGCCGACGTACGGGGTGAGCGAGAACTCGACCAGCTCGGGAAGGAGCTGCTCGATCTCCTCCACCTGCCCCATCACGATCCGCTGATAGATGATCCAGAAGACGCCGCCGACGATCGTCTCCTCGAGTGTCCCCGGCAGGTCCTCGCCCTTCGGCGCGACCTTGCGGCCCATGCGGAAGAGCGGCACGAAGGCCTGGATCGAGCGTTCGTAGCGCTCGACCGCGGCGGGGCCGGCGGAGAGCGCCTCGACGATGCAGGTCCGCGCCAGCGCCGGCTCGGTGGCCACGTAGTGGAGGAAGGCGGCGAGGCCGGAGTTGACCCTGGCGGGCCAGCTGTCGACCCGGCTGGCGGCGTCGACGACGCGGCGCAGCGCCTCTTTGACGGCGAACTCCGAGGCGGCGAGGAAGCAGTCTTCCTTGGAGGAGAAGTTCTCGTAGAAGGTGTTGCGGGCGATGCCCGCGCGCCGCACGATATCCGCGACGGTGACCGCCCGGTAGCCCTTCTCGACCGTCTCCTCGGCGAGGGCCGCGATGATGCGCGCGCGCTGGTGCTGGGTGATGAACTCACGAGGCAGCGGATGCCTTCCTGGGGGCATCCTGGTTGCCTGAGGTACACGTTCAGCCACGAAAGCCAGGCTACTCCCGGGCCATCGAGATTCAAGCTGGACGAATTGGCGATATACCGCTACAGTACCGGTGTCCAGACAACCTGTTCCCTAGATCATCAGGAAGGGAAAGCAATGGGGAAGCAGGCCGCAACCAACGTCCAGGCAGGGGCTGAGGGGACCGGCAGCATCAGGGCAGTGGAAGCACTCCCCCACTCCCCCCCGCTCGAGCTTGTGAATTCTCCCAAGCGCGAAAAGATTCTCGAGGGAATGCTCGAAGCGGTCGGCGCAGAGGGCTACGACTCGACCTCGGTACGCACGGTTCTGGACAGAACCGGCCTCTACCGGCAGGCGTTCTACGACAACTTCGCCGACAAGGACGGCTGCTACCTGGCGGCGCTCGAGATGGGAATCGTCCGCTTCGAAGCGCTGGTGGCTCGGGCGGCTGCCAGCCAGGAAACCTGGCGGGGCAAGTTGCGGGCCGGGCTGGGCGCGCTGCTCGACGAGCTCGACGCCGAGCCCGATTTCGGCCGTGGGGTGATCGTGGGGGTCCATGCGGCGGGTCCCGAGGCGCTGGCAAGACGGGCCGAAGCGCTGAAAAGGGCGGCTGATTTCATCGATTTGGCGCGGGACGACGCGGAGGAGTCGGAGGAGCCGCCGCAGATAGCTCCGGAGGGGATCGTCGCCGGCATCCACGCGATCGTCCATTCGCGGCTCTCCACCGGGGCAACCGACGGTTTCCGCGCCCTGCTGCCGGAGTTCATGTACTTCGCGGTGCTGCCCTACTTCGGCGCCGACGCCGCGAGCGCCGAGATGCAGGCCGCCCGCGCCTGAATCTTCTGTCTGCGAGAAGGCGTGGACAGCCGGGGAGTACTGCCCTACATTGGGTGGGCGATGGAATCGCCCCAGTTGCCTCGTGCCTACGCCGTTCGATCCGAGCGCGAGCGCCTGCTGGAGGCGATGGTGAAGACGGCCGCGGCGAAGGGCTACGAGGCGACCACCGTCGCCGACGTGGTCGAGTTCGCCGGCGTCTCCCCCGAGGCCTTCGACGAGATGTTCGAGAGCAAGGAGGCCTGCTTCCTCGAGGCCTACGACGCGGTCTTCGACGTCCTCGTCGCGCATGTCACGGCGGCTTTCGAGGCGGCCGCCGGGGAGCCCTGGCCGGAGCAGATCGCCGCCGGGCTCGGCGCCCTCGTCGGGCTGCTGGCGATGGAGGCCGACATCGCGCGAATGGCGATGGTCGAGGTGACCGCGGCCGGCGACGACGCCCGCGAGCGCTACCGGGCGATGCTGACCCGCTTCACCCCCTTCCTCGAGCAGGGGCGGACCTACTCGGGGCAGGGCGGGGAGCTGCCGGCTGACACGGCGCGCTTCGCGATCGGCGGCGCGACCTCGATGATCTTCGACGAGGTGCGCGCCGGGCGCGGGCCGGAGCTGAAGCGGATCCTGCCGGACCTGGTCTTCGCCGTGCTGATGCCCTACCTGGGGCCGGAAGCGGCCGAAGACGAGATGCGGCGGGTCACGCGCGAGGGGTAGGTGGTGGGACCGGGGGTCCGGGGTAGGGCCTCCACTTAACTTTTTCGATGTTGCGCTCTCCTGCTGTCGCCCGGTGCCGACACCGAAAAAGTACAAGACGTTCCGGCCCTACCCCGGACCCCCGGTCAAAGTTCAGACGCCCTCGCCGTGACGGCCTTGTCCCGAAGCGAAGCGGCTGGCGCCCTCGACCGCTATGTGGAGGGTCTCGCGGCCCAGCTTGTGCTCTAGGGCTATGCCTTCTTTGAGCGGGAGGCCGAAGCCTTCTATTGCTGCTTGGCGGTCGGCGAGCATGGTGGCTTGGGGGAAGCCGGCGATCTTCTCGGCGAGCTCGAGGGCGCGGTCGAGGTGCTTGCCCGGGTCGGCCAACTCGTTGACGAGGCCGATGCGGTGGGCCTCCTCGGCCGGGACCGGGCGGCCGGTGAGGATCAGCTCGAGGGCGCGCCCCATGCCGACGACGCGGGGGAGGCGCTGGGTGCCGCCGTCGACCAGCGGCACGCCCCAGCGCCGCTCGAACAACCCGAAGGTGGACTTGGGCGTCGCGATGCGCAGGTCGCACCAGAGCGCCAGCTCGACCCCGCCGGCGAGGCACCACCCGTCGACCGCGGCGATCGCCGGCTTGGCGGGCGTGAGGCGGGTCGGGCCCATCGGCCCGTCGGGATGGTCTACGTCGAGGTCCATCGCCTTCAGGTCGGCGCCGGCGCAGAAGGCCTCGCCGCCGGCGCCGGTGAGGACGAGCACGCGGGCGCCCTCGTCGGCCTCGAAGTCCTTCAGGCCCTGGCGGAAGGCATCGGCCGCGGCGGCGTCGATCGCGTTGCGCCGCGCCGGGCGGTCGATCGTCAGCACGGCAGCTGCCCCGATCCGCTCGTAGCGCAGCTCGTCGCTCATCAGCAGAGGGTATGGGAGCGGCGGGCTAGTTGCCGTCGACTCACGGGATGGGCGGCAACGCCGACTCCCAGGTGCGCCCCGGAACGCGGGTCGACGAGGGCAGGCACTCGATGACCGGCAGCCACGCTAGAGGCGGCTCCGGACGCGACGGCCTCCAGAACGCAAACGCAACCGGGGGCGACGCCCAAAGCCTGCCCGCGCGTAGCCTTCGCGCTAGAAGCTCTTTGCGCCACCTTCAAGACGGTGTTCCGCTGGCTTCCGCGGAGCCTGTCTTTCCCAGTCGCAGGATCAACCTAGCCCGCCGGTCTGGCGGCGTCTAGGGGTGGCGCCGAAGCGATCCCGCAAAGTCCGCGGAAATCGACTCGCAGTTACCCTGCGCGGATGCGCATAGACCAGATCCTCGCGACAAAGCAGCCGCTCTTCTCGGTCGAGCTCTTCCCGCCGAAGACGGCGGAGGCGACCGAGCAGCTCTACGCGACCGCGCGCTCGCTGCGCGAGCTGGAACCGGACTTCGTCTCGGTCACCTACGGCGCCGGCGGCTCGACCCGCGACGGAACGGTCGAGATCACCCGGGCGCTGAAGGACGACCTCGGCCTGGAGACGATGGCCCACCTGAGCTGCGTCGGCGAGAGCAGCGAGGGCATCGCCGCGACCCTCGACCGGATCGCCGCGGCCGGGATCGAGAACGTCTTCGCCCTGCGCGGCGACCCGCCGCGCGGCCAACCCGACTTCGTCCAGCCCGAGGGCGGGCTGGGCAGCGCCGCCGAGCTCACCGCCTTCATCGGCTCGCGCTGGGACTTCGCGGTCGGCGGCGCCTGCTTCCCCGAGGTGCACCCCGAGGCGCCCGACCTCGACACCGACCTCGACTATCTGAAGACGAAGGTCGAGGCCGGCGCCTCGTTCCTGATCACCCAGCTCTTCTTCGACAACCAGGTCTACTTCGACTTCGTCGCCGCGGCGCGGTCGAAGGGGATCGAGGCGCCGATCCTCGCGGGGGTGATCCCGGTCGCGAGCTTCGCCCAGACCAAGCGGATCTGCGAGCTCTGCGATGCCTCGATCCCGCCGCGCCTGGAAGCCGCCTTTGCGGCAGCCGCAGGTGACGAGGAGGCCGAGTTCGAGCTCGGCGTCGCTTACGCGGCGCAGCAGTGCGCCGAGCTGCTGATCGCCGGCGCGCCCGGGATCCACTTCTACGCGCTCAACCGGGCGCCGGCGACGCGCGCCGTGCTCGGCTCGCTGCGCGCCTCGCGGCCCTGGGAGCGGACCCGCGGCGCCCCCGCCGACCCGGTCGGCGACGCCGAACATTAGGCGTAGATCTCTAGACTGGTGGCAGCAATGGGCGAACTGAGCTACCAGGGACACCGGATCGGCTACACCGAGTACGGCCAGGGCGAGCGGCCGATCGTCCTCGTCCACGGCCTGCTGATGAACCGCCGCATGTTCGAGCGGCTCGGCCCTGCGCTTGCCGGGCGGGGCAACCGGGTGATCTGCATCGACCTGCTCGGGCACGGCCGCTCCGACCAGCCCGACGACCTGCGGCTCTACTCGATGCCGCTCTTCGCCGAGCAGGTCGTCGCGCTGCTCGACCACCTCGGCCTGGAGCGGGCGGTGGTCGGCGGCACCTCACTCGGCGCCAACGTCGGCCTCGAGCTGGCCGTCCGCCATCCCGAGCGGGTCGAGGGGCTCTTCGTCGAGATGCCCGTGCTCGACAACGCCCTCGCGGGGGTCGCGGCGATCTTCGCCCCGATCCTGCTCGGCCTGCGCCTCGGCAGGCCGGCGATCGAGCTCAGCTCCCGCCTCGCCTCGCTGATTCCCCGCACCAACCACATCGTCGACATCGGGCTGGACTGGGCACGCAGGCGGCCGGGGCCGTCGATCGCCGTGCTCGAGGGCCTGCTCCTCGGCGAGACCGCGCCGCCGCGCGAGCAGCGCCGCCTGATCGACCGGCCGGCCCTCGTCGTCGGCCATCCGCGCGATCCCCTGCACCCCTTCAGCGACTCGGGGATGCTGATCGAAGAGCTGCCGCGGGCACGGCTGGTCGAAGCCAACTCGATCCTCGAGTGGCGGACCCGCCCCGGCCGCCTCGATGCCGAGCTCGCGCGGTTCCTCGACGAGGTGTGGGCCGTTGCCGGCGACGGTCCGGCGGCAAACGGCAACGGCCAGACAGCTGCTCCTGTGGCAGGATAAGGCGCTCGAGATGGCCAATCGCAGGGAGGAAGAGAGGGAGCGGCTCCGCCAGGCACGGCAGGAACGCGAGGCCGGCCAGCACAAGGCTGATCGGCGCCGGCTCTACGCGGTGTACGGCGTCGCCGGGCTGATCGGCCTGCTCGTCGTCGCGGGGATCGTCGCCCTGATCGCCGGCTCGGCCGGCGGCGCGAGCGGCGAATCGCACATCAACCTGACGAGCGGCTCCTCCAACGGCGTGAAGCCGGACGAACGCAGCGGCGCCGCGCCGCCGCCGGTGAAGGTCGCGAACCTGGCCCAGGCGGCGAAGAAAGCGGGCTGCGACCTGCGGCTCAACCTGAAGGAAGAGGGTCACATCCACATCCCGCCGAGCGCGCCTACCCCCGACTACAAGACCAACCCGCCGACCTCGGGCAACCACGTCGAACCGCCCTACCAGCAGGCCGACGGCGCCTACAGCGAAATGCCCGGCGAAATCTTCTTCGTCCACTCGCTCGAGCACGGCCGGCTGGAGATCCAGTACAGCCCGGAACTGCCCGACGAAGATCAGCTGGCGCTGAAGGGCCTCTACGACACGATGTACAAGGGGACGCTGCTCTTCCCCAACCAGAACATGGACTACGCCGTCGCGGCGACGACCTGGAGGAACCTGATGGGTTGCCCCGAGTACAAGGGCGCGATCACGCTCGATGCGCTCCGCGACTTCGGTAAGGCGCACTGGGGGAAGGGGCGCGAGCCGGCGACCTCCTTCGGCTTCACCGAACCGGGGCCGACCCCGCTGGAACCGGAAGAAGCCGCCGGCTAACTCCCGGCGCGGTAGGCGGGAAAGAAGCCCCGTGCGTCGCGGCCGGCCGAGAGGCGGTCGTAGGCCTCACGGTCGCAGACGATCTCCGAGGTGCGCCAGGGTTGCTCCCGGTTCGCAAAGCCCCGCTTGAACTCCTCGAGCCGGTCGCCGGGCGAGATCCCGCCGCCGAGGTTCAGCGGCAATCCCGCCTCGGCGGAGAGCTCGGCGAGCCTCGCGAGCACGTTCTTCATCGGCGAGTCGCGCAGATGGGCGTCGGCGCTGCCGCTCAGGTAGTAGTGCAGGAAGCCGTCGCTGCGAACGGTCAGCGAGGCGGCGGCGACCTCGCCGCCGGGGGCGGTTGCGATGGCGAGCCAGGAGCGCTCGGATGCGAGGATGCGCTCGAAGTAGGCGGGGGCGAAGAAGTAGCGCTCGGCGGCGGCGGCGCGGCGCATCGTCTGCTCGTAGGCAGCGAGGAAGCCGGCCCGCTGCGCGGCGCTCGTCTCGGGGCCGGCGACCAGCTCGACCGCATAGCCCGCGCGGCGGTTCCTGTTGATCTGGTTGCGATCGCTGGAGCGGCTCTTCGGCGGCAGCGCCGGGTCGGCGATCTGGACGACGTTGCGCTCGATCGCGCCGGTGAGCGGCGGGTCGCCGAGCGTGTGGCGGATGAAGAGCGAGACGAGGCCGGTCGGAAACCAGTCCACCGAGGCCGGATCGAGCGCTTGTTGCAGCCTTTGCCCCCCTATGGGGGGGTCAATGCTGCAATCGACGCTCGAGACGCCCGGATATCCGTAAGGGGAGATGGCGTCGAGCGCGTCGGCGCCGGGGATCTCGCGGACGATCAGCGGTGCGACGAGCGCGGCGCCCTCGGCTTCGATCCGCAGCGTGTGGGTCACGCCCTCGGCGTCGAGGAAGGGGCGCGAGCGGAAGAGCTCGTCGCTTTCCGCCGCGGCGCCCCGGTCGGCGATCAGCTCGGCGCTTGCGCGACTCTCGCTCACGGCAGGAGATCTGCGGCGGCGGCGCGGAACTCGCCGGGCAGGACGCCCCAGACCTCGCAGTCGTCGACGCCGTCGGGGCCGCGCAGGTGGCCGCGCATCGTTCCCTCGTGCACCCAGCCGAGACTGCTGACGGTCTTCTTGGCGATCTCGTTGCGGGCCGGGATGCGGCCGTAGACGCGGTGCGCGCCGAACTCGTCGAAGGCCTTGGCGATGGTCAGCGCCTCGGCGCGGCGGCCGATGCCCTTGCCGCGCACGTCGTCGCCGATCAGCGCCCCCAGCTCCGGCGCCGTCTGGCGGAAGAGGCCGTAGAGGGCGGTGAAGCCGACCGGCTCGTCGTAGCCCTCGACGACGATCGCGTACTTGCGGTCCTCGGCGGGGCCGTCGATCGCCCGTTCCACCCAGCCTTCGGCATCCTCCAACGAGAAGCCATCGCGCTGCTCCATCAGCGTCCTCGTCGCCTCGGGGTTGTTGAACCAACGATGCACCGCCGCGGCGTCGTCGGGCGCGAAGGGTCGCAGGCTGACTTCCGGTCGTTCGACCACGCTGGGAACCCTAGTCGGGCGCCAGGCCGTGGCCGGTTATGAGCAGCCAGGCGGTCTGGGCGAGGATGCGCAGGTCGAGGCCGGTGCTGCGGCGCTCGACGTACTCGACGTCGAGCTCGATCCGCTGCTCCCAGGGGATGCCGGCGCGGCCCTGGACCTGCGCCCAACCGGTCAGGCCGGGGCGGACCTCGTGGCGGCGGTGCTGTCGCGGCGTGTAGTCCGCCACCTGCGCGGGAATCGTCGGGCGCGGGCCGACGATCGCCATCTCGCCGCGCAGCACGTTGACCAGGTTGGGGATCTCGTCGAGCGAGGTGCGCCGCAGGAAGCGACCGGCGCCGGTCACCCGGGGGTCGTCGCGGGCGACGACCCTGCCGACGCCGACCGGGTCGGAGCCCAGCTCCATCGTGCGCAGCTTCAACAGCTCGAACTCGCGGCCGTCCTTGCCGACGCGGCGCTGGCGGTAGACCACCGGGCCGCGGCTGCCGAGCCTGATCCAGAGCGCGGCGACCAGCAAGACCGGCGAGAGGACGACCAGGGCGACGGCCGCGACGACGACGTCGAAGGCGCGCGGCATGGCTAACGGGTCCCTTCGGCCTTGTCCCAGGCACCTGGAGCACCGTGGCGTATCCGGTCCCAGAGGCCAAGCGCTATCGAGGCCGTAGTTTGCACGTAGTAGCGGGCGATCCGCAGCGGCGCCAGGGGCAGCGCCTTGCCCAGCAACGCGGCGGCAAGGAGCGCAAGCTGCGCGCCCAGCGTCACGACATAGATCCAGCCATGGCCCAGCAGCGCCAGGTTCGTCGCCAGCGCGAGGAGGTGCAGGAACGGCGTCGCGTAGCGCAGCAGCCGGTGCGAGGCGATCTCGAACGCGTAGAGCGGCGGGTAGCCGCCCGGGCGGAGCATCCCTTCGCCGACGACGATGTCCCAGATCCCGACCATCATCCGCCGCTTGCGGGCGAGCTCGCCCTCCAGGGTGGGCACCATCTTCTCCTCAGCTCCCGCCCAAGGCACATAGAGCGAGCGCCGTCCTCGCTTGGCGAGCAGGAACGGCAGCGAGAGGTCGTGGCTGCCGGCCGGCGGCAGCGGGACGTAGGCGTCGCGGCGCACGGCGTAGATCGCGCCGTTGCCCGCGGTCACCCCGGCCAGCGCCGACTCCAGCTCGCGCAGCGCCATCTCGTACTGCCAGTAGGCGCCCTCGACGTTGTCGCCGGCGGAGTCGAGGAAGCGGACCTGGCCGCATACATAACCGACATCGGGGTCCGCGAATGGCTCGATCAGGTGGCGGAGGGCATCCGGCGCCCAGACGCTGTTGGCGTCGGAGAAGGCGAGGATCTCGCCCCCGGCCCGCTCGGCGGCGGCGTTCTGGGCGGTGACCTTGCCGCCGCGGGCCAGGTCGAGGACGAGGTCGGCGCCGGCGGCGCGGGCGCGCTCGACCGTGGCGTCGGTGGAGCCGTCCGAGGCGACGATCAGCTCGAGCCGCTCGCGCGGGTAGTCGAGCGCGAGGGCATTGGCGACCTTGGCCGCGATCACCTCCTCCTCGTCGTACGCGGCGACGATCAGCGAGACGCGCGGAGGCTCGTCCCAGGCGCCGGGGTTCAGGGTCGGGTGGCGGCGCAGGGAGACGAGCGCGTATAGGGCGAGTGGGTAGCCCAAGTGGGTATAGAGGATCGCCGCGGCGTTGATCCAGAATATGGCGGCTACGAAGATCACTGGTCTCGGTTGGGGAGGGATAGGGGTGTCCCCCTCGCTTGCTGGGTTTTTCGCGTGCCTTGCGAAAGGGGGTAGGGGTGTCCCCCTCGGGCGCTGGGTTTTTCGCCATGGAGCTCGGCTCTCTCGCCAAGTATGCGCTGCGAAAAACAGGACGCCGCGTCCGAGGGGAACACCCCTACCCCCTTTGGTCGAGGAGCCGACAGTAGAGCGAAAGGGTCTGCCGCGCGGCCTCGTCCCAGGAGTAAGCGCCGGTAGCTGCGCCGGCCGCCTCCCTGCCCAGCTCGATTCGCGCCGTCTCGTCGCTGACTAGTTCGCCGAGAGCGGAGGCCAGCGCGGCGGGGTCGTTGGGGGGGACCAGGCGGGCGGCGCCCCCTTCAGCCACCTCGGGGAAGCCGCCCACGGCGCTGAGGACGAGCGGCTTGCCGAAGGCCAGGGCGGCGTAGAGGACGCCGCTGTGCTCGACGTCGCGGTAGGGGAGCGCGACGACGTCGGCGCGGCGCATGATCGCCGGGATCTCGGCGTCCTCGACGAAGCGGGTGAGGAAACGGACGCGGCCGGGGGCTTCACGAGCAAGCTGCTTCAGGGGCTCGATGTCCATGCGCGGGTTGCCGACGATCCAGAGCTCGGCGCCCTCGACCTCGCGGAAGGCTTCGAGCAGGGTGTCGACTCCCTTATAGGGACGGAGCAGGCCGAAGAAGAGGATCACCGGACTCTCGGCGCCCTCCAGCTCGGGGGGAAGCGGCTTCTCCTCCGGCAGGCGGGTGAGGTAGTCGAAGGCGCCGTGGTGGATGACGTGGACGCGGTCGGGGTCGAGACCGACGGCCTCGCGCAGCCGCCGGGCGCCGTGCTCGGAGTGGGCGATCACGGCGTCCATCGCGGCAAAGGCGCGGCGGGCGCCGGCCACTTGCCGGCGGCTGGGCGCGGCTGGCAGAACGTAGTGCGCGGTCATCAACCGCGGGCGCAGCGGCGGCAGCAGCCGCGTGTCGAGCGCGGGAACCGTGAGCCACTGGTAGTGGACGACGTCAGCGTCGGCACTGCGGCGGAAGCGCAGCATGTCGGGAACGTGCTCGGCCAGCTTGAAGGCGCGGCGGGCGGGGGCGTCGAGCCCGCGCGTCGCGCTGCGGCGGTAGAAGCAATCCCGCACCCGGTAGCCCTCCGCCGCGGGGACCGGCCCGTGGAGAAACCGGCTGGTCAGCAGCTCGACCTCTGCGCCGGCGCGGGCGAGCGCCGCGGCCAATGCGCGGTCGTACGGGGGCGTGAAGGCCGACGGGTCGACCAGCTGGACACGCATAGCGGGCGATTATGGTGGCGGGCGTGGAGCCCACGTTGTCCTACTGCGTCGTGAACACGAATGGCCGCGAGGACCTGGTCGCCTGCCTGGAGGCGACCGAGCGCACGCATCCGGCGGGCGTCGAGGCTGAGGTCCTGCTGCTGGACAACGCCTCCGAGGACGGCTCGGCCGAGGCCGCGAGGGCATGGGACCGCGGGCGGGCGCAGCAGCGGGCGGGCCGTTTTCGCCTGATCGAGCTCGAGCGGCGCGCCGGCAAGGCGGAGAACGATTCGACGCTGATGCGCGCCGCCCAGGGTCGCTACTGCCTGCTGCTCAACGAGGACTCCGAGCTGCGGCCGGGGGCGACTGAGGCGCTGGTGGCGGCGCTTGACGCGAACCCACGCGCCGCCGCGGCGGGCGCCCGGCTGCTCGACTCCGCGGGCGCCCCGGTCCCGTGCGCCTGGCGCTTCCCCGGAGTGGGCACGGCGTTTGCCGGCGCCTTCTTCCTGCATCGACGGCTCTCCGTGCAGAGCAAGGGAGGCGACACCCGCGCGGTCGACTGGGCGCAGTCGAGCGCGCTGATGGTGCGACGCGAGGCGGCGGCGGCGGTCGGCTACCTCGACCCGGCCTTCTTCGTCTACTACGACGAGTGCGACTTCTGCAAGCGCCTCTCCGACGCCGGCCGGCACACCCTCTACGTGCCGGCGGCCGAGGCGGTCCACCACGACCAGCTCTCCACCGACCTGGCCGCCGGCCTGCCCCGCATCGTCGAATTCCACCGCAACCGCGACCTCTACATGCGTAAGCACCACGGGCGTGTCGCGGCGCTGACGGTTCGTGTCCTCACCGCCTGGTCCTACGCCCTCCGTGCCCTGGCCGCCATGGTCCTCCCCAACCAACCGGCACCCGTCTACCGGGCACACGCCCGCCAGGCGCTCTTCCCCCGTCGCGGAGAAAGCCTGCGGGACCGGGCGGAACGTACCAGCCACGCGGAGCCATCCGGGTAGGGGTTCCACTTAACTTTTTCGATGGATCGCGGGTGGGCTGTCGCCCGACGCCGGCACCGAAAAAGTACAAGACGTTCCACCCCTACCCGGATGGCTCCGTCACAGCCTGGAGTCCTCGTCGATGCGCTCGGCCTCGTAGACCTCTGGGAGCCGGCCGTCCACCACGGCCGGGCGGGAGCGGAGAATGCGAAAGCTTGCGAGCAAGTCGCCGGGATGGCGAAGACGGGCCAGCCAGCCGCGCTCTTCGGCCGTGAAGAAGCCGCTCGCCAGGAGCACAGCTGGGTAGGCGAGCCAGAGCAGGACGCGGGCCCCGAGGCCGAGCAAGCCATCGGTCGGTAGCAGCAGTTCTCCCAAACCGACCAGGGCGGCTGAGACGAATAGGACTCGCGCCAGACGGCCCCACTGGTAGGGGACCGGGAAGAGGCGTTGGGTGAACACGTACATCAGGGCGACGACGACCACGTAGGAGGCGACCAGGGCGAGGCCGGCGCCGACGATGCCGAGCGAGGGGACGAGCGCCAGGTTGAGCGCGAGGTTGGCGGCGAGCGCGGCGATCGTCGCCGGGAAGTTGAACTCGGTGCGGCCGGTGCGGCCGAGGATCACGACGAGGACCATGTAGAGGGCGTAGAGGGTGACGCCGGTGGCGACCAGGCCGACCGCTTCGTAGGAGTGGTAGAACTGCGGCGCTACAAGGATCCGGGCGAACCAGCGCGAGAAAAGCCACATGCCGGTGACGACGAAGGCGCAGCCGGTGACGAACCAGGTGACGACCGCAGCGTAGACGCGCTTTGCTTCGCCGTCGTCGCGGATCGAGTAGGCGAGCGGCGGCCAGGCGAGCTGGAAGCCGCGCACCAGCACGTTTACCCCCTGGGCGAACTTCACCGCGACCGAATAGAGGCCGGCCTCGGCGAGGCCGGCCGAGCGGACGATGACGATCCGGTCGACGAAGTTGAGCAGGTAGAGCGAGAGCTCGGCCGGCATCGTCGGCAGGCCGAAGCGGGTCATCCGCCGCAGCAGCGGGCCGTCGATCCAGAGCGAGAGGCGGCGGCGGTGGACGAAGATCAGGCCGAGGACGAAGGCGGCGCCGCTGGCGTAGCTGCCGAGCAGCAGGCCGCGGGCGCCCTCGCCCTTGCCGACGACGAGGACCACGGTCAACCCGATCGTCGCCAGCACGTTGAGGATCGTCGTCGTGAAGAAGGCGCGGGCGCGCTCCTCGAGCCGGAACAGGGTCAGCAGGTACTCGAACATCGTCAGCACCCAGAGCCCGCCGATCGCGATCCGGCCCAGTTCGGCCGGCGATGCCACCATGGCGGCTTCTCCGGTGAGCAGCGCTTCGGCGATCGGCCCTGCGAAGGGCAGGGCGATCAGCGCCGCGGCGGTGGAGACCCAGAACAGCGCCGCGAAGGAGGTCGAGACGACGCGCGCGGGATCCTCTTCGTCCTTGTAGTAGAAGCGCAGCAGCGCCTCGATCGTGCCGAAGCGGACGACGATGCTGGCCGAGACGACCGCCGCGAACATCACCTCGGCGGCGCCGTAGTCCGCCGTGGTCAGGTAGCGCGTGTAGAGCGGCAGCAGCGCGACCGCGATCAGCTTCGAGAAGACGCTCGCCGCGGTGTAGGCGGCGCCGGTCGTCGCTAGGCGGCGGAGGTAGCCCGACACGGCGCGAGCCTACGCCGAGCGGCGGACCGGGACCGCCGCCAGCGAGGCTCCCACCGCCAGCAGGACCCAGGTGATCGGGTCCTCGTAGAAGCCGGCGTAGGCCATCGTGTGGACCAGCAGGGCGACGAAGGCGGCCAGGACCGTGGCTCGGGCTATGGGGAGGGACGGGGTGTCCCCCTCCGCAAACCCGCGCTGGGGGGGCCTTTCGGGCTCGTTTCGGGGTGAGCTCACAAGTTTGCTGAGGGGAACACCCCGTCCCTCCCTGCCGCGAATCAGGCCAGAGGCCATCGTCCACAAGGCCACGACGATCAGGGTGCCGTAAGCGAAAAGGCCAATCAGCCCCTGCTCGGCTGCCACCGTTATCGGCTCGGTGTGGGAGACGGATACGGGGACCTTCTTGGTTGCCGCATGTTCGCGGTAGGCGCGGGGGAAGCTGCCGGCGCCGTAGCCCCACAGGGGGCGCTGGGCGAACAGCTTCGCTCCTCCCGAGACCAGGTGACCGCGGCCGCCGGTGTCGTTGTTGAGGCGGTCGGGGCTGAGCTTCGAGACGCCTCCGGCGAAGAGGACGATTACGACGGCCAAGACAGCTCCGGCCCCTACCGCGGCAAGCGTCCAGCGCCAGCTCCACCGCAGGGCAGCTAGAACAGCCAAACCGGTGAGTAGAGCAGCGAAGCTCGACTGCGAGAAGGTGACCGCGAGCCCCAGCCAGAGCACAGCTACCAAGCCGGTCAACAGAGCCAGCGTCCGACGTTCCTTTGCCCACAGGAGAGCCGACATCGCCACCACGATCACCAGGGCCAGGTAGCGCCCGTAGATGTTCGGGTCCCAGAAGATCGAGTTGACCCTGAAGTAAGTGTGGAATTCGTTGGACCTGATGACCTGGTCGTTCCAGAAGAGGCTGCGGCTGACGTACTCGACGCTCCCCACCAGCACGAAAGCAACCGCCTCGAGGGCAATAACCCACAGCACGAGTACGAGCAGCTTCCGATCCCACCTGACATCTCGCAGCAGCGCATAGACCAGCGAGAAAGGTACGAAGAAGAAACACACGTTCTGAAGAGATTTCGAGAAGTCAGGTGAGTACAACGTCTGCAGCGCATAGAGGAGCACGACTCCGGCCAGGACGTATGGGAGTAGATGTGGGGAGGTGGGGGTGTCCCCCTCGCTTGCTGGGTTTTTCGCCTTGGAGTCTGTCTCTCTCGCTGACCTTGCTGTGCGAAAAACAGGACGCCGCTGCGCGAGGGGGACACCCCCACCTCCCCACTCCCGCAACGCGTCCGACAGGGCGCCGGCGGCGATGACGAGGTAGAGCGGGATGAGCAGGTTGGCCGTGTCTCCGCCGGCGTGCAGGGGGATGCGGAAGGGAAGCGCAAAGACGATCGCGAGTGGGAGAGCGAGCGGCCAGCGCCGAAAGAAAGGGACGAGCGCCGCGACGGTCGCCAACCCGGCGATTCCGAGCGCCGCGAGCCGACCCGAGCTGTCGCGCAGGTCGACGATCTGGGCCGAGTGCCACTGGTCGCCGAGGATCAGGATCGGGAAGAGGACGAGCGCCGCCAGCATCGCGATCGCGCGCAGCCGGCTCGCGGGCAGCACGATCGACGCGGCGGCCGCACCGGCTGCGACCAGGACGCCGGCCGCGGCGAGGAAGCCGCTCAAGCGGCTCCCTTGGTCTGCTTGCAGCTGTTTGCCGGCTCGGTCGACGCGCGGTGCAGGCGCATCGCGCCGCCGGGCACCAGCGTCCGCTCCTGCCCCAGCAGCTTGACCCGCAGCTTGTAGCGGCCGGGCGGGGCGATGCCGTCGTTGCGGGTGCGGCCGTCCCAGTAGAAGGTGTGGAAGCTGTAACGCTTGAGATGGGCGTCGCGGGCGATGGTGACGATCAGCTTGCCGCCGGGCTTGACCACCTGGACGTCGCCCGTGTCGGAGACGGTCGTGCGGAAGCGGATCCGGATCTGGTCGAAGCGGCAGTCCCCATTCGGCGTGAACGAGCGGCTGGCGGCGGTGCCGAAGGTGACGTGGTCGAGCACCAGTGGGTCGCGCTTGAGGCGCTGCGACCAGGCGAAGGCGGCGACCGTGGCGACGACTAGCAGGGCGAAGACGACCGCGGAGACGTTAGCCCGTCGTCGAGGCATTGTCTTCGCCGACGACGACCGCGACGGGCGCTCCGGCCGAGAGCGAGGCGATCTCCGAGGTCATCGGCCGCACCCGCGAGATTTCCAGCGAGTCGGCCACCCGGTGCGCCGCGGCGCCCTCGTCCGGCTGGAACATGACGACGCTTTCGGCGAAGCTCGAGCGGCTGTTGGTGACGGCGCCCAGCTGGTAGCCCCGACGCTCGACCATGTCGCCGTAGGTCCCCGCCAGGCCTTCCACCGCCGTCCCGTTCAGCACCGTCACCTCGATTTCGCTCGGCTTGAGCGCGTGCGAGACCTGCTTGCCGCCCCTGCCGCCCGAGTCTTCGCTGCCACCCTGCGTCAGCGCGTAGGCGACGCCGCCGGCGACCAGGACGAGGACGAGGAAGAGCCCGACCAGATAGCGCGGGTCGCCGAGCCGGCTTGCCAGACCACCCCCGGCGGCCGACTCGCCGCCGTCGCGCGAGAAGCGCTCGCGCAGTCGCTCGCCGCGCGTCAGTTCGGGCAGGCCGGCCTCGCGGCGCTCGCGGCGGTGCTCCCGCAGCTCGGCCGCGCGGCGCTCCGCTTCGCGCGCCTCTTCCAGCTTGCGCATCTCCTCGGCCCGCTCCGCCGCGGCGGCGGAGGTCGACTCCTTGCGCTCCGCGTCGCGCTCGGGCGCCGAGCCGGCCCACTCGCGCAGGCGGCGGATGTCCCGTCCCTGCGCAAACGAGAGCAGGGCGAGCAGGGCCAGGCCGAGAAAGGCGAGCAGACCCGCGAAAGCGCCTATTTCCTTGATCAGCTCCAAGGTTGGCTGCGAGAGGCTATCCGTCGAGGGGGACTGCCGCCGCGTCCCCGCCCTGCGTGGTGATCAACGTGACCACCCGCTCGGCGAGATTCGCCTCGTCGCCGGCCATGACCAGGTGCTCGAGCGAGTTCAGGGTCGACTCGACCCAGTCGGTGTCGAGCGGCGCGGCGCGGACGGCCCGGTGGATACGCTTCGCCGCCGTCGGCCGCAGCTCCTCGCCGTGGCCGAAGAGCTCCTCGTGCAGCTTCTCGCCGGGACGCGGCTGGGTGAACTCGATCGCGATCTGCGCTCCCGGCTCGTAGCCGGCGAGGCGGATCATGTTGTTGGCGAGGTCGACGATCTTCACCGGCTCGCCCATGTCGAGCACGAAGACGTCGCCGCGCCCGGAGCCGATGTCCCCCGCGCGGATCACCAGCTGCACCGCCTCGGGAATCGTCATGAAGAAGCGGGTCATCTCCGGATGGGTGACGGTGACCGGGCCGCCGCGCTCGATCTGGCCGCGGAAGATCGGCACGACGCTTCCCGAGGATGCGAGCACGTTGCCGAAGCGGACGCTGGTGAAGCGGGTGCCCGGGTGCCTGTGGCCGGCGGCCTCGACGATCCACTCGGCCATCGCCTTGGAGGCCCCCATCACGGTCTTCGGGTTGACCGCCTTGTCGGTGGAGATGAGGACGAAGCGCTCGACGTCGGAGGCGGCGGCGGTCTCGGCGGTGATCCGGGTGGCGATCGCGTTGTTGCGGACGGCCTCGAGCGGATTCGCCTCCATCAGCGGCACGTGCTTGTAGGCGGCGGCGTGGAAGACGACGCTCGGCTTGAAGCGCTGCATCGTCTCCAGCATGCGGTGCGGCTCCTTGCAGTCGGCGAGCACCGACTCGACGCTCGAGAAGTGGCGCTCCTCGACCATCTCGCGCTCGATCTCGAAGAGGTTGTCCTCGGCGTGGTCGAGCATCACCAGCAGCCGCGGTCCGACCCGGGCGATCTGGCGGCAGAGCTCGGAGCCGATCGAGCCGCCGGCGCCGGTGACGAGGACGATGCGGTCGCGCAGGTAGGCGCCGACCCGGTCCAGCTCGACGACGATCGGGTCGCGGCCGAGCACGTCCTCGACCTGGACCTCGCGCAGCTGCTTGTTGAGCTGGACGCCACCGCGCAGGAGCTCGAACACGGTCGGCAGGGTGCGCACGCGGATCTCACGCTCGCGGCAGGCGGCGACGACCCTGGCGCGCAGCGTCCCCGGCGCCGAGGGGATCGCGATCACGACCTCGTCGGGCTCGGTCTCGTCGAGGATCGTCTCGATCCGCGCCGTCGTCCCCAGCACCTTGAGGCCGAGCATCCGCATCCCCTGTTTGCGCGCGTCGTCGTCGACGAACCCGATCGCCGTAGCGCCCAGATTGGGGTTGAGGTGCATCTCGCGGACGACCATCTGGCCGCCCGAGCCGGCGCCGATCACCAGCACCTCGTGCTTGGGCAGGCGGTGGCCGTGGCTCGGCCGCTCGACGATCAGCCGCACGGCGAGACGGGCGCCGGCGACCAGGAACAGGGTCAGCAGGAAGTCCATCACGGCGACCGAGCGCGGCAGGTCGTGCTTGAAGGGCTTGAGCACGGTGAAGAGGACGACGACGATCGCGCTGGCGGCGGCGACGGCGCGGACGATCGTGAGGAAGTCGCGGCCGCTGACGTAGCGCCACCACTTCTGGTAGAGCCCGAAGGCGGCGAAGACCGTGACCTCGATCAGGGCGACGAAGCCGACCGACTGGGCGAAGAGGACCCAGTAGCGGTGCGGAAGGTCGGTCCTGTCGAGGAAACGGAGGCGGAACGCCAGGTAGTAGGCGAGCGCGACGAGGAGCGCATCGGCCGCCGCCTGCAGGAGCCGCGTGCGGTAGACGGGGTGGTTCAGGCGACCCATGGGGGAACGCCGAGTTTAGTTGGTGTTCGCCCGGCTCCCTACAATCCCCGCTTCGCGCATGCCGATTCCCTTCGCGGACATAACGGGCCCGATCGTCGACCTCTGCGTCAACGTGATCGAAAGCACCGGGCTCGCCGGGATCTTCCTGCTGATGGCGGCTGGGAGCGCCTGCATCCCGATCCCGAGCGAGGCCGTGATGCTGTTCGGCGGCTTCAGCGTCTCCAACGGCGACCAGACGCTGATCGGGATAACGCTGGCCGGGCTGGCGGGGAACATGGTCGGTTCCTGGCTCACCTACGCGATCGGCTACTACGGCCGCGTCGACCTGCTGGAGAAGAACCGGTTGATCCACATCAGCCCGAGCCGCCTTGCCTGGGTCGACGGCTGGTTCAAGCGTCACGGCGACGCGACGGTCTTCTTCGCCCGCCTGCTGCCGCTGGTGCGGGCCTTCATCTCACTGCCGGCCGGCGTCGCCGAGATGCCCTTCTGGCGCTTCACCTGGCTGACCGCGCTCGGCTCGCTGCCCTGGGTGCTCGGCTTCGGCCTGATCGGGCGGGCGGTCGGCGACAACTGGGAACAGTGGCGCCACCACCTCCAGGTGCTCGACTACCTCGTGGTCGCGGCGATCGTCGCCGGCGTCGCCTACCTGCTGATCAGGCGGCGACGCGGCGGCGAGGACGACGAGCCCGGCGGTGGACAGCCGGTCACGAGCGCCGACGCGGCCGGGACCGCGGAGTCCCTCTGAGCGGAGGGGCCGACGGCAGGATCCCGCCCGCCCGCGCGCTCGCGCTGGGGCTCGTCCAGGGACCGGCGGAGCTGCTGCCGGTCTCCTCTTCCGCCCACATCGTCCTCGTGCCCTGTCTCGCCGGCTGGGACTGGGAGCGGATCGATCCCGAGGTGCGCAAGAGCTTCGAGGTGGCGCTGCACGGCGGAGCGGCGGCGGCGCTGCTGATCGGCCAGCGGCAGACGATCCTCGAAGAGCTGCGCCAGTTCGACCGGGCTCGGGCCCTCGTCCTCGGCCTCTCGTTCCTGCCCGCGGCGGCGGTCGGCTACTTCTTCGAGCGCCCGATCGAGCAGCGCCTGGGCGGGCCGAAGGCGACCGCGATCGGGCTCCTGGCCGGGGCCGCGGCGATGCTCGTCGCCGACAGACGACCGCAGCAGCGGGGACGCGGCGACGCCACCCCGGCCGACGGCCTGGCGCTCGGCGTCGCCCAGGCCGCCGCGCTCGCCCCCGGCGTCTCGCGCAACGGCGTGACCCTGGCGGCGGCGCGCTGGCGGCGTTTCAGCCGCGACCAGGCGAACCTGCTGTCGCGCACGATCGCCCTGCCGATCATCGTCGGCGCGACGATCCTCAAGGGCGAGCGCCTGCGGCGCCGGGGCGCCTCGCCGGAGCTGCGCCGCTCGATGGCGATCGGCGTCGCGGCCTCCTTTGCCTCCACGCTCGCCTCCCAGCGCCTGATCGGCCTGGTCGAGCGGGACAGGGCGCTGTGGCCCTACGCGGCGTATCGAGCGGCGCTGGCGCTGGCGGTACTGGCGAAACTGGCTCGCTAGAGGAGCTAACTCCAAGATTTGGAGAAACTTGGAGTTGATTTGGAGTTGCGCGCTACAATTCCAAATCTTGGAGAAACTTGGAGTTGATTTGGAGTTGCGATGTACGTTGCCGAAGCGCCGTCCATAGATGAGCTGGGAGGCAGGCTCGACACCGATGCGTTGGTCGCCACGATCGGTGCGCCGGTGGATCCGAGGACGAGGGAGCGCTATCTCCACTGGGACAAGCTTCGCCACCTCGATCCCCCCGACGGGCTGAGCAGCGAGCAATGGTGGCTGCAGGTCAAGACCGCCAGGGAGTTCGATATGCGCGAGATTCCCCTGACCGACTCGGGCGGGAACCGATTCCGCTTCAGCCTGCCGGACAGCATGCTGCGCAGCCTGCACCACATCGACCAGCGCTGCGGCGGCGAGGTGGCGATGGACGAGGTGGTGACATCCGAGCGGCGGGCGGGACGGCGCTTCCTGGTCAACTCGTTGATGGAGGAGGCGATCCGGTCAAGTCAGCTGGAGGGGGCGACCACCTCCCGGGTGGTCGCCAAGGAGCTGCTGCGGAGCGGTCGGAGGCCGAGCGACCGCAGCGAGCGGATGATCGTCAACAACTACCGGGCGCTGCAGTTCATGCGCGAGGAGATGAACGGGGCGCTGAGCCCTGATTCGATCTTCGAGTTGCACCGGATCGTCACCGAGGGCACCCTCGACGACCCGCTCGCCGCCGGGCGCCTGCAGCGCCCCGGCGAACCCCGGGTTGCGGTCTTCGACCGCGACGACGCGGAGCCGATCCACGTCCCGCCGCCGGCCGAGCAACTGCCGCAGCGGATCCGGCTGCTCTGCGAGTTCGCCAACGAAAGCGGCGAGGACGGGCAGTTCGTCCATCCCGTCATGCGCGCGGTGCTGCTTCATTTCTGGCTCGCCTACGACCACCCTTTCGCGGACGGCAACGGCCGCACCGCGCGGATCCTCTTCTTCTGGGCGATGCACACGCGCGGCTACTGGCTGGCCGAGTATCTGCCGATCTCGCGGCTGATCCGCAAAGCGCCGGCGCGGTACGCGCGGGCGTTCATGGAGACGGAGACCGACCAGGGCGACACCACCTACTTCCTGATTCACCAGCTGGGCGTGATCGAGCGGGCGATCGAGGACCTGCACGTCTACCTGCAGCGCAAGATCTCCGAAGTGCAGGACATCGAGCGGATGCTGCGGGCTGACGGCGACTTGAACGGGAGGCAGCTGGCACTGCTCATCGACGCGACCCGAGAGCCCGACGCGTCCTACTCCTTCGACAGCCACGCGACGAGCCACCGGGTGTCGCACGAGACCGCGCGCTCCGATCTGCGCGGACTTGCCGAGCGCGGTCTGCTGACCCGGCGGCGCAGGGGCCACAAGTTCATCTTCGAGCCCGCCCCCGACCTACCGACCCGCCTGAAAGAATCGCCCGCGTGAGCGATACCGACGCCTACGCGAAGGCCGGGGTCGACCAGGGGGCCGCCGACTCCGCGGTCGCCGGCCTGGTGCGGGCGCTGGGGACGATCGAGCTGGGGAGGGCCTCGCGGCAGGTGCCGCTTCCCGGCCACTACGCGAGCGTGATCAAGCTCGACGAGCGGCTCGGGATCGCGCTCTCCACGGACGGGGTCGGGACCAAGCTGCTCGTCGCCGAGGAGCTCGAGCGTTTCGACACTGTCGGGATCGACTGCGTGGCGATGAACGTCAACGACGTGATCTGCGTCGGCGCCGAGCCGCTGGCGATGCTCGACTACATCGCGATCGAGCGCGCCGATCCGGCGGTCTGCGAGCAGATCGGCGTCGGCCTGGCGCGCGGCGCCGAACTGGCAGGGATCGAGATTCCGGGCGGCGAGCTGGCCCAGCTCGGCGAGATGGTGCGCGGCTTCGACGTCGCCGGCGCCTGCTTCGGCGCCGTCGCCTTGGACGCGATCGTCGACGGCTCCGCCGTTCGGCCGGGCGACCCCGTGATCGGCCTGCCCTCCTCCGGGATCCACTCCAACGGCTACACGCTCGCCCGCTCGGCGCTCGACGGGCTTCCTCTCGACGTGGACCCCGAGGGCCGGCTGGGGCAACCCCTCGGTGACGTGCTGCTAGAGCCGACCGAGATCTACGTCAAGCCGGTCATGGAGCTGCTGCGCTCCGAGGTCGAGGTGCGCGGCCTCGCCCACATCACCTCCGGCGGCCTCGGCAACCTGCTGCGCCTCGCCGCACCGGTCGGCTACGAGATCGACGACCCGCTCCCCGTGCCGCCGATCTTCGAGCTGATCCAGGAGCGCGCGGCGGTCGGCGACGCGGAGATGCGCGACGTCTTCAACATGGGCTGCGGCTTCTGCTGCGTGGTCGCCGGCGAGGACGCGGACGCGGCGCTCGGGCTGCTGCGCGAAACCTACCCGGCGGCGCGGGCGATCGGGGAGGCCAGGGCCGAGCGCGGCGTGACTGCGGGCGCTTAGAGCCTGTCTCATAACCTGCGTGTGCGACTGGCGAGTGCCGGACCGAGCGGGGGTAGGACGCAGGGAGGCCGAATGGCAGCGCCATTC